>Ga0157369_10007099_pt1 | contig 12916 bp, 18 predicted proteins | sample C25metaG_FD_113461 | JGI IMG/M metagenome (GOLD analysis project Ga0157369, IMG submission 113461) | Corn rhizosphere microbial communities from Kellogg Biological Station, Michigan, USA - C2-5 metaG | ecosystem: Host-associated > Plants > Roots > Rhizosphere > Soil | place: USA: Michigan...
CGCCATACGCACTTCCTCGACAGTACACGCATGAAGCGGGTGATGGAGCGCTCGGACTTTTGCTTTGCCGATCTGAAGCGGCGAACGCAGAGCGTATTCCTGGTACTGCCACCGGACAGGCTTGGCACCTATGCACGCTGGCTGAGATTGATGATCAGCCAAAGCCTGACGGAGATGGTGACGACGCGCAACGGCACGTCACCATCCGGAAGCGTTACCCCGTCAGAAGTGACGTCTGCGACATTGGGCAGGCAGAAGACAGTCGCTCCCGCAAACAAGTCCGTGCTGTTCCTCCTCGACGAGTTTGCGAGCCTGGGACGTTTAGATGTTGTCGAGCGTGCCATGGGCCTGATGGCGGGATATGGCGTGCAGCTCTGGCCGATCCTTCAGGACATTCATCAGCTGCGTGCGCTCTACGGCAAAGGCGCCAACACCTTCCTTGCCAATGCCGGCGTGCTGCAGGTGTTTGGTGTGAACGACATCGAGACGGCAGAGCTTGTTGCGCGCTCGATCGGCAGGCGAGATGCGCATTACATGACGGCTTCCTATGGCGAAGGCAAGCAGACGAACTCGCAGCATATCGCTGCTCGCAACCTCATCAATGCCGACGAGATCATGCGACTACCAGACGACAGGATGATCCTCCTTCGGCAGGGGCATTATCCCGCGAAGCTTCGGAAGATCCGATACTACGAGGACAAGGAGTTCAAAGGATTGTTCTAGCAGATCTGATAGCGGACACAGGCGACAGACAAACCGACTTACAAAGCGCCGACCCAGCCATCGACATCGCACGTCAACGCGGTTCAGCAAGCAACGAGAATGGGCGGTCACTGCGACGGAAGATGGAGGGCGATGATCGAGCCTGTCCTGACGGGAACGCGCTCCCCCACAGCGCCGAAGTGAGCGGCAGGACAGGCGGGAGTCTTGCTCTGAAGGTGGAAAGGGAAACACCGGTAACGCCATCAACGGGCACGATGTCCTACGACGAAATGAAAGCCGCCTGGATGACGCCAGGCGGCTTTCCGTCGGTCACGACTTGCGGCAATCAGCCTTTGCGATCGAGCTCGTCTTCGACTTTGTCGCGACTGTTGCCAACAGACTTGATCGCACTCTTCGCATCGTCCTTAGAGACGTGTTCCTTGTTAGCCTCATAACGGACTTCATTGTCCTGTCCGCCAGCAACGCGTGCGCGATCCTGGTTACGGCCTCGTGTTGTTTCCGACATCGTTCGTCTCCTCATATTGAGGAAGACTAACCCGGCAGGATTCTGCTGGTTCCAGTCATCGAATGGCGATGCACTGGTCTTCGTGTCAGTTCGTTCGGTTCAACGGTCTGTTGCGCGGAGCTTGTTCTCTCTTGATAGACGCGAAGCACTTGTTAGAGATCGCATCTGTGAAAGCCGTGACTACGAAAGGGCGTTCGTGCCCGCGGCATCCGACCTCCAAAAGTCGACTAGCACTTTTGCCATTTGATGAATGTTGCGAAGCGTATAAGGTCCATGGGTACCACCAGCGCGATCAGATCGCAGCGATAATCGGAAGCCAGTCAGACCCCGTTCCCATGATGAAATCTTCCCTCGATCATATCCCGCATAGAAAGCAGCGAGAGCTTGCCCGTGCGCTGGAAATCCTGCATGAGGAGTTCGAGGATGCGTTGAACGAAGGCACGGCCGACTTCAAGAAGCGCGGACGCATTCTCAAGATCATTCTGTTCGGTTCTTATGCCCGCGGCACCTTTGTCGATGAGCCGCATACCATGAAGGGCTATCGCTCGGATTTCGATTTGCTAGTGATCGTCAACAATCGCAAACTGACGGACCATGCGACCTACTGGTACAAGGCGGCCGACCGGATCATTCGTGACAGCTTCATCGAAACGCCGACGCAGTTCATCGTGCATTCTCTGCGCGAGGTGAACACGGAGCTGAAGAAGGGCCACTACTTCTTCTCGGATATCCGCAAGGAAGGCATCGTTCTCTACGAACTTGATGACGAGCCGTTGGCTGAGCCGAAGCTGTTGACGGCCGAGGAACGGTTGAGTGTGGCTCGGGAGCATTTTGTTGAGCGCATAGGCAACGCAGACGGCTTCTTGGATACGTCGAGATATGTCAGCAGCAAAGGACGTTTGAAAGAAGCTGCATTCCTCATTCATCAAGCGCTGGAGCAAGCTTATTCTTGCGTCCTACTGACCCTCACCAACTACGGGCCCGCGTCTCACAACATCAAGTTCCTGCGCTCACTCGCCGAAGAGCAGGACCTGCGACTGGTAGATGCCTTTCCGCGGGATCACCACCGGCAGAGAGCCTGGTTTAACACGATCAACGAAGCCTATGTTAAAGCTCGTTATTCCAAGCATTTCGAGATTAGCGACGAGGCTCTGGTCTGGCTGGATGAGCGGACTGCGCATCTGCTGGAGTTGGTGAAGGTCGTGTGTGACGAGCATATCCAGAAGCTTGAGCGGGATGTGGCGCGCGGGCAGGCGTGACGGCAAGATATGATCGTTGCATTGTCTGCTTTTTTTAGTCAGCTCTGAAACTTGGTGAGCAATCGCGGCTCACCTTGTTGATACGTGCGCGACCGTCGCGGCCCAGCGTGATATGGTAGACCGTTCTGGCCTCTGAACCGAGAAAAGGTTTGGTTTTTTCAGATGCGCGGCTTGGGAGCCGGTTCGCGATCGGAATCACCTGAATTTGGTTCACCCTTCGGTTCTATCAGTAGAACCTTTACCTCGTTCTTTGCCCGAGGGCGATGCACTACCCCTTTGGGGACGACGAACAGTTCGCCTGCCTTAATGGTGCGGGGCGGCCCTCCCTCGATATCCATTTCCATTTCACCCTCGAGGACGTAGAAGAAGTCATCAGTCGTATCGTGTTTATGGAATGGGTACTCGCCGATAAACCTGACAACCATCACATCATTGTCGTTGTAGTCGGCGATCACGTGGGGATTCCAGTGACTTGAAAACTGGTTCAGTTTCTCATCCAAATTGATTGTTTTCATTTGTGTTTCCTCGTTGTCTGGATGCGTAGAAACGACATGTTTCAGCGACCTCTGGACGCCAAGGTTCTTGACACGGACAGTAGCACCCGGTCTTGAACGATCGTGCACAAGTGAGTGGCTCCGAGCTACGCGTTGCAAGACAGGAGCCAGCCCGTAAGGCCGTCTTTTCATATGGTGCAGATGTCGTTGATGATGACCAAAGTTGCCCAATTAGGTTCATCGGCGTTTGTCGAAGACGTATGGGGTGCGCCAATCTTGGGAGCGAGATAAAGGGCCCGACTACGTTGCAGGTGTCGGCACCCAGATCGCCGACGTCTCGTCGCCATATGCTGTGGCTGTTCCATCTAGGAGGCATGTCCCGACCCAGGCACATACGACTGCATCCAGGCAATCCTCGAAGGCTTTCAATTCATAGCCTCGCGAGGACGGGTCTGGTAGAGGCAGAGCGGATGTCACGCCCTCTATGCGATGGTCGAGCAAGCTGACGATGTCTGCCCAGACGCTTAAGAGCTTGTGCCGACGATCTATAAGGCTCGCCTCCGGCCAGTATTTACGGGATTTCGCGTGCTTGTAAGGGAGCCTTCGGTCCGCTCTTGCCAGTTCGATCAGAGCCGGATGCGGATAGACTTCGATGAGAGCAGGGAAGGACGCTCCGGATGTCAGGAGCGGATAGCCGGCTCGTGCAAAACCCAAGGTCAGGTCGTCACTGAGCTTTCCGGGCCGGCTTTGGCTTGGTGTGTGCGTACCAGCATGCCTCGATCCATAAAGCGAAGAAATCGCGTTGTCGGAAACGCGTCGTCCAGTAATGGGGTCAGTCGACAAGGGCATGTCGATCGCGACAACACTGACAGGCGTTGCGAGGAGTTCATCCGTCTTCGAAAGGAGAGCATGTGGATCAGGCTTCGAACCGCGATGTTTGCCAACTTCAAAATCCTGATCAGCAAGGAACGCCTGATAAGACGCTGCTGCGCGGACAAGACGCCAATCAACGCCGTCACGTTCAACCAGAGCTACGCCACTTGGTTCTGTGAATGTCCATGCTGCATCAATGCCGAGAACTGCTGTCATAGAGCGTCGCTATCGCATGTTCAGACTGCTCGCGCCATCTCAGCTGCCTCGGTTGCGACGCCCTGGGCGTTATCTAGGAAGCTTAGGAGCTGATCCAGGCTGTAAGGCTTTGGCATGAAAACCCAGCCCGGCCTCATATCGTCGCTGACATCACGACCTGAAACGACAATGACCTGCGTCCGAGGAGACACGCTCGCTATCATACCAGCAAGATCAAGGCCGGTCAGATGCCCTGGCATATCGACGTCAGTGACCAGCGCGTCAAAGGAGGGATTGCGTCCGACCACCGCGACAGCTTCGAGAACGTTCGCGGCCTCGGCGACAGCATACCCGTCGTCCTGGAGTGCCTCAGCCAATATCAATCTGATCAGAAGATCGTCTTCTACGACGAGCACGGTACGCGGGGACATGTGTGGCTCCAATGGCTATCGGTTACTCAACTTGTCCACTCCCGTTTCGATCATCCCTGCTAACCAGTATTTGCGAACATATTTAATTAAATCTGAATGACCGGGCGTGCAGTTGAAAGCTCGTGGGTCCGCTATCACATGAACGTAGAGAGAACATTCATGGGAGCCGTCATGACGACGTCTGGTGAAAAGCAGCTTTCGAAGACCGCAATCGGCGCCTTCTCGGCGATAAACCAGTATCGCTACCAGCGGCGTTCTGGTCGTGTTTGGCTTGTTGGCGACAACCGTATATCGACTTCCACGGTTGCCAATCTTGAACGAGAAGCGTTCGTCAGAGAGGTCGCCTCGAACGGGGGTCCTCGCCTCATCCTTACCGACGAAGGCAAACGCCTTATTGCCGGTGGCGGTGAGTAACGGTTCAGGTGTTTTAAGACCAAATGGGCACTCTGCACCCGCCGCGGCCGTCTGCGCTGTAAAGGAACCTCCGAGATCTGGTGCGCTAGGCGCCTGCCGCAGTGCGGTCCACCGGATGATCGATGCGTAATCTATGGGTACGCTCACTTTAAAAGATACGCAGACGTATCAATATCAACTCCAAAGATATGTTTGGAGATCATGTATCAATGAAGTCTGAAACCTTGGTGGAAATAGGCGGTCTTCTAAGTGCGGCGCGAAAAGGGCTGGGTCTAACGCAGGAGCAGGTCGCCGAGATGGCTGGCATATCGCGACCACGCTACCGCGAGATTGAGACCGGAAGTAGCGCTGCCCGCGCGACTACGTTGGTGAACATCGCGCGTGCGCTTGGTCTCGAGCTGATGTTCATCCCGCAGTCGATGGTGCCAGCTGTCAATGCGCTGCTTCAGCCGCATGATAGCGACGAGGATCTGCCTGCGTTCGTTCCCAGTTCCGACGGTGATGCTGATGCCTGACGTGGATCTCGATTCAAGGCTTCATCTTGTCGCTTAGGGTGTTGCGGAAGAACGGGAAGGTTGATGCTATCTCGATAGTCGGCGCTCGTCGTCGATCACTGACAGACGGTTTGGGAGCGACGTTCCCCATGTCCACAGTACAATATTGAGGTCAGCGTCGGTCGTGCCAGGAGCAAAACTCCTGACGACAAGGCCGTGAAAACCGGCGTTTTTCAGACCTCGAGCAAGCTGCTGCGTTGGCGCTTCACCACGCACGTTCATCTCGTCTCGCCAGGTCGTGTTACTCAGGGCTTGAGGAATGATCTGGTGTTTTTCGAGAAGGTTCAGGTCACGTGTATCGAACAACGGCTCGAAATTTGCGTCATAGGATACGAGCGTGGTTGGTTGCAGACTTCCCGCCTGATTAGCTTCTCTAAGCGCCGTCATGATGGTCAGTGACGTGTAAAGTGCTGGCATACCTTTTGGATTGAATCTGCCGCCATAAAGTTCGGCACCTCGTCCGGAAAGCGGCTCGCGGGCGTAGAGCGGATTGAGCGCTCGGTAGAGCTTGCCTTTGTAGTGCATTGGCACGGTCAGGCGTGGATGCCGGCATCGATAGCATCGATATAGTCGAGCACTTCATCAGCCCGGCCGTTTCGCACGAGTTGCATTGCGGTGTGGCCGGAAAAGCCTGAAAGGGGTTCTGAGCGATACCAGGCATACGCCATGAGCGCAGATCCGAACCGAGGCTCGACCTTATTGACGACCTCGACCATTTCCCGCAGGCGCCTCTGGGTCTTGTCGGATCTGATCCGGTCTTTGCGCTGGACGGCGTCTCTGCCTAGTCCCGCACTACGCGCGATGTCCTCGCTTGTGGTGTGAAGAACGTCGGCGATCTTGTTTGGCGCAAACAAGCCATCATCAGCATATTGTGTCAGAGCCATACCAAAATCCCATGCATTTCCCGTCATTTATGACGCAATATAGCGTCAATTAATGCGGCATTCAACCCATAGCGAAAGGGTATGGATCGTTCAGCAGACCTTCAGATGGCAGCCTATCGGATCGATGTCATGCTCGTCAATGAGGGATAATTGGCTTGTTCTCGAAGCGAATTCTAAAGTTTCGGCGCTGGAAGTCCTCCCGAAAACAGACGAAGACAAGTTCGAGATCACGGGACGCGTCGTGTCGTCCTAGAAGACTGAACGAGCCGATGATGACACCGTTGTATCCACGGGTGATGCGAAACGCCGCGTTGCGCATGACGATCGCATCGGGATCGGCACGGTCTCCACGACGTTCATAGATGACCCAGAATCGGGCGGCTTTCCAGGTCACTTCCAGTAGTTCTCTGACTTTGGCGAGGAACTCTTCGGCGCTCATAGAGGGTCCCCACGGCAGCGGCGTCTCGCCGGTATCGTCCGCGACACTGAAATAGCCATCGTACTCAACGCCAGAATTGAGCAGTTGCTCGATCCTGGAAAATGCTTTGTCTTCAGAAATTGTCGTCGTGAACAGGATTGCCATAACCGGTCCGTCTCATAGATATCGGTCTATTGCGGTTAGAACATCCATACGATGAATGCCAGTGCTTTGCGCTTCAACTGAACGAGCGGCATTTAGCGGACACTGAAGGTAGATCTGCTCGGTGAAGCAGTTGGTGGGCTTTTCTCGAAGACTGAGAGGGCGTCAAAATACCGTCTGGTCGGACTTGGGTGCTGTCAGCCGCGTTGATTTGAGCTTTTCAGGAGCAAGGCTAGTCTTTCTGGACCGCCAGTAATTTCGTGATGGGTCACCAAGTTTAGATCCGGTGGGCGGTCATAGCAATTTGCTGGCCCTTACGCGGTTTTGCAGTCTCTCTGTTTAGAGGTCATATGATAATGGAGGGTCCTGAAGGCCACCAATACGTCGATCTGCCGACACAGGTTCATGGGAGAGGTGGCATCCAAACCCTTGCAGCAGGATAGCTTATGCGCATCTTTCTTGTTCGTCACGGCGAATCCCTGGGTAATCTGGACGAGCGGGCTTACAGTCAGTTTGGCGATCACAATGTCCCGTTGACGCAATGGGGATATCGCCAGGCGAGTGAAGCTGGATCTGTGATCGCAGCCTACGTTGCAGGACTGACCGAACCGGGGTCAAAGCCGCTGCGCATATGGTACTCACCGTTCTTGCGTACGCGCCAAAGCAAGGACGCTTTACTTGACGCCTTGCCTCTCGAGAGCGTTGGCAAGGTCCGAGAGGATTATCTCCTGCGGGAACAGGATTTTGGGCTCTTCACGGAAATCTATGACCATGCTGAGCGCAAGCAGAAGTTTCCCGACGAATTCGAGAAATGGGCGAGACTGCGCAGCAACAGCGGCAAGTTCTATGCCCGGCCGCCCGATGGCGAAAGCCGCGCAGATGTGGCGCAGCGGATGCGGCTGTTTCTGCAAACAATTATGCATGAGGCGCGACACGGCCACGATAACGTGGTGATTGTCGGCCACGGTGTTACCAATCGCGCCTTCGAGATGAGTTTCTTTCAGCATCCGGTTGACTGGTTTGAACGCTCCGTCAATCCCGGTAATTCCGACGTCACGCTGATCGAGGGGACGCGCGAAAACGGATACACCTCCAGGCTCCTTCATCAGTCGAGTGATCGTAAGCCTGACCAGAACGATCTGCGAGAGGTGTATGGCGCGCAAGTAACGGTCAAGCCAGGACCGTAGGCATAAAAGAGCTTCGTTGACCGCTTTTGATCGCAGATCAGCACGTCGAAGACAGACCCATGAATTCTGAAGCGGGGAAAATGTAGCTGGAGAGAAGTCCGGTCCGTCACCCTTGGGCCAGTTTGAAATGGTATGTTGCTTTGATGATCTGGTGCCTGGGACTTAGGGGCCGTTTTCGATACGGGACAAGTTGAAAAAGAGGCACGAAAGTAATACCATTTCATACCTCGGTATTACAGGAGTTTGACATGACAGCAACTGTAACGGCCAAAGGGCAGGTCACCATTCCGAAAGCCGTACGCGAGCTTTTAGGGATTTCACCAGGAAGCTCGGTCGATTTTGTTCGAGCCCCCGATGGAAGGATAGTTCTTGTCAGGGCTGACAAGAAACAGCCGCTCACGCGGTTCGCCAAGCTGCGCGGCCATGCTGGTGAAGGTCTGGGTACCGACGCCATCCTGGCTCTGACCCGTGGTGACGAGTGACGCTTGTCGATACAAATGTCCTGCTTGATCTTGTGACGGACGACCCGGTTTGGGCCGACTGGTCAATTCAGCAGCTCGAACTGGCAAGCGTTTCCGGTCCGCTGTGCATCAATGATGTTGTGTACGCGGAACTATCTGTTCGATATGAGCGGATAGAAGCGCTTGATGCTTTTGTTGATCTGGCGGGGTTGAAGCTCACCCCTTTCCCTCGCGCGGCGTTATTCCTGGCAGGTAAGGCCTTTACCCGATATCGCCGCGGTGGCGGCACCCGTAACGGTGTTTTGCCTGACTTTTTTATCGGTGCCCACGCAGCGATACAAAATCTTCCTTTGTTGACGCGAGATGTGGCTCGTTACCGATCGTATTTTCCGACTGTCACTCTGATCTCGCCTGAAGCCTAGTAATGCGCCAGTCTAGGCACTTGTAATTCCTTAGCTTCGCTAGGAAGAGACCCCCTGGCCGGAACTGCGACGCATGCTGCGCGAGTTGATCCAGCCGCACTGGTCTGTGATCAAGCCGCAGTCGCGTATCCCCCTGCTGCGGCCGAAAGTGCGCCGAAGGCGATTTGAGGAGGAACGGGACAGGATCGCCGTGTAAGCGGCGTGACGCAGGTTCGGTGGGCGCTTTCACAGTCGAAATGTTGTAGTTGGCCCGGGTCATTCGGTCCGAATTTTTTCCGGCGCCTCCAGACTATCGATCTTCCGAAGCTTTGGAAACCGCGCCGCCCAGATGGCTGCGACCATAAGGGTGCCGATCCCTCCGATGACGACGGAGTGCACCGCGCCGAAAACGGATGCCATGCTGCCCGCGCGAAATTCGCCAAGTTCGTTGGACGCCCCGACGAAGACCATGTTGACGGCGTTGACACGGCCACGTACCTCATCCGGCGTCCAGAGCGCGATCAGCGTTTCACGAACATAGACCGACACCATGTCGGCTGCGCCCATCACCACCAGCGCGGCAATGGACATCCATGGCGTAGCCGAGAGCCCGAAGACCACCGTCCCGGCACCGAAGAGGGCAACGCCTGCAAACATCATCACGCCGGCATGGTGACGGATCGGATGAAAGGCCAGAAAGATCGCGACGAGGATCGCGCCAATGCCTGGTGCTGCGCGCAGGAGGCCAAGCCCCCACGGTCCAAGCGTCAGCACCTCCTTGGCGAAGATCGGCATCAGCGCGACCGCACCACCCAGAAGGACGGCGAAAAGATCGAGAGAGATCGCACCCAGCACCACCTTTTCATGAGAGATGAACCGGAAGCCTGCCAGCATGCTTTCCAGGGTCACCGCGCGCGATGTTGTCCGCTGCTCCGGCTTTCTGATCATGAAGGCAAGGATAGCTGAGAGCGCAAAGAGCGTGAGAGCGACCGAATAGGAGACTACCGGGCTTACGCCATAGAGCAGGCCACCGGCAACCGGGCCAAGAATGGACGCCAGTTGCCATGACGATGAATTCCAAGCAATCGCATTAGGCAGATCGCTTTCCGGCACGAGATTTGGCGCAAGCGACTGCACAGCCGGGCCCATGAATGCCCGCTCTATGCCGAACAGGATGAGAATGAGAAAGACGAGCGACGGCGTAAACGCATGCGCCAGGGTGAGTCCCAAGAGCGCTGCGGCGCAGGCACAGGCAACGAGCAGGCAAAGCGACATGATCATGCGGCGATTATGACGGTCTGCGACCGTTCCGGTCACCAGAATGAGAAGCAGCGATGGCAGGAACTGAAAAAGCCCAATCAGGCCCAGATAGAAGGCGTTGCCCGTGACCTCATACATCTGCCAGCCGACCGATACGCTGACGATCTGCACTGCAAAGGCGGAGAGGAAGCGGGCGGAGAAAAATTGCCGGTAGGCGGGATGGCGAAATGCGCCGAAGCGGTTTTCGCTGGCAATTAGGGACATTGAGCTAATCTCTTACAAAGTGGGTACGGCTTTGATGGACCATGATGTCATATACTACGTGATGACAATGCGCTTTAGCGGCTGGAGATATTCGCGAGCAAGGTGAAACCCTTTTTCGAGTTTCGGCGACACGCTTCGCTTGATCTCTATTGCCCAAGGCTTTTGGTCTGGAGGGGTGAGCATAAAGATCGATCTCGGGACCGGCCGTCGCCGCCGTTGGCGCAAGGCTACAACGGGAGCATTTGACCTCAAGAATGGGGTCGGACATAGCACTAGGGCGACGACCACTAAGTTGCGGACGATGTGGAAGCAGCTGTCGTCCGGCAGAGATCTTCAGGATGGGCGAAAGGACGGAGAAAGGGCGTGATGAATATTGACAATATATGCTACGCTTTCGATAATTTCAGGAGAACGAAAGGACAGTCTGATGCCATCCGGTAGCATTCACGTAAAGGTCAACGGGGCTTTGCAAGACCATATACAGCGGCAAATCGGCGACGAGGGGCTGTATGAGAACGCCAGCGAATACATCCGTGCTCTGATCCGACGAGACCTTCACACGCGAGACGAAGCGTGGGAGGCTCTTCAAAAGGAACTGGCTCCCGCCATGCGCGCGGATGATAGTGAGTTCGTGGCAGTGACCGCCGATGATGTAATCCGCCGCAACAAACGCAGCTGATCATGCCCGTGTACCGTTTTTACGCCCCTGCGGACGCAGCGCAGGATAAAATTTGGCGTGACACAGTGGAGCAATGGGGCGAAGCGCAAGCCGAGTCCTACCTGAGAGGGTTGCACGCGCACTTGCACCGTCTCTGCGACAATCGTCTTCTCTGGCGGCGTCTTCCGCAAAGGCTTGCTGTGCCATCCGACATAAAGCGTGAGGCCTATTTCAGTCGTTACGAGCGTCACTATCTGTTCTTCCGGACGCTGGATAACGGCGATCTCGGCGTTATGAGCATCCTGCACGAGAAAGTGGATATGGCGGTTCGTTTGAGAGAAGATCTCTCCGCCCTCGATGCAAAAGGCAGCGATTCCGACTGAGTCAGCCAGAGGTTAAGCCTCGGCAGCAATTCATTATTTAATCTCGCCGACGCTTGGCCTCCCAGATCGAGGGTGTTTTTTACGAAATTGGCCCTTAGATGCCAAATGCAGAGGGTGCAGCGTTCCGACTAATTGGAACTCTCCAACGAACAGGACCTGATCAAGTCTTCCACGGATCGATGATATTGATTCCGGGGCCTTCGAAATCTTTGGTATTTCGCGTCGCAAGCGACAACTGATGAGCGACGGCAGTGGCTGCAATCATTCCGTCCATCGAGGCGAGCCCCCGACCGCTTCGCTTGGCGAGCGCCATGAGATCGCCCCAGGCCCGGGCGACAAATCCTCCACCGGAATGATCCTGTTTTCGAAGCGTTGGGGCAGATCATCGGTCAGCCATTTGTCGAGTGCTTCTTGCTTTCTGCCCTTTTCCATCAAAGCGATACTGCGGCAAATTTCAGCGATAGACACGATGCTGATGAACGTACGGTCTTCGTCTAGCTCGTGAAGCCATGTCAAGACATCTTCATTTGGGCTTGGTTTCGTTACTTCCGACAGAACATTTGTATCGAGAAGCAGCATCACAGCGCCGGGTCACGTGGTTCGTCATGCTGTCGTTCAAGATCCAGATCCGCGCCGCGCATAGGCGATTCCAACAGAAATTCTGCCAGTGATCCACTACGTCCGGTTTTCCTCTGCCACTCTTCTGCGGAAACGACGACCACGCTTGGCTTTCCGTTGCGAGTAATCGTCTGAGGTGCCGATTGAGCGCGTTCCATAACTTCCGAAAGCTTTGCTTTCGCACCTGAGACTGTCCAGTTCATTTCACCGTGTGTTGGTACCTTCATAACTTCGACTTTAACCATAATGACTATAGTGACTATAATAGGTGAACAGTCTTACTGCGAGCGCGTGGTAGTGAAAGTTGACCTCAGCTATCCAGCGCTTGAGAAATCGCTGTTGAAGCATTGGGCTGCCGGCGTTTTTCTCCAGGACCTGGGAGTGACAAGCCCAAGGGCAGCAGTTTGCATTGCCGTCGCTGATTAGGCCGCGGCCCTGAGATCGAAATTCGCATGGATCACGTCAACGATCTCGACGATCGCACCGTCTGGCAAAGCAGTTTGGGACGCTCGATAAGTACCGTCGCAATCATGTTGTCATTTACGCCATCGGTTCGGTTTGTTGTCAACGGCGGCAAAGGTGGCGAGAGAGGCTTTATGGTATATTGTACCTATATATACTAAATTAATACATATAATATCTATTTTATACTATGTAATCGGAATAATTTACTCTAAAGAAGGTTGCTACGCGTGATTTTCGAGCGACGCGAGTTCACCAGTGGTAGGGATTGGCCACTTAAAGCGTAGATTTGTTGAGTTGGAAAAATATA
>Ga0157369_10007101_pt1 | contig 12914 bp, 14 predicted proteins | sample C25metaG_FD_113461 | JGI IMG/M metagenome (GOLD analysis project Ga0157369, IMG submission 113461) | Corn rhizosphere microbial communities from Kellogg Biological Station, Michigan, USA - C2-5 metaG | ecosystem: Host-associated > Plants > Roots > Rhizosphere > Soil | place: USA: Michigan...
CCCGCTGCCGCCAGGCACCGGGTCTGGGCCATGACCATGGCAACATGGAACGGGCTCTACCCGCTTTGATGGGTCGCACTTAACTCCAGCGTCAGGAGCAACGCTCATGTCGTCACACGGCATCGTTGAACTGAAAAGCCCTTGCTCGTTCGCCGACACGGTGAAACGGCTGCTCGCCGCTTTTTCCGCGAAAGGCATCAAGGTTTTCGCCACCATAGATCAACAGGCGGAAGCCCAGGCGGTTGGTTTGGCGATGCCGCCCACCACCTTGATCGTTTTCGGCAATCCCAGGGCGGGCACGCCGATCATGCTCGCCAATCCGCGAGCCGGCATCGATCTGCCGTTGAAAGTTTTGATCTGTGAGCTGCAACCCGGCCACGTTGAGGTGATGTTTGCCGCCGCATCCGAAATCATCGCGCGGTATTCGCTTCCAGCCGAGCTTGCGTCCAATCTCGCAGCTGCCGAGCACCTCATCGCAGCCACCCTCGACGAGAATGCCGGCGCCTGATGATTCGTACTGGGCGGACGGCTGCGCTGTCGCCGATCAGGCCATGCTTGCAGGCCTAACGAACACGCGTGAAGTAGTTCGTTTTCATGAGGACCGAGCCGTTTTTTCCGGGGTAGACCGCCGTCTCGGTGAGGCCACGACCGTCTGGCATGACGGAATAGATCCGCGTTGAGACCAGGACGCCTTTTCTCTGGAGCGCCATCACCAGAACGTTGGGTGCGGGCAACTTGAACGACGCAGTGTCCGCTTCTGGGCTGTTCTTGACGGCAGAGAGTGCCCCATCCAGCGTGGACGTGCTGGCGGAATGAACCTCGTTGCCAGGGGCATAGACAATATCGACGTGCATGGCCAACGTGTTGCCGCCAGCGTCGCCAAACATAAACCGCACGCTTTTGGGACGCTGTGCGGGCGGCATGGCCATGCGGGACGTGTCCAACGACCAGGTGCCGAGCAAGGTGGACGTAGCCAGGTTTTGCCGAGGAGCAACCGTTGACGATCCTGTGGCCGCTGCGCCAAACGAAGACGCAAGAGCCATGACGGTTGCCAACACCCGTGTTTTCGGCGAGAACGTCATGGCATCTCCTCTGGTTCGCTTCGGGTCGACTTCTGTCGGCCGAGCTTGCCCAGGCATCGTCGAAACGGCAAGTGAAGCGCCCTCGTTTTTCCGAGTCACCCGGAAATATGGGGTCGTGGATTACTGACCTCGTCCCGGTTTCCGGTTGACTGGCCCAACGCCCGCGTTTGTCGATCCGGGCAGCGCCCGTTCGTCGAGAGGAGGAAGGCAGCCACTGGGGCTGCGTTGCCTTGAGGCAGGACATGAGCGAGTACCTGATCTACTTCAACCAGCCGTGGGTCGGCGAGCACACCGAGGCGTGGTTCAAGGAGCGCGGTCCGCTGGCAAGGGCGGTGGTGGATGCGATGAAGGCCGCGGGTGTCTACGTGTTCGCCGGCGGTCTGGAGGAGGATCCGGATGCGGCCTTCACGGCGGATGCCACGAGCGGCGCGCTGACGTTCACCGACGGGCCCTACGTCCGGAATCCCCAGTTCCTCGGCGGTTTCACCGTGATCGACGTGGCCGACGAGCAGGCGGCAAGGCGGTGGGCCGGCAAGCTGGCCGAAGCCTGCGGCTGGCCACAGGAGGTTCGCAGGTTCAAGCCGCGGCCCGAAGCAAGAACGGGATCAGGTTCACTTCCAAGCGTTTGAGCTGAAGAGATGTCGGGGTCATCTCCGCACGATTCCACGAGGGGAGGTTTGAGATGGCACGCGCAGTGGACGTCGAGAAAGCATCCGGCAAAGGGGCCGGGAAGGCCGGTGCCGGGCCGGTCGCCAAGGCCCGGTCGAAAGCACGCCAAGCCGGCGCGGGCGCGGAAACGCCGGCGGTCGCCACGACGCTGCCGGTCGCCATGACCGGCCGGGCCAGCCCGGCGAAGGCCAAGGAGGGTGACGAGCCGGTTTTTGCCTATATCCGCAGCCTGCCGCAGCCGCAACGCGGCATCGCCGAACGCGTGGATGCCCTGGCAGCCAGGACGCTGCCGGGTTTGCAGCGCGCCGTGAAATGGGGCATGGCGTGGTATGGCGTCGGCGACGGCTGGTGCTTCTCCTGCGGCGGCTTCGCCGGCCACGTCAAGCTGACGTTCGGCCGCGGCACCTCGCTCAAACCGGTGCCACCGGTGACGCCGATCGGGATGGGCAAGGACTCGCGGGGCGTGAACCTTGAATCGGTGGAAGACCTCGATGAACGCCAGGCCGCGTCATGGATGAAACAAGCCACCGCCCTTCCTGGCTTCGGGGGAAAGAAGCGATGAGCCCAGGCGGGGCGCAGTAGCCGGACGGTAACCGGGGCGTGGAAACCGGGACGGAGCACGTGGAATTCGCTCCGGCCTGATGTCCGCCAGCCAGGCCCGCGCCCGTGTTGGGCGCCGGAAGGGGCACCGACCCACGTTGATCCCGGCGTTTGGTCGGTGCCGTCGCCTATTGCGCGGCCGGAGTCAGGGAGACCGATGCGGCCGCCGCGGGCGGTACGGCCGTGGTCGCGTTGGCGGATTGTGCGGCCCCAGCCGTGAATTGACCGACCTGCAAGGTGAACGGTGCCTGTTGTCCGGACGGCAGCGACGCGGGATCGGCGTACACCCGAATCGTGTAGGTCGTCGCCGTGGCCACCGGCGCGGACCAGGTGTTCGTCGCGGTCGTGCCGGTGTCGACCAGCTGTTGATGGGTCGGATCCTGCACCTTGAAATGCAGCTGGGGGTTATTCGCGACGAGGTGGACCGAGACGGTCGTGCCTGCCGCCAAGGGGACGGTGTAGTCGTGCGCGGTGGCGCCGGCCGCCAGGCTCGCTTGTTCCGCCGCCCAGGGCTGGTTGGGCTGGAAGGTCACGGCGGTGGTCGGCGGCTGCAGGTCTGCGGCCCCGTATTGCCCGACCTGCAAGGCGTATTTCGCGACTTCGCTGCGCTTTACCGCGGCAGCGTCCATGTACACCTGGATCGTGTACGTGGTGGCTGTCGCGTTGGGGGTCGACCAGGTGGAGGCGCCGGTTTCATGGGAGTCGAGCCGCTCGTTGCCGTGGGTCTGGTCGGTTACCTTGAAATACACGTTCGCGTTGTTGCTGAGCAGGTTGACCTGCAAGGTCTTGCCCGCCGCGATCGCCACCGTGTAGTCGTGCGCGATGGCGGCAGGGTCGAGGTTGCCGATTTCCTGCGCCCAGACACTGTTGGCCGCGAAGGTCACCGTGTCCGGCGTGGCGGCGGAAGCGGTCGGCGCCATGCAGGCAGCGGCCATGCCGAGGCCCACGCCCAGGGCGGTGCTGCGGAGAAAGGGGATGCGTGACATGCGTGGAATCCTCGCGTCGTTTGGCGTTCGGCGGTCAAGCCAGGGAAAAGGTGTCGGAGGCAAATTTTGACGACGGTTGGGGCTTGGTACAACAACACGGGGCCAGGTTCACTTCCTGGCCCGGTGGCGGGGCGCAATGTCGATGGGTTGGGCAAAACCAAGGCGCTCCGCGAAAAGCTGCCACGGACAGGTGGTGATGGCGCAGGCACGGACGCCTCTGGCCCATCAGGGCCGTGGCGACACCGGGCTCACTTGCGTCCCGAAGCAGACGCCGATGCGAGCCTCGTGAACCCGCTGGGCGAGGCGTTTTCGAAGCGGTCCACCAGCAGCTTCACGAAGGCGCTCACCCGTGCGCTCACGTGCCGGTGCGAGGGATACAGCGCCCAGACTTCGATCGGCCGGCCGGCGAGCATGCCCCAGTCCACCAGCCGGCCGGCGTCGATGTCGGCTTGCACCAGCGAGCGCGGCATGGCGGCGACGCCGACGCCGGCGAGTACGGCGTCGTGGATCATGGTCATGGAGGAGAGGCGCAGCACGCTGCGGGTGGCCAAGGTCAACGTGCTGCGCGCGCGATGCAGTTGCCATGTGGCTTCGGTCGGCGCGCGGGGCAGGGTGACGGCGGGCACGGGCACGTCGCGTTGCCTTGCCGGGCGCGGCAGCGAGGAGGAGGCCACGGCCACCAGCACGTCGCGCAGGAAGCATCGTCCCGCCAGTTCGGTGGAGGGGTCGGGATTGGCGCGGATGACCAGGTCGAAGTCGTCGTCCACCGGGTGGACGAAACGGTCTTCGAGGATCACTTCCAGCTGCACCTGCGGGTAGGCGAGCGCGTAGTCGGCGGCGATGCGGCCCAGCCCGCGCTGGCCGAACAGCACCGGCGCGCTGATGCGCAGCCGGCCGCGCGGCGTGTGGACGCCTTGTCGCAGCGTGTCGCCCACTTCGTCGATGTGCTCCAGCAGCGATTGCGTCTGCTCCTGCAGTTCGCGTCCTTCCTCGGTAAGGCGCAGCTCGTGGCCGCCGCGTTCGAACAGGCGCACGCCGAGCGCGTCTTCGAGCTGGCGCACCCGGCGCGACAGCGTGGCCTTGGGCCGCCCGGTGACCCGCGCGGCGCGACCGACGCCGCCGTGGCGCGCCACGTCGTTGAAGTCGGCCAGCGCGAGCAGATCCATGGGTGTTCCATTGGTGAGACAGGATGTCCAGATTATGCGGCTATCGTGGGATTTGATGAAACAGCAGGATGGAGCTGTCCACCACCCAACCTCACCCTCGAAGGAGACACCCCATGAATATTCTGGTTACCGGCAGCACCGGCACCATCGGCAGCCTGGTCGTCCGCGGGCTGGCCGTCCAGGGCGCGCACGTACATGCGTTGACGCGCGATCCGGACAAGGCCGCGTTTCCGGCGGGCGTTACCGCCGTCAAGGGCGACATGACCGACGTGGCGTCGATGCGCGCGGCATTGAAGCAGGTCGACACGCTGTTCCTGCTCAACGCCGTGGTCGCCGACGAGGTGACCCAGGCGATCGGCACGCTGAGCCTGGCGCGCGAGGCCGGCATCCAGCGCATCGTGTACCTGTCGGTGCTCAACAGCGACGCCTACACCGACGTGCCGCATTTCACCGGCAAGTACACGGTGGAGCGGATGATCGAGCAATACGACCTGCCGGCGACGGTGTTGCGCCCGTCCTATTTCATGCAGAACGACGCCATGCTGCGCGACGGCCTGCTGCAGCACGGCCGGTACGGCATGCCGATCGGCGACGCCGGGGTGGCGATGGCCGACGTGCGCGATATCGCGGAGATCGCGGTGGCCTCGCTGCTGCGCCGCGCACGGGCGCCGGCACCGTTGCCGCGCGAGGTGATCGAGATCACCGGACCGGACGCGCTGACCGGCGCGGCGCTCGCGGCGATCTGGTCCGACGTGCTCGGCCGGCCGGTCACCGACGGCGGCAAGGATCTCGATGCCTACGAGGCGTTCATGGCCGGTGTCATGCCGTCCTGGGCGGCGCACGATCTGCGCCTGATGCTGGGGCGCTTCCATGCCGACGGCATGCTCGGCAAGCCGGGTGCGGCCGACAGGCTCACCGGCCTGCTGGGCCACGCGCCGCGCAGCTACCGCGATTTCGCCATGGAGTTGGCGAAGACGTGGCAAGCGGCCTGACAACGCATCGCCAGCGGGCGGAGCCACGGGGCACGATCAGTGGCTAAGATGCGCGCCTTGGGCAAGGCGCCAGGCCACGCCACGGAAAAGAGGGCATCCGATGAAGGGATTATGGGTGGTGTTGCTTGGCGCGGGACTGCTTGCAGCGCGCTGCCACGCGCAGGACGGCGCCGCCGGCGCGCAGAAGGATCAGCCCTGCCAGCCCGCGCTGATCCAGTCGCTGTCCGAGCAGCTGAAGCTGCCCGGCCTGGTGGCTGCTGGGGCAGACGGCGACTCCGGTAACTCAACCGTGGTCGCCGCAGCCTGCAAAGCCAGTCCCGCGGATCGTCGCCAGACCTATGTTGCCCTGGCCTATGACGCGGGCGACCAGGACGGCAAGCGCCTGGTGCTGGCGATCGTGGAGGGCGGTCACGTGCTTGCCGATTACCGCGGCGAGATCTACGAGGACGCCACGCTGACCGTGCAGTCGGACAGCCTGCACATCGATACCGCCCGTTATGTGCTTGCCAAGGGCGTGCGGGCGTTCGGCCTGGACGTGAGCGGCTGGGCCTCGCCCAATTGCGGCGATGGCGGGCTGGGCCCCTCGCGCGCGTTCTACATCCGCGAAGGGGCGCATATCCGGCGGGTCCTGGCGGACATGTCCCTTTCTTCCTGGCGCTATCTGCAGGAGGGCAACGACCGCTGCAACTCCAGCGCACCGGCGGACGCGCCGACCGTCATCGAGCACACCCGCCACACCTTGCGCGTGCTGCCGGAAACCAGCCACGGTTTCCACGATCTGCAGGTCACCACCACCACCACCACCACGCGCGACGACGGCAAGCCCGGCAAGGCCGGTGCCCGCTACGTCTTGAAATACGACGGTAGACGGTATCCGGTGCCTGATGCGTTGCAGGGGTAAGACAGGGCAACAGCAAGGCCGTATCGGGGTGTGGATGTCGATCCCTGTTTGCCGGTGACGACCAAGCTGCGAGCCGACGTGCAGCCGGGTGAAAGTTGTCAGGGCAGCACCTGGCGGGGCCACCTCACTCCGGTGCGTGCCGCGCCATCTGCAGGGCCTGCGTGACCGCCTTGGCCACCGCGTCGGGTTGATCGGTCTGGATGTCGTGCGAGGTATCCGCAACGTGCACCAGCGTGCCGCGGGAGGAGGTGGCGACAATCTGTGCCTGCGTATGGGCGCGGGCTTCTTCCAGCCCCTTGCGGTCGCGCGGCAAGGCATCGGCATAGGTGTTGGCGGCGGACAGTACGATCAGGGGCGTCGAGCTGTGCGTCTCCCGCTTGGATACCGGCTGCTTGAACACCACGACGTTGTTCTGGAGTACCGACAGCACGGTGTGCCAGAACGCGGGCTTCGACATGTGGGCCAGGTTCACCGCGTTGAGCTTGGCGCTGGCGAGCGGATCGGCCTTGCCCAAACATTGGCTCAGTTCCGGATCGGTGGACGGCAGTTGGTGTTTTTCGGCGGCCGTCTCGCAGCGGTGAAGAAACGCGAACCGTTGCACCGAGAGGGTGTCCTCGTCCTTCTGCCAGCCGGGAGCAAACCGGCCGATGTCCTGCGCGGGCGGATCGAGCAGAACCATGGCGCTCACGTCCGCCGGATAGCGGCTCGCGTACTGGCGAACGATGTTGGTGCCCAGCGAGTGCCCCACCATCACCAGCGGGGTCGCAAGGTCGGCACGCTGGATCAGCGTGTGCAGGTCGGACACGTCGGCGTCGAGGTCGCGCGGCAACGGCCCCTCGCTGCTGAAGCCGAGGCCGGCCCGGTCATACGCGCAGACGCGCGCGTGGGCGGCCAGCAGCGGCTGCACCTTGAACCATGTGGAGGAATCGGCAACCGCGCCGGCCTCCAGCAGGACGGTCTGCGGCCCGCTGCCCGAGCAGCGCAGGTTGAGGGTGCGGCCATGGCCGAGGTCGATCAGCTTCGCCGCGTGGGCATAGCTGTCCGGCATGCGCTGCGACGTGGCGGCATGGTTGGCTTCGGCGGCCTGGGCTTGGCCAAGCATCACGGCCAGCAAAAGGGCGCAGCCCGCTTTCAGGTAGTTCCTGTTCAAGGGTTTTCTCCCGTCGATGGCCCAGGCAAGGACGCCGGGCAGGCCATTTCATCGACTTGGGGCGGCGCGGGAAGTTCAAGACATTCGAGTTACTTCGGGGCGGGGCCAAACGAGCGTGGTTCACTTCTTGGCTTGGCACTCAAGGCGGGCGCGTCGAGCTAAAGAAACAGCGTTCATGGAACCGGCGTCCTGGCGAACCATGCCTTCCTGGATTCACAGGTCTCCATGGCGCGCCGGTAGCCTTCGCGGGCGCTGGTGCGGGCGATATAGGTTTTCTCCGTTTCACCCAGGGCAATACCTGCACCGTGTTGCGCCAGTTCCAGCGCGTAGGTCACGGAGATGTCCGCAGCGGTGAATCTCTCGCCGGCGAGGTAGGGCGTGCGTGCCAGCTGCCGCGTCACCAGGCCCAGCCGCGTCTGGAAAACGTCCAGCGCCTGGGCGGCGCTCCAGTTCTGCCGCTCGGACTCCGGCGCGAAATTGCGCGCGCCGACGACGAAGTAGATGGAGGCCGCGAGACCGGCTTCGCCAAGGTGCAGGAACTGCTGGTAAGCGGGGAACGCCGGATCGTGCGGGGCGGGCGCCAGCGGTGTGGGCCCGTAGCGGGCCATCAGGTACTCCATGATCGCAATGGACTCGACCATGATGACGTCGCCGTCGCGGATTGCCGGGATGAAACCGGCAGGGTTGATGGCCAGGAACTTCGGGTCTTTCTCGACGCCGGCCAGCAGGTCCACCGGCCGCAACCGGTACGCGAGCCCCAGCTCTTCCAGCAGCCAGATGACCCGAAAGCCTCGTCCTTCGCCAAAGACTGTGATCATCGTCCGTCGCCCTCCTGTGGTTCGGCCTTGTCGGCCCTGCCACAGGAAGACGAACGGGGCGTTTGAAAGTCGACGTCGATCACGCGTTGGAAGAACGGGGTCAGCTCAACCCGACCCCGTTCACGGCAAGGAGTGTTGCCGCCGGCTATCGAACACGACGGATGTTTCCACGCGCAGCACGACGTCGTGACGGTTGAAGTGCTTCGAAATGATTTCCTTCAAATGCTGCATGTCGCGCACGGCGACATCGACGATCAGGTCGGAGCGGCCCGACACCAGGAACACGCTGCGCACCTCCGGAATGGCGGCGGTTGACTTGACGAAGTCGTCGACCGCTCCGGCTTCCAGCTTGCCGAGTTGCACGAACAGCACGGCTTCCAGCGCCAGCCCGATTGCTTCGAGGTTCACTTCGGCATGCGCGCCCAGCAAAACCCCGCGTGCCCGGAGCGATTTGATCCGCTCGTGACAGCTGGATGGAGCAAGGCCTACCGCTGCCGCGATCTGCTTGTTGGACAGCCATGCGTCCTTCGTCAAAAGGCGGAGGATGGCGAAGTCTGTTCGGTCGAGGTGGGTCTCGTTGGCCATGATTCCGAAATCTATTCGATTGACCGAAAATTGATCCTAATGTCATTCTGAATTCATGACAAACAAGCGAATTTTATTTTCATCTTTGGTCGCCCTGTCGTTGCCATGGATTGCCAACGCGGCTCCATCGGCCGCTTGCAGCGCCAAGTCCAGCCCTCCTGCCGTCGCCGTTGCGGCAAACGACAGCACCGCGCAACGATTGATCGCCGAGGAGCGGGCGAGCTGGAACCTGGCTATCCAGCGAAACGCCGGTGCCTACAGGGCCTTACACGCTACGGACTTCATTACGGTTACCGGTGGAGGCGTAGTGGGCCGGGCCGCCAGCGAAGCCTCCGCCATGGACGCACAGGTGCGCTTTGACCAGTGCGCGCTTTCGGGATTCGAGGTTCGCTTCGTCGCGCAGAATGCCGCGCTTGTCACCTACCGCGTGAAGGCGGCGGGACTCGATCATGGGAAGGCCTTCCGGCTCGACAGTTATGCATCGTCGTTGTGGATGAAGCGGAACGGCGGCTGGTTGAATGTGTTTTACCAGGCCGCACCCGCATCAAAGCGGTAGTCGCGCAACGAAAGCCCCGGAGTTCCTGGCCAGGCTCGACGATCCCCGTGGCCTGCGTCCTCCTTGCATCGAGAGGACGCAGGCACGGCTTGGTCCGGCTGTTTATTCGGTGAAGTTCGCGGTGACGTGGTACACGCGTCCGCCCCAGCCATCGTCGGGGAACGCGTCGGACACCTTGACGTAGACCGGTTTCGCGCCATCGCTGCCGGACCCGAGGTAGGGCGTCAGGTCGATGGTCTGGTCGGCCTTGTTCGAGCCGTCGGTGATCCGCTGGTTCGCCTGCAGCACCGTCGTCCAGTTCTGATTGTCGGAACTGACCTGGACCAGGTATTCGTTGTCGATGGTCAGGGTGACATGCGCCGATGTCGTATCGAACGGGAACGGGAAGCGATAGGTGAAGTGGGCGGTTCCGTCGGCGAATCGGTTCTGCACGCCATTGCTCTGCGAACCGTCGGGATCCCACAGCCACGGAATCTCGTTGGCGGTGCCGGTGTCGAAGTCGATCGAGTGCGCGACCAGCACGTCGGCCTGGGTGCTGAAATGCAGCCCGGCAGCCGTCACGGTGGCGGTGACCATGTGGTGTCCGTCCGTGGCCAGACTCGGCACCGTGATCGTCAGCGGAATCGTGCCGTCGACCGGGGATGCCGTGCCGTGCGGCTGCAGACGCAGCTGGCTCGCTGCGGGCGAGATGCCCCACCCGGCGGGCGCCTGGGCCGATGCGTTCGCGTTGATCGGGAACCAGCCGGTGGCCGAGATCCCCAGGTTGATGGCGATGGGTGTGCTTCCCGACGATGCCGGCATGATCACGGGCTGCGCCGGGGACATGGTCGCGGCCAGGGATTCTTGCGGAGTCCAGGCGGGTATCTCGCCGATCAGGGCGCTGAGCGCGCTGGCCTGGGTGCGCCAATCGAAGACGTTGGGATGGTCGTCGCTGGTAGCACCGGACCAGCGCGTACCGAGTCGACCGGCGGCGTCGCGATCATCGTTCCAGATACTTTCGGCTTGCCTGTCCAGGAAGGCTGCGTAGGTGCGATCGTGGGTAGTGTCGACCAGATCGGTCCAGTAGCGCATGAAGATGCCCTTGAACTGCTTGCCGTTGTCGTCGCAGGTCTGGTCGAGGGCATCGCAACTCTCGGTCAGGATGCCGTTGGAGACCAGTCCGTTCGGACCGACCGCGGCATCCGCCAGGCGGCGCACCGTCGTCAGGATGGACGGGTCCCGGGTGGCTCGCCACAGTTCCAGGCCGGCGCCGATCGCCATGCCCTGGTTGTAACTCCACACGGTCTGTCCGTTGTTGGTGCAGGTGTCGGTCAGGCCATCGTTGACCAGGCCGTCGGCGTTGATCATGCCGCTGCCCTGGAACCACTTCCAGGCCGTGCTGGACCGGGCGAGCCAGGTCCGGTCGCCATGGATCCGGTTGTGCAGTTCGGCGGTGAGCCTGATCCACAGCGCGTTGGTGACGGCGTTCTTGTAGGTGCGCTCGGCGTTCCACCAGACGCCGCCGCCGCAGGTGCTGGTGTCCCAGTAGCCGTAGACGTAGTTGGCGATGGTGACCGCCATGGCCAGGTATTTCGGGTTGCCGGTCAGGTCGTAGGCCTGGACCCAGGTGAGGCCCCACCATTCGGAGTCGTCGATGGCGCGGCTGGTGAAGTTGCCGAGCAGGGGATCGCCGGACAGCACGCCCGCCGGGAACACCCCCTTGTCCTTCTCGAAGGTGTTGTCCAGTTGACCGAGATAGCGGCGGTCCCCGGTGCGTTGCATGTAATCGCCGATGGTTTGCAGGGCGACCGCCGAATTCCACCAGCTGGAGGGAAACCAGGCCTTGCCCGGATCGTACGAATTCATCAATACGTCCGCCGCCACCCGGGCCCGGGCGACGGCCGTCGGTCCGTCGATTTGCGGCCCAGTTTCCTGTTGCTGGGCCTGTGCAGTCGCCGCCGTGGCGAACGCGATGGCCAGGGTCATCAGGCAGGCCAATGCCCGAGCGAGCGGGCGGTGTATCCGGGGAGTGCCGAGGCAGCCCGAACGGATCCTCGGGAATGATTTCAATCGATCTAAAATCGAGTGCGATGGAGTCGTCGGATTCATGATCAGAAGCTCTCCTCATGGGAATACCCGGGAAAGGGATGGCGGCTGAATTTCCCCATCTTTCCCTGACCAGATCGGTGGCTTGGCGCCATTCCTGTCTGGAAAAGTGCGCGTGTGGCGCAGTCTTCAGGGCACGAGTCGACGAACGCGGCAGACCCGGGCGCTCAGTGGAGTATTGCCGCAGGCTTTTCCCGGTTTTGAGAACCACGCCACGGACCACCCACCATCCGGCTCGACGGGGCTTTTCCGGTGTGCGCTTCGAGAGGCGTCCTTGTTGACCCGGCACGCAAGTGGTTCCCACGACGTTCTTCGACTTCCCCGCTCCTCTCAAGGCTGCGACCATCCATGGCCGCTCCCCGCGTACGTTTCGCTTCGCTCAGGATGAACGGGACGGGCACCGTATTGGAGGGCCGGATCAATAGCGCATCAATGTGTGCTGATGAGCAACCATGTGCATCTGCTGCTGACGCCGGGTGAGGGGGGCCTCGTCGCGGTTGATGCATACGTTTTCGCGCAGCTACGTCGGGTTGTTTCCAATGGTCGCCACTGGCGCGCGGGCACGTTGTGGTGAAGAGCGCTACAAGGTGTGTCTGGTGGACTCGGGTGCGTACTTTCTGGTGTGCAACCACTACATCGAGCTCAATCCGGTACGTGCCTGGATGGTGGCCTGGCCGGCGACTATCCCTGGTCGAGCTACGGCGCCCATGCGGGCGAGCGGGGGGATCCGCTGCTGATCGCCCATCCCGAATATCTTGCGCTCGGCGCCGATCCCGCCACCCGTGCCGCGGCATGCCGGGTCTTGTTTGAGGATGTGCTGCCCGATGCGTGGGTGACGGAGATTCGCAGCTATCTCCAACAGCAGAAGGTGCCTGGATCGGATCGATTTCGCGCCTGGGTCGAGACAAAAACCGGACACTTCGTGGCGACCCGGCTACTCGGCAGGCCACCTCGGCGCCCACATTGCCCTGACGCCTTTTGCGCGCACGTAAGGTCCCACGGTGGATGGAAGCTCCAATTCGGGGCCGGTTGCAAAACGTGATACGCATCACGTTTTTCTTGCGTCGCCCTGAAGTGGGCTAACGATCGATAAAGGTTCGCCTGCGTACCTTGTGGCGCTGGATCGGATCCGGATCCACTCCCCCGCGATGTAGACGAAGGCTTGTCGCAGGCACCCGGGGAACCGACAAGTCCTGGAGTCTTGAATGAATTTTCCCCGCAATGTCCCGGCGGGGCGTCTCGCGTGCGCCCTCGCTTCCACCCCAGCCCTCGCTTCCACCCCAGCCGTTGCTTCAACCCCTGCCGCAGCCACCGGTCCGCGAGC
>Ga0157369_10007103_pt1 | contig 12913 bp, 9 predicted proteins | sample C25metaG_FD_113461 | JGI IMG/M metagenome (GOLD analysis project Ga0157369, IMG submission 113461) | Corn rhizosphere microbial communities from Kellogg Biological Station, Michigan, USA - C2-5 metaG | ecosystem: Host-associated > Plants > Roots > Rhizosphere > Soil | place: USA: Michigan...
CTCATCTCCCAGTGCTGAATGTGGAGACGGGTGTCACCACGAGGCTCGGCGATCTAGCAGCAATCTACAGCTCGGAGTGGCTGGAGCGGATGTCGCATTGAATTCAATGCAAGTTCCAGTTGCGTTATCTCTCCCTGTCTTTGCAAAATGGCGAGAAGGGACAGGCGGTGTTTTTGGAATCTTGGAAAGGTATCCGACACTTCCTCGGAGCATGGCGACGGGTCATCTTCTTCGAACGCCCGTGGGGATTGCGGAGTTTGGGTAAGCGGTCTGTTGTTAAGAGACCGAGAAATCTGAGTGGACGAAAATTCATCCAAATTGGCTCTGACACTTACATCCTGCCGAACTGCCTGATGCTCGCAGTGTCGCAGTATGCCGGCAAATCCTATAGACCGTACATTGAGATTGGGAACCGAGTTTATGTCGGCCGGTACGCCTACCTGACCGCAATGGAGGGTATTTCGATTGCAGACGGATGCGTCCTGAGCGAGCAGGTGTACATTACCGACCTGAATCACGGATTTGATCCAGCATGCGGGCCCATCCTTTCTCAGGAACTCGAGAGTAAGGGTCCGGTCAAAATTGGACCTAATTGCTTCCTCGGTTATCGATCTGCCGTGATGCCGGGAGTAACGCTCGGTGAGTGGTGCGTGGTCGGTGCAAATTCAGTGGTGACCCGATCATTTCCTGCGTATTCAATGATCGCAGGTGTCCCTGCTCAGCTGATCAAGGTTTACTCGCATCAAGAGGGTGAATGGGTCCGTCCGACTAAAATAGAGGATTTGAGGGCAGGTTCTTGAAGGAAAAAGTGCTCATCACGGGAGGTGCGGGATTCATTGGGTCCCATCTCGCCCGCAGCTTGCTAAGCCGTGGCTACGAAGTCTCGATCATCGATAACTTCACCCCTCAAGTCCACGGGGCGGAAGGCGACCTGCCAGCTGATTTGCGCGGATCCGTACATCTCTTTAGGGGAGATGTTCGCGATAAATCGCTTTGCGAGGGTGCTCTTGACCGCCAAAACATCGTGGTGCATTTGGCCGCAGAAACAGGGACAGGGCAGTCGATGTATTCCGTCCGGCACTATACGGATGTGAATGTTGGAGGCACTGCAAATCTCGTAGAGCTTATCCTTACGAGGCGATTCCCCGTAAGGGCCTTGATCGTGGCGTCTTCGCGGGCGGTGTATGGCGAGGGCGCGGCCCTCTGCTCCAAACACGGTAGGGTATTTCCACTCGCGCGCGCGAGAGCCTCAATGGAGGCAGGGGACTTCGAGCCGAAGTGCCCGGAATGCCGCCGCAGTACGTCGATGATTCCGACTGCAGAAGACGCTCCATTTCGTCCCTCCTCTCTTTACGGTTTGACAAAGCAGATTCAGGAGCAAATGATCCTGATGTATGCCAACACGATGGGAATCAACGGGTTTGCATTGCGATATCAAAACGTATATGGACCAGGCCAGTCGCTCAAAAATCCATACACCGGAATTCTAGCGATCTTTTCAAATCAAGCTCGCGCGAACGAGCCCATCTTTATCTTCGAAGACGGGCAGGAGAGTCGTGATTTCGTATTTATCGATGACGTGGTTGAAGCGACGTTACGCTGCGTTGAAGCGCAGGCCGTGCCACCATGCGCGATTAACGTTGGTACCGGACGAGCGGTAACGGTTTGCGAAGTAGTGGATCAGCTGACCGCGTACTTCTCGAGCAATTCGACTGTCTCGATCAATGGCGCATTTCGCGAAGGCGATATCAGGCACAATTGCGCTGATGTTGAACGGTTGCGCGCAATACTGGGATTCGTCCCGCAGTGGCGCTTTGAGGATGGAATTCGAGAATTTCTTGCGTGGGCATCCGGCCAGAACCTGGTAGGCGGAAGCTATGAACATTCCTTGGCAGAGATGCGCGCCAAAGGTTTGATCTATGGGTAGTCACGAAAAAGTTGGAGTAGTTACAGTAACTTTTAATAGCGGCAGCGTGCTACCAGATTTCCTTCGCTGCATCGTGGAGCAGACCCATAAGACACTCCTTATTTATGCGGTTGACAATGCGTCCAAGGACGATTCTGTCGAAATCCTACGCAATTTTCCAGACCCTCGCCTGAAAGTAATTCGTAATTACGAGAACAAGGGCGTGGCAGAAGGGAATAACCAAGGGATAAGGGCTGCCCTCGAAGAGGGTTGCGGATCCGTTTTGCTGATTAACAACGACACTGAATTTCCTCCAACGCTGGTTGCCCAGCTATTGCAGGCATTGGATGAACACCAAGTTGATATGGCCGCGCCGAAAATGATGTACTTCGACCCGTCGAACCGTATCTGGGCGGCGGGAGGCAATTTCCAGCCTTACCGAGGATATCGAGTTGCTCATATTGGTGATGGTGAGTTGGATCGCGGTCAATACGATCAAGGTCGATTGATAACGTACACACCTACTTGCTGTGTTTTAGTCCGGCGCAGTGTCTTCGAGGCAATCGGGCTAATGGATCAGAATTATTTCGTATACGCGGATGATACTGATTTTATGTTCCGGGCAATGCGAAAGGGGCTTACTCTCTGGTATGCGCCGCAGTGCCAATTGCGGCACAAGATCAGCTCTCTCACGGGGGGCGACAACACTCCCTTTGCGATTCGGTACATGACACGGAATCGAATCTATTTTTACCGGAAGAACTTCTCCAGAACCAAAGCGGCCATTTTGGTTTGGCTGTATAGGCTCCACTTGTCCCTTAGATATCTTCGCGGAATCGATCCAAAAAGCGTTTGGACCGCCAAGCAGTCTGCCGTACAAGAGGGATTAGCAATGACAACTCCAAGGCTGAAGTGAACCTATTTATGAGGAACGCTCGCCAATGGCTGGTTTTTAGCTTCATTTGCTTGATGCCTTTTCAGGATACGATCCTTCAAATCACACCATTACAGCGTCTAGGATCGAGTTTCTCCGTTGTTCCTCTATTACTGCTCCTGTTTCTAGAGATCGCACGGCGCCTCATTTGGCTCGATTTCGTATTTCCCCGCTACTCGGTCGTGCTAACGCTGTATGCAAGTGTGGCTTCGCTTGCGGGGATTTTGACTTTTGGTCCCGAAAACGGAGTATGGCTACTAGCTTTCCAGGCGATCAAACTCGCGATCGATTCGATGTTGGTACTCTATGTGATCTTCGGGATTGACTACTCCGACAGACATCTAGTCGGCCTAGCGGTGCAGATCGCATTCTTCGTCACGATAGCCACGATCGTAATCAACGATTTCAACCCCTTCGGATTGGGAAGTTTGACCAACAACGCCTTCTTCCATCAGACCTCAGTGCTGACTAATTATGATCAGCGCTGGCGTGGCCTGACCAAAGAACCGAGCGTGCTGGCGCCTCTCTTGATGGGGTTGGGGCTCCTTTCGGCCCATTTTTCGAGGAGCCGTTGGATGAAAGGGACATACTGGTTTCTTGCGGTTTTACTTACGGGGCTCGGAGGTTCCAAGGGTGGGATCATCTGCCTGATTTTGATTCTCTTCCTAATCGCCATGCTGAGAGCAAAGGCCGGCCTGTTGCAGGCGCTAGGGTTGATCGTGTTCATCTCTCCCATCATTTACATCGGGATCAACCTTCTTCTTCCACACTTCGGTGGTGAAGCTCTGAGAGCGTCCAATTCGATCGCTACTCGCCTGACCATGCAATTGGTCACCGGGTTGATTTTGATTCATTTTCCTTTGGGAGTAGGCTTCGGTGCTATGTTCCCGGCGATCGGTAAATTCCTGCCACACGCAATGGAAACTGCGCAATCATTGGTGCCGTTTCCGCTTTCGTTTGATGAAGTGTCGCAGTACTTCACGAATCCAGAGGACGCTGGCGCAAAGACACTAGTAGCCAATTTCACCATCTTCTTTGGGGTTCCATTTGTCTGCTATGCATTTATCTATTGTTTTCGCCTGGTCAGGGGGCTCTATCGTCTTGATCTCATTGCGCTGTTGGCCTGCGTTTTCTTTATGATTTTCCAACTCTGCACATCTGTTGATTCTCTCGCGTACTATAACCTCTATCTACCGTTTGGCATAGCGGTGTACGAACTCGGGAAATATGAGAATTCTACAGGTAATGCATGATGTACCCTTCCCTCCTCGTGGAGGAGGGAGGGTGGACATGTGGGGACGCCTCCGGGCACTCGCATCCTTGGGACATGAGGTTGATGTGCTGATTGCTGTCTGGGAACAGCCGTCAGCAGATGTAGTCAGCGAGATCCGCAAGTACTCCAGTGATCTCATGCTCTGCTTCCGCAACCCGATGTGGAAAGGGCTGTTTGGTGTGATCCCATGCCAGGCCGCCTCGCGGGGATCGCTTGCGTCTGTATCTCTTTCGCGAACATACGAGATGGTGTTGCTTGATGGCGATTCCGTGGGGCCGGTACTTGAAAACCCTTCCCTGAGTGCAAAGTACCGCGTGCTACGCACTCACAATTGGGAGGCCAAGTACTTTGAGGAACGGAGCCACATCGAAGGTGCTCCTTTGCTAATGCGAGGCTACGACAAAATAGAATCGCGGCGATATCCTGGCTATTCAAATTCTCTTTTTACTCGGTGCAATGCAATCTGGTGGGTTTCGACAGATGAGTTAGAAGAGGCTTGCCGGGCCGCACCTGATCTCTCCCGGAAAAGTAAATGGCTGCCGCATTTCCATGATGTTTCCCGCACCCGGAACTATGCCCCCTCGTCAAACCAGACGGTTCTTTTTGTTGGGGCGCTTAGTTCTCTGCAAAACATTGAAGCAATACGTTGGTATCTCGATCGGATTCATCCGCGGCTTCTAAGGTTCCCTGAGTATCGATTCGTGGTGGCGGGTGGAACGGACAATCGGGCCCTGCCCCCGAGTGTCGAGAGGATGACTGGCGACCCTCATTGCCATCTGATGAAAGACGTTTCCGATCTCACAGATGTCTACAAATCGGCGCGAGTTTTTGTAAACCCGGTACTGCATGGAGCGGGAATCAACTCCAAGACTATCCACGCGATCTCGGACGGATTGCCAGTGGTTACTACGTCACCTGGGTATCGAGGAACCGGACTGAAGCAGGGAGTGCACCTGCTTGTAGAGGATGAAGCAGAAAAAATGGCTGCAGCATTGGCTGCAGTTCTGGAGGGCAAAGTTAACACAGAAGGGATGGTACGAGAGGCTCAACAATTCTTCATAAATCACTACGATCATCCAAAATGCATCGAAACCTTGATCGGCGACCTCGAACAGTCAAATATCAGCGGAAACGACTCACGCGATTGAGAGATGATCCAAAATCGCTTTTGTGTAGATAGTGCCCGCACGCCGCCAAGAGTGGTTTTCCATGATATAACGACGCGCAACTTCTCTGATCTGGTCGTACTCTTCTGGTGCATACGCGATCTTCTGAATCGTTTCGGCAAACTCTGCGGAATCGCGCGCGATCAGAAATTCTCTGCCGTCCTGAGCACTTTCTAGGGCTTTTGCAGGAGAAGGAGTCAGAATACAGAGTCCGCCAACCGCCATCGCTTCGAGAACTTTGTTCTGAATGCCGCTCCCAATCTGCATCGGTGCGACAACGGCCAGCGCACCGCGAAGTGCAGGGTAGGGATCTTCTACAAACCCTAGTACCTTTACGCGATTACTTGCCAGCGCCCTAATGCGAGGGGGAGGATTGGCGCCAATTATCACAAAGTGAATCGACTCAGAAATCAGCGGCAAGACTTCGTTGGCGAACCATTCCACCGCAGTCGCATTTGGAAGAGTATCCATCTTTCCTAGAAATACGACTGAGTTTCTATATTCGACTGATGGTTCGGTTGCTTTTTCGAGAAGTACGGGATTGACGCCGTGTGGGATGAGGGTAAGTTTGGTTGAAGCGTTGTATTTCGACAACTCATCTGGGTTGAAAAGGAAGCTTTGATCGAACGACTGAACAACACGCTCTTCGTATCTCTGAATGTAGGATTGATCAAGCATGGAGTAGATCAAGGCTGGAGATATCTTACGAGAGCGAAGTAGCTCTTGATAATAACCTGACATATTATCTGCCATGTCGCAGAATTTCGGAATTTTCAGATCGTGCGCATAGGCTGCGGTTCGAATCAGATTGCAGAAAATGGCGTCATGGTTGAGCGCTAACTGTTTAATTTGCTCAGCAATGTCCTTGAAGTAATAAAGGCTGACCTGGAGAGGCATTGGCAAACGCGCGGGCCAGGAAGCCACATTGCCTGCGTAATCGATCATCGATTTATGCCAGAAGTAAAGGGTTCCATGTTGCTCGAGATATTGTCTGCCCTCCGTTGAGAGGGGCTGTCCGCTCATGCAAACGAGCGTGATCTCAAATGTCTTCTTCAGCTCCGGCAGTAGATAGTAGTTCTTTAGGCGATCGCCTCCGATTGGCGGATAAGGAGCTCGCGAGCAAATGAAAAGCAATTTAGGTTTTGTCATCAGATCAGAGTGGGTCGCTCGAAGTATTTTATTTGTGCCACACCTGTAAAGGTCAAGATCGAGAGTCCCGCTAAAGCATTTCCTCCTTGCTGTTCATCGATCTTCATCGGGTGATCGCTTGGGTTGGCGATAGGAATGGACCAGAGCGGTCTATCGTATCCTCAGAAAGGCATCACAGTTCGTGACTACGATCACGAAACCCCTTCCCAAGGAAATGCCGAGCAAACAAGCGCTGCGATAGAATTAGTTCCGCTACTCTTGATTTTCTCAAGATTAATGTGCTCCGTATCGCTCGGTCGATTGGCTCCAGAATCCGTGCGGGGGAAGGAAAGCTTGGGCTCACTACAGCCGCCTTTCATTGCAGGCGTTAACGAGGACTTTGCATGAGGTTTTTTGCTACCGCGCTATTGATTGGAATAATCCTGCAGGGAACGGCATCCGGACAAACCAGGGGACCGGCTAATTCCTCGCCTTCCTTACATTACACCACCGGAATCGGCGTCACGGGCGTACTGGAACTCGGAAATTGTACGGGTTCAGACTTGACTGCAGATTGGGGAAAAAAAATCATGAATTGTCAGTCCCTCCTCGGTGCGGGCGGCGGCACGATCGACGCTTCGAACTTCACTGGCCCTCAAGTTTGCACAACGAACATCGCTCTTGATCGTCAGGTGACGTTGAGGATATATAGCGGTACACACATCAGTGGGACCTGCTCGGTTACGATGAATTCCGATGATTCCATTGAGGGAGTTGGCGCAACCGGCTTTTATGTAGATCCCATCTCCTCGATTACTTGGACTTACACCGGTAGTACCGGCAACCTCGTGACTCTCGCCCCCAATGCATACAGCGTCAGGCTCGCGAACGTTGAGTTCAATGGCAACCCTTCAGGGACTTCGGGGCACGGGCTTTTTGCCTCACCTGGACCAACCTTTGATCCGTCGAACATCGGTGTGACACTGGATCACGTTACGTTCCGCCAGTTCGCTCAGGACGGAATCCACTTTGAGGACAACGTCTATCAGGTAGATTGCTTCCGCTGCGGAGCAACCGAAAATAATCGATACGGTTGGTTTCAGAGTCCGGTGAACTCCACGATCGGCCCCAATCAGATCGACATTTTCTCCGGGCGCTTCAACCGGAATGGCGTAGCCCAGATTTACGGAAGGGGAGGTGCTACGGCGGCCCAGTTTCACATGTGGGGAGGCAGCGTCTCGTCAGAACTTTACCCTTCCGGCACGAGTTATTGTGCGCACTTCGACGCGGGCGCTAATCAACAGATGAATGCCTTCTTCAACAATGTCCATTTTGAAGGGTGCGGCGGCACGTCCGGAGGCGGGGCATTCATCTACTGGAACGTATTGAATGGACAGTTCGTTCTTAGAGATAGCTATTTCGTCATTCCGGTCGGCCAAGCCGATGACGTGCTCCTGGGACCCCAGTTCGGTGGGTGGGCTGTCATCGGACCGGGCAACTCCTTTGCGACGAATTCTGGGGGCTATCCGCTGGACAATCAGGCTCAAATCCTCTCTTCTAGAGCCTTGATCTACGATCCCGGTATAGATCAATCACAGGTGAAGAATCCAGCCTCTAACCTTTACTTTGCGAACCCGCTCAACGTGACCACGCAACTTGGACCAGCAGGATGGGAGTATATGCTGAAGGACGCTCGGCTGCACTTTCAGGATTCGGGAGAGGGTGGATCGGATTTCTATTTGGAAGACAGTCAGGGCGCCTTTTCGCTTAAGGACGGGAGCGGAAATTCACTCTTGCAGGCAGGGGGCGGAGTGATCAAGACGCCGGCTCCGCTCGAAGTAGGCAATCACGTCAATATGACGAGTTCCTCGACTGACTATGCCGGCACAATCTCTTTGCAGAACGCTAACTACGGCGCACACCTATTCGCCGTCCCATTTTTCAATAATCCGGTTTGCGTGATTTCGCCCGTAAACGTGCCTAAGAGCGAGTGGTCCTATAACGCGAACGCACAGGGGTTATACGTCTTCGCTACGATGCCGATTACCGTGAATTTCAAGTACATTTGCGTTGGTGCACCGAACTAGGCGTATTCGATCTGACGGAATAGAAATGAAATGCCACACAACTAGGGAGTTTTTATGTTGATCCGGTCTCGCGCTCCGTTGCGCTTGGGCCTTGCCGGTGGCGGAACAGATGTTTCCCCATACTGCGACCAGTTCGGTGGAGCGATTCTGAACGCGACCATCGGTCATTACGCGTACGCTTCCCTTGAGCCAGTCGACAGGCCCGTAGTCCACCTGCATTCCTGTGATCAGAATCATGCGGACGAGTATGAATCGACGACTGAGCTGGAACCGGATGGCAAGCTCGACCTGTTGAAGTTCGTACACAATCATGCGGTTCGGGAATTCAATCAAAACAAGCCATTGAACGTTAAATTGTCGACACGATTGGACGTCCCGTCCGGATCAGGGCTTGGCGGATCCTCCACTCTCGTCGTCGCAGCGTTGAAGGCCTATGCTGAGTGGCTTAATTTTCCTTTGGATGATTATGAATTGGCCCGTCGTGCACACAAGATAGAACGAGAAGAAGCGGGACTCCGGGGCGGGCGGCAGGATCAATATGCAGCCGCCTTTGGCGGGTTCAATTTCATGGAATTTGGTGCTAATGGCCGGGTTCTAGTGAATCCGCTCCGCATCAAGGAAAGTATCATCAGTGAACTCGAAGCATCTCTCCTCCTCTACTACACGGGTGATTCCCGGCGATCCGCCGAAATCATCGAGGAACAGTCAAGAAATGTAGAGGCACAGAATCGACAGGCGATTGAGGCAATGCACCAGATCAAACAGGAAGCGTTGCGCATGAAAGAAGCGCTGCTGAGGGGAGACTTCCGTTTATTGCACGATGTCTTGCGCTCAAGCTGGGAAGCCAAGAAGCGAATGGCGAGCCACATTGTCAGCGAAAAAATTGAAGAAATCTACTGCAGGGCTCTGAAGGCCGGGGCATATTGTGCACGCATTTCGGGCGCGGGCGGCGGCGGATTCATGATCTTCCTGGCCGATCCGATGCGCAAGATGCGCGTCGCCGACGAGTTGCGCAACTCCGAAAACACGGGAATCATATACGGCTGCCACTTTACCGCGGTAGGCGCGCAAGCCTGGCGGGTGCGCCAGCCAACAGCGGCCGATGAATCCTAGTTGCGCACTCGATCTATAGGTCATAGCGGGGCGTGAGTGAGCAGTTCCTGCTCTCTCACACCTCGCGCTGATGCCTCAGAACGGATAGAGCAATACCTGATGACCAACTTGAACCGCGACCTTCGAGCCTGAAACAGCCGCAATCCCCGCTGCTTTCGCTGCCTCGGACGGCGCCTGCCAGACAACCGATCCATCCGTCAAGGAATACACCGCCGGAGCAACCTGGGAATAGGTGGACAAGAGGTCCACTCCAGGATCGAAGACAAAGTTTCCAGCCAAAAACTGCGGGATAGCAATCGGCGGAATCGTTTTCGCCGAGTAGGACGATAGCTGTGTACCCGTAGGACTGTAGATACCGATACCGGCGAAGGCCGCATTGTTGCCGCTGCCTGTCCAGTTGTGAACAAACACGTGAGTGTTATCAATCCAACCTGCGGCGTATCCCGGAACCGCCCCCGCAAGAACGCTCCCTTGATAGAAATTCGACGTGGGTGGGATTCCACTGGCCTGCGGCACCACCACTGAGAAGGAGCCCCCATCCGGCGACAGAGCGGGGGGCGGCACCTCCTGGGCAAGATTGTTCTCAGACCAGATCACCGGTGTTCCGGAAATATCCATCACCTGCGCTTGGAGTACGGCTTGAGTACTTCCGCTCGTCCATTGGTCCCCTCCGGTCGCAATCTCCTTGCCGGATCCAGAAAGGTTGAAATCGGCCGCGTAGGCGAACGTGCTCACTGCGCTTAACGAGGGAATCGAGTAAAAGCTAAGTTTTGGATTGATCGGCCATAAAGTCCCGGCGCCGCCAGCGCCCAAAATCGACCCATCGGCTGACAACTCCACCTTGCTCACTTGTGACTGGATGGTGCTCTGAATCGTCGGTCCCGAGGGGTTCATCACAAGGATTTGCCCGTTCGAAGCTGCCAGTGCTACGAGGTTCGAGGTTGCTGCAATACTCTGGATCTGTCCGTAGCCAAGAGTGCGGATTTGGGCATTCCCTGCTGTGGCCCCATCGACGATAGCTCCATACCCGGTGTCCATGAGCCATTGCGAGCTGCTCGCTGATGCAAAGGTCTTCCCGATTGCAACCCCCAGAGCTGTATGTTGCTTGACCACGGGGCTCGCTCCGGACAAATCAATGATGGAAACTCCAGTCAAGCCACTGCCAGTGGGAAACGCAATCTGCATTCCTGAGGGGAAATACTCCCCGTCATATTGATCATTCGTGAAGTTCAAGTCCAACGTCGGTGTGCTGCTGCCGATGGGGTAGATCTGTAGTTCGAAACTCGCGGAAGCTGTGACCCAATTGCCCTGACCGGTGAACTGATTGAAACCGGACAAGGAGAGTACCGACTGCTGTGTCCCCGAACTGGAATACGTGTAAACGGTACTCCCGACAGTTGTTAGAAAATGCCCTCCGTCCAGGAACCACGACGAGAATGTCCCGTTGAACGTGGTACTGACGGTCGAGTTTCCGCTGGGAACCGCCAGGGTCTCCACCACATTTACGCCTTTCGGCCCTTTGGCAATCTGCACCTGCCCCGGCGCCGCGAAAGCCACTGCGGAGTGATAATCCCCACTATGCGTAACGATTGTCTGTCCCGCAGTGGAGTAGACGGTGAGGGCCGTAGTTGAACCGCTGCAGATGTAGCTGCCGTCCGTGGCGAGCTTCCACCATGTGGCTGCCGGAACGGACCCGAGTCCAGTTCCATCGACGGCAGAAAGAAGATTGATCCCGCTCGAGCTCTGTACCGCGGCCACCTGTCCTTCCAGATCGATATACCCCACGTATGGAGGAGCATTGGGGGAACCGTTCGTCTGAACCAACGCGCCGTCGCCGCTGCTGATGATCTTGCCTGTGACGTAATCCCAAAGATTCCAGTGCCCCGTCGCATCCTCGCTCAAGACTCGATTCCCGACGGTATGCAGACCGGCTAGAACGGTCCCATGTCCGAGTTCCAGTAGAACTGCGGAGGTTTGGGTAACCGTGATCGTGAGTTGGGCCGTGGTTGAGCCGGTAACATTCGACGCCGTCACAGTGTACGTGGTCTGGGGTGATCCGGTAGTTGGCGTCCCCGAAACGGCGCCCGTCCCGGAATCCAATGTGAGCCCAGCGGGCAGCGTTGGATTTACAGAAAATGCAGTAATGGTTCCAGTTACTGTTGGTGTATCGGTCGCGATGGCAGTGCCGACAGTCGCGTCGATCGTTGTTTGCGGGTACGCCAAAGTTGATGGCGCCGCCGCAGCGACTGAGATCTTCACCGTCGCCGTCGTTGATCCAGCGGAGTTCGATGCTGTCACCGTATAGGAAGCGGCCGCCGATACGGCAGTAGGCGTTCCAGAAATCACCCCGGTGGTCGCATTCAGAGCGAGCCCTGCCGGCAATGTCGGACTCACTCCGTAACTCGTCACAGTCCCTGTTATCTCAGGGGTGTCCGGCGAAATGGCTGTACCTTGCACAGCCGAAATGGTTTGTTGCGAATACTGCAGATTTGCAGGAGGCTGCAGAGGAGGTTGTTTTGTGCTGCCCCCTCCGCATCCGGAGAAAGGAATGGAAAGAGTGGTTAGTACAAAAAGAGTCCATGCAAAAGGCGGATGGGCAGCTTGAAAGCGCCAAAATCCAACTCTTGAATTCATCGAGTTAGCCCTTTGAAAGAGGAAAAGAAAAGAGGATTTGGTCCACCAACGACAATTCCAAAATGTTTCTGCACGAACCTTCAATGTATTGCCAGCCCCTCCAGACCGTCAACGCCGTTGAGACACACAGTGTGCACTCACTTGCTTACTCAATCCCATGCGACTCTTTCGCCAGAAACAACCTGGGTAATTTGTTATGAGTGATCTTTGGTCTGCATACTCCCAAGCGCTTTGTCGCTCAACAAGTGGGCTCGATTCCGCCACGGGAGTCTGGCAAAATCGTTTACATGGAAGCTATCGTTCTTGCGGGTGGCCTTGGTACGCGGCTGGCATCAAGATTGAATCAGATCCCGAAGTCGATGGCGCCGGTCGCCGGCCGGCCATTTCTGGAGATATTGCTCGATCACCTCATCGCAGGAGGGTGCAACAGCATCATCCTCTCTGTCGGCCACCTGCGCGATGTCATCCTCGAACGATTTGGCCGGAGCTATCGCGACGTGCCGATCCGTTATGCGATCGAAGAATCGCCGCTTGGAACCGGTGGTGCAATCCGCATGGCTCTTCAGCACGCGAACGAACCTGCCGTTCTCGTTGTGAATGGTGATACGTTCCTTGACGCGGATCTGTCGGAGCTCGTTGACTTCCATGCGCATCGCGGCGACTGTTCTCTTA
>Ga0157369_10007107_pt1 | contig 12909 bp, 15 predicted proteins | sample C25metaG_FD_113461 | JGI IMG/M metagenome (GOLD analysis project Ga0157369, IMG submission 113461) | Corn rhizosphere microbial communities from Kellogg Biological Station, Michigan, USA - C2-5 metaG | ecosystem: Host-associated > Plants > Roots > Rhizosphere > Soil | place: USA: Michigan...
ATGAGAGGTACAGATATGCATCACCGTCAGTTCTCAAGCACGAGGGCGAAGATCGTCATGCTCGCGATCGGCGCGATTGCGGTCGCTGCTGTGTTCGGTCTGACCGGACGCAGCTCGGCTGCCATCAATACTGCGCCGAAGAGCACCTCGCCGCCGACGATCTCCGGGTCGGCGAAGCTGGGCTCCACGCTCACTGCGACCCACGGCACGTTCAGCGGCAGCACGCCGCTCAAGTACGGCTATCAGTGGCGCCGCTGCGACGCGAACGGTGGCGGCTGCTCGAACATCGACAAGGCCACGAAGGACACGTACGCGCTGGCCCAGATCGACGTCGGCAACTCGCTGCGCGTGGTCTCGAGCGCCACAAACAGCGACGGCACGTCGTCGGGCACGTCTGTCCCGACGTCTGTCGTGACTGCGCCTGCGACGCCTCCGGCTACCGGTTGTCCCTCGGGAAACGGCCCGATCGCGATCAGCGATCTGTCGTCACCGGCGCGGCTCAACATCGACGCCCAGGCCGTTTCGCCGGTCGTCGTGCTTCGCTCGACGAAACAGATCACCGTCCGTCTCCACGTGACAGCGTGCGGCTCGCGCGCGGTTTCGGGAGCGATGGTCTATACGACCGCAGTGCCGTTCAATCAGTTCTCGATCGCGGCCACGACGCCGACTGGCACGGACGGCTGGGCGACTCTCACGATGTCGCAGCTTTCCGGCTATCCCGCAGCGCGTCATCAGCAACTGCTGGCGATGTTCGTCAAGGCCAGCAAGACCGGCGACCCCGCCCTCGGCGGAGTCTCGACGAGCAAGTTGATCTCGTTCCCGGTCAACCTGAACCGCTAGACGCGTTACGCGCGGGGCCGTCGTTCGCAGGCGGCCCCGCGCTGCCCAACTAGGGGCGGCCGGCTCGTTGTAGAGTCCCGCGCGTGGAGCTCGTCGAGTACCGCTCGAAGTTTCCGATCCTCGACTCGACGACGTACCTGATCAACCACTCGCTCGGCGCGATGCCCGCCGAGGCCGCGCGGCGCTTCCAGCGCTACACCGAGGAGTGGGCGACGCGCGGCGCGCGCGCGTGGGGCGAGGGCTGGTGGGACGCGCCGGTGTGGGCGGGCGACTTGCTTTCAGGAATCATCGGCGCGCCGCCCGGCTCGATCGCGATGCAGCTCAACGTGACGATTGCCGAAGCGGTCGTGCTGTCGTCGTTCGACTTGAAGCCGCCGCGCAACCGCATCGTGTTCGAGGCCGGGCTGTTTCCGTCGGTGCGCTACCTGCAGCAGGAGTGGGGCGCGCGCTACGGCGCCGAAGTCGTCGTCTGCGAAGACGGCGAAGCGGTGATCGACGCGATCGACGAGCGCACGCTGCTGGTGCCGATCTCGCACGTGCTGTTCAAAAGCGGCGAGATCATGCCGGCGGCGCGGATCGTCGAACGCGCGCACGAGATGGGCGCGATGGTGTGCCTCGATGCGTACCAGTCCGTAGGCACCGTGCCGCTCGACGTCACCGCGCTGAATGTCGAGTTCGCTGTCGGCGGTTCGGTGAAGTGGCTGTGCGGAGGACCGGGCGCCGGCTGGCTGTACGTGCGGCCCGACGTCGCGGAGCGGCTCGAGCCGGCGCTTGCCGGTTGGCGCGGTCACGCACGGCCGTTCGCGTTCGAAGCCGACATGGACTACGCGACGGGCGCGCACCGCTTTCTCACCGGGACGCCGAACGTGCCCGCGCTGTACGGCGCGACGGCCGGGTACGAGATCGTCGCCGACGTCGGCGTCGATCGCATCCGCGCGAACTCGATGCGGCAGACCGCGCTGCTCGTCGAGCTGATCGACGCCGCGGGCTTCGAGCTCACGTCACCGCGCGACCCGGAGCGGCGCGGCGGTTCTGTCGTCTTCCGCGTTCCGGATTTCCCCGCCGTGCACGCGGAGCTCGCCGCGCGCAACATCATCTGCGACTACCGGCCCGATGCCGGCATCCGTTTCGGCGCGCACTTCTTCAACACCGACGACGAGCTTCGCTATGCCGTCGAGCAGGTCGCAGAGATTCTCGACAGCGGCGCGCATCTCGTGCGCGCAGCGTCGACTGCGGCCTACTAGAGCAGCGCGCGCAGACGATCGGCAATCGCGGGCGTGGTCGGCGCGTCCTCGTGCCGTACGTAGACGTACGCCGGCGGGCGGATCGTGGCTGCGATCTCGCCCAGCTCGTCGTCGGTGTACGGCGGTTCCCTGAGGCGGAGATAGCGGAACGGCTCGGCGCCCGGATCGCCGACGCGCACGACGCCTTCGACGCCGTTCCACGATGCGTCGCGAAAGTCCCACGCGACGCGCACGTCCTCGGGCAGCGAGCCGCTGACGTACGAGAGGGTGCCGTCGTCGCGCGGCCCTTCATAGACGATGCGGATCGGGCCGAGCCGGTCGCCCATCGACAGCACGCGTTCGACGAACGTGGCGACACGGTCGAGCCGGGTCAACGCAAATTTCGGGGCAAATTGGAAACCGTCGGGGACCGCCTCGGCCCAGCGCCTGAACTGGTCGGCGCTCGGCAGCCTGTAGCCGGTGGAGTTGAGCTCGACGGTGTCGAACCGCTGCGCGTAGAAGGACAGAAACTCGACCGGCTGCATGCCTTCGGGATAGAACCCGGGCCGCCACGAGGGATACGACCAACCCGATGTCCCGACGCGGATCAGAGCCCGGCCTTGAGCTAGAGCGCTGCGAAGAAGTCGACCGCCTGCCCGTCGGGGTCGTACACCTGCGCGTAGCGGTAACCCCAGAAGGCGTCCCACGGCGCGAGCTTCGACGTGCCGCCGGCCGCGAGCGCGCGTTCGAAGGTTGCGTCGACGTCGGCGGGCGAGTCGCACGCAAAGGCCAGCGCGACCCGGTGACGGTCGGGCGCATGCCAGTCGGAGTCGATCTGCTTGATGAGCTGCTCGGTGTCCCACATCAGGCGCAGGCCGTTCGGCAGCGTGATCTCGAAATGGTCGTCACCGGACGGCTCGGGCACGTCGAGCCCGATCGCGCGGTAGAAGGCGGCCGAACGTGCGATGTCCGCCGCGATGATCCCGATCGCATCCAGCCGGCCCGGCATGCCGGGAGTCTAAGACTTGAGGTCCATCCGCCGGGCAACATGGCGAAATGGGACGTGTCCGAAAGGAATGAGTCGTCCGCCGCCGTCGCTAGGGTCCGTCGGCTTTGAGCGCGTCGCCCGACACGATTCCGGTCCTCGATCACGGTTTCGTGCGGCTTGACGGAGCCATGGCGGATGACCTGTCGGTGGTCAACGGCGCGCGCGTCTCATTCGCCCGTCGCAAAGAGGTGATGGACGATGCCGATGCGGGTCTGATCCGGTTCTTGATGCGCGACAGGCACGGCTCTCCGTTCGAGCACAACGCGTTCCGGTTCAACATCCGCTGCCCGATCTTCGTTGCGCGCGAATGGTTCCGGCATCGCATCGGCTGCCTTACGGGCGACGCTGAAGTGACGTTCGTCAATGCCAACGGCGTTGCGTGCATGCGCAAGACCGTCGATGAGATCGTTCGGATGTGGACGGTGGGCGAGCGGGACGGGCATGCCCTTGCGCCGGCTCAGCGCGGCACTGTTCGCGCGATGGCCGCCCGGGGTTGGAGTGAGCGGTCGATCTCGCGCGAGCTGGAAATTGGAAGACGGTCGGTCGGCAATTGCCTTGCCGGCGCAGACGGCATGCGGACAGCCCGTTGGCGGCTCCGCAAGATGCGTGTGCGGGTTCTCGACGAGTCGACAGGGGAGTTCACGTACGGACACATCGGCGACGTGATCGACAAGGGTGTTCAACCCGTCTATCGCCTGACGCTGGCCGACGGGAAGCAGATCACCATGACGGAAAATCATCGAGTGCTGACCGAAGGCGGTTGGCTCCGCATGGGAGAAGCGGTCGGCTTGACTGAAGACGGCCAGATGACGCGCGAGTGCCATCTCATGGTGAACGGCATTCCGGTCCATCGGTCCGAGTCGTGGCTGCGAGAGCGACGCGAGGCCGGTCGGTCGCTCCGTCAAATCGCCGACGAAGCGGGTTGTAGCTATCACACGGTGCGCAAATGGCTGAAGCTCCACGATCTTTCGTTTTCGCCGAGCGAGCGTTCACATCCGGCGTGGAACAAAGGTAAGACGGGATACAGGACAAGCCTCCGCCACTCGCCCGAGCATCTGGCAGCGATCCGTCGCGCGCGCAGCGGTGCCGCGAGCAACTTCTGGCGCCGTGGAATAAGCAACGAACGTGCACGCGTCGCCGCGTGGACGACGCTGCAGGCCCCGAAAGTTCACAGCCAGTTCGACTACACGTGTCAGCGGTGCGGCGTTCGCGGCGGGCGCCTCCATGCCCACCACGTCGTTCCGGTGTGGCTCGAGCCGGCAAGAGCGCGTGAGCTCGGGAACTTGATCAGCGTCTGCGACGCGTGCCACAGGTCCATCCACCGAACTCGCGCGTCTGAGCTCGCCGCGATGCGAGAACTGAGCGGCCTGATCGGAATCGTGCGCGACATCGATGTTCCTTCGCGGAAGGGTTGGAAACTCACGGCGCACCCGGTGCGGGTCATCGCAGTTCAAGCAGTTGGTCTGCGTCAGACCTACGACCTCAGCATCGAGGGTGACTGGCACAACTTCGTGGCCAATGGGATCGTCGTCCACAACTCTTTCAATGAATTCAGCATGCGTTATGCCAAAGCAACCGACGACTTCTACGTGCCGGCGCCTGAGGACGTCCGCACTCAGGTGGGCAAGCCGGGCGCGTATAGCTTCGAGCAAGTTCCACCCGAACTGGCCGACGAGACCAGGAGCGAGTTGGAGGCGGTCTACGAAGCTGCCTACGCGACGTACTCGCGGCTTGTCGAAAAAGGGGTCGCTCGGGAGCTTGCCCGGTCGGTGATGCCCGTCGGCGCGTACACCCAGTTCTTCTAGACCGTCAATGCCCGGGCCCTGATGAATTTCGTCTCTTTGCGGGCCGCCGAGACCGCCCAGCTCGAGATCCGGCGCTACGCCGACGCGGTCGAGGCCTTCTTCGCCGAGAAGATGCCGGTGACCCACGCTGCCTTCGTGGCAAACGGCCGCCTGGCCCCGTAGGCGCCAAAACCAGGATTCAAGCGGTTCTTGGCGAATTCCTAGGCCCGCTTAATCCCGGTTCATCCCGTTTCCTAACGGCGATTATTTACTTGTCGCAGGGCTGACGTAGGGTGGCGGGCGTGAGAACTTTAGGCATGGCCCAATCCGCGTTCACTCTCAAGTACGACGGCCCTGCGCTCGACGAAGGCGTGATGCCGGTTAGCGAGCTTGCCCCTGCGCTCATTGCGCTCGGGAACGTCTTTACCGAGGCAAGCCGAACGCTGTACCCCGAACACCCTCCCGTCGCTCTTAATATCCGCGCCAACCCGGAGGAAGGTTCGTTCCTTGTCCACCTTCTGCTGGAAGGTAAGGACGCTTGGGACTACATCCTCACGCTGACCGGAAGCAAGACGGCAGGGTCGCTCGCCAACCTTCAAGCCTTCGTGGTCGAAGGCGGTATCGGCGTTTTTGCGCTGATCAAGTGGTTGAAGGGAAGGAAGATCGTCTCAACCGATCAGGAGAACGTTAAGCCCGGTCATGTCCGCATCGTCACGGACGACAATCAGTCGATTGAGGTGCCAACCGAGGTACTTCAGCTGTTCGCGAGTCGAACACTTCGGAAGAACGCTGCAGGCGTCGTAGCACCGCTTACGCGAAACGGGATTCGCGACCTTGCATTCAAGACGCCGGACAATGATGGCGAGACCATCGACGAATCCGACGTTCCGTCGTTCGTGGCCGCGGAAGAGGATGAGGACGTTCTGTGGGATGAGCCCCAAACGATGGTCGTCGAGATCGTGTCCCTCTCGTTCACTGAGGGCAACAAGTGGAGGTTCAGTCTCGGCCAAACGACGATTTCGGCCGCTATCGAGGACCAAGACTTTCTCACGCGGATCGACAGCGGCGAAGCGTTCGCAAAGGGGGACATGTTGCGCTGCCGTATGCGCGTAGTTCAGACGCGCCGGCAAAACAAGCTGCACACCGAGTACCACTTGCTTGAGGTCTTGGACCATTTGCACCCGCCGGACCAGCTCGCTATCGACGATGAGGGCGACGGTGCTGAGTGACGCTAGCTCTTGGTCAGAGCTTCGAATGTGAGCGCGTCGGCCTCGACGAGCGCCAGGATCGTGTCGCGGAACAGGAACGGGTTCTCTCGGTTGTTGAATCGGAACGCGAACTCGTCGAGGTACGCGGGCATGTGTTTGACGGAGAGCTTGTGATAGGCGCCGATCACCGCGCGGTCAAACAAGCTCCATGCAGATTCGACGGTGTTGGTGTGAATGTCGCCGCGAACGTATTCGTCCTCGGAGTGGTTGACGCGCCGGTGCAGCGTGTTCCAGTCGGTGAGGTCGGGGTAGCCGCCGGACTCGTCGGTGTAGATCGCGGTTGCGTCGTCGGCGACGTTCTCGGCGACGAACTCACGAGCAGATTTCTTGTCGAGTCCCTTCTTGGGCATCGCTTTGACGCGGAGTTTGCCGCCGCGCTCGATAGCGCCCATGACCATGACCTTGTTGCCCCGGTAGCCCTGCCCTTTGCCGCGAGCTTTGCCACCGATGTAGGTCTCGTCGATTTCGACGATGCCGGAGAGCAGTTCGCCGGATTCGTCGTGCATGGCGGAGCGGATGCGGTGGCAGAGAAACCACGCGGTTTTGTAGGACACGCCGAGCATGCGGTGCAGCTGGTTTGCGCTGATCCCTTTGCGGGACTCGGAGATCATGTAGACGGCAAGGAACCACTTCCAGAGCGGCAGCTTGGAGTCTTGGAGGACGGTGCCTACCCGGACGGAGAACTGGTAGCGGCAGCCGTCACAGTCGAACTGGCGACGAGCCTTAATCCGCGAGATTTTCGTCGAGCTGCAGCGGGGACACTTGACCCCGTCCGGCCAACGGAGTTCTTCGAGGTAGGCGTGGCACTTGTCCTCGGAGCCGAACCGCTCGACGAGCTTCGGCAGGTTGATTTCACCGACGGACATGGGGGTCTCCTGTGAGCGACGAACAGCACAAGCCGAAGCGGGGACGTCCTCGGAAGGTTGCGGGGGCGTTAACGACCGAAGAAGCAATGAAGAAGCTGTTCCCCGAAAAGGCCGTTTCAGCCGCAAAAGAAGAGGTCAAAAAGGCCGACGAGTCAAGTAGTAGAGCCATTGATGAGGACTCTACGCCATGAATCACCCTGGGTCAAGTAAACAATCCCGTTCCTAACACGCTTGTAACACTCTGCAACTATGTTCTTGTGACCCGGAGGACGGGCACGAGCCGCCAGGAATAGGGGCTCAGTTGCAGGCGTTTTAATCCTGTGACGGATGACGCTCAAACCGAGCGCCCGTCTTCCTCGAATCAAAGAAAGGCCACGTTGACTCAAACCCGCATGTCTGAAACGCGTTCTGATACGCCTGCCGTCCACGAGGCGCTGGAGGCGCTGCTCGCGCTGCAGGCCGAGCAGGGCACGCTCACGGCTGCCGATGTCGCGGACGCCGTGCTGGCCAACGACCTCGACGAGGCGGAAGCCGAGACACTGAACCTCGAGCTCGAGACGCACGACGCGTCCCCGGAGCCCGAGGAGGAGGAGCCGGAGCTGGACCTCAGCGTCGGCACGAGCCTGTACACGACCGACTCGTTCCAGATGTTCCTGAACGAGGCCGGCCGCTATCCGCTGCTCACCGCGGCGGAAGAGGTCGAGCTGGCGAAGCGCATCGAGCGCGGCGACATGGCTGCGAAGGAGCGGATGATCAACTGCAACCTGCGCCTGGTCGTCTCGATTGCGAAGCGCTACCAGACGCAGGGCATCACGCTCGGCGATCTCGTGCAGGAAGGCGTGCTCGGCCTGATCCGCGCCACCGAGAAGTTCGACTGGCGCAAGGGCTTCAAGTTCTCCACGTACGCGACCTGGTGGATTCGCCAGGCCGTGCAGCGCGGCGTCGCCAACAAGGCGCGCACGATTCGCATTCCCGTTCACGTCGTCGAGCGCGAGCAGAAGGTCGCCCGCGCGCGCCGCGAGCTGGTTGCGACGCTCGAGCGTGACCCGACGCCGGAGGAGATCTCCGAGCACTCGAAGCTGCCGCTTGCTCACGTCCACGAAGTGATGGCCGCTGCGCGTGCCGTCGCGTCCACGGACACGCCCGTCGGCGACGACGGCGACGCGTCGTTCGGCGACCTGATCGCCGGCACCGGCCCGTCGACCGAGGAGGAGGCTTCGGCCTCGCTTCGCGATCTCGCCGTTCGTCAGGCGGTCGCCAACCTGCCGGATCGCGAGCGCGACGTGATCGAGCTTCGCTTCGGCCTCGTCGGCGACGGCCCCGCTTCGCTGGAGGCGATCGGCAAGCGGCTCGGGCTCACGCGCGAGCGTGTGCGCCAACTCGAGAGCGACGCACTTCGTCGCCTCGCCCAGAACGAAGACCTCGCCGACGCGGCGTAGGGCTCGGTGTCAGGCACCTTCGGGTGCCTGACACTTTTCTGGCTACGTGGTGAGGACGATGCTGCCCGGCTCGGCCTCGCCGGGCTGGTGCGCCGTCACGATCCAGCCGCTGATCCCCTTGAAGGTGTAGGGGACGGACAAGTTGACGGTCGTGGTGTTGCCGTGCACGCGGAACGTGCCGCACGACTCGCTCGGCTGTCCCTTCCTGGTCAGCCAGAGCTCGTAGTACGCCGTGCGCTGCGTCTGCTGCGGTAGCCCGCTGATGCTGATGCGCATCGGCCAGTTGCCGCCGCCGTCCCGCTTCGCGATCTTGAGCACCGCGAGCGCGTTGCCGCCGTTCGGCGCGTGCATGTCGACGACGCGTTCTGCGGTGAACGTCGCCGGGTGGCCGGCCAGATAGCCGCCGCCGAACGCGACTGCAGCGACCGTTGCCGCGGCGAGCAGCAGCACGCGCTGCCGGCGCTGCGGCAGGTGGAGGACGCGCGCGGGCTCGGCGCCTGCGTCCGGCTTGGCCAGTGCAGGCGGCAGCTCGGCCGGCGGGCCGGCCTGCAGCAGCAGCGCGTGGACGCGCTCCAGCCGCTCGCGCTCGTTCGCGTCCAGATCGTCGAAATCGATGATGTCGTTCAAGTCCGTCATTCCAATTCGCCCTCCAGCAGCGTCGCCAGATGCGTCAGCGCCGCTCGTGTCCTTGTTTTCACCGTGCCTAGTGGCAGCCCGAGGAACTCCGCCACCTCGCTCTGCGACATCTCGCTCCAGTACGCGAGCGCGACCACTTCGCGCTCGCGCTCCGGCAGCTCCTCGAGCGCGCGGTGCACGCGCCAGCTGACCCAGCCTTGCTCCGCCTGGTCGGACGGGCCTGGGCTTTCATCCGCCTGTTCGATCAGGTTCTCGGTCGGCGTGTCGGTGCGCGTGCGCGCACGGTCGACGATGGCGTTGCGCGCGACCGCGTAGAGCCACGGCGCGCCCGGCCCACGATCGGGCTTGTAGGACGACGCCGAGCGCCAGATCGACGCGAAGGTCTCCTGCACCGCGTCTTCGGCTCGGCCGCGGTCGCCGAGGCGGCGCAGCGCGAGGCCGAACACAGGGCGGGCGTAGCGGCGATAGAGATCCTCGAACGCGCCGCGATCACCCGTCGCGGCGCGCTGGATCAGCTCACCGTCGCTGGTCACGGGTCCAATCGTACGCAGGGACAGCGCTACCGCCATGTCCTTTTCTACGGGAATCGAGACCCTCCGGATTTCGCCAGTCTCCCGCCGTCGACGACCAGTGTCGTCCCCGTGACGAATGACGCCGTCGCCAGGTAGGCGACGGCCGCGGCGACATCGTCCGGGCTGCCGGTCCGGCCGAGCAGCGTGCGGCGCGCCTGCTTCTTCTCGACCTCCGGATCGTCGGCGACCGTGCCGGGGGCGACGCCGCAGACGCGGATCTCCGGCGCCAGCGCGACCGCGAGCGTGCGCGTGAGCATCGCCTGCGCAGCCTTCGCCGCGGAGTGCGCTGCGTAGCCGGGCCACGGCTCGTACGCCGCCGCGTCTTCGATCACGACGATCGCGCCGCGGCTCTCGCGCAACGCCGGCGCGGCCGCCTGCGCGAGGAAGAACGTGCCGACCGTCGTGACGCCGAACGGCTCGGCGAAATCCTGCTCGCTCGCGTCGGTAACCGGCATGCGCTTGAACGGATCTGCTGCCGCGTGGACGACCAGGTCGAGCCCGCCGAGCTGCGTTGTTGCCTTCTCGACGAGCGCATGGCAACCGGCCGCCGCGCGCAGATCGCCGTCGCCGCGACCCGCGGCGAACACCGACCAGCCGTCGACCTGCAACCGCGCGACGATCGCCCGCCCGACGCGGCCGGTGCCGCCCGCGACGAGCGCCCTTCTCACCGAGCGCCGTCGAAGCGGCTGCTCACCTCGTCCCAGTTCACGACGTCCCACCACGCTGCGAGGTAATCGGGACGGCGGTTCTGGTAGTTGAGGTAGTACGCGTGCTCCCAGACGTCGATGCCGAGGATCGGCGTCTTGCCTTCCATCAGCGGGCTGTCCTGGTTCGGCGTCGACATCACCGCAAGCTCGCCGCTGTCGACAACCAGCCAGGTCCAGCCGGAGCCGAAGCGCTTCACGCCGGCGTCGTTCAGCTGCTGCTTCAACTCGTCGACGCCGCCGAAGCGGTCGGCGATCGCGTCCGCCAGCGCGCCGTCGGGATTGCCGCCGCCGTCCGGCTTCATGATCGTCCAGAACAGGGAGTGGTTCGCGTGGCCGCCGCCGTTGTTGCGCGCGGCGGCGCGCCGATCCTCCGGCAGCTTGTCGAGCTGCTGCACGAGCTCCTCCACCGGGAGGCCGTCGAGCTCGGTGCCCTCGACGGCTTTGTTGAGGTTGTCGACGTAGGCCTGGTGATGTTTTCCGTGGTGGATCTGCATCGTCCGGGCGTCGATCGTCGGCTCGAGTGCGTTCTCCGCATAGGGAAGCGGTGGGAGCTCGTACGGCATTCCGTCTCCTTCGATCTTGGTATTTCTCCGGAGGATATGCTCCGCGCGGTTCTCGAGGACGACGACACGGCGAAGGAGCGACATGGCGCTTGCCTATAACCACGAGGAGATCACGGCCCGCGAGCTGAAGCCCGCGCTGCTCGAGCTGGAGGGCATCTCCCGCGAAGCGGTTGAAGCCCACTACAAGCTGTACCAGGGCTACGTGAACAAGCGGAACGAGGTGCTCGGCAAGCTGGTCGACGCCGACCTCGGCGCGGCGAACCAGGTCTTCTCCGACTTCCGGTCGTTGAAGCTCGACCTGACGTTCGCCATCGGCGGGATCAAGAATCACGAGATCTACTTCGAGCATCTTGGCGGCAGCGGCGGCGACCCGGCGGGGGTCTTCGGCGAGCTGGTGCGCCGCGAGTTCGGCACGGTCGACGCGTGGAAGGCGGATTTGAAGGCGACCGGCATGGCCGCGCGCGGGTGGGCGTGGACGGCGTACGACTGGGACGAAGGCCGCCTCTTCAACTACCTCGGCGACGCGCAGAACACGTTCCCGGTGTGGAACGCGACGCCGCTGGTGGCGCTCGACGTCTACGAGCATGCGTACTTCATCGATTTCTCGACGGATCGCGCCTCGTACATCGACGCGTTCTTCAACAACATGGACTACGACGTCGTGAACGACTGGTGCACCAAGTACGGCATCCGGCCGTAGTTCGTTGACGTTCGCGGGTCTCGTAGTACTCGGTTACCTGCTCGGCTCGTGCCCGTGGGGGTACTGGCTCGTGCTGCTGATCAAGCACGAGGACATCCGCAAGGTCGGCTCGGGGAACATCGGCGCGACCAACGTCCGCCGAACGTACGGCTGGGGGCTCGGGATCTCGGTCGTCCTGCTCGACGTGCTCAAGGGGTTCGTGCCGGCGCTGCTCGGCATGCTCTTCGTCTCGCCGCATCATCTCTCCGGGATCGTCGCCGGCGCCGCCGCGATGCTCGGCCACTGGCGACCGCTCTTCCTGCGTTTCGCGCGCGGTGGGAAGATGGTGGCGACCTGCGGCGGCGTCTTCTTCGGCGTGGCGATCTGGGTCGCCCTGACAGGACTTGCCGTGTGGGTCGTCTCGCTCGTGTTGCTGCGCTATGCGTCGGTCGCATCGATCGTCGCCGGGATTTCGCTGCCGTTCCTCGCGGCGCTCTACGGATACCCGACGTCGGTGATCGTGTTCGGGGCGCTCGCGGCTGTCGCGATCATCTTTCTGCATCGCGCGAACCTCGCACGTCTGCGCGCCGGCACCGAGAACCGCTTCCACTTCCGGCGTCCGGCTACAAGCTGAGGTAATCGCGGAGCTCGGTGTGGCGCGGCGACGCCGCGCCGGCGAGCTCGCCGCGCAGCTCGCCGACAGTCCCCGATCGCTCGGCGAGCACGTCGTGCAGGTGGATCGTCTCTTCGTTCAGCTGCCGCGAGAAGATGAAATCGGTGTCGGCGAGCTCCGGGTAGCGCTCGAGCGTCGTCGCCAGCGCGTGCCGCACCGAGTCCTCGACGAAGCGCGGCTGCAGGTGCGCGTGCTCGACGACGAACAGCTCGTCGGGGCGCTTGAGCAGCTCGTACACCGGTGAGCTCATGGAGCTTTCGACGATGTCGACCAGATGCTCGGCGTTGATCCGCGCATGCGAGCCCACGAGCAGCGTGCCGCGGCCGCGCTGGTTGTGCGTCGCGAGCGGGACGAGTTGCAGGATGCGCTCGACGTCGCCGTCCGCGAAGCCGGCCTCGAGCAGCCGATCGGTCGCAGCGTCGCGCACAAGCCCCTGCGCGCATGGGCACGCGTTGATGCCGGAGGCCTCGACGCCCACCACTCTTCTCACTGCGGTCGGCGAGGCGGCAGCGATTCCGATCAGCGTCGCGATCTCCTGCGTCGGCAGGCCGGTGACCGGCGTGCGCCGCGCGAGCGGGTACTGGGCCTCGATCCGAACCTCGGCGCGCAGC
>Ga0157369_10007108_pt1 | contig 12909 bp, 12 predicted proteins | sample C25metaG_FD_113461 | JGI IMG/M metagenome (GOLD analysis project Ga0157369, IMG submission 113461) | Corn rhizosphere microbial communities from Kellogg Biological Station, Michigan, USA - C2-5 metaG | ecosystem: Host-associated > Plants > Roots > Rhizosphere > Soil | place: USA: Michigan...
CGCTTTACATGCCGATCTTCAATCTAAGCGGCGCAGCGGGTGGAGCTGGGGGAGCTTAGCAAAAAAAGGCAAAATATTGATTTCGCGAAACTTAGCCGCAAAATATTGAATCAGAGCCGGTTACGCGAAAATATTGAAAGAAAACAACTTACGCAGCGACACTCGGCGTTGTGAAGTATTTGGCCCTTAAGTTCAGTATACCATGCGAGTCAATACATTATAGGTTCATACCACTCATTCTAAGTAACATACTGGTGCGTCACGGATACTGTAGCGCTTTAGGCAAGCGTCGGGCTCAACCGGGTATTCGTCCCGCTTTATGGTGCTTCGACTGCGAACGGGTCAAGCGGTGACCCAACGCCTTCTACTCTGATTGCGTCTGAACTCGGCAACGTGACGAAGACGACGAACCGGGTGAAGCGGAGTGACGACTCCGACGCAGCAGAAGTGAATGTTTTACGATCCTTTGGGCTCGGAGTAATTACCGGGGCTGCGGATGACGACTGCTCCGCGGTGGGCACCTACTCACAGGCAGGTGCGCAGTTCGGATACACGCTGCTCTGGACGGCGCCGTACCTGCTGCCAATGATGGTGACCGTCGTCTACCTGTCCTCAAAGCTGGGACAGGTCACCGGCCAGGGACTGTTTTCGGCGATCCGGAGCCATCACTCGAGAGCCTTGCTGTACACCATTCTGGTTGGCGTCATCATCGGCAATACGATTGAAGCCGGCGCGGACATCGGCGGAATCGCTGCCGCCCTTCACCTGGTAATACCGCTTCCACAGTCAGTCCTAGCCGGTATTGTGGCGGCACTTTCTCTCGTGCTGCAGATATGGGGTTCGTACCGACTGATTTCCAACGTATTCCGGTTCCTGTCACTAGCCTTGCTGGCGTACGTGGTCTCGATGTTTCTGGCTCATCCCGACTGGGCGGCGATTGGAAGCGCGATCGTGCACCCTGAGGTGCGGCTTAACCGCGAATCACTCTCCATTCTGGTTGCAATGATCGGGACTGCCCTCTCCGCCTACCTGTTTACATGGCAGTCGAATGAGGAGGTGGAGGAGAAAAAAGCCAAGGGAAAGATTAAGCTTCTTGATCGGCGCGGGACCACGGACACGCATCTCCGCAGGACGCTGCTGGACGTCTTCTTCGGGATGTTTTTCTCCGCAGTGGTGATGTACGCAATCATCGTGGCGACTGCCGCGACGCTGCACGCATCCGGCAAGCACGACATCGACAGTGCAGCCGACGCAGCGAAGGCGCTGGCACCACTGGCCGGGCATGCCGCCAGCCTACTGTTCACGTTGGGAATAGTAGGGGTTGGATTCCTGGCGATTCCCGTGATGACAACCGGTGCGGCCTACGATGTCTGCCAGAGCTTCGGGATTAAGAACGGTCTGGATCTAAAGCTGGGAGAGGGTAAGGTTTTTTACGGCAGCATTGCGGCGGTGATGCTTGCCGCGGCAGGAATGAACCTGATCGGTCTGAACCCGATGAAGGCCTTGGTATTTGCCGGTATTGTGCAGGGCTTCTCCACGCCCCCGCTGATGCTGCTGATCATGTTGATGACGAACCGGCAAAAGGTGATGGGCGACAAGAGGAATACAGTCCTGGTGAATGTATTCGGCTGGACGACAACGGCGGTTATGTTTGCTGCCACTGGAGCGCTGGTCTACACCTGGATCTCAGGCTAGTTCGCGAGGGGCAGCTTCGTCTGCAAGGGCAGTTCTGGAGGCGTACCCGCAGGCCATACTCAGTTTTCGTGAGGTCTCAGCGCGCCTGTGCGGGGTTCTTTTCGCGATGTGCAGCAAGAGCAACCGGCAAGGGCATGTAGAACTGCCGTTGCGCTGCCCGGATCCTGGTGAGATCGAGTTGGCCCCGAAGAACCTCGGTTTCAACGCCACGGAGGTACGAATTGATGACGCGATACTCATCCCAGTCGCTGATCTCCTGGCCGATCAGATCCGAGTAATCATTCAGCTCCGCGACTGAGATTTTGGTCAAATCCATCATGCGTAGGTCGGTCGAGCTTGCGTGTGTCGACTCAAACTGGGCGCGCCTTCTTGAGGCGGCGACCCCATTGTCAAAGGCCTGCTGGATGTGGGTGAAGAACGCATCGGTGAACGAGAACACCTGCACCTCTTCACGGGAAAGGAGGGGCAGCAGACCACTGGCCTTTGCGGCGTTCCAGGCCGGATCGCTCGGAATATCGGAAGACACGCGCGGCGCCATGGATACATTGCCGACGGGGGGCTTACCGGCTGCGATAGCGCGTTGCAGGAGCTCCGCACGTGCGGTGAGCCAGGTGAGCGACGGTATCTCGGCCATCTCGCATTTCTCTGCGTCCTCGAGGGCCTTTTCGTTGTCATGGCGCAGAGCCTCGCGAAGGTCGCTGCGTTCATCGGCGCGGTGGACGGCCTCGACGGTCTGCTCCAGACCGATGGCTATGAGAAGCCCGAGCACGATGGTGCTCATGTGGAGGAGATACTGCTTCCAACTCTCTATGGCGTTGTGCGGGGGATGGACATCGAGCATGGGATCGTCCTTGGCGGGGCCTTCAATCTGCAGAGGGCCAGGTTTCGGCTCAGGAACGGCGGCGCTTGCCGGCGGGAGCTCCTGCACCGCAGCTGTGCTGGGCGTTGGGGCGCCGGCCACGTCAGGCGCGGGAGATGGAGGGACGTCCTCTGGCATTGGGTGGTTACGAGTCTATCGCGAAATTTGCGAAAGCTAGCGACCCATCCACCCGCCGTCAACGACGAGTACGTGGCCGGTGACGTAGTTGCTCGCGGGGGAAGCCAGGAAGAGCGCGGCCCCGGCGATCTCTTCCGGTTGGCCCCAGCGTCCGGCCGGGATGCGTTCGAGGATCTGACGGTTGCGGGTTTCATCGGCCTGAAGTGGCTCCGTGTTCGTGGTCGCGATGTACCCCGGGGCTATGGCGTTGACCTGGATGTTGCGACCGGCCCACTCATTGGCCAGAGCCTTGGTGAGCTGCGCGACTCCGCCTTTGCTCGCAGCATAGGCCGGTACGCGGATACCGCCCTGGAAGCTGAGCAGTGAGGCAATGTTCACAATTTTTCCCGGAGCGTTCCGCCGGATCATGTCGCGGCCGGCGAGCTGCGATAGCTGAAATACGGAGGTCAGATTCACCTGGAGGACCTCTTGCCAGGCCTCGAGCGAGAAGTTTTCCGCTACGTCGCGGAGGATCATGCCGGCGTTGTTGATGAGGATGTCGACATGGCCGAATTTTGCGACGACTTCAGCGAAGAGCTGCTGAGCGCCCTCTGTCGATGAGAGATCGGCCTGGAAGGCTGCGGCCTGAGCGCCGATAGCTTCGGCTGTCTCTGTCGCGGCGCGCCGGTTGCCATGGCATGCCACGGCGGCTCCAGCTTGTGCGAGCCCCATTGCGATGGAAGCGCCGATGCCGGTAGCTGAGCCAGTGACGAGTGCGGTTTTTCCGTCGAGACGAAACGACTTTAGAAGGTTCATCCTATGGGGTACTCTACATGCCCTGGACGGGCGATGAAAAAAGTGAGACGGCTACCTGAGCAAGTCTGCGAATCCAGGCCGGGCCCACCCAGCGCATGACACGAAGCTTGATTCCTTGTTCCTGAATGTGCTGGAGGTCTATTATTCTGCGCTGCACCGCGAACAACTCACTTCAGGAGGGAGTTATGGGAATGCCACACAGCGCAGCACCAATCGACGAAGCGAAGCTGAATGCATTCATGGGCCGCGCGGTTGGGGACATGGGGGCTGCCATGCACGCGATCCTCGTATTACTGGGGGACCGGCTGGGCCTGTACAAGGCGATGGCCAACGGCGCTCCGGTGAACTCGGTGGAGTTGGCGAAGCGCACGGGAACGACGGAGCGCTACGTCCGCGAGTGGCTGAATGCGAACGCTGCGAGCGGGTACGTGACCTACGACGCCGCGGCCGAAACCTACACACTGCCACCTGAGCAGGCATTGGCGCTGGCCGTGGAGGATAGCCCTGTGTTCCTGCCGGGAGGCTTCCAGATTCTTTATTCCTGTTTCCAGGACGCGGACAAGATTCAGAGTGCATTCAAGACGGGGAAGGGTATGGGCTGGCATGAGCATCATCACGACTTGTTCCCTGGAACCGAGCGGTTTTTCCGCCCGGGGTATATGGCCAACCTGACCTCGCAATGGATACCCGCGCTTGACGGGGTAGAGGAGAAGCTTCGCGTGGGGGCGAAGGTGGCAGATGTGGGTTGCGGACTCGGTGCGTCGACGATCCTGATGGCGAAAAATTATCCGAATTCCAAGTTCTTCGGATTTGACTATCACGCGGGATCGATTGAAATGGCGCGCGAGGGAGCAGAGCGTGAGGGCGTGGCGAATCGCGTTACGTTCGCAGTTGCGCCTGCCAAGTCTTATCCGGGTAAGGACTACGACCTCGTCGCTTTCTTCGATTGCCTGCACGATATGGGCGATCCAGTGGGCGCCGCAGCCCACGTGCGTTCCACGCTGAAGCAGGACGGGACCTGGATGTTGGTAGAGCCCTTTGCGGAGGACACGCCGGAAGCGAATCACAATCCTATAGGGCGAGTGTTCTATTCGGCTTCGACCTTGCTGTGCGTGCCCGCGTCCATGTCGCAAGAAGTGGGAGCAGCCCTGGGTGCACAGGCCGGAGAGAAGCGCATCCGCGCGGTGGTTTCGGCGGGTGGTTTTCAGAGGTTCAGGCGTGCAACACAGACGCCTTTCAACCTGGTGTTCGAAGTCAGGCCCTGAGTATGCATACTTAGGCACACTCAAAAGCGCTCTAGATGTCTAGTCAAGCGGCGCTTCTATACTCCTGTTCACTACAATGAGTAGGTGTTTTCCTGCCGCAATCCGGCGGCGGAATCGTGCGAAGGAGTTGCATGAACCTGTTACAGATGGCCGATCCGGTGCGCTATGCACGGATGACGACGGAAGAGCTGCGTTCCACGTTTCTACTGGAGGGAATGTTTACGCCCGGTAAGATCGAGCTCGCGTATGTGGATCTTGACCGGGCGGTGATTGGTTCGACGGTGCCGACGGGCAATGCGCTTACGCTGGAGACACAGCCGGAGTTGCGGTCGGAATACTTCCTGGAGCGCCGCGAGATCGGGGTATTCAACGTGGGCGGCGCGGGAGTGGTGGTTGTGGACGGCACCACGTATGAGCTGGACAGACTGGATACGTTGTATGTGGGGCGGGGCAGCAGGGAAGTTTCGTTTCAAAGCAAGTCACCGGACAAACCAGCGGCGTTCTATCTGCTGAGCTATCCCGCGCACGCGGAGTATCCGACGAAGATGGTGAGGTTCGCCGAGATCACACCGGTGCAACTGGGGTCACTGGAGACGTGCAACAAGCGGAAGATTTACAAGGCGATTCACCTGCAGGGGATTCGGAGCTCGCAGTTGGTGATGGGCTTCACGCTGCTGGAAACGGGCAGCAATTGGAACACGATGCCTCCGCATACACATATGCGGCGCAGCGAGGTGTACTTCTACTTCGATGTGGAGCCGGAGCAGCGCGTGATTCACCTGATGGGGCCGCCGGACGCGACAAGTCATATCGTCATTGGAGATAGGCAGGTGGTGGTTTCGCCGGGCTGGTCGATCCATGCGGGCGTGGGCACGAAGGCATACGGGTTCTGCTGGGGGATGGGCGGCGAAAACCAGGACTACGCGGATATGGATCCGGTGGGGATCAAAGACCTCCTGTGAAAGAAGCTGGATGCTCCGACAATAACTAGTGGAAATAAGGGATAGCGGATGGCGGATAAGAAGAGTCTGGTGATTCGTACGAAGGAAGACTGCAGATGGGACCTGGTGAGCCTTGGCGAGGTGATGCTGCGGCTGGATCCGGGCGACGTGCGGGTGGCGACGGCACGCGAGTTTCGGGTTTGGGAGGGCGGCGGAGAGTACAACGTGGCTCGTGGGCTGCGCCGCTGCTTTGGGCTGAGGACCGCCATCGTGACGGCGCTTGCCGATAATCCGGTGGGGCGTCTTGTCGAGGACCTGATGCTGCAGGGCGGGGTGGACCAGTCGCATGTGCAGTGGGTGAAGTATGACGGGGTGGGTCGCACAGTCCGTAACGGCCTGAACTTCACAGAGCGCGGCTTTGGAGTGCGGGGAGCGCTGGGCTGCTCGGATCGCGGGCACACGGCAGTAAGCCAGTTGAAGCCGGGCGATGTGGATTGGGACGAGATCTTCGGCCGCGAAGGCGCGCAGTGGTTCCACACGGGGGGCATTTTCTGCGCACTGAGTGAGACGACTCCCGAAGTTGCGAAGGAGGCGATGCAGGCTGCGCGCAAGCACGGCACAATGATCAGCTACGACCTGAACTATCGTGACTCGCTGTGGAAGGCGATCGGCGGCAAGAAAAGGGCAACTGAGGTGAATCGCGAACTGGCGAAGTATGTCGACGTGATGATTGGTAATGAAGAGGACTTCACTGCGGCGTTGGGCTTTGAGATTGAAGGAGTGGGCGAGGAGCTGGGGGAACTGGACTCGGCAAACTTTCGCAAGATGATCGAGAAGGCGGTTGCGGCGTACCCGAATTTCCGCGCAGTAGCGACGACGTTGCGCCATGCGAGAACGGCCACTGTGAACGACTGGGGCGCGGTGTGCTACTACGAGGGCCAGTTCCACGAGGCACGGCCGATGCCGGCCCTGGAAATTTTTGACCGCGTGGGTGGTGGCGACTCCTTCGCTTCGGGGCTGATTTATGGCTTCTTGAATGAGAAGGGTGCGGATTACGCGGTGAACTGCGGGTGTGCGCATGGTGCACTGGCGATGACCACTCCGGGTGACACGACGATGGCGACACTGGATGAAGTGCAGCGCGTCATGAAGGGCTCGGGCGCTCGCGTGCAGCGGTAAACCGGAATAAGACTTAGGAAGAGGGAAGAGGATTCGAGAATGCTGAAGCAGGATGTACTGAGGCGATGCCGCGAGGTCGGGCTGGTGCCCGTGCTGCGCGCGGAGAGTGAGGACCAGGCGGTCGCGCTCGCCGCAGCCGTGGCTGCGGGCGGGGTCACAGTCATGGAAGTGACGATGACGGTGCCGGGAGCGATCCGTGTGATGCGAAAGCTGGCGGAGCAGCGGCCGGATATTTTGATTGGAGCTGGTACGGTGCTGGATCCGGAGACGGCGCGTATATGCATCCTGGAAGGCGCTCAATTTGTTGTGAGCCCGGCGCTGAACCTGAGGACCATTGAGATGTGCCATCGCTACGGGATCGCCGTGCTGCCGGGTGCGCTGACACCGACCGAGATCGCGACGGCGTGGGAGGCGGGAGCGGACGTGGTCAAGGTGTTTCCGGCGAGCGCGCTGGGAGGGGCGAAGTACTTGAAATCCATCAAAGCGCCGCTGCCGCAGGTGGAGATGATTCCTACCGGAGGGGTGTCGCAGGCTACTGCGCAAGAGTTTTTGGAGGCGGGCGCCTTTGCACTGGGCGTGGGCGCCGACCTGGTAGATCCCAAGGCGATTGCGCAGGGGACACCGGAGACGATTACGGAGAATGCAAAGAAGTACGTGGAGATCGTCCGTAATTTCCGTGCAAGCAGGCCAGCGTAGCTCCAAGGATCGGCCCAGTTACCTGAGTGGCACTCTTTTAAAGCAACGGTAACCGGGCACTTTTCTTCTCGTCGAGGGCAGGTTTGTAGCTGTAGACTCTTTCGCAGCCTATGACGCCCGAGACGATCCAGGTAGTGTGCCCGACATGCAAAGCATGTACGGCGATTCGCATCAGCAGGCGCGGATTGCTGCAGGAGCGCGTCATGCCGCGGCTGGGATATTACCCATGGAAATGCGGCGAATGTGGCTGCACCTTTATGTACCGGAGCCGCGGCCATGCAGATAGTGCTCGCATCCGGACCCGTCAACGCCGGCGAAGCGCAACGGAATAGGTTTTGCGCGACTACGTTTCGGCCCGCCGCGGTGGCTGGCGAACCCAGAGCAAAGGCTGGTGCAGCGGGATAGTGCGCAGGACATCGGGCGACGGTGGATCCGGGCGGAGCGTCTTCCAGGTTTCGGCGTATTCCGGACGCTGATAGGCCCGAGCGCAGAAGAGTAGGCTGGGACGGCGCCCAGGTAACTCATCGAAGTGCTCCGCATCCGCGCGGTAGGGCCAGGTCTTGGGATCCGCGATGAACGGATAGTGGAAGGCGATTGCGGCGCGCATGCCCGGGCCGTCCTGCAACTCGTAATCCCACACGGAGTCGAAACGGGTCTGCAGGAGCTGGCAGATGGCTGCGAGCATGTCGAGGTTGAAGAGGGAGTCACGGAAAGCGTTGGGTGCGGTGAGCTCGCGCGGGAATGTACCGCGGGCTGAAACCTGAGCGCGCAGCAAGGTAGAGCGGTATCGATGGCGAAGCTGCGTCAGGCTTGAGGTCTCCGAGCGCGGCGCGGACGACTCCGGCGCGGCGAAGGTGGAATAGGCGCAGACCTGGAGCATCCACGAGGTGCCGTGGTGGTCGCGGCTGTCGCGGGCGAGTTCGGGAAGCCTGGCGCCCGCGAGTTCGTCGCCGGTGAGCCACGCGAGGTAATCACCGAACCACTTGCGGAGAGCGGCGATGTCGGCGTCCGTCGTGACGGGGGATGCGGCCAGAAACGGTATGGCTTGCGCGACTTCAACGAGCGGGAGGGCTTCGACTAGCCCTTCGTACCGGCCGGTGATGGCGTTCCGAGAGACCCTTCCAATCGGAAGCTGCACCTGGGCATATTTGAGCGCTGCGACCATCTGGGTATCGGGGTCAATGAACCAGGCACGCAGGTGGCGAACCGCCTGTTCCACGTAGCGGGCTTCTCCGGTTAGGTGGAATGCCGCGGCAAGCGCGGGCACGGCGAGCCCGAGCTGAAACAGGGCGTCTCGATGAGCGGTGAAGAGCGGTTCGGCGGGCTGGACGTCACCATCGGTGAGGCGGGAAGCCTCGGAATAGTAGTCGTGTGGCGAGGCTGGGCTACGTGGGCATGGAAGCGAGGTGAGAGGCGCCGGTTTCAGATCGAGGTAGCGAGCAGCGGCGGAGAGGATGCGCTCGTGGTCGATTGTGGCGACGTCGGGACGGGTACTGGCAACGGGTGGCGCCTGTGCCAGGAGTGCGGACGGACGGACGAGGATTGAGGCTGCCGCAGAGCAGAAGGCGCGACGGTCGAAGTGGGACGAAGGGGAGCGGGTCACGATGTGCGTCTCGTCGGCCGCGATGCTTTGCGGGTGGACTCCATCGTAATCTGAAACGCAGGCGGCGGTGATGTTGGGATTGTTATCGGCGAGCTGGACCCGTGTGGGGACAACGGTGGTCGCGTCGTTTCTGGCGTCTCTGGTGGAATGCGTGGAAGCGTTGACGGTCGTGCTTGCGGTGGGGAGTGTGCGCGGCTGGCGAAGCGCCCTCTCGGGCGCCGCAGCGGCGCTGGCGGTACTGGCCGCTGTGGCGGCGATGTTGGGCCCGCAACTGAGAAGGATTCCGCTGCATGTCATTCAGCTTGGGGTCGGGACGATGGTGCTGCTGTTTGGGCTTCGATGGCTGCGGAAGGCGATCCTGCGTGCGGCCGGGCGGATTGCGCTGCACGATGAAGAGGCCGCATACGTGAAGAACACGGCTGCGATGCGGCAAAGCGCCAGGACAAGTCCCGGAGCCCTGGATCAGGTGGCAGTGGCAGCAGCGTTCAACATCACGATGTTGGAGGGCACGGAGGTGGTATTCCTCGTAATCGCGCTGGGGGCGGGTGGAACTGGGCTGCTTCTGCCGGCCAGCATTGGCGCGGTACTCGCGTTGGCCATGGTCGCGGGACTGGGCGCTGCCCTGCATAGGCCGCTTGCGCGAGTGCCAGAGAACACGCTGAAGTTTCTTGTGGGTGTCCTGCTTGCTGGATTCGGTACCTTCTGGGTAGGTGAGGGCGCCGGCTTCGTTTGGCCTGGCGGCGATGTCGCCATTTTTGGACTGGTGACCGCGTACTTGGCCATTGCCCTGCTGTTGGTGGCCACTGCGCGCTCGAGTCCGATGGGGACGGGAGATTAGCGATGCGGTGGCTCAAAGCGGTAATCCGTGAGATTTGGGGGCTCTTTGTGGAGGACGGGAGCTTTGCCGGCGCCATCGTGATTTGGCTTGGTGTGGTGCTGTTCGGAATACGGCGGTTTGCCTGGAATACGCGGTGGGGCGGGATTGCACTGTTTGCCGGGCTCGCTTTGCTGCTGGTTGAAAATGTCTTGCGGCACGCTCGCAAATCTCGTAGGTAAGAGCCGTAATTGCACTTTTCATCGGCATCTTACTGAGAGACGGCCGAGCAGCACGTTTCAGCTTCGCTGCCATAGGAGACGATGCAATGCGAACTCGATGGAGACAGTTGACATTTGCAGTGGCCCTCAGCGTAGGAGCGAGTACGGCAGCCACGATACCCGCCGCAGCGCAGCAGGATCAGAACCACCACTACGAGCGAGACGGAGCACAGGCGCAGCGAACTGATCCCGATACATACGCCAATCATCCGGAGTACTCAAATAACCAGTATTACCGGACAGGCAATGACGAAGGCTATCAGGACTACCATGCCAAAAAGCGCCGCGATAGGCACAACCATCAGTACCGGAATGATGATGACCGCAAGGCACACGACTACGGCTACGACGAAGGCTGGTCAGGCCGGAGATACGAAGACAATCAGAACTCGCGCGGGAACCAGACGTATGGGAACAACAACCAGAATCGAACTCGCGAGAACGGCCAGTATCAAAATCAGAACGGCCAATCTTCGAACCAGAACAGTCGATACCGGAACCAGGAGAACCAGAAGCACGACAAGACGGACGATCACGACATGCGCTAGGTATTGCGGGCGAGGCCGAGAGCGTAGGCCTCGCTCCCTAGCCAAGCGGCCTACCCTATAGTTCGACTTTGACGGTACAGCTCTTGTTCGAGCTCTCCCGGGCGAGCTCAAGCAGTCTCGTTACTCGGTAGCCGTCCTCCGGTGTGACTGCCAGCGGAAGTTTGCCTAGGATGGCGTCCCTAACGTTCGCGTAAAAGAGCCGATAGTCTCCCGGCTCCGTCCGGACTGTCTTTTCGACAAGCATTGTGGGATCCGAAAGGACAGGAGCGATCGAGAGCTTGCCCCAAGTCCCCTCATGTTCCTCAAGCCAGCTCTCGGGTGTACCCATCCGCGGAACTTTGGCGCCGCCGACCAGAGCAGGTTCCTGTGGGTCCAGGCCATATTTGATAAAGCTGCCATGCGTGCAGTGCACTACAAAGCGGGGAGCGTTGATGCAGGCGAGATAGCTGGTTCGGCAGTGCGCGAGGAAGTTTTTTCCCCCCTTACGTGGGTAGTGCATCGTTATGTCGAAAGCGTCTTCGACCTCGGTAGAGTCGCGGTCGGCGCGGACGCTCGCGGTGATTGCCTCCGGCGCGCCGTAAAGGGAGAGAATCTGGTCAACGAGGTGCGGGCCGAGATCGAAGAGCATGCCATGCGAGGGATCGGCCGCTTCCTTCCATGTGTTCTCGCGGGGAGTCGGCCGGAAACGGTCGAAGTGTGACTCGATGGTGACGACGCGGCCAAGCGAGCCCTCCGCGAGGAGTTTGCGAAGAGTCAGGAAGTCGCCGTCCCAGCGGCGGTTGTGGAACGGGATGACGTGGAGGCCCTTGCTCGTCGCGAGTTCGATCAGTTGACGAGCCTCGCCGCTGGTCGGCGTGAAGGGCTTGTCGATGACTACGTGCTTGCCGGAGTTCAAGGCACGCGAGGCGAAATCGAAGTGGGTCTCATTCGGAGTGGAGACGATGACCAGCTCGATGGATCTGTCGGTGAGCAGGTCATCGATGGTGCGCGAGACGCGCACGGCCGGGTATGCCCGGGTGATCTCCTCCGCTTTGCTCGATAGGATGGATACAAGCTTCAGACCGGGTACGGCGCTGACGAACGGGGCATGAAACACCCGCCCGCCCAGGCCGTATCCGATCACACCTGCGCCGATTTCCCGCTCTGCCACTGCTCTCTACCTCCCGGAACTTCCGACTTGCTTCAGGGCAGGATACAACCGGCGGAAGCTCTCGTACGCGGAGGCCATCTCGGGCGCGTTGCGAGGAGCGACCTCGCGCGCGACCTGGACGGTTGCGGCACAGGCCGCTTCCACAGTGGGCCAGGCATTGACGCCTACGCCGGCGAGCAGCGCCGCACCGAAGGCGCCTCCTTCTTCCGCGGCGAGGAGTTCCACGGGCTGACCGTATACGTCGGCCTGTATCTGCTGCCAAAGGGGACTGCGAGCGCCACCGCCGCCGAGGCGGATGCGCGTGACTGGAATTTTGAGCTCGCCGAATAGGGTGAAGGTGTCGCGGAGACTGAAGGCAACGCCTTCCAATACGGCCCGGACGCAATGGGCGCGGGTGTGCGAGGCTGTTAGTCCGACGAATGCGGCGCGCGCGAGCGGATCAAGGTGCGGTGTGCGCTCGCCGAACAGGTAAGGCGCCCAGAGCAGGCCGTCGCTTCCGGCGGGAATTGCGGAGGCTTCACTGACGAGGGTGTCGTAATCCATACCCGCGGCGAAGGTGTCTCGGAACCAGCGCAGGGACAGGCCAGCTCCGTTGGTGACTCCCATGACGTGCCAGAGGCCCGGAGCGGCGTGACAGAAAGTGTGGAGGCGACCCTGAGGATCGAGCGCGGGCTTGTCTGTGGAAGCGAAGACGACACCGCTGGTCCCGATAGTGGCTGAGACAGAGCCGGAGCTGACGATGCCCATGCCGACCGCTCCCGCCCCTTGGTCACCAGCGCCAGCGGCGATCGGCGTGCCAACGGTGAGTCCGGTGGCGGTGGACCCGGCGTCGCTGATTCGGGCACAGATCTCCGGGCCCTCAAACAGGCGCGGCAGCCAGGCGAGCGGGATGCCCGCCGCTTCGGCGACCTCGGTGGACCATCGCCGGTGAGATACGTCGAGCAG
>Ga0157369_10007109_pt1 | contig 12908 bp, 6 predicted proteins | sample C25metaG_FD_113461 | JGI IMG/M metagenome (GOLD analysis project Ga0157369, IMG submission 113461) | Corn rhizosphere microbial communities from Kellogg Biological Station, Michigan, USA - C2-5 metaG | ecosystem: Host-associated > Plants > Roots > Rhizosphere > Soil | place: USA: Michigan...
AACGATGCATCGCCGATGGTAGTGTGGGGTTTCCCCATGTGAGAGTAGGTCATCGTCAAGATTAAATTCCGAAACCCCAATTGCGAAAGCAGTTGGGGTTTTGTTTTGCCCGCAGGAAAGTTCGTACAGCATTCACGGACGCCGTCCGGCTGTCACAACCTGCCGACAATGCTAAGGTTCTGCCCTAGCTTTCGTACTTTCCAAGGAATCCTTTATGCCGGACGCACAGTCCCTCAACGCTGCATTCATGGTCGTCCAGAGCAACAGCCTGGATGAACTGCGCAGCCTTGTGATCAGCATCATGCGGCGCTATCCGCTGGCTCCTCTGGAAAACGAAATTGCACTTGTGCAGAGCAACGGCATTGCTCAATGGCTCAAATTGGCTTTGGCCGAAGACCCTGAGGACGATGACCTTGGTGGTTGCGGTATTGCCGCAGCGATTGATGTGCAACTGCCGGGCAGTTTCATGTGGCAGCTTTACCGCATGGTACTGGGCCGAGATGAGATCCCTCCCAAATCCTTGCTCGATAAAGCTCCGCTGACCTGGCGCCTTATGCGTCTGCTCCCTCAGGTCATTGATCGCCCGCATTTCGAACCGCTGCAACGCTTTCTCATCAATGACACCGACCTGCGCAAGCGCTATCAATTGTCCGAACGCTTGGCGGATCTGTTCGACCAATATCAGGTGTACCGGGCTGACTGGCTTGAAGACTGGGCCGAAGGCCGGCATCAATTGCGCAATGTCAGAGGTGAAGTAAAACCTCTGCCCCCGACCAGTTGCTGGCAAGCAGAGTTGTGGCGTGCGCTGCTGGATGACGTTGGCGAACAGGGGATGGCGCAGAGTCGCGCCGGTGTTCACCAGCGGTTTATCGAGCGCATCAACAACCTCACCGAGGCTCCTGCGGGACTGCCTTCACGAGTGATTGTTTTCGGGATTTCTTCGCTGCCCGCCCAAGTGCTTGAGGCGTTGGCCGGGCTTGCGCGTTTCAGTCAGGTGCTGCTGTGTGTACACAACCCGTGCCGTCACCACTGGGCCGATATTGTCGCCGACAAGGATCTGTTGCGGCACCAGTACAAACGACAATCGCGCAAGACCGGAATGCCCGCAGTGCTGGACCCTGATGCACTGCACCAACACGCCCATCCGCTGTTGGCTGCATGGGGTAAACAAGGTCGGGACTACATCAACCTGCTCGACAGTTATGACGATCCCAATAGCTATCGGGCGGCTTTTCGCGACGGCCGTATAGACCTGTTCAGCGACACTCAGCCACACAACCTGCTCAATCAGCTCCAGGACGACATCCTCGAACTGCGCCCACTTAACGAGACTCGCGAACACTGGCCCGCTGTCGATTTGGCAAGTGATGAGTCGATCCGTTTTCACATTGCCCACAGTGCTCAACGTGAAGTCGAAATACTGCATGACCAGCTCTTGGCGCGCTTCAGCGCCAGCCCGGATCTGCGCCCTCGCGATGTGATCGTGATGGTGCCTGACGTCGATAGCTATGCACCGCATATTCGCGCGGTGTTTGGTCAGCTCGATCGCCATGATCCGCGGTTCATCCCTTTCACCCTGGCGGATCAGGGGCAGCGTGGTCGTGATCCGCTGCTGATCGCGGTCGAACACTTGCTCAAGCTTCCCGACAGCCGTTTTCCGGTCAGTGAAATCCTCGACCTGCTCGACGTTCCAGCACTTCGCGCTCGTTTTGGTGTGGAAGAGCGCGACCTGCCGACACTGCACCGCTGGATCGAAGGGGCGGGTGTGCGCTGGGGAATGAACGCGGAGCAACGAGCGGGCCTGGGGTTACCCGACGAGCTTGAGCAAAACAGCTGGCATTTCGGTCTGCGCCGCATGCTCCTTGGCTATGCCGTTGGTAGCGCCGAGGCGTGTGAAGGGATTGAACCTTATGATGAAATTGGTGGGCTCGACGCCGCCCTGATCGGGCCGTTGGTGGCTCTGCTCGATGCTTTGGAACTCGCCCATCAACAGCTTACCCAGCCCGCTCAACCCAACGAGTGGGGCTATCGATTGCAAGCGCTGATGCAACTGTTCTTCAAAGCCAGCAACGAGCATGACGATTACTTGTTGGCGCAGCTCGAAGAGCTTCGCGAAACCTGGCTGGAAACGTGTGAGGCGGTAGGTCTGTCGGATGAGCTACCCCTGACCGTTGTTCGCGAAGCCTGGCTCGCCGGGCTGGATCAGGGGCGTTTGTCTCAGCGCTTTCTGGCCGGTGCCGTGAATTTTTGTACGCTGATGCCTATGCGCGCCATTCCATTCAAACTGGTCTGTCTGTTGGGAATGAACGACGGCGACTATCCCCGTGCGCAGCCTCCACTGGACTTCGACCTCATGGGCAGCGATTACCGTCCGGGAGATCGTTCGCGGCGTGAAGACGACCGCTATCTGTTGCTCGAGGCGCTTCTGTCGGCACGTCATCAGCTCTACATCAGTTGGGTTGGGCGTAGCATTCGCGACAACAGTGAGCGACCAGCTTCAGTGTTGATTGGCCAGTTGCGCGATCACCTCGCCAGCGGTTGGCGATTGCTCGACGAAAGCGGCGATCTGTTGAACGCCATGACGCAAGAGCACCCACTGCAACCGTTCAGTGCGCGCTATTTTCATGAAGGCGATCAACTCTTCAGCTATGCCAGCGAATGGCAGGTTCTGCATCAACAGCAGGCGCCCCAGAACGAAGTGCAGTTACTGACCCCTTATGTGCAAGAAGAACCATTGAGCCTGGCGTTGTTGCAGGACTTTTTGCGCAACCCGGTTCGGCACTTTTTCACCCAACGCCTCAAGGTGTACTTCGAGGCTGCCGAGGCACCGCTGGCCGATGAAGAGCCCTTCGTGCTGGACGCATTGCAGCGTTACACGCTGAGCGACAGCCTGCTCGAAGCCGCTCTCCGGCAACCGGACAATATCGATAAGGCTCTGACAGCCCAGGCCCGGCGTCTGCAAAATAGCGGCCTGTTGCCAATGGCTGGATTCGGCGAATGCCTGCAACGGGAGTTGATCGAGCCTCTGCCGGATTTGCTGCAGCGTTATCAACAACTGCTCACGCTCTGGCCAAAGCCATTGAGCAGTGCGATGCCCATCAACCTTGAATTGCAGGGCCTGCGCCTTGAAGGCTGGCTCGCCGGTTTGCATCAACGCGCCGACGATGGCCTGTTGTCAGTCACCACCATTCCCAACAGCATTGGCTCGATCAAGAGTCGCAAATGGCATCGCCTGACCAAGCCTTGGGTCAATCATCTGGTGGCCTGCGCCAGCGGATTGTCCCTGAGTACCGCATTGGTGGCCAGCGACGATACGTTGCTGCTTGAGCCGATGGAGCCAGATCGGGCGATACGCTTTCTCGGCGATTTGCTCCTCGCCTGGCAAGCCGGGATGCGACAGCCGCTGCCGATCGCGGTAAAAACCGCTTTCGCGTGGCTCTCTCAGACCGACCCGCTGAAGGCCGAAGCGGCCGCCCGCAAAACCTATGAAGGGGATGGGCAGACCAGCGAAGGTGAGCGCCGCGAAAGCCCGGCGTTGTCACGGCAATTTGCCGATTTTGAGGCATTGCTTGCCGACGAGACATTCTCCGGTTGGTGTGACGCCTTGTATCGCCCGCTGTTCGAAGCGCCTTGGCGTTCGCTGTCCACCGAAGGGGCTCGCGCATGAGTACAAAGACACCCCTCGCACTGGCATTCCCGCTAAAGGGCAGCCAGTTGATCGAAGCCAGTGCCGGTACGGGTAAAACCTTCACCATCTCTGCTTTGTATTTGCGGCTCATCCTGGGGCATGGTGACGAGTCGAGCAGGTTCGGTCGTGAGCTGCTGCCGCCGCAGATTCTCGTCGTGACCTTTACCGATGCCGCGACCAAGGAGCTGCGTGAGCGCATACGCACGCGTCTGGCCGAGGCCGCTCGATTCTTCCGTGACGAAACGCCCGCACCCGATGCACTGATCGCTGAATTGCGTGACCAATTCGACCCTCAGCAATGGTCCGGCTGTGCCAGCCGCCTCGATGTCGCGGCGCAATGGATGGATGAGGCCGCCGTTTCGACCATCCACAGCTGGTGTCAGCGCATGCTGCGTGAGCACGCGTTCGATAGCGGCAGCTTGTTCACCCAGTCCCTGGAAACCGATCACAGCGACTTGCTCGGTGAGGTGTTGCGCGATTACTGGCGGCTGTTCTGTTACCCGATGCAGGACGACGCCTTGACTTGGGTTCGCAGCAACTGGGGCGGGCCAGCGGCCTTGTTGCCTCGCCTGCGTGGCCTGTTCGCCAGTGAGCGCGACAGCGACGAGGGCAAGGCGCCTGCGCAGCTGATCGATGAGTGCCTGCAAGAGCGCAGCGCGGCACTGATCGAACTGAAAATGCCCTGGCGCCAGTGGGCAGACGAGTTGCTCGCCATCTGTCACCAAGGCGTCGCCAGCAAGACCGTCGATGGCCGCAAGATGCAGGCGCGTTATTTCGAACCGTGGTTCGAAAAGCTCAAGACATGGGCCGAAGACGAGTCCCTGGAGCAACTGGATATCGGCACCGGTTTCACCCGACTGACTCCCGAAGGGATGGCCGAAGCGTGGAAAGGTCAGGCTCCAAGTCACCCGGGCATTGATGCCATGCCGAAGCTCAAGTCGAGCCTCGATGCATTGCCGACTCCCGATGCTGCGCTGCTGCAACATGCCGCCAAATGGGTAGGCACACGCTTTGAAGAAGAGAAGCGGCGGCGCGCCGAAATGGGTTTCGACGACATGCTGTTGCGCCTGGATGCAGCTCTGCAATCCGACGGGGGCGAACGTCTTGCGACGTTGATTCGCGAGCAGTTTCCGGTCGCGCTGATCGATGAGTTTCAGGACACCGATCCGGTGCAGTATCGAATCTTCGAAAGTATCTATCGCATCGAAGACAACAGTCCTGAGACCGGCCTGTTCCTGATCGGTGATCCGAAGCAGGCGATCTACGCTTTCCGCGGTGCAGACATCTACACCTACCTGCGCGCGCGTCAGGCCACCACCGGCCGGCTGCATACGCTGGGCACCAACTTTCGCTCCAGCCACGGCATGGTCAACGCGGTCAATCATGTATTCGCACGTGCCGAGTCCCGAGAGCTGGGCCGTGGCGCGTTTTTGTTCCGCGAGAAAAACGGCGACAATCCGGTGCCGTTCCTACCCGTGGAATCCCAAGGGCGCAAGGAGCGACTGCAGGTCGGCGGGCGAGATGTCGCGGCGCTGAATATCTGGCATTTGCCTAGCGACCAGCCACTGTCGGGTGTTGTCTATCGCCAGCAATTGGCCGCCGCGTGCGCCAGCGAAATCACTGCGCTGCTCAATGGCGGGCAAAGCGCTGGCGCGGGGTTCGTTCAGGACGGTAAAGGCTTCAGAGGCTTGAGGCCGTCCGATATTGCGATTCTCGTGCGCGACGGCAAAGAAGCCCAGGCTGTGCGCGGTGAACTCGCCGCCCGCGGTGTACGTAGCGTTTACCTGTCGGACAAGGATTCGGTATTCGCGGCGCAAGAAGCCCATGACCTGTTGTCCTGGCTCAAGGCCTGCGCCGAGCCGGATGTCGAGCGCTCCCTGAAAGCCGCGTTGGCCTGTATCACTCTGAACCTGCCATTGGCCGAGCTGGAACGCCTGAACCAGGATGAGCTGGTATGGGAAACACGGGTCATGCAATTTCGTGGCTACCGCGAGTTATGGCGCAAACAAGGCGTGCTGCCGATGCTGCGTCGCCTGTTGCACGATTTCCATCTGCCGCAAACCCTGATGACTCGCCCGGATGGCGAGCGTGTACTGACCAACCTTTTGCACCTGTCGGAGTTGATGCAGCAAGCGGCTGCGGAGCTGGACGGTGAACAAGCGCTGATTCGTCATCTGGCCGAACTGCTGGCAGTGTCCGGCCAGGCTGGCGAAGAGCAGATCCTGCGTCTGGAAAGTGACGAGCAACTGGTCAAAGTCGTGACCATCCACAAGTCCAAGGGCCTGGAATATCCATTGGTGTTCTTGCCGTTCATTTGTTCGGCGAAACCCGTAGATGGCAGTCGCTTGCCACTGCATTATCACGACGCCGAGGGCAAGGCTCAGATAAGTCTCAAGCCGACTGCCGAGCTGATTGCGCAAGCGGACGACGAGCGTCTGGCCGAAGACCTGCGCTTGCTCTACGTTGCCCTGACGCGCGCGCAGCATGCTTGCTGGTTGGGTGTGACGGATCTCAAGCGGGGTAATAACAACAGTTCGGTGCTGCACCTTTCGGCGCTCGGCTACCTGCTCGGCGGTGGTGTATCTCTGGGCGAGTCCAGCGAACTGAAACGCTGGCTGCTAGACCTGCAACAAGACTGCCCGGCCATCGACATCGATGAGATGCCACAACCCACCGACGAGCATTACCAGCCGCCCCGCAATGACGCCGTGCTGCGCGCCACGCTGGGGCCCAAGCGCAAGGCCAGTGAAAACTGGTGGATCGCCTCCTACAGCGCATTGCGCATCAGCGACGTATTGAGTGTCGGCAGCGATGAAGCGCCGGACAGCCCGCAAGCGCAAAAGCTGTTTGATGACGAACGTCTTGACCCCGATGCTCCGCGGGAAATCATTGCCGGCGGCGCGGATATCCATCGCTTCCCACGCGGCCCCAATCCGGGAACGTTTCTCCACGGTTTGCTGGAATGGGCCGGTGATGACGGCTTTGCCGTTTCCCGCGAGGCACTGGAAGATGCAATTGCCCGGCGCTGCAACCTGCGTGGCTGGGAAGGCTGGATTACCACCTTGAGTGACTGGCTGCAGCATCTGCTCACATCGCCATTGCCGATCGCTGGCGGGCAACCACCGGTCGTTCTCGAGCAGTTGAAACAATACCGGGTCGAAATGGAGTTCTGGTTCGCCAGCCATAAAGTCGACGTACTCAAACTCGACGAACTGGTGCGTCAGCACACTCACAGAGGTGTGGCCCGCGTGGCGGCAGAACCGGTGCAACTCAACGGTATGTTCAAAGGCTTCATCGACCTGACCTTCGAACACCAAGGCCGCTACTACGTGGCGGACTACAAATCCAACTGGCTCGGCGTGGATGATCTGGCTTACACCGAGCAGGCCATGGAGCAGTCGATCCTCGACAACCGCTACGACCTGCAATATGTGCTGTACCTGTTGGCGTTGCATCGCCAGCTCAAGGCACGGCTGCCTGATTACGATTACGACCGGCATGTTGGCGGCGCGTTGTACCTGTTCCTGCGCGGTACTCGCGCGGACAGTCGCGGTGTGTATTTCGTTCGTCCACCCCGTGAGCTGATCGAGCGTCTCGACCGAATGTTTCAAGGCAAACCCGAACCCAAGACCGAACCCGCCTGGGAACAGGGAGTCCTGCTATGAGCCGCACCTTTGCCGACCTGCTACCGACACCGCTGGCAGCCGACAGTCTGTCGAGGTTATTGCCCCTTACCAGCGCCGATGACCTTTTGGTCTTGTTGACCCGGTGGGTCGAGCGCGGCTGGTTGCGAGCGCTGGACAAAGCATTCGTCGCGTTCCTTCACGAACTTGAGCGCGATACGGATCCGCTGGTGTTGCTCGCGGCCGCCCTGACCAGCCATCAACTTGGCCACGGTCATGTCTGTCTCGATCTGTACGAGACCCTGAAAGCTCCCGACTTCGCGCTGTCGCTGCCGCCCGAAGGGGACGTGCAAGGTGGTGTGCTGTTACTGCCTTCGCAATTGCTTGAGGCGCTCGACGGTGCTCACTGGTGCAAGGTTTTGGCTGGCAGCTCTTTGGTCGCACTGGCGGCGGATACCAGCGATTTCGCACAGCAACGTCCGCTGGTATTGTCGGGCAAACGCCTGTATTTGCGCCGCTACTGGGCCTACGAACGGCGGATTGATACAGCGTTGCGTCAGCGCCTGCAGCAGATCGAGCCGACGCCGGACGATCTGCCGCAGCGCTTGAATGAGTTGTTCGGATCAGCCAGAACTGGTGAGGTCATCGACTGGCAGAAGCTCGCCTGCGCCCTCGCTACTCGCGGCGCCTTCAGCATTGTCACCGGCGGACCGGGCACCGGCAAAACCACCACGGTGGTGCGTTTGCTGGCGTTGCTTCAAGCCCCCGCAGTCGCGGCCGGTCATCCGTTGCGGATTCGTCTGGCGGCGCCGACAGGCAAGGCCGCGGCGCGGTTGACCGAGTCCATCAGCCAGCAGGTGCAGTCACTGGAAGTCAGCGAAGCGGTGCGGGCGAAAATTCCTTGCGACGTCACCACCGTGCATCGTCTGCTGGGCAGTCGTCCCGGCACCCGACACTTCCGTCACCATGCCGGCAACCGCCTGCCACTGGATGTGCTGGTGGTCGACGAAGCTTCGATGATCGACCTGGAAATGATGGCCAATCTGCTCGATGCCTTGCCACCCCATGCGCGATTGGTGTTGCTCGGTGACAAGGATCAACTGGCTTCTGTTGAGGCCGGCGCAGTGCTAGGCGATTTGTGCCGGGATGCCGAGGGTGGCTGGTACAACCCGCAGACCCGCCAGTGGCTGGAGTCGGTCAGCGGTGAGTCCCTGAAGGACAGCGGTTTGCACGAGGACATCGATGGTTCTCACCCGCTGGCTCAGCAAGTGGTGATGCTGCGCCACTCCCGGCGCTTCGGCGAGGGCAGTGGCATCGGTCAGCTCGCGCGGCGGGTCAACCAGCAGTTGCCGGATGAAGCGCGGCAGTTGCTCACGACCGGGCACTACGACGATGTGTATTCGTTGCCGCTCAAGGGCGAGCACGATCACAAGCTCGAGCGTCTGTTGCTGGAGGGACATGGCGACGGCCCACAAGGCTACCGCCATTATCTGAGCGTGCTGCGTGATCAGCGTCCACCCTCGGGCCGGCCACTCGAACATCCGGACTGGATCATTTGGGCCCGCGAGGTTCTGCAGGCGTTCGACACGTTCCAGTTGTTGTGTGCCGTGCGCAAAGGGCCGTGGGGCGTAGAGGGGCTGAATCAACGCATCACCGCCGCGCTGCTCAAAGCACGACTGATCGAAAACGATCAGCAATGGTACGAAGGCCGGCCAGTCCTGATGACGCGCAATGACTACGGTCTGGGCCTGATGAACGGTGATATCGGTATCGCCCTCAAACTGCCCGAGCGCGAAGGGCCAGACGCGGGCAAACCGGTGCTGCGCGTGGCCTTCCCGCGCAACGACGGCCAGGGTGGCGTGCGCTTCGTATTGCCGAGCCGCCTCAACGACGTCGAAACCGTCTACGCGATGACAGTGCACAAGTCCCAAGGCTCGGAATTTGCCCATACGGCGCTGATCCTGCCCGATGCCTTGAATCCGGTGCTGACCAAAGAATTGATCTACACCGGCATTACCCGAGCCAAGCATTGGTTCACCTTGATCGAATCCCGAGCGGGTGTGTTTGAAGAAGCGGTGCAGCGCAAGGTCAAACGTCTGAGCGGGCTGATGCTGGAACTGGAGGAGGGGATCGTGCCTGCGAGGTGAAAATCCCGACGATTGATGGCGATTACTGACCAACCGGTCAGAGGGCGCTGTCTCGCTGGCGTTTCACTGCTGTGCTATCGTTGCGGCATCATTTCGCTACGATCCAAGAGAATCCCTGCATGAAGGTGTCTGTCTGGGCGACAGAGCGCGTAGTTGTCTGCAAGCACGCGTTGCTTGTTGCTCTGCTCTGGATGTTGACGGGCGCGGCTGTCGCGCAGCCGCAAGCGCCGACGGGCATGGCCGAGCAACGGGCCAAATCTGTCACTCAGGTTGTTCTCGGCATTCTCAGCTACGCGCGCTGGCCGGTGGAACCTGCGCAATTGCGTCTGTGCATCGTCGGCCCCACCGAATATACCGATGATCTGGTCAAAGGCACCACGCAAGCCACGGGGCGACCGGTCACCGTACGTCGCCTGCTCGCCGACAACCCGGCCATCGTCAGCGAATGCGATGCGGTGTACATCGGCAAACTTACGGTGGATGAACGCACTCGCTTGTTCGCTTCGCTGATCGGTCATCCGATACTGAGCATCAGCGAAGGTGGCGATCAATGCACGGTCGGCAGCCTGTTCTGTCTGCGCGTTGGCGATGAGCAAGTGTCCTTCGAGGTCAATCTCGACTCCGTTGCCCGCAGCGGCGTGCGCATTCACCCCAGCGTGCTGCAATTGTCGCGTCGCAAACCGGCGGCACCATGAACCTGTTCAGATCGAATAGCCGCCCAACGCTGGGTTCGGTCATTGGCCGAGGGCATTTGACGGTCGCGCTGGTGGGCGTGGCGATGGCCAGCGTTTCGCTGACGTTGCTCGGCGTTCTGGCTTTACGGGTGTACGCCGATCACAACCTGCATTTGATCGCCCGTTCGATCAGCTACACCGTGGAAGCCGCGGTGGTGTTCAACGACAAGGCGGCCGCCAACGAATCGCTGGCGCTGATTGCTTCTGCCGAAGAGGTCGCTGATGCCCAGGTGCTGGACAGCCAGGGACAATTGCTCGCGCATTGGCAACGCCCGGAAAACGGTTTGTTCTCTGAGCTGGAAATGCAGATCACCCGCGCCATCCTGGAAAAACCCATCAGCCTGCCGATCGAGCATCAGGACCGTGAAATCGGTCGTGTGCTGCTCACCGGCCATGGTGGCAGCCTGATGCGCTTTCTGCTCAGCGGTCTGGCGGGGATCATCCTCTGCACCGCGATCAGCGCCTGGGTGGCGCTCTACCTGGCGCGTCGCCAGTTACGCGCGATCACCGGTCCTCTGCGCAGTCTGGCCAATGTGGCCCACGCCGCCCGCAGCGAACGAGCGCTGGATCGCCGCGTGCCGCCAGCGCAGATTGCCGAACTCGACAACCTCGGCAATGACTTCAACGCCTTGCTCGATGAGCTGGAGTCGTGGCAAACCCATCTGCAAAACGAAAACGAAACCCTCGCTCACCAGGCCAGTCATGACAGCTTGACCGGTCTGCCGAACCGTGCGTTTTTCGAAGGGCGCTTGATCCGCGCGTTGCGCAATGCCGGCAAACACGATGAGCGGGTTGCCGTGTTGTTTCTCGACAGTGACCGCTTCAAAGGCATCAACGACAACTTCGGCCATGCGGCGGGGGATGCGGTGCTGGTGGCGGTGGCCAATCGCGTTCGTGCGCAGTTGCGCGAAGAGGATCTGGTGGCGCGGTTGGGTGGTGATGAGTTCGCCGTGCTGCTCACGCCGCTGCACGCGGTCGAAGACGCCGAGGGGATTGCCGACAAGATCCTCGCCAGCATGGACATGCCCATCGCGCTGCCGGGTGACACCAGTGTGGTGACCTCGCTCAGTATCGGCATAGCGGTTTATCCCGATCATGGTGCCACGCCGGGCGCCTTGCTCGATGCCGCCGATGCGGCGATGTATCAAGCCAAGCGTCTGTCGCGCGGCGCCCAATTCACGGCCGGAGCGGAGCACCCGGTCGATTTCGTTCAAACCAGGAGCTGACTCTCGTGTTCACACTGTCGATTCGATCTTTTTACGCTGTGCTGTTGATGGCCGTACTGGCCCTGACCGGTTGCCAGACTGCCCCGCAAAAAGGCCTGACCCCGGCACAAGTCGCGGTGCTCAAACAACAGGGCTTTGAACTGACCGACGAGGGCTGGGAATTTGGCCTGTCCGGCAAAGTGCTGTTTGGCAGCGACGTCGAAAGCCTGAACACGCAAAGCACCGAGATCGTCGAACGCATCGGCAAGGCCCTGCTGGGTGTCGGCATTGAGCGCGTGCGCGTCGATGGTCACACTGACGCCTCGGGCAAGGAAACCTACAACCAGCAACTGTCGCTGCGTCGTGCGAAAAGTGTCGCCAACGTGCTGGGCACGGTCGGCATGAAGCAAGAGAACATCCAGTTGCAGGGTCTGGGCAGCAAAGAGCCAGTGGCGTCCAACGACACGGCGGCCGGTCGCACGGAAAACCGCCGGGTGTCGATTGTGGTCAGCGCCGACTAATCGGCGAACTGCATCTCGCGGGTCTGTCCCATCAGCAGACCCTGATTGCGCTCGGTCACCTCACGGATGTAATCCCACAACAGGGTAATCCGCTTCAACTTCCTCAGATCCTCCCGGCAGTACATCCAGAACTGCCGGGTGATGTCGATTTCCTCCGGCAGTACCGGCAGCAGGCGCGGATCCTGCGCGGCGAGGAAGCACGGCAGAATCGCCAGCGAGCGTCCTTGCTGCGCCGCGACGAACTGCGCGATCACGCTGGTGCTGCGCAAGTTGGCGCTGGCGCCGGGCAGCACGTTCGCCAGGTACAGCAGCTCCGAGCTGAACGCCAGGTCATCCACATAACTGATGAATTGATGCTTGCCCAAGTCTGCCGGGCGGCGGATCGGTGGGTGTTGGTCCAGATAGTCCTGGGTCGCGTAGAGCTGCAAGCGGTAGTCGCAGAGTTTGCAGCACACGTACGGCCCATGCTCCGGGCGTTCCAGGGCAATGACGATATCGGCCTCGCGCTTGGACAGGCTGATGAAGTGCGGCAGCGGCAGGATGTCCACCGAGATCGCCGGGTAGGCGTCGACGAAATGGCTCAGTTGCGGGGTGATGAAAAAACTGCCGAAGCCTTCGGTGCAGCCCATGCGCACGTGGCCGGACAAGGCGACGCCGGAGCCGGAGACCTGCTCGCAAGCCATGTGCAACGTGCTTTCAATCGACTCGGCATAACCGAGCAAACGCTGGCCTTCAGCGGTCAGGACGAAACCGCTGGTGCGCGACTTTTCAAACAGCAGCGTGCCGAGCGCCGCTTCCAGCGAACTGATCCGTCGCGACACCGTGGTGTAGTCGACGGCGAGCCGTTTGGCGGCGGTGCTGGCCTTGCGGGTGCGGGCGACTTCGAGGAAAAACTTGAGGTCGTCCCAGTTCAGCGAGCCTAGAGAGGTGATGTTTTTTTGCATGATGGACGGGCTTATATGTGCGTTCTTATTAGAAGTTTGCACATCT
>Ga0157369_10007111_pt1 | contig 12907 bp, 10 predicted proteins | sample C25metaG_FD_113461 | JGI IMG/M metagenome (GOLD analysis project Ga0157369, IMG submission 113461) | Corn rhizosphere microbial communities from Kellogg Biological Station, Michigan, USA - C2-5 metaG | ecosystem: Host-associated > Plants > Roots > Rhizosphere > Soil | place: USA: Michigan...
CAGAACCTGATCGGCCTGCTCGAGCGCCGGCTCGACATGGTCGTCTACCGCGCCAAGTTCGCGCCGACCATCTGGGCGGCCCGCCAGCTCGTCAGCCACGGCCACATCCGCGTGAACGGCGTCAAGTGCAACATCGCCTCGCGCCGGGTGAACGTCGGCGACATCGTCGAGCTCGGCCCGAAGGCGCAGGAGATGGCGCTGGTGATGGAAGCGCAGGGCCTCGCCGAGCGCGACATCCCCGACTATGTCGCGCCGGACGGCAATTCGAAGGTCAGCTTCGTCCGCGTCCCGAGCCTGGACGAGGTCCCCTATCCGGTCCGCATGGAGCCGAACCTGGTCGTCGAGTTCTACTCGCGCTGATCGATCCGGCACACCAAGCATGAAGAAGGGGCGGCTCCCGCGAGGGCGCCGCCCCTTTCCTTTGTCGAGCCGGAGCGCCCGGCGTCAGGGCAGCTTCATCGCCGCGCGCAGGAAGGCGTCGGCCTTGCGCAGCATGTCGGCGCGGGTCTGGGAATCGGCCAGCTGGTGGTCGTGCTTGGGATAGACGACCAGCTCGACACTCTTGCCGGCGCCCTTGAGCCGGCTGGCCATCAGCTGCGACTGGTGGATGGCGACGTTGCGGTCCATGTCGCCGTGGAACAGCAGCACCGGCGCGACGAACCGGTCGGCATGCTCGGCCGGCGAGCCTTCGCGCGCCTCCGGCCCGGTGCCCACCCGCGCCTTGGCGAGCCGGTGGTTGCTCCAGCCGGCCCATTCCTCCGCATGGCTCGGAAGGTCCGTCACCGGCGCGATCGCGACCGTCGCCTTGAACAGCGCCGGATCGAGGACGTTCGCCTGCAGCGCCGCATAGCCCCCGTAGGACCAGCCGACGATCGCCATCTTCGCCGGATCGGCGATGCCCTGCGCGACCAGCCAGCGGCCGGCATCGTTCACGTCGCCGATCGCCGTCTTCCACGAATGGTAGGCATTCTCCCGGAGCCAGGAATCGCCGTAGCCGGACGAGCCGCGGAATTCGGGCTGGAGCACCGCATAGCCCCGGTTCGCGATATATTGGGAGAGCCAGTCGAAGCCCCATTCGTCGCGCGCCTCGGGGCCGCCGTGCGGCATGACGATCGCAGGCAGCTTCTTGCCGTCGCTGCCCGGCGGAAGCGTCAGGTAAGCGGGCACCTCGGTGCCGTCCGCCGCCTTGTAGGTGACGTGGCGGACCGCGGCGAGCTTCATACCCTCCATGTCCGGCCGCGACACCATCATCTCGGCGAGCTGCTTCCTGGCCTTGTCGAACAGATAATAGCGCCCGGGATCGCTGTCGCTGCCGGCGAACAGGATCAGCTTGCTCTCGTCCGCGCTCGAATCGACGAAGTCGATCAGCGGGAGGTTCGGCAGCGCCTTGCCGAGCGAGCGTCCGAGCGCCTGCAGCGCCGGATCGAAATAGACGGCGTGGCGCTTGTCGGTGGCGTAGGTGACGCCGACGACGCGGCGGCTGCGCCCGATCCGGACGAAGCCGTCGACGTCGACCTGCGGGTGGGCGAAGAGGAGGGTCTCCGTGCCGCTGCCGTCGAGCGCCACGGCGTAAGCGGCGAGACGCCCGTCCTTTTTCTTGAGGCCGTAGGCGACGTTCTTGTCCGGGTCGACGGCATAGGGGTTGAAGCCTTCGCCGGTGACCGTGTCCAGCGTCCCGAGCTTCTTCCAGTCGCGCGATCCGGCGGGCCGGTAGGAATATTCGACGATGCCGGTTTCCTGGTCGCTCGAGCTCGAGGTCCTGCTCATCCCCATGATTCGGATCGTGCCGCGGCCGTCGCTGATATATTCGGACGCGCCCTCGCGCGGCGCCTCGACCGTTTTGGTAGCGAGCGAGCGTGTGTCGATCCGATCGACGCCAAAGCCCCTGCGCCGGTCGGCGATCACCGATCCGGTATGCTCCGCCGGCACGTAGGAGCGGCCGATCAGGATCGCGCCGTCCTCGCCGGTCAGCCAGTCGAGCACCTGGTCGCCGCCGAGGTTGAGGGCAAGGTCGTCGTCGCGCGTCGCGTTGCTCAGCAGCTTCATGTTCCTGCCGTCGGCGTCGACGGCGATGAGCCGGCTCGCCGGCAGCAGCTCGTTCCCGTTATTGAGCAGCATGTAGATGTTGCAGGCGAGCCGCTGGTCGGAAACCCAGAAGCAGGAGCTGATCCGCTCGGGGTCCCCGCTCGCGCTGAGCGCGACCTGCGGCTTCGCATCGGGGGCGACGTCGACGACCAGCAAAGCATTGCCGCGGCCCCTGACCGGAGCAACGAAGGCGACCTTGGTGCCGCTTGGCGAGAGGCTGACCTGCTGGACCGACTCGCGCGCACCGAACAGCGCCGCCGGATCGGCGGCCTTCGGGGAGGCGGCCTTCGGCGCGGCGGCCTTCTGCTCGACTGCCGGCTGTGCGTGAGCCGCCGCCGCGGCAACGGCAAGAGCGATCGTGGAAACCACGGAAGCAAGAATTTTCATGAACATCCCCAATGGGTTGGACCCTGACCCGGAGCGGACGCTCGCACGCTCCGGGCCGGGCTTCAACCCCAATTCCGACGCTGCTCCCGCCCCATATTGCGGCGGGGCAGCCCCTATTTGGCGCCGTTCGCCTCGAGAAAGGCGGCGATCTTCGCGAGCATCTGGGTGCGGGCGTCGGAATCAGCCAGATAGTGGTCGAGCTCCGGGAACAGCACCAGCTCGCTGGCTTTGCCCGACGCGCGCAGCGCCTTGTCCATCTTGCGGGCATGCTCGACGTTGACGTTGATGTCGCGGTCGCCCGAGAACATCAGCACCGGCACTGCGATCTTGTCGGCATTCTGCAGCGGCGAACCCTCGCGGATGTGCGGGCCGGAGCCGATCTCCTGCGCCACCAGCTTGGCATTGGTGTAATGCTCCGCCTCGGTCTTGAGCAGCCCGAAGTCGGTCACCGGCGCGACGGCGACCACCGCCTTGAACATGGACGGCTCGACCACCGCCGACTGCAGCGCCGCATAACCGCCGTAGGACCAGCCGACGATGCTGACATGCCTGGGATCGGCGATGCCGCTCTGGATCAGCCACTTGGCGCCGGCCGTGACGTCGCCGATCGACGTCTTCCAGCCCTGGAAGCCGTTCTTGTTGTACCACGGGTCGCCGTAGCCGGCCGAGCCGCGGTAATTGGGCTGGAGCACGACATAGCCCTGGTTGGCGAGGAACTGGGCGAGCCAGTCGAACCGCCATTCGTCGCGGGCGCTCGGGCCGCCATGGGGCAGGATGATCGCGGGCAGGCCCTTCGCGCTCTCCTTGCCCGGCGGAAGCGTCAGGTAGGCCGGAATCGACACGTCGCCCGACGGATAGGTCATCGACTTTACGGCGGCGAGCTTCGTCTTCTGGAGGTCCGGCCGCATCGGGAACAGCTCGCCGAGCTGCTTGGTCTTGCGGTCGAACAGGAAGTAGCGGCCTGGATCGGTGTCGCTCTCGGCGAAGATGAGCAGCTTGCTTCCGTCGCTGCTCGCGCCGGCGAAGCGGATCAGCGGCAGGTTCGGGATCGCCTTCGACAGGGCCGCGTGGAGCTTCTGATAGTCGGGGTCGAAATAGGTGACCTTGCGGCGGTCGTCGACATAGGAGGCGCCGACCACCCGGCCGCCCAGGCTGACGACCGACTGCACGTCCACCTTGTCGTGCGCGAAGACGAGATCGGCGTTGAGCGAGCCGTCGAGCTTCACCCGGTAGAGGGCGTCGCGGCCGTTCAGCTTCCTGTAGGCGTAGGCGCTGTCGGTGGAATCGTCGACCGCCACCGGCACGAAGGCGTTGTCGACCTTCGTGTCGCTGAACTTCAGCCAGTTCGAATCGCCCTTGCGGCGGTAGAAATAGGTGATCCGGCCGCTCAGCGCGCCGGTGTCCGAATCGGCATCGGCGAAGCTCATGATGCGGACATGGCCGTGGCCGTCGGTGATATAGCCCGAGGCGCCGGTGGCGGGCCGCTCGACCCGGCTGCTCTTCAGCGTCCTGAGGTCGATCCGGTCGACTCCGAGGCCGTTGTCCTGGCGGACGATCAGCGAGCCGGTCTTCCCTTCCTCAGGCACATAGTCGCGGCTCATCAGGACGGCGCCGTCCTCCTCGGGCAGCCAGTCGATGACATGGCCGTCGACCTGGCGAAGGCGCGCGTCGTAGGAGGAAGCGTGCTGGCCGAGCAGGCGCGGCTTGCCGCCGTCGAGTCCGACGGCGACCAAGCGGGCCCAGGGGATGAGGAGCTTCTCCGCGTTCACCGCCGAGCCCGACAGGCGGCAGACCACCTGCGCGCTGCCGGCGAAGGCGCACCAGTCGAGCGTCTCCGATTTGCCGGCCGAGGTCAGCAGGGCCTGGCCCTTGCCCGAGGCGATGTCGAGGACGATGGCCGCGGTGCCCGAGCCCTGGGTCGGCGCGACGTAGACCACCTTCGATCCGTCGGCGGAAACGTCCATGTTGAGGATGCTCTCGCGCACCCCGAACATCTTCGCCGCTTCGGGCGCCGTCTGCGCGGCGGCGGCACTGAGCGGCAGGGCCGCGACGGACGCAAGAAATAGCACGGTCTTCAACATCTTCCCCTCCGAGTCCCGGCTGCCGGACCGTGCCGCGCCCCCGCGCTCCGGGCGCGATGCCCGGCGCGTGCGCTGCGACTCTGAACGATTGCCCTGCCGCCCCAGGCTGAAAAACTTGCACGTTGGGGCCGGCGAAGCAAGCTTGCACAGCAACTTAGCGGCTGCCAAAGGCTCCGACGCAGGCCCTGGGGGCCGAGCCGCTGTGGGAGGGACAGCACGAAGATGATCGCGCGCCAGCCGCCCGAATGGGCTCCGCACGACTGGGTCTGGATCGGTTTTCCGAGCCACGAGGACCTGTGGCTGGAGGACCTCGCCGCGGCGCGCGAGGAGGTCGCCGGCTTCGCCCGCGCCGTCTGGGCCGAGGGCGCGGGCGAGGAGGTGCGCCTGGTCGCCGCCGATCCCGCCGCCGCGCGGGCCGCCGAGGCGTTGGCCCCGTTTGCGACCGTGGTCCAGGAGCCGTTCGGCGACATCTGGCTGCGCGACACCGGCCCGATCGTCCTCAAGGGCCGCGGCCGCCGCGAGGCGGCGAGCTTCCGCTTCAACGGCTGGGGCGGCAAGTACGAGCTCGAGGGCGACGACACGGTGGGCCTGCGCCTCGCCGAGACCGCGGCGATGGAGGCGACCCGCCACCCCTGGATCCTCGAAGGCGGCGCCATCGACGTCGACGGCACCGGCCTCGCCGTCACCACCGAGCAATGCCTCCTGAACCCGAACCGCAACCCGGGGCTGTCGAAGGCGGAGGTCGAGGCGCACCTGCGCGACGACCTCGGCCTCGAGCGGATCCTCTGGCTCGGCGAGGGGCTGCTCAACGACCATACGGACGGCCATGTCGACAATCTCGCCCGCTTCGTCGGCGAGAGGCGGATCGCCATCCCCGCGCCGGCCGGCGACGACGATCCGAACACGGCCGCCTATCTCGACGCCTGGGCGCGGGCGAAGGCGTTCGGGCTCGACGTCGTCCCCCTCCCCTCCGCCGGTCGAGTCGTTCGGGATGGCGAGACGATCCCGGCTTCCTACATGAACTTCTACATCGGCAATGCGGCCGTCGTGGTCCCCCTCTACGGCGCCCCGAACGACGAGGAAGCCGTCGCGGCGGTGGGAGCCTTGTTCCCCGGCCGCAGGGCGGTGGGGCTGCGCGCCGACCATGTGCTGACCGGCGGCGGCAGCTTCCATTGCATCAGCCAGCAGGTGCCCCGATGACCCAGATCCACGTCGCCGCCCTCCAGCTCGCCTTCACCGACGACACGGCCGGGAATATCGCCGCCGTCTCGGAGCTGGTGCGCGAGGCCGCCGGCCGGGGCGCGAGGCTGATCCTTCCGCCCGAGCTGTTCGAGGGTCCCTATTTCTGCCGCACGCAGGAGGAGGGCCATTTCGCCCGCGCGCTCCCCGTCGGCGAGCATCCGGCCGTCCTCGCGATGCAGAGGCTCGCCGCGGAGCTCCAGGTCTACATCCCGACCAGCTTCTTCGAGGCGGAGGGGCATCATCATTACAACAGCCTCGCCATGATCGACGACACGGGCGCGGTGATGGGCGTCTACCGGAAAAGCCACATCCCGGACGGGCCCGGCTATTCGGAGAAATTCTACTTCCGGCCCGGCAACACCGGCTTCAAGACCTACCGCACCCGCTTCGGCACCGTCGGCCCCGCCGTCTGCTGGGACCAATGGTATCCCGAGACGGCGCGGGCGCTGATGCTCGACGGCGCCGAGATCCTCCTCTTCCCGACGGCGATCGGCACCGAGCCGCACGACCCCGACCTCGACACCAGCCGCCTTTGGCGGCGGGCGATGATCGGCCATGCCGTCTCGAACGTCGTCCCGGTCGTCGCGGCCAACCGCATCGGGGTCGAGCACGGCCAGCGCTTCTACGGGCACTCGTTCATCTGCGACGAGCGCGGCGACATCCTCGCCGAATTCGGAGCGGAGGAGACGGGGGTGATCGACGCCGCCCTCGACCTCGCGGCAGCGAAGAAGCATCGCGCCGCCTTCGGCTTCTTCAGGGACCGGCGCCCGGACCTGTACGGCAGGATCGCGCAGGACGTCTGAGCCCCGATCGTCGCATGCGGCGCGGGCGCGCGACGGTGGTCTGCCTTATCCGTTGGACCGCGTCGCCTTGCGCATGAAGTGGCCGGCCGAGAGGCCGCGCAGCAAGGCGAGACGATAACGCGACGCGACCACCGGCCCCACCCAATCATCGTTCTCGGGCCAGTTCTCGACCAGCGCCTTCATCCGTTCGACGTCGAGCGTGCCCGTAGCGCCCGGGGTCTCGGCGATCCGCTCCACCTCCAGGGCGACCTCGTCCCGCGCGGCGGAGAGTCCCTCATGCCAGTCGATGGCCTGCAGCCCCTTGCGCGTCTCGCGCACGACCGTTTCGGGAAGGCGATCGGCGAAGGCGCGCCGTGCCAGCGCCCGGGTCTCGCCATGGCGCAGATACTGGTCGGCGGGAATGGAGAGGCACAGCTCGACAAGGCGCCGGTCGGCCGTGGGGTCGCGCAGTTCGATGCCCCAGCCGCCGAGGCAGCCCTTCGCGTAATTGCCCGGATCGGAGCGATGCGCCGCCCAGAGGCGCGTGGCGAACGGATCGCGTCGAGGCCGGTAGGAGAAGTCGAGGGCCGCCTCTTGCGCCTTCGCCTCCAGCTCCGCCGCCCGCGCCGGCTGCACCGCGCTATACTCGTCGAGAGCGAACAAACGTCCGTGCCAGCGGTTGATCGCCCGCCACAGCGCCGCCGGCAGGAACGGACCGAAGGCGTGCGAGGCGACGCTCCTCAACCGGATCCCGCTCCGGCGAAGGCGCCATGCTTCGCCGGCAAGACGCAGCCAGCGGCCGCGGCGGAACAGCTCTGGCAAGAGCTCCATCCCCGCATAACTGAAGCTGAGATTGCCGAGGAAGCCGACCAGGAGGATCGGCAGCCGGCGCCGCCGAGCCTCGTCCATGATCGCGTTGCCCCACACGCCGTTGCACAGGCTGAGCATCGGGCTGTCGAAGACGTAGAAGTTGAGGTCCAGCGCCGCGAGCGGCGACTTGCCGTTCGTGCGGATGAGAACATGCTCCATGTTCGGGTAGAGGGCGGCCACCGCCGCGGCATGGGAGCCCTCGTCACCGAAACGCCCGGCGGGGGCCTCTCCCTCGTAGCCCTCCCGCGGGACGGCAGTGAAGGCGACGACCCGGCCGGCGCCATCGAGCCGCGCGGCGGTCGCCGCCACGGCGCCGCTGTCGAGGCCACCACTGAGATGGGCGGCGACCCGCCCCTGCGTCCCGCGCAGGCGGACCCGCACGGCTTCGTCCAGCGCGCCGCGCACGGCCTCGGCATAAGCCTCCGGACTGCCGAGCCGCAGCGTGGTCCTCGGCGGGTCCCAGTAGCGCACCGACTCGATGCCGGCCTTCGAAACGATGCAATAATGACCCGGCAGAACGCGCCGCACGTTCCTGAAGAAGCTGCGCGGCGTCGTCTCGGGGATGTTCGCGAGGAACTCGGCGACTGCGTCCTCATCGGGCTCGTAGGGGATTTCAGGCAGCGCGTGCAGCCCCTTGGGCATGCTCGCGAAGGCGAAGAAGCCGTCGCCGGCGTGGTAATGGAGAGGCCGCTGGCCCAGGAAATCGCGCGCCAGCAGGAGCCGCTGCTTTTCCGAGTCCCAGGCCGCAAGGGCGAAGTCCCCCAGCAGCCGGTCGATTGCGGCTTCCTCCCACCGCTCCAGCGCCCGCAGCACGATCGCTGCGTCCGACAGCCCGGCCGCGGTATCGCCCGGAAGGGACAGCGCGGCCGCCAGTTCTTCCCGGTTGTCGATCCTGACGTCGGCGACGAGGCTCCATCGGCCGTTGCCGCTGACGGCCGGTCCGCGGTCGTACCTATCCTCGGGGAGCGACCGGAACAGGCGCCTGCCCAGGGAAATGCTCCCGTGGGTGACGCAAACCGGAGGATCCGGGGCATAGATGCGCTGCCCGGCCAGCATGCGTTCGCAGGCCGCCAGCGGCCCGATTCCGGCATCGAAGGACCATATCCCGGCCAGCGCCGTCATTGCTCAACAGGCCCGTTGCGGACGCGCTTCGCCGCGAACGAGCGAAGGCCGAGCGAACCTGCGTCCGCCCGGCCTTCGCAAGAGAACCGCGTTGCGTCGGCTGCTTACGAGAAGTTCGGGTTCGGCCCATCCGCCGCGTGAACGGAGCTGATCTCCGCGCTCCCGGCGCGCATGGAGCGGACTTCCGGCTTCACCCACTCGACCTTGCCATCCATGCGAGGCGTAGCGTCTTTGTTCTTCATGGCAATAGCCTCCAATTTGGGGTTCGGGACCCCATTGTCACAGCCCACGGGAAGAGTCTAGGCCGCGCACGACGTTAGCGCCCGCCATTGTCGTCCATCGTCCTGCAGAACCAGCAATTTACCGCAAAGCGGGAGTCCTCGAACGCGCCGCTCGGGCAGCGCACGGTCCGCACCTCGTGCCGGGTCCAGGACGGGAAGGCGACAACGCTGTTCTGCAGGGGCTCGATGTCGACATGCCCCCCCTCCCCGCCGAACGAGCCGAGCGGGTGCAGGCGCAGCTCGCCGCCGGAAAAACCCTTCGGCTCGCGATAGAAATAATAGACCGCGCTGAGGATGCGGTCGTGCTGCGTCCGGCCGGCTTCCCGCGCACGGCGGCGGCTCTCGCCGGTCACCGTATCGCTGTGCGCGACGAAGTGGGCGCCGTCGCCGTGGGCGGCGAGTTCGAGCTCGATCTTGTCGACTTCGAAGGGCCTGGTCCCGCAATCCTTCAGCAGCACCGGCAGCACCTCCATAAAGCGGCGCTCCAGCAGCGCCTCGATGGAGCCGAGATCCCGAAGCGTCTCCGAGATGCGCTGGGTCGGATCGACGAGGTCCCCGACCAGGCTCGCCGGCTTGAAGCGCCCCCGATGGGCCAACGTCCAATCGAGGACCCGGCGGTGATCCGCCGAATCGAGGAATCCTGCCGACTGGTGGAAGGCCAGCAGCAGCCTTCTGGTGCCGTCGCTCATCTGTCCATGATCCTGCGCCGCTCTAATTCCCACTCACCTGACATCCGGTCCGTCGGCAAAGGCGCCGCCTGCGCGATACGGCGCATTATGTGAAGGTGAAATCCACCGGCTTGTCGGGCGGGGACCCGTCGAACGCCTGATCGCGGTGAGGTCCTTCCCGGTCGATCCAGTGGAGGAAGAGGTGCGCCGACCACCGGTTCGGGTTCGGCGCGGTGCGGCCGTGACGATGTCCCACCCCCTGGTAGAGCACGGCATCCCCCGGACGCATTATGAGGGAGGCGAAGGCTTCGCCGCCGAAATCGTCGGCCACGTCGCGCGTGGGTTCGGGATTGCTATTCCGCCCGACCTGAAGGTCCCAGGGCTCGCCGTCGCTATAGGCGAGGGTCAGGGACATGCTGTGCTCGCAGGCATGGCGGTCGGCGTGCACGCGGCAGACGTCGCCCTGCCGGTAGAGGCGGAAATAATTGTAGGTCGGCAGCAGGTCGCGCCCCGTGATCGACGAGGCCAGCGGCGTCAGGCCGAGGAGGAAGAATTGCAGCGGCAGGTAGCTGCCGCCGTAGATTTCGAGCGCGGGCCGCTTGAGCACGCGCGGGTGGCGCGGAGTCAGCGGGATCGCACCTCGGAAGAGGTCGTCCTTGATCCCGCGCAGGAAGACCTGCGCCACCTCCTCGGCGATGAGACCCTCGACCAGGGCGTAGCCATTCTCCGCATAGCCGGCGCCGACTTTCACGGGCGGGGCCCTCCGGCGCGAGCCGGAGCGCCGCGGATGTGGAGCGGCTGATTGCCATGATCGTCTCGCGCGGATTGCGCGGGCCGAACCGGCTCCAGGAGATCTGCGAATGCCATCGGAAGCATTTTACCAGACGCGCCTCTCGCTGTCGTGGGCCCTTCCGTCCCGGCGCCTTCCGCGAGAATGGCCGTCATCGTCCTCACAGACCGGCCGTCGAAGCTTCCGCGGCTCTCAAGCCGAGCGCCCGCTCGAACACCGCCTCGAACATGGCGCGGGTGAGGCGATTGGTGTTCTGGTTATAGCGGGAGCAATGGTAGCTATCGATCAGCAGGCGGCCGTCGGGCAGACGGTGCTCGGCGAGGTGCGCGAAGGGGAAGGCGCTGAGCTTGCCGCCCGCGGCGCGGACGGCGGCGTCGTGGGCGATCTTGCCCAGGGCGACGAGCACCCGGACATCGGGCAGCGCCGCGAGCGCCGGCCGGAAATAGGCGGCGGTGCAGGTGGCGATCTCCTCGGGCGTCGGCTTGTTCTGCGGAGGGACGCATTTGACGCTGTTCACGATTACGACTCCGCGCAGCACCAGCCCGTCGTTCGGCCGCTCGCCGTACGCGCCCTCGGCGAGGCCGAACTTCGCCAGCGTCTCGTAGAGGAGCAGGCCCGCATAATCTCCGGTGAACGGTCGGCCGGTGCGATTGGCGCCCTGCTTGCCCGGCGCGAGGCCGCAGATGGCGAGCCAGGCGGCGGCATCGCCGAAATGCGGGACCGGGGCGTTCCACCAGCCCGGATGCTCGGCCCGGAGCGCGTGGCGGAAGGCGACGAGGCGCGGGCAGAGCGGGCAGTCGCGCGGCGCCTCCTGCGCCGGCACGGGAGAGGTGACGGGAGCCATGGCGCCGTCTAGGGGCGGGCCGATGGCGCTGACAAGCTATGCGATCGCGCTCGGCTCGAACCGGCGGAGCCGCTGGGGCTCGCCGGAGGAGACCGTCCGCGCCGCCGCCGACGCGCTGGGAGTGGAGCGCCTGTCGCGGATCCGCCGCACCGAGGCGGTAGGACCGGCCGGCCGCGGCTTCGCCAATGCCGCCGGGCTGCTCGAAAGTCCGCTCGATCCCCCTGCGCTGCTCGCTTTCCTCAAGGCGACCGAGCGGGACTTCGGGCGGCGGCGCGGCCGGCGCTGGGGTCCCCGCGCGCTCGACCTCGACATCCTGCTCTGGTCCGAGGGGCCGTGGGCGGAGGGCGGCCTCACCATCCCCCACCCGGCCTTCCGCGCCCGCGCGTTCGTGCTGGAGCCGCTCGCCGAGATCGCACCTGCCTGGCGCGACCCGCTGACCGGCGCGAGCGTCCGCCAGCTCCTCCACCGGCTGCGCTCCGGGCGGCCGGTTGACCCCCGTCCGCCGCGCTTCTAGGGGCGGCTCTCGTGGGCCCTTAGCTCAGTCGGTAGAGCAACTGACTTTTAATCAGTAGGTCGCTGGTTCGAACCCAGCAGGGCTCACCATCCTGCAAGATGATGGAAAACCATCCTTTTCGGAGCGGCGGCGCTTTGTGTGCTCCGGCGGTCATTCCGACACGCATTCCGACAGCGGACCTTTCGGCCCGCACGGCCCGCTACCCTTCAGCGCCGCGCCTTTGTGAGGAGGTGGCGCGCCAGCATCAGCGGCGGCATGCGCAGAAGGTGCGAGCGCAGGTAGAAGCCGAAGCGGAGCATCGGGCGCGTCGCCCGTCCCCAGCCGTCGCGGGCGAGGAGGCGTCGGAGGAACAGCCGGTCCAACAGGCGGGGACGGTCGGCGAGGACCGTATCCACCCGCGTTCCGAACAGCGCCCGCGACAGGCGGAGCGCGCGGGCGACGGCCGGCACGAGCTCGTGCTCCCACGCGCGCTCGCGCAGCTCCACGGTGAACTTAGAGCCCCGGGGCTCGAACTGGGTGAGCAGCTGGTGGATGTCCCACAGGTTGCGAAGCCCGCCCGCCAGGTCGCCGTCGGCGAAGAGGTGGGCCGCGGCGTGGACGATCATGTCTGCGGGGTGGAGGACATGGAGGCCGCTCGCCAGCGGCAGGCTGCAGTCGACCAGCGCCTCCGCGTTCGGCGTCGGCCGCGCCGTCAGCGGAAGGATGGTGCGGTGGACGTCGATCATCCGGTCCCGCTCGCGGTGGATGAGCGGCGGCAGCTCGTGCATCCAGCGGCGGTAATAGAGATCGTCGTAGGCATCCTCCTTCACCCACTCCCAGCCGGCGGCGAGGAGCGCCCGCTCGACCCCGGGCAGCGCCTCGGGGCGGACGAGGATGTCGAGGTCGCCGATCGAGCGCCCGCGGGCCGCGTCGAAACCCGCGGCCGCATAGGCGGTGCCCTTGAGGAGGACGGTTGTGATGCCGAGCGGAGCCAGCGCGCGCCGCGCCATCTCCGCCTCCCAAAGCGCCTCGGTGCGCGCGGTCTCCGCATTGCGGCGCGCGTCCTCGAGCAGCCGCTCGACAGGCGCCGGCAGCGCCGCGCCTTCGAGGCGGCAGGCGAGCGCTCCGGCAAGCGATTCGGCGCGGGCGCAGGCGAGGAGCGCCGTCCAGTCACGCACCTCCGACGCACGGTGCGGATCGGCGAGGACGCGGGCGAGGAGGCGCGCCGTGGCGGTCACGGCAGCGCCGCCCAGAGCGCGTCG
>Ga0157369_10007112_pt1 | contig 12906 bp, 8 predicted proteins | sample C25metaG_FD_113461 | JGI IMG/M metagenome (GOLD analysis project Ga0157369, IMG submission 113461) | Corn rhizosphere microbial communities from Kellogg Biological Station, Michigan, USA - C2-5 metaG | ecosystem: Host-associated > Plants > Roots > Rhizosphere > Soil | place: USA: Michigan...
AAGCCTCCGTGCGCACGTTAAGCGCCTTCCCAAAAGTACACCGAGTGGAAGAACAATCGACTATTCTGATCCTAACTACCGAATGTCCAATCGTTTCTGGGACCATTCGGATCCGAGTTCTCGCCTGGCGCTCCTGGATCGAGATGGCAGCCGCTCTCCGATCACCTGATTGCAGTCAGTAAACTAGCCCGCGAACTTGCCGAGGCGGCTGTGCCCGGCGACAAACATTTCAGGACCCGTGAGCAATTGTTCAAGAGTAGCGAACTTATTTTTTCGTTTATACGCCAATCATTTACCCGCCAAATCGCCTTCCGCCCGCACACGTCATGCGCCAAACTCGCGCACGGAGGACCGTCCGCGCCTACAGGGCGTTTGTACCCGTTGTGCGCGTCCCAGTAAAAAACGATGTCAACCGAATCCCAAATCGAAGCGAACCGCGAAAATGCCAAGCTGTCTACCGGCCCGAAAACCGATGCCGGCAAAGCCGTCTCCGCTTTGAACAATATCCGCCACGGCTTGACGGGAGCCTTCCGCGTCCTTCCCACGGAATCACAGTCCGGTTTCGACGCGCTCCTTGCCGCCTTCCGTGAAGAGCACCAGCCCGAAACCCTAACCGAAACCACGCTCATCGAAGCCATGGCACAGCACCATTGGCTCCGCCGCCGCGCTCTCAGCCTCGAATCTTCCTGCTACGATTCCGCCACCGGCGTGATCGTTGACGAAAAACAGCTCGCCCTCTGTCTGCGCTATCAAACCACCCACGAGCGCGCCTTCCACAAGGCGCTCAATGATCTGTTAAAACTAAGAGCCGCAAGGCGAAAGGCCGAGATTGGCTTCGAATCGCAGAAGCGCAAACAGGAGGAACAAACTCGCAAACAAGAGCAGCACGCAATGAAGAAAGAACGCCACAAATGGAACATTATGCTTGCCGAGTCCAAAGTCGACGGCCAGCAGCTCCGCGATCTCAACCGCGACATCTCAGAATCCGAGCGTCTGCTTCTCGCAAGCCGTTAGATCGCGGCCTTTCATGCAGCCTGCTACCTGCGGAGCCGATCCACCGCCCACAACCGGCGACATCTCCGAAACGCGCTTACGTAAAAAGCGAATGACTTGTCAATGCAAGCCCAGCGCCAAGCAGCGCGCCCACGACAACATCACTCAGGAAGTGCATGCCGAGCAGAATTCGTGAGGTTGCGATCAGCAGCGCGCACAAAAGTAGCGCCGGCAGAAGCGCAGGGTAAAACTCGCCTAACGCGATGGCAACCGCAAACGCCGTGATCGTGTGTCCGGAGGGGAACGAGAACTGATCGGGTGGAAGCAGCGTCGCCCAACAATGTGGCTCGATTTCACACGGGCGCTTGCGACCGGACAGCTTCTTGAGCGACATAAAGAGGCCCACGCCGACTAGTGCAGCCGAGCCCGCGGAAGCAACCGCAGTCAGCCGCTCGGATCCTCCCAAAATCAAGACGCACAGTCCGATCAGATACCAGAGCCAGCCATCACCGGCCCGGGTCGCCGCGATCGCCAAGCGACGCACCCAGCGGGGCGCCGGCCACTTGTTGACCTTACGCATCAGTTTCAGATCGCGCGTGGCAATAAACTGAAGCATGCTCTGAGGGGCTATCATGTTCGAGCCCGCTCTACTAAATAGTCTACGAGACGCAGCATAGGGGGAGGCCGCCTACCTCCTTTCTAGGAGGAAACCGTTACAGATGAATGACAACTGGAAGAAACGTCGGTGAAGCGCAAACTAGATCTGGTTTATTTCAATGCCGGCGGGGGCCATCGCAGCGCCGCCCTGGCACTCCAGTCGGTGATATCCGGATTGGGTTTGAATTGGGACGTCCATCTGGTCAATCTCCAGGAGATACTCGATGACCTGGATATCTTTCGAAAGCTGACTGGCATACGCCTCGAGGACATATACAACCTGTTGCTTGCCAAGGGTTGGACATTGGGATCGCGCCATCTGCTGCCGCTAATGCATGGCGTAATTCGCCTGTATCACCCCGCACAGGTGAAACTTCTGGCCAAATTTTGGGCCGAACGGCGCACCGACATGGTTATTTCCGTGGTGCCAAATTTTGATCGCGCGCTGTTTCAGAGTTTGGAAAAGGCGCGGCCGGGTGTGCCCTTCGTGACGATTCTGACGGACCTCGCCGACTATCCACCGCACTTTTGGATCGAGAAACAGGAGCAGTATCTGATTTGCGGAACGAGTCGCGCGGTGGAGCAGGCACGCGCGCTAGGGCACCGAAGCTCCCGTATTTTCCGCGCGAGTGGCATGATCCTGCGGCCAGAGTTCTACGAGGAGCAAACCAGCGATCGCGCGGCCGAACGTCAAAAATTGGGTCTTGACCCGCGCCTTCCAACCGGATTGGTGCTGTTCGGCGGCCAGGGCTCGAACGTGATGCTTCCGATCGCGGAACGGCTGGGAAACAGCGCGCTCGACCTGCAACTCATCCTGATCTGCGGCCGGAACGAGAAGCTGAAAAAACGCCTGGCGCGGTTCAGGACTCGCAACCGGATTTTTGTTGAAGGCTTTACGAAGCAGATACCTTTCTATATGCATCTGAGCGATTTTCTTATCGGCAAACCGGGACCGGGCAGTGTCTCCGAGGCGGCGCATATGGGCCTGCCGGTGATTGTCGAGCGAAACGCCTGGACACTTCCACAAGAACGGTACAACGCAGAGTGGATTCGCGAGCAAGGCGTGGGGATCGTGTTGCACAACTTTCGCGGTATTGCGGAGGCGATTGAAAAGCTGCTGGCCAGCGGCGAATTAGAGGCGATGAAGACCAAGCTATCGACAATGCAGAATCGCGCGGTCTTCGAGATTCCGCCAATGCTCGAAAAGATTTTTCACGAAACTTACTCGGGCGTTTCCGGCCAGGCGTGCTTGGGATAGCGGCGGCTCAGCTGGCGGCGGACTTCCGGATAGAGATTCTTCCAGAAACTGGCGAGGTCGGTAGTCACCTGCACCGGTCGGTGATTGGGAGCCAGTAAGTGGATGACCACCCGGACGGCTCCGCGAGCGACTGTGGGCGAATCTCGCACGCCGAAAAAATCCTGCAGCCGCGACGCGACCGAGGGTGGGCGATCCTGATGATATTCGATCCGGGGACGGCGCCCGCTCGGCAAGCGCAGATGCGTGGGCGCAATTTCATCGATTTGACGCATCGGCAGCTTCGACTCGATCGCCGCCAGCAATCCGGCGCGCCGCAATTCCGCGAAACTCGTTAGCCCCGCGCACACGTCGCGCAAAGCACAGGCAATCAGATTTTCGGGGACCTCGAGGTTTCCACGTTCCGCCGCAAAAAAGACACGGCGCATGAATCGGTCGAATTCGTCCGCATCTGTGAAACGCCTGGGGCCGGCTTCCAACGCTTTTCTAAGCAGGAGGTTAGACACCGCTGAGGCATCGTTCGGGGGTGTGCGCGACTCATTGATTACAAGCTGTTCGTAGAGAAGGGCGTTGACTTGTTCCGCCCGTTCGCTCGCGGAATTCCAAACGAGTTCTTCGCGAGTCTGGATCGAGTCGGGAAACCATTCGAGCAGCCAATCCGGTTCAATGCCGCTGGCGAAGCGAACGATTGGCATCGCTCGGTCGCTGCGATCGTCAACGTCGACAGCCACGAGAAATTCGTTTTGCACGACGCTATTGCGATCCAGCTTTGCGGACGCGCCGTTCGCAAGCAGAAGGCGGTCGCCGCGGCGCGCAGCCACGCGATCCGGAAAGCCGAGTAGAATCGCTTTTTCAAGAGCATGCGGATCCTGTTGCTTTGTGGCCACTCTCCGAGCTTGTTGGCTTAATTGCTGGCGGAGCCGCGACACATTGTGCGTTCCGTTCTCCGAGAGCCGCGCGGCCAAATCGCAGGCTTCTTCCGCGTCGCCCATTTCCGCCGCCGCCATGACCATGCGAGCCAAGCGCGGATGAACCGGCAGGCTCGCCATTTGGGCGGCCGCCGAACCCACGGCTCCCAAGCGTACCAGTAAATCGCGGGCGGATCGCAGGGCATTCTCCGGCGGAGGATCGAGCCAGGGCAATCGCTCCGCCTCGATTCCGGCTGCTGTCAGTTGAAGGATGAGCGAACTCAGATCGGCACGAAGGATTTCCGGTCCCATGTGCTCGGGACGTCGAACAAAATCGCTTTCCGGAAACAGCCGAATGGCCAAACCTGGACCTGTCCGGCCGGCGCGGCCGCTACGCTGGATGCCGGACGCCCGGCTTATCTTTTCCACCTGAAGGCGTGACAGTCCATTCCATGGCGAATAGCTCAGGACACGAGCAAGCCCGCTATCGATCACTGCTTCGATTCCGTCAATGGTTACCGAGCTTTCGGCAACATTGGTCGAGCAAATAATCTTGCGGGTTGCGCTCGGCGCCACAGCGAGATCCTGCTGGTCCGGGCTGAGATCGCCATAAAGGGGCAGTAGTCGGGCGCCTGCTTGCCGTGCCGCGGTTGTACATGCCGCGATCGTATTTCTGATCTCGGCAGCACCGGGAAGAAAGACCAGAATATGCTTCTTGGTCTGGGCCAGGGCATGTGCCACTGCTTTGGCGGCTTGGTCTTCCAGAGGCGCGGCGGAGTGCGGCCGATATTCGACCGTCACAGGAAACAATTTTCCCGGCGCGCGGGATCAACGGCGCGCCTGGAAATTCAGCCAGCGTCGCCGACATGATGAGCAGGCGCACGTTCTCGTTCCGTGCTTGCCGGTCGCGCAGGAACGCGAGCGCGAGATCGGTTTCGAGATGGCGCTCGTGAAATTCATCTAGAACGATAACGCTGTTGTCCCGTAACCTTTCGCCGCCGAGGAGCCGTTGTGTCAAAACGCCTTCGGTGAGATACCACAATTTGGTCTGTGCGCGACCCACTTGTTCGAAGCGGACCTGAAATCCAACGGTTTGCCCGATGGGTTCGCCCATCTCTTCCGCAACGTGACGCGCTGCCATACGTGCCGCGAGACGGCGGGGTTCGAGTACATACACGTGGGCATATCCTGCGCGCAAAAGCGCCGGTGGCACGCGCGTAGTTTTACCCGCGCCTGGTTCGGCCTGTAACAGCGTCAGCGTGTTACGCTCGATACAGCCTAGTATTTCGGGAATTAACTGGTCTATTGGAAGACTTAGAGTCATGTGCGGAATAGCGGGATTCACCCACTTCGGGCGAAAACCGCCTTCCGGAGTGCTCGATCGGGCTATTCAGAGTTTGCACCATCGAGGTCCGAATCAGCAAGGAACCTACGAATCATCGAATGTTTCGCTTGGCGCGGTGCGGCTGAAGATCATCGACCTCGCCGGCGGCGATCAGCCGATGCACGCCGATAGCGGCGACTACACAATTGCGTTCAACGGCGAGATCTATAATCACGCGGAACTGCGCCGGGAACTTGAAGCGCTCGGACACGAGTTTGAATCCCACTGCGATACGGAAGTGGCCTTGCGAGCCTTTGTTCAATGGGACACAGCTAGCTTCGAGCGGTTGCGCGGCATGTTCGCCGCGGCGATCTGGCAAGAGCGCGAGCAGCGGCTCGTGCTGGTGCGGGACCGGCTAGGAATTAAGCCGCTGTACTATGCGAATCACGACGGCAACTTATATTTTGGCTCCGAGCTAAAAGCCATTTTCGAACATCCGGAAATACCACGTCGGCTTTCCAATACTGCGCTCGGTTTTTATCTTTCGCTTAATTATGTGCCGAGTCCGTTTACCTTAGTAGAGGGAATCCGGAAACTTACGCCTGGTGGTTGGCTTGAATGGCGAGCCGGAAACGTCCAAGGCGGTACTTACTGGCGGAATACATTCTCTCCGGAAGACATTTCTCTTGATGAGGCCACACGTAACCTAGACGGCCTACTGAGTAAGTCGATTGAAGAGCATCTTATTTCCGATGTCCCGCTGGGTATCTGGGCAAGCGGAGGATTAGATTCATCGACGATTCTTCACTACGCCGCCGAAGTGTCATCGCGAAGACTCGAAACTTTCTCGATTTCGTTCGCGGGAAGGCAGTTTGACGAAAGCCAATACTTTCGAGTTTTAGCCAAACGCTACAACACGGTTCACCACGAGTTCGATCTGAGTAGCGATCTGGACCTGAACAGCGCCATTCACGAAATGGCCTACTACTCCGATGAGCCGAGCGCCGACGCCGGCGCGGTTCCGGTCTGGTTTCTGTCGCAGATGACCGCCAGGCATGTAACTGTCGCGTTGAGCGGCGAAGGCGCGGATGAAATCTTCGGCGGCTATCAAACTTATCTTGCCGATCGCTACGCCAGCATAGCGAGGCGCTTCCCTGCCCCGCTGCTGCGGATGGGTTTGTCGGCCGCGACTGCGCTTCCTGTGTCGGACGAGAAGATCAGCCTGGAATACAAAATCAAACGATTCCTTGCCGGAGCACTTTTACCCGGTGATGAAGCTCATTTCTTTTGGAACGGAACTTTTTCCAGCGCCGAACAGCGGGAACTCGGGACGGCGTTCGCCCCAAGGCCACTCAGAGAGCTGTGCGACGCGCTCCCCGCTCTGCCTGACGGCGTGATCAATCGATATCTCTTCGTCGATCAGCATTATTTCCTGCCCGACGACATCCTATATAAGTGCGACCGGATGAGCATGGCACATTCGCTCGAGGTGCGGCCGCCGTTTCTGGACCATCGGATAGTCGAATTCGCAGCCAAGCTGCCGGTGGCTTTGAAGATCAAGGGGCGCACGACGAAACGGGTCCTACGGAAATTGGTGCGGCAAAAATTGCCACCAGAAATCCTCGCGCGGCCCAAAGAAGGGCTAGACATACCGGCACACGAGTGGCTGCGCGGTCCCCTTCGGCCGCTGCTTCTTGACACATTAGGAGAAGAATCAGTGAAGCAGGCGGGCATCTTTTCACCCGCGGCGATTCAGGCCCTTGTCGATCGGCATCTTTCGCGAAAGGCGAACCTCGGCTATCACCTGTGGGGCCTGATCACCCTCCATCTCTGGATGCGGCGCTGGAGCATTCGGGCCACAATGGCGGAAGAGGCCGGTCGGCTGGTCCCGACTTTTATATAGTTGTCTCAATCGTGCTAATTCGAAAGAAAGCCGTACTTGGCGGCTTGTTGTTGGTTTCGTCGGCGGTAGCGCGGGCGGAAGTCGATTTCGTCCGCGACGTACAGCCGATTTTTCAAAAATCGTGTGTGATGTGTCACGGAACGTTAACCCAGATGGCCGGGTTGCGTCTCGACGCGAAGCAGTCAGTGCTCAGCCGTGTTGTGACGCCGGGGAAGCCGGTGGAAAGTAAGCTCTATCAGCGCGTTGCCGGCATTGGCGATGTAGCGCGGATGCCGATGGGTGGACGCCTGGCAGACCAGCAAATCGCAACCATCAAGACGTGGATCGAGCAGGGCGCGGTATGGCCGGATGGCGTTGGCGCGCAGATCACCGCCGCGAAGACGCATTGGGCGTTCATTCCGCCGCAGCGGCCCACGCTACCCGGCGTGAAGAATACCGCTTGGCCTCACAATCCGATCGACGCCTTCATACTTGCGCGTCTTGAAAAAGAAGGACTCTCGCCCTCACCCGAGGCGGATCGGGTAACGCTGCTGCGGCGCTTGACTCTGGACGTTACAGGACTGCCTCCGAGCCCCGCGGAAGTGGATGCTTTTCTGAAAGACACCAGTAAAGACGCTTACGAAAAGCAGGTCGATCGCCTGTTGTCCTCCCCGCGATACGGAGAGCGTTGGGCGCGCTGGTGGCTGGATGCGGCGCAATACGCCGATTCCAATGGTTTTGAAAAGGACCGGCCACGCCAGGTTTGGTTCTACCGCGATTGGGTGATTCACGCCATGAATCGCGATCTACCGTACAACCAATTCATCATCGATCAGATCGCTGGCGACCTGGTTCCGAATCACACGGCGGACGACGTGGTCGCCACTGGATTCCTGCGGAACTCCATGATCAACGAAGAAGGCGGCGTGGAGCCCGAGCAATTCCGTATGGAAGCGAACTTCGATCGTATGCGAACGATCGGCTCCGCCATTCTGGGTCTCACTATTCAGTGTGCGCAATGCCACAACCACAAGTACGATCCGCTAAAGCAGGAAGAGTACTACCGCATGATGGCTTTCATCAATCGTACCCATGAGGCAGATGTGGCGGTCTACACCCCACAAGAAGAGATGAAGCGGACTGAAATCGTGCGGCGGACACGCGAACTGGAAGGCACACTCCAGAGGCGTACACGTGACTGGAAGCCGCGTATGGCGGACTGGGAGAAATCCGTCCGAAGCAATCAGCCCGAATGGACGGTGGTAGCGCCCGAGGTGGATGCGATTTCGACAGGTGGCGAACGCTATCTGCCGATGAAAGACAGTTCCTTCCTGGCCTTGGGTTATGCGCCCACACGTCACAAGGTCAAGATGACCGTGAAGACGAATATGCGAAATATCGCGGCATTCCGTCTGGAATTATTGACTGATCTAGAACTGCCGCTCGGTGGCCCGGGAAGATCCGCTACTGGCGCTTGCGCGCTGTCCGAGTTTCAAGTGGAAGCTGCACCCGCAAACGATCCCACGAAGGTAACGAAAATCTCGTTTTCCGGCGCGACGGCCGATGTGAACGTGCCGGAATCACCTCTTGTGGAGTTGCATCCGGAGAAGGAAAAGAAAATTCGGCTATCGGGTCCGGTCGCATTCGCGATTGACGGTAAAGAGGAAACAGCCTGGATGGTGGACGGGGGTCCGGGAGTGCGGAATCAGCCTCGAAAAGCGGTCTTCACAGCCACCGCTCCCATCGATAATGACGGCGGCACGATCCTGACGTTCTACTTGATGCAAAATCATGCCGGAGGGGCTAGCGACCGTGACGAGAACAACAATCTCGGCCGGATGCGGCTGTCTATTACCAACGCGAAGGATGCGACGGCTGATCCTCTACCAGCCGCCGTGCGGGAGGTTCTTGCCATTCCATCCGAGCAGCGGACGCCTGAGCAAACGGCGACCGTGTTTAGCTATTGGCGCACGACCGTCCCGAAATGGCGCAAGACCAACGAAGAAATTGCTGCGCTATGGAAGGAATATCCTGAAGGAACTTCCCAATTAGTGCTCGCCGAGCAAGACGTGCCTCGCGAAACGCACGTATTGACCCGCGGCGACTTTCTGAAGCCAGCGAAACTAGTGGAACCAGGTGTGCCTGCTTACCTGAACCCACTGCCATCGGGTGTCAGTCCGGACCGGTTGGCATTTGCGAAATGGATGGTGGACCGGAACTCTCCCACCACTGCCCGTGCATTGATGAACCGGTTCTGGCAGGAGTACTTCGGCATCGGCATTGTCAGCACCAGCGAAGATTTGGGCACGCAGGCAGATCCGCCCTCGCACCCGCAGTTGCTCGATTGGCTGGCGGTGGAGTTCATAGACAAGGGTTGGGACATGAAAGCGATGCATCGTCTCATCCTGACATCTAGCGCATACCGGCAGTCTTCAAACGTGACACCGGCGTTGTACGAAAAAGATCCGTACAATCGACTGATCGCACGTGGGCCACGATTCCGCGTCGAGGCCGAAACCGTGAGGGATATTGCGCTCGCCGCGAGCGGCTTACTGAATCCTACCGTTGGGGGCCCTAGCGTTTTTCCCCCGGCCCCAGCATTTCTATTTATGCCGCCCGTAAGTTATGGGCCCAAAGATTGGCCAGAATCAAAGGGCGCGGATCGTTACCGGCGGGCCATCTACACGTTTCGGTTCCGCTCGGTTCCTTACCCGATGCTGGAAACGTTCGATGCGCCGAATGGCGACAGCACCTGCGTTCGAAGGGCACGCTCCAACACGCCACTGCAGGCATTGACGACGCTCAATGAACCGATGTATCTCGAAATGGCACGGGCGCTGGCGATGAAGACGCTGATGGAGGGCGGCGTGAGTGAGGATCAGCGAATCACCTATGCCTTCCGACGATGCGTGTCGCGCCAACCTACTCCGAAGGAAGCGGCGGAGTTGCGGGCCTTGCTGGCGAAGGAGACGCAGCGCTATGCGGACAGCAAGCGAAATCCGTGGGATGTCGCGGCGGATGATCCTGCGCATCCGCCGATACTGCCGCAAGGCGCGTCACCAGTCGAGGCCGCCGCCTGGACCATAGTGTCGCGCGTCATGCTGAATCTCGACGAGACGATCACCAAGGAATAATAAATATATGAACTGCCAGGATTATTTGCATCGCAGCGAAGACCCGCGGCAACGGACACGCCGCTGGTTCTTTGAGCAGTGTGGAGTAGGCGTGGGCGGCATAGCGCTTGCCAATCTGCTGGCGGATTCGGCTTTGGCCGCGAGCCCGGCGGACCCGCTTGCCCCGAAGCAGCCACCGCTCCCGGCCACTGCGAAGAACGTGATCTTTCTGTTCATGGCGGGCGCGCCCAGCCACCTCGAAATGTTCGACTACAAGCCCCAACTGGCGAAGTTCGACGGGACGCTTCCGCCACAGGATTTGTTGAAGGGATATCGCGCCGCATTCATCAATCCAAATTCGAAGCTGCTGGGGCCGAAATTCAAGTTCCAGAAGCACGGCGAGTGTGGCGCGGAATTGTCGGAACTGCTACCGCATCTGTCGACGGTGGTCGATGATATTGCCATTGTGAAATCTGTGGTCACGGATGCCTTCAACCATGCGCCCGGCCAATTGCTGATGAACACTGGCACGCAGCAGTTCGGCCGCCCGAGCATGGGTGCGTGGGTGACGTACGGCCTCGGCAAAGAATCGAAGGACTTGCCGGCTTTCGTGGTTTTTAGTTCCGGCAAGAAGGGGCCGAGCGGCGGGAATTCCTGTTGGGGCAGCGGCTTCCTCCCCACGGTCTATCAGGGAGTGCAGTTCCGCGGAAGCGGCGATCCGGTGCTCTATCTTTCGAATCCGCGCGGAGTCGATAATGTCGTGCAGCGCGATTCGCTGGACAGCATCCGGGCGCTGAACGAAATGCAACTAGGCGTAACCGGAGATCCGGAGATTTCGACCCGTATCAATTCTTTCGAGATGGCCTACCGGATGCAAGCAAGCGCACCGGAACTGATGGACATTTCGAAAGAGCCCCAGCACATTCTGGACATGTACGGCGCGGTACCCGGCAAAGCATCCTTCGCGAACGACTGCTTGCTGGCGCGCCGCATGATCGAACGCGGCGTTCGATTTGTGCAGTTGTACCACGAAGCGTGGGACCAGCACGAACATTTGACGCACGATATCAAGGAGAATTGCCAGGACACCGATCGGGCATCGGCTGCGCTCATTCAGGATTTGAAGCAACGCGGCATGCTGAAGGACACGCTGGTTATCTGGGGCGGCGAGTTCGGCCGCACGCCGATGGTGCAGGGGGGAAGCGATGGCCGCGACCATCATCCGAATGCATTCACGATGTGGCTGGCGGGTGGCGGCATTAAGCCCGGCATCACGATTGGCGAAAGCGACGAACTGGGATTCAACGTAATCAAAGATAAGGTACACGTCCACGACCTGCACGCCACCATCTTGAATCGGCTCGGTTTCGATCACACGAAGTTCACCTACCGGTTTCAAGGACGGCCCTTCCGGCTGACCGACGTTGCCGGTACTGTGGTCGATAAATTGTGCGTATAGCCGTGGTTTGGCTGCTCGTGGCAGGCGCCGCGATAGCAGCCGATTGGACGGCAGCGGGCAAAGCCTGGTGGAAGCACGTCGACTATCTCGCGAGCGATAAGCTCGAAGGCCGCAACGTTGGCTCGCAGGGTTACGAACAGGCAGCAGCTTACGTCGCCACGCAATTCGAGAACGCCGGCCTGAAGCCGGGCGCTGGAGTGAGCTTTTTCCAGCCGGTCCAATTCACCGAAACCACACTAAGTTCGTGGGGACTGGCATTGGTTCGCGGAGCGAATAGCTTCGAAATACCTGTTCCAGGAGAAGCCCATCTCGGATTTTCGGCGGATTCGGCTCAGCAAATAGAAGCGCCGTTAGTGTTTGCCGGCTACGGTTTGGTCATCCCCGAGGCGCAGCACGACGACCTGAAAGATTTGCCGGTGCAAGGCGCAGTGGTCGTGTACCTGACAGGCGGCCCCAACAAAATTGACGGGGATTTGCGATCCCATTACTCGTCGACAGCCGAACGATGGAAGGCTTTACACGCCGCTGGCGCAGTAGGCACGATTGCTATAGCCAATCCCACAAGCATGGAGATTCCCTGGGCGCGGCAATCGTTGTCATGGGGTATGCCGCGCATGACTCTGACCGATCCGGCGTTGAACTCGACGCGCGGTTTGAAGTTTAGTGCATCCTGGGATCCAGACAAGGCGAACGATCTTCTTGCCGGATCTGGACACGGTTTTGAAGAGATTTTGGAGGCGGCAGGGCGGCAGGAGCCGCTCCCGCACTTCAAACTGAACGCAACGATCCGGGCCAAAATATCGGCTTCGAATCGGATTGTTGCCTCCAAGAATATCGTTGGATGGCGGCCCGGAGATGACGCGAGCCTCAGAAACGAATACGTGATCGTCTCGGCGCATCTCGATCATTTAGGTGTAGGTAAGCCAGTGAATGGCGACCGCATCTATAACGGGGCGATGGATGACGCCTCTGGCGTTGCCTCGCTGATCGAGATCGCGCGCTTGTTGCAGAAGACTCACGCGGCTGCCAAGAGGTCCATCCTGTTTCTCGCTGTTACCGGCGAAGAGAAAGGAGATCTCGGCTCGGAATACTTTGCCGCTCATCCGACCATTGCGGGACGCATCGTCGCCGACCTCAACATGGACATGTACCTTCCGCTGTTTCCATTGAAGTGGCTCGAAGTCCAGGGCCTGAACGAATCGACATTGGGTGACGACGTGCGTGCGGTGGCAAGGGCTGCCGGCGTCGAGGTACAGGCGGACAAGGAGCCTAACCGCAATCGTTTCATCCGCAGCGATCAGTACAGCTTTATCAA
>Ga0157369_10007115_pt1 | contig 12903 bp, 14 predicted proteins | sample C25metaG_FD_113461 | JGI IMG/M metagenome (GOLD analysis project Ga0157369, IMG submission 113461) | Corn rhizosphere microbial communities from Kellogg Biological Station, Michigan, USA - C2-5 metaG | ecosystem: Host-associated > Plants > Roots > Rhizosphere > Soil | place: USA: Michigan...
CGGCCGCGAGATCGACGTGCTCGCGTGCGAGCCGGCGGCGTGCCCGACGCTGACCCGCGGCGTGTTCGCCTACGACTTCGGCGACACGAGCAAGCTGACTCCGCTCGTAGCGATGCACACGCTGGGCCACGACTTCGTGCCGGCGCCGATCCATGCCGGCGGCCTGCGCTACCACGGCGTCGCGCCGCTGATCTCACAGCTCGTGAGGGACGACGTGATCCGCGCGGAGGCCTACGTGCAGAGCGACGTGTTCGCGTCCGCGATCCTCTTTGCCTCGAGCGAGGGGATCATCCCCGCGCCGGAGTCCTCGCACGCGATCCACGGCGCGCTCGAGGCCGCCCGGCAGGCCGACGAGGCGGGCGTCGAGCGGACGATCCTCTTCAACCTCTCCGGTCACGGCCACTTCGACATGGCCGCCTACGACAACTACCTCGCCGGAAAGCTCGAGGACGTGGCGCTCGACGAGAACGAGATCGCACGCGCGCTCCGCGCCATCGAGGGCCTCCCCGTCCCCGCGTAGCCCCGGTCAGGGCCCGGGGCCGCCGGACACCGAGATCGTGACCCGCGTCCCGCGGGCGACTCTCGTGCCGGCCGCCGGCTCCTGCGACACGACGTTCCCGGCCGGCTGAAGCGAGTGGACGTAGACGACATACGGCGTCAGCGAGAGCTCACGCAGCCGGGCAGCCGCCGCGTCGCTCGAGAGACCGACGAGGTCGGGCACGTCGATCGTCACCGGGGCCGCGACGCTCAGGCGCACGACCGAGCCGAGGCGGACGACCGAGCGGGCGCGCGGACGCTGCGCCACCACCGTCCCGCTCGGCCTGTCGACGCGCACCGTCGAGACCGAGACGCGGAGCCCGACCGCCCGCAGCCTGCGCGCGGCGGTCGGCGAACGCAGGCCGACGACGCGGGGCACCGTGACCGTCGCGCGCGCCGAGCTCACGCCGCCCGTCGCGGGCGCAGGCGCGATCGCGAGCGCCGTCGGCAGCAGAAGCAGTGACAGCCGGATCCGCGGACCGGCGAGAGCCATCGTCTGAAGCGTACAAAGCGGCGGGCCCGCCGGTCGGCGGGCCCGCTCTGTGTGAGGGTGGATTCCGGCCTACCGGAGCGTCGGCGGCACGCTCGGCGCCTCCTCCGGCTGAGCGTTGTCGGCCTGCTCGATCGCGGCCGGCGAGGCCGCCTGGATCGGAGCCGCCCCGCCGGAGATCGCGAGCCCGGCGACCGCCGAGCCATGTGTCGGCACGTACATCGCCTCGTCCATCGCGTTGTCGGCGCCGCTCCCGACGGTACCGACCGCGAAGGCCGAGATGGCGTTGCCCTGGAACGGCCCGGCCGGGATCACCGTTGCGTTGGAGTAGTCGCCGACCATCGGCCCCTGGCTCGACCGCACGATCTCGGCGAGCGTCATCTGGGCGAGGATGGTCGGGACGCTCCACGTTCCGCCGCCGTCCGTCGAGGAGACGTAGCCGACCTCGAGGTTGCACTGGCTCGTCGTGCCCGGGTTCGCGAACTGGCAGGCCGCCACCGGGTACGTGTAGTAGAAGAGCCCGAGGTGGGCCGTCGCTCCCGAGGTCTGCGGATCGGCCGCGATCCCCGGGATGAAGTGGTCGTTCGTGTTCGCGGTCGTATTGTCCGCTTCGATCGGGATCCTCGCCGGCGCGGCGAAGCCCGGATCGGGGCTCGCGTCCGTCGGCGCCGGCATGACGCTCATCGCGATGTCGTTCGGCGTCGAGTTGACCGTGCCGACCCGGAAGCTCCTCGTCTGCCAGACGAGGTAGATCGCCCCGGAGCCGTCCATCGACGAGGACGGCAGCAACGACGTGCGAAGGCCCTGGGCCACGGTGTGCGTCTGCACCATGTTCGGAAGGATCTGCGTGTGCGCCGACCAGTGGTCGCCGCAGTCGCTCGACGAGATGTAGCTGATGCCGCCGCCGCCCGCGTAGGGGACGACGACGCGGCCGCACACCGTCCCGGACGCCGCGCCGGGCGCGGGGGGCTGGACGAGCGGGACGCCGCCGATCGCGCCGGTCGTGCCGATCTGCGGTGCCGCCGAGTTCGCGAGCGGCGCGCCTTGCACGTGCGCTTTCGTGAGTGCCGACGTCAGCGTGACGCCTGTTCCGCCTCCGCCGGCCGTCCCGACGGACGCAACGCCCACGGTCTCCTGGTTGCCGCCGCTCGAGTCGATGTCGACGTTGATCGTTGGGTCGTTCACCTGTGCGCCGGCGGCGTGCGCCTGCGTGAGCGCCGCGGTCAGGGTGATGCCGGTGCCGGTCGCTCCCGCCGTCCCGACCGCGGCGATCGTGCGAGTCTCGAGCCCGGCGCCGGTGTCGACGTTCACCGACTGTCCGGCGACGAAGCCGGTGATGGTCGTCACCTTGATGTTCGTGTCGCCCGCGGACGATGCGGCCGCGAGGGTGGTGCCGAGAGCGGCGACGCTCGTCACCTTGATGTTCGTGTCGCCGCTCGTCGCAGCGGCGGCGAGCGTGGTCTGATTCGCGACGTCGCCCGAGTTGCCGCTCGGCGGCGTGTTCGCGGTCGCGCTCCACGTGTGTCCGCCGTCGGTCGAGACCTGCATCAGCAGGCGGTTGCCGTTCCCGTTGTTGTCGTACTCCTCGTAGCAGTTGCCGTAGCCTTTGCTCGCCGGCCAGTTGTCACACGTGATCCAGTTCTTGTCCGGCGAGTCGGCGGTCGCCGCCGTCAGGTGGGTGACGATCGGCGCCGACCAGTTGATCCCGTCCGGTGACAGGTTCACGTAGATCGCGGGCACGTCGGCGTTCCCTGCGAGGCCGAGGGTGCTGATCAGCCAGGTGTGGAACTTGGCGTTGTAGGCGACGACGGTGTCGCTCGCCCGGGTGAGCGGGCCCGCGTCGGTCGTCGCCTGGCCGCTCTGGATGGTCAGGGGAAGAAGGCCGTGCGACCATGTTCGCCCGCCGTTCGTGCTGGTCTCCCAGCCGATCGCGGACGCCCCGCCGTCGAAGACGCGGCCGACCTGCTGGGTCGCGACGATCGTCTGTCCGAACGATCCGATCGACGGCTCCTCCTCGCTTGCGTGGTAGCCGATCGTGTCGACGACCGTGTCCTCGCTCACCTGCGTGAGGCCGGGAATCGCACCGCGGTTCGGGCCTGCGCCCGCTGCCAGCGGAACCAGGGTGAAGGCGGCTGCGAGGACGAAAAGACCTAGAAATCTCATCGAGCTTCTCCTCTCGCGTGTTCAACTGCCGCAGCGGGATGTTCCGTGCGACGCCTGCACGGAAGGGCGTGTCGCAGCGACACGTCGGAGGAGCGCGAACTGACGGCGGCCAGTGGATTCCCGAGCATGACAAATCCTGCCTCGCGGGCGTCGACGAAGCTCCGCTATTTCCGAAGGTCGCGCTAGAGGGCTCGCAGCGCGTCGCCCGAGGGCGCGAGCTCGCGGCGCACGACCGGCGCGACCTCTGTCCCGAAGAGCTCGATCGACCGCATGATCTTCTCGTGCGGCATCGTCCCGACGCTGAACTGCACGAGGAAGCGGTCGTGGCCGAAGAGCTCGTGCTGGAACAGGATCTTCTCGACGATCTGCTCCGGGTTGCCGACGAAGTTCGCGCCGCGACGGCTCGCGGCGGCGTCGTAGTCGGTTCGCGTGTGCGGGCGCCAGCCCCGCTCGCGGCCGATCTTGTCCATCATCGCAGCGACGTACGGATACGAGTCGTCGAGCGCCTCCTGCGCGCTGTCGGCGATGTAGCCGTGCGAGTTGATGCTGACGGGCAGGCGACCGTGGCCGGCCTCCTCGCCGGCGCGGCGATGGAGCTCGACGAAGGGAACGAACTGCTCCGGCAGGCCGCCGATGATCGCGAGTGCCATCGGCAGGCCGAGCGCGCCGGCGCGAAGCGCGGACTCCGGCGACCCGCCGACGGCGACCCAGACCGGCAGTGGATCCTGCAACGACCGCGGATAGACGCCGCGGTCGTCGATCGCCGGCCGGTGCCCACCGGGCCAGCTGACCCGCTCCGACTCGCGCAGGGCGAGCAGCAGCCGGAGCTTCTCCTCGAAGAGGGCGTCGTAGTCGCGCAGGTCGTAGCCGAAGAGCGGGAACGACTCGATGAACGAGCCGCGGCCGGCCATGATCTCGGCGCGTCCGCCCGAGAGCAGGTCGATCGTCGCGAAGTCCTGGAAGACGCGCACGGGGTCGTCCGAGCTCAGCACCGACACGGCGCTCGTCAGCCGGATCGTCTTCGTGCGCTCGGCCGCGGCGCCGAGCACGACCGCGGGCGAGGAGACCGCGAAGTCGGGACGGTGGTGTTCGCCGACGCCGAAGACGTCGAGCCCGAGCTGGTCGGCCAGCTCGATCTCCTCGAGGAGGTCGCGCAACCGCTCCTGCGGGCCGACCTCGTCCGAGGTCAGCTCCGCGAACGTGTAGACCCCGAGCTCCATCGCGCCAGCGTAGCAGGTGCTTGCGCGATCAAGCTTCTGATCGCTTGACGTTTAAACGAATGGCTGAATATACTCGCGGCGATGTCGCGCGCCGCTGCGAGCTCCGACGCCTTTCACGCGATCGCCGAGGGAAACCGGCGCGGGCTCCTCGACATCCTGCGCGACGGCGAGCAGCCGGTGGGCGGTCTCGTCTCGGCGACGGGGCTCTCGTACTCGCTCGTCTCGCAGCACCTGCAGGTGCTCCTCGACGCGGGGGTCGTCGAGCGCCGCGCCGAAGGGCGACAGCGGATCTACCGGCTCGACGCCGCACCGCTCCGGGGCGTGCACGACTGGACCGCGGAGTACGAGCGCTTCTGGGGAGAGCGGCTCGCCCGTCTGCGACGACGGCTCGACGCGTGAAGCTCGACGTCGCGCTCGAAGAGGTGTTTCCGCACCCGGTCGATGCGGTGTGGCGTGCGCTGACCGAGGCCGGCTCGATCTCCGACTGGCTGATGTCGACCACCGACTTCCGGCCGGAGGTCGGCGCCCGCTTCAGGATGAAGACCCGGCACGGCTCGACGGACGGCTGGGTACGGGCCGAGGTGCTCGAGCTCGAGCCGCCGCGTCGAATGGTCTGGGCGTGGTCGGTCGCCGAAGACGCTCCGCCCACGACCGTCACCTTCGAGCTCGCGCCGGAGGACGGCGGCACGCGCCTCACGCTGACCCACGTCGGCGAGATCGACCCGCGGTTCGGCGCCCTCCTCAGAGACGGCTGGCCGGGCAGGCTCGAATTGCTAAGGAGGTCTCTTGACTGACACGCACACGATCGTCGCGCACGACGAATGGATCGGCGCGCGCAAGTCGCTGCTCGCGAAGGAGAAGGAGTTCACGCGGCTTCGCGACGAGCTGAGCCGCGAACGGCGCGCGCTGCCGTGGGAGCGCGTCGAGAAGGAGTACGTCTTCGACGGGCCTGCCGGGCGGGAGAGTCTCGCCGCTCTGTTCGGCGGTCGCCGCCAGCTCGTCGTCTACCACTTCATGTTCGGCCCGGACGACGAGTGGGACGAAGCATGCCGGAGCTGCTCGTTCTGGGCCGACAACTTCGACCCGATCGTCGTGCACCTGCATGCGCGCGACGTCACGATGGTCGCCGTCTCGCGCGCCGGGCTCGACAAGATCGAGCGCTACCGGAAGCGGATGGGGTGGACCTTCGCGTGGCTCTCGTCCGGCGACGGCGACTTCAACTTCGACTACGCGGCCTCGTTCAGACCGGACGAGCTCGAGACGCCGGTCTTCAACTACGGGACGCTCGCGCCCGGGCGTCCGGATCGGGAAGGCGTCAGCGTGTTCGTCAAGGACGGAGACGAGATCTTCCACGCGTACTCGACCTACGGGAGGGGGATCGACATGCTCAACACCGCCTACCACTACCTCGACATCGTCCCCGGGGGGCGTGGTGAAGACGGGAACCATCCGCAGTACTGGGTGCGCCGTCACGACGAGTACGGGAGCGGGACGTGAGCGCCTGGGCTCTTCCCGGCGAGAGCGACGAGTACCGGCGCGCCCGGAACGCGCTGCTCGAGGCGGAGGCCGAGGTCCGCGGCCGCATCGAGGCCGTCGCCGCGCAGCGACGTGCGCTGCCGCTCGGCGGCGAGGTGCCGACCGACTACGCCTTCGCCGCCGGCGAGTCGCAGAGCGTCCGTCTCTCCGAGCTCTTCGCGCCCGGGAAGGACACGCTCTTCCTCTACAGCTTCATGTTCATCCCCGACGGCGCCGACCCGCTGGGAACCGCGTGTCCGTCGTGCACGTCGATCGTCGACGGCCTCGACGGCGCCGCGCCGCACATCGCGCAGCGCCTCAACCTCGCCGTCGCGGCGAAGGCCCCGATCGCGCAGTTCCGCGACCACGCGGGGCGGCGCGGCTGGCGGAACGTCCGCCTGCTCTCGTCGGCCGGGACGACGTACAACCTCGACTACGGCGCCGAGTCGCCGGACGGAGCGCAGAGGCCGATCGCGACCGTCTTCGTCCGCCGCGACGGGAAGATCCACCACTTCTGGAGCAGCGAGCTGTTCACCGCGCCGAGCGACCCCGGCCAGCACCCCCGCCATGTCGACTTTCTGTGGCCCGTCTGGTCGGTGTTCGATCGCACGCCGGAGGGACGAGGCACGGACTGGTACCCGCAGCTCGGCTACCCCTGAGTCGACGACCGAATCAGTCGGGGAGGAGCGGCATCGTCAAGCCCGGGTCGCGGCCGAGCAGCACGGCACGCGTGACGGCGGTCGACCCGAACCGGTCTCGCACCTCGTCGAGTGCGGTGTCGAGTGCGTCGTCTCTGCTGCGGGCGAACGGCAGCTGGAGCTGACGCGGGTCGTCGTCGAAGTTCGCGACCGCGACGCCGACGAGCGTGAGGCCCTGCCGCTCGATCGCCGGCATCGCCGTCGCGAGCAGCCCCCTCGCCGTGGCCAGGATCGTCTCCGTCTGCGCCGTCGCGTACGGCAGCGTGTGGGACCGGGTCGCTCGTGAGAAGTCGTCGAAGCGGAGCCGGAGGACGACGGTGCGACCTGCCCGGCCCGCGGCTCGCATCCGGCGAGTGACGCGGTCGACGAGCGCGACGAGCGCCGAGTCGATCGCCTCGTGCGAACCGGGAGACCGGCCGAGCGCGCGCTGGGCTCCCATCGAGCCCCGCCGACGGCCGGTGCGCACCCTGCGCGGGTCGTCGTTCCTTGCGAGCGCGTAGAGGTGGCGCCCGGCCGCCCTGCCGAGCAGCGAGACGAGCCCCGCCTCGGCGAGCTCCGCGACCTGGCCGACGGTCGTCACACCCCGTGCGTGGAGCTTGCGGGCGGTCACGGGCCCGACGCCCCAGAGCCGCTCGACGGGAAGCGGGTGGAGAAAGTCGAGCTCGCTCTCGGGCGGCACGACGAGGAGGCCGTCGGGCTTTGCGACGGCGCTCGCCACCTTGGCGAGGAACTTCGTCCTCGCGACCCCGACGCTGACGGGCAGGCCGACCTGCTCGAGCACGTCACGCCGGAGGCGCTCCGCGATTTCGGCCGGGGTGCCTGCGAGACGTCGCATCCCGCGCACGTCGAGGAACGCCTCGTCGATCGAGAGGCCCTCGACGAGCGGCGTCGTGTCGTCGAACACCCGGAACATCGCCCTGCTCGCCTCCGTGTATGCCGACATGCGAGGCGCGACGACGATCGCCTGCGGACAGAGGCGCCGGGCCTGCCTGCCGCTCATCGCCGTGCGGACACCGAACGCCTTCGCCTCGTAGCTCGCGGCAAGCACGACGCCGCCGCCGACGATCACGGGGCGCCCCCTCAGTCGGGGATCGTCGCGCTGCTCGACCGACGCGAAGAACGCGTCGACGTCGGCGTGCAGGAGCGTCGCTTCGGCCATGACGAACATATGTTCGCATGAGGGCCGGGCGGAACGCCGGGTCAGATCCGCGCCAGCGCATGAAGGGTGCGGGCGAGCTTCTTCGCTCCCGCCGGCGAGAGCTGAACGTGCACAAGCCTCTCCAGTTCTGCGAGCGTCGCCTCTGCCACGGGACGGAATGCCTCGGCGCGGTCCGTCAGGAAGACGAGTGACGCTCGTCGGTCGCCCGGGTCGGCGCGGCGCTCCACGAGACCGTCGCGCTCGAGGAGCCGGACCATCGTCGTCATCGTCTGCTTGCTCAGGCGGGCGCGGCGGGCGATCTCGCCCATCCTGAGGCCGTCCTCCTCGTAGAGGGGGATCAGGATCGAGCCGTAGGAGGGCCGGACGTCCGAGAAGCCCGCCGCGGCGAACCGCTCGTGGAGCAGCTCGTTCCAGCGCTGGCCGGCTTTCGCGAGCAGGAAGCCGAGGTTGTCCCGATTTAGATGGGCCGAGGGCGGGTGCGCCGGCCGGGCCGGCCGAGGCTCAGCCAACGGCGCTCATCGACAGCCCGTTCCGCCGGCCGCGAAGCGCGCCCGGATGTTGTCGAACTCACGGCGCAGCGACTCGTACTGCGACTCGAAGAGCTCGTCCGGCATCTCTGGATCCTTGAACATCGTGAATGAGTAGGCGCTTCGGTCGTCTCCGAGAGAGACGACGCGGGTGGGGAAGAGGGCAAGTGCGTCCTCGGTCGGGCCTGCGTACATGTCGATCACGCCGGTCTCGGAGTCGGAGGAGATCGCGACATAGAACTCCCCGAGCCCGTTCACGACCTTGGGCGTGTCGCCTTCGTACTTCAGCTCCCGCGCGAAATCCGTCGCCCAATCCGGGAGGTTCTCGATCCGAGAGAGATAGGCGAAGACGGCCTCCTTCGGCGTGTCGAGGACGGCGGTGACGGTCCGGCTGATCATCGGGACACCTCCTGGTCTCGTATCGTGGTTGGTACGATACCAGACTAAATGGGTCAGAAGGCGGTGGTCGTGATCAGCCCGTCGGTGAAATCGGCTGTCTCGCTCGGCTGCCAGCGGGCGTCGACCCGCCGCCGCTCGCCGGTGCGCAGGCGACAGATCGCAGCGAATCCCCGCGGATGGACCTTCGTCACCCGGCCGGTGCACATCGCTCCACTCGGGAGGTACTCCATCTGGAAGGAGGTCTGGAGCAGCTTGCTCGGGGCGATCAGCAGGTCGACGCGGACGAGCACGTTCTGGACTCCCTGCCCCTGGCCGGCCATCGACACGATGCCGCGGCTGACGCCGTTCAGCTGCGTGACGCGACCGGTGAGCTGCTCGCTGAACGCGGCGGCGTTCCAGGGCCTCGGCCGGAAGTGGAGGGGACCGGTCCCGAGACCGACGACGAGCAGCACGGCGCAGGTTGCGACGAGCCCCCCGGCCGCAACCGTCCACGCTCGAACGCGGCCGTGTGCGGCGCGCCACACGACCGCAGCCGAGACGGCGGCGACGGCGGCCGAATACATGCCGAGAGCCCAGGGAGCGCTCCGGTCCGTGCCGCTGCCGAGGCCGTGGATCGTCGCGGCGGCCCACACCGCGAAGTTGAGGTAATGCGCGCGCCGCCAGAACGCGTACGGCAGACGCCGCCGATAGTGATTCGTGACGGCGAGCGCGACGAGGAGCTCGGCGGACGCGATCCCGAGCCCGACCCAGACCGGCCGGTAGCGGGAGATGAACGGCACGACGATCGAGGGCAGCGAGAACGGCAGCCACGAGTCGATGGCCACCGTCACCACGTGGATCGTGACGAAGGTCCCGACGAGCAGGCCTCCGAAGCGGTGGACGTCCTCGACCGTGAAGCGCGGCCACCGTGCGAACGGCTTCTTCGCGGCCATCGTCATGCCGAGCACCGCGACGCCGCTGATGAGGAGGTAGGCGGTGAGGCCGGCAGCTCGTGCGGCGTACCAGTCGACGGGGCTCGAGGTCAGATGCACGCAGCCGCCCGCTCGAGGCTCCGCTGCCAGGCGAGGTTCACGACGACGTCGCCTGCGGCCGCGACGAAACGCCCCGGCAGGCCGCGGACGTCGAGCCACGCGGGCCCGCCGGCTCCGAGCAGGAACGCGGCCTTCGCGGCGACGTCGGCGGCCACGCAGCTGAGACCGCAGACCGTGACCTGCTCCCACGGCGACGACGCGGGCGAGCCCGTGTCCGGGTCGATCAGATGGTGCTGCAGCCGCCCGCCGCGCAGCCAGCGTCGCCGGTCGGTGCCGCTCGTCGCGAGCGCGCCGCGCGCGAGGTTGACCGTGCCGCCACCGGGCAGCGCCGCCACGATCGCACCGCGCGCCGCGAGGTCGCCGCCCGCCGACACGAAGCCTTCACCGTCGAGAAGCGCGAGGGCGTCGTCGACGGTCTTCCCCTTCACCACGCCGTTCAGGTCGAGTCTGGTGCCGCTCGGGACGACGAGCGATCGCCCGTCGAGGCGCACCTCCACCCGCTCGCGGCCCGCGACGGCGACGGCCGCCGGGCGCGGGTCGTCGACGAGCGACGCGAAGTCGACGTCGTAGCCCGCGGCCTCGAGCTCCGCGCCGAGTGTCGGGTCGACGAGGCCGCCGGTCTCGCGCGACGCCGCCAGTGCGACGTCGAGCATCTCCACGAACGCCTGCGAGACGCGCACGGGGCTTCCCGCTGCCGCGTTGACCCGGTTGAGCTCGCTCCCTGGCAGGAAGCGGCTGAAGGTCCGGTCACGCTCGGCGAAGAGGCGCTCGATCGCAACCTGCTCGCGCCGTGACGCACCGGCGACGACGACGTCGCAACCCATCGATCGGAACGAGTGCCGTCCGCTCATCGGCTCAGGACGTGCTCGTCGTCGCGTCGGGAGGAGCCGTCGCCGGGGCGACGATCCCTGCCTGCAGGAGGTTCTGCCGGACGACCTTGTACAGAGGCTGGGGAATCGAGAGGTCGCGCACGGGATGCTTCGCGTGGCCGGCGTACGTGACCCGTGCCATTGCCATCGAGGCGCCGACGCTGACGACGGCCGCGGCGCCGATGCCGAGCTTCGCCGCGTGCGCCCGCCGGCGCGCGGGGCCGAGCCGCGAGTCGGGCGCGGTTGGTGTCGCGGCCGGACCAGGCGGCGCCGGCGGACGCGCCGCAACGCGCTTCCGCTCCCTCGCCCGAGCCCGCTTCGATCGACTCATCGGCCTCGCCGAGCTTAGGACCGGGGCATGAGACGCGCATGAGAGGGGAGAAGGATCCGCTAAGCTGACGTTGACGTAAGAATGAGGTTCCTTCGCACACGCCGGCACAGCGAGCACTACAAGTGGTGGGTCCTCACCTGCACGAGTCTCGGGATGCTGCTCGCGACCGTGAACTCCGGGACGCTGATCATCGCGCTGCCGGATCTCGAGCGAAGCCTGCACACGACGCTCCTCCAGCTCGTGTGGGTGATTCTCGTGTACATGATCGTCTCGACCGTGCTCGTGCTCACCGCGGGCCGGCTGTCCGATCTCTTCGGCCGCAAGAACGCCTATGTGCTCGGCTTCCTGATCTTCTCCGCCGCCTCGCTCGGCGCCGGCTTCTCGGGCAGCGGCACGCAGCTCATCCTCTGGCGTGTGCTGCAGGGTGTCGGCGGGGCGTTTCTCTTCGCGAACGCGGCGGCACTCGTGACCGACGCGTTCCCGAAGAAGGAGCTCGGTCTCGCGATGGGAACGAACACGATGGTCGCGGCCGTCGGGCTCGTGATCGGCCCGGTGCTCGGCGGGGCGCTCGTCGCCATCTCGTGGCCGTGGGTCTTCTGGTTCAACGTGCCGTTCGGCATCGCCGGCTCCCTCTGGGCGTACCTCGTCCTGCACGAGATGTCGCGCCGAGACGAGCAGCGAGGGCTCGACCTCGGCGGGACAGCCACCTACGTCGTCGGCCTCACCGGGCTCGTGCTGGCCCTCTCGAAGGGCGGTCTGACGGGCTGGAGCAACGGGCTCGTGGTCGGAGGCCTCGTCGCCGCCGTGATCCTCTTGCCGCTCTTCGTCCTGATCGAGCGACGGGGTCGCGCGCCGATGCTCGACCTCTCGCTCTTCCAGGACAGGCTCTTCAGCGCCGCGTCGGCGGCCGCGTTCATCAACGGGCTCTCACGCTTCGCGCTGATGTTCCTCTTCGTCTTCTACTTCCAGGGGCCGCAGGGGCAGTCGCCGATCATGGCCGGCCTCGAGCTCGCGCCGCTCGCGATCGGGATGATCGTCGCCTCGCCGCTCGCCGGGGTGATCGCCGACCGCCGCGGCTCGCGCGGTCTCGCGGCGCTCGGCATGGTCGTCAGTGCCGCAGGTCTCGCCGGCATGACGATGCTGCAGGCGCACACGCCCTACCTGTGGAGCGCTCTCTGGCTCAGCGTGGTCGGGATCGGCTCCGGCATGTTCTCGAGCCCCAACACCGCGGCGATGATGGGCTCCGTCCCCGGCAACCGGCGCGGCATCGCCGCCGGTGCGCGCGTGATGCTCCAGAACACCGGAGCAGTGATCTCGATCGCGTTCGTGATGGCGATCGTCACGGCCGCCGTTCCGCAGGACGTCCTCTTCAAGATCTTCTCGGGGGTCACCTCCGGCCTCTCGACCGCGCAGCTCGATCCGTTCATCTCGAACCTGCACCTCGCCTTGTGGGTGCTCGCCGCGATCTCGCTCGTCGGCGCAGCAGTGTCGATGCTGCGTCCCGCTCACGTGCGGACAGCCGAGCACGAACCGGTCCTCGAGGCCGTCGCGTGATTCGGATCGGCGAGCTCGCGGAGCGGACCGGCGTCACGCCGCGCACGATTCGCTACTACGAGGAGATCGGCCTGCTGCAAGGGAGCGACAGGCGCAAGGGATCGCATCGCCTCTACGTCGATGCAGACGTCGAACGCATCAGCGAGCTGAAGCGGCTCCGCGATCTGCTCAACCTCTCGCTCGACGAGCTCAAGCAGCTCTTCGAGGCCGAAGAGGCCCGCAGCGCGCTCCGCAAGCGCTTCCACGCGTCGCAGTCGAATGCGGAGCGGCTCGCGATCGTCGAGGCGGCGCTGCCCCACGTCGACACGCAGCTCCACCTCGTCAGGCGGCGGAAGCAGGAGCTCGAGCGGCTCGAAGCGGAGCTCGTCGAGAAGCGGAAGAGCATCCTCGCGCGCCGGCGCGAGCGCCAG
>Ga0157369_10007121_pt1 | contig 12895 bp, 12 predicted proteins | sample C25metaG_FD_113461 | JGI IMG/M metagenome (GOLD analysis project Ga0157369, IMG submission 113461) | Corn rhizosphere microbial communities from Kellogg Biological Station, Michigan, USA - C2-5 metaG | ecosystem: Host-associated > Plants > Roots > Rhizosphere > Soil | place: USA: Michigan...
ATGAGCACCGGCCGCAACTTCCAGGAAATTTTGCGCGCCATCGACTCCCTGCAATTGACCTCGAAGCACAACGTCTCGACGCCGGCCGACTGGAAACAGGGTGAGGATGTGATCATCTCCGGCTCCGTCTCCGACGAGCAGGCCAAGACGATCTATCCGCAGGGCTGGAAGGCGCCGAAGCCCTACATCCGCATCGTGGCGCAGCCGAAATAAGCTACAGCCTTTCGGCGCGAGCAAATCCGCAACAACGAGGCCGGCGGTCGATGAGACCGCCCGTCACCACCGCGCCCCACGCAAAGCTTCGCAAAGGCTGCGATTCAAGTGCTTCTCTTTGACAGCTCTATAATTCCCGGTATCGTGATCGTGTTGAAACCTCTGGGGGACTACATGGATACGGAGAACACTGGAATCGAATCGACGCCGGAGCCGATGGGCGCTCCCGCTCCGATGCCGGCGGCGCCTGCAGTCAAGAAGGCCAAGAAGGCAGCGAAGAAGAAGACGAAGAAGGCCGCCAAGAAGTCCGCGAAAAAAGCGGCCAAGAAGGCTTCGAAGAAAGCCAAGAAGGCTGCCAGGAAAGCTCCAAAGAAAGGCGCGAAGAAAGCGGCCAGGAAGAAAAAGAAGGCGAAGAAGTCAAAGCGCTGAGTTCAACCTCGCTTCAAAATGCAAAAGCCTCCGGACGAAGGCCGGAGGCTTTTCGTTGAGATCAATGCATTGAAGCCGCCTCAGTGAAGCCTGCCCCTACCACTCGTCCGGACAGGGATCGACGATCTTCCAGAGATCTTCGCCGTTCTTGATTTTCTTCATCTCGGTGGTGAGCCCGCCGTTGCGGCGGATCCAGTCCTTCACCGAATTGGGGTAATAGGACATCAGGTCGGCGGTCCCCTCCGCGCTCGTGACCTTGATGCCGAAGGTGAAAGCCTTATCGTAATAGGCCTGATGCAGGCCGATGCTGGCCCTCGGCGTCACGCAGATCCTGTTGAGCGGCACGATACCGAACACCAGCGTGCAGGCGGAATTGCAGATGCCGTCGATCACGACGCGCTCGCCGGAGTCACGGACACGCTTGTACTTGGCCTTGTATTCCTCGACATAGCCGCCGTGATCGCGGGTGATGTGCAGCACCGCTCGCGCCGGGGTCGCGGCGAAGAGAGAAAGCAGCAGCAAAGCGAGCGTCGTGAAGCGCATGAAACCCGGTGGCCCGGATGCCCCTTTCGTGATGCGGGAGGGCTGGCATCCCCGGCCAGCCCACCGAACTCTCGCTTGACTGTGTTGGGAAAACGTTAAGCATCATGAAAAGGGCAAAAATTGGCACGATCCGGCCGCGGTTTTTACGGGGATTTTCCTCCGTTTCGGGCTAGATTGTCACCAAATCGGCTTAACCAGGGTCGCCTTAGCGGGATTTCCGGAGAATCGAGATGAAGAATTGGAAGCTTATCGCCGCCGTTTTGCTGTCAACAGCCGCCTTCGCGCCAGGGCTGGCTAACGCGGCGGATCTGGGCGTCTATCCCCGCCACACCCACCACTACGGCGCCCATGGCTGGTACGGGCTGCCCTACCGGATCAGCTATCTCCACAATTACGGTCCGGGCTATGTTCCCGGTACCTTTGCCTATTATGACGGCCCATCGAGCAATTACTGCTATCAGGGCTCAGCCGCCTATATCGGCCAGGACCACCACCGCCATCCCTGCTTCTGATTTCGTCGGATAGCACCGCCCCGGCATCTCTGATATCCGGGGCCCCACGCGCTCGTAGCTCAGCTGGATAGAGCATCGGATTTCGATTCCGAGGGTCGGGAGTTCGAATCTCTCCGAGCGCGCCACGGCCGATGAAGATGGGCACTACTGTTTTGCCGTGGCGCTATGATGAAGCGGCCGGCCTAGCGCCCCGAACGTAAAATCTGCGACGGCCTGCGATCTTGCGCTACGCCTCATGGTGGCTGTGTTCCCGATTTCGCAGGATGGTCTGGTCACCCTTCGATGGCGACCGTCCCCGTCAATCCCGGGATCGACGTGATGGGCGTGCTGGCCCATTAGCCATTGCGGGCCATTCGTGCAAGGCAGCGGGCCTGATCACGAGGCCTGCCCAAGTCTTCGTACCGTGTCGCTGCCTCGTCGAAGGCCGCCAGTGCCCGGACTTCGTTCTTCTGTGCCCGCCGCTGCACGCCGCGCGCCTCCCAAAGGGCTGCTACCCACGGGCCTCCGTGCCACATGCCGGCGACCCGTTCGGCGTCGTTGAGGCGGCGGTCGACCTGTTCGAGTTCTCCAGCCTCGGCCAATGCGATCGCGGAGGCCGTGCGAAGTGCCATGGAGCACGGCTGGCAGGAGCCATTGGTCATCAATCGGTCGCCGGCAAGGATCGCCGCGGCCACTCGCTCCGGCGTTGTCGAAGCCCTCACCGCGAGCGCCTGCATTCGCATGACGAGGTGCGGCGCCAGCCAGGACTCCGCCGCGCCGGCGAGGCCCCGCTGAATCAGCCGATTGGCGCGCCATTTCCGGCCCCGCTCCAGGGCGATCTCGGCTAATCGCTCGATCGCCAGAACGCGCCCGGCAACGGCGCCCGCTTCCAGATGAAACCGCTCTGCCTCCATCAGCCATTTTTCGGCCTCATCGAGGTTTCCCGAAAACAGGGCCACTGTTCCCAACAGAAGGCAGGCCAAGCCCTTGCCGGCGCTCGATTCAGCGTCCTCGGCGACAGCCAGCAATTCCTGGGCCGACTCCGCAACCCGAGCGTGGCCGGGCGCGCTGCAAAGGCAGAACTCGGACAGGCAAAGGTGTCCGTCGAAGACATGCCGGACGAGCGCCGGCTTGGCGCGAACCCACTCAATGAATTCGGATCGGAACAGCTCCGACCATCGCTCCTGCATCTTCGCAGACAGCCCCAGCAGGGCGCTGGCTTCACCGACTTCGCGTGCCAGGTTGGCCCCCATGGCGAGGTCGCGGGTTTGCCGCGCGATCTCGCCGGCCTTGTCGAATTCACCGCTCTGAAGATGCACAAGACCCCACGCGAGCGACGCGCGGATGCGGTCCGTCGGGTTCGCGGTATCTGCTCCGGACAGAGCCAACGCTTTTTCATAGAGGGCGATGGTCGGGGCGCTGGGTCCCACACCCAGTTCGGCGTGCAAGCTGTCGCGCAGCTGGTTGAACTGCCGAATGGCCTCGCCGCGATTGCCGGCGTCCAGCGCCGCCTGCATCAGCGCGCACTGGGCCTGCTCATCGGTGGGATCGAGCGCGATCAGGCGCTGCCAAAGTCCTCCCGCCCGCAGCAGGTCGGTGTAGCGCTGCTGCAATTGGCGCCGCGGATTGTCGAGCCAGTCCACATAAGCGTCGTCCGGCAGGAGCTGGCCGCCATATAAGTCCGCTGCGCGCTCGTATGATACTTGGTCGCGACTTCGAGGAGCCGCCTTCGCGGCGGCCTCGAACCTTTCAGCGTCGATCTCGAGTTCGGCGTGCGGCGCGAGCGCAACGATGTCGTTGCTCACCTCGATCAACTCGTGAGCCCCGAGCGACCGTCGCGCAAAATGGATCGCCTTGCGCAGGTTGGCACCGGCCGCGTCGAGATCGAGGTCAGGCCAGAAGGTCGCCATGGCTTGCTCTCGGTGGATGCGATGGGCCGGCGAGACGGCCAGCAGCTTGACCAGAGCGGAGGCACGATCGCGCCGCCAATCGGCCGCCGGGATCTCACGGTCGTCGATACTGACGTCGAACCGTCCGAGCAGATGGATCGAAACACGCAAGCCGACACTCTCGAGCAGCTGGCCCATCCGCCACGACGGAGAAGCCGTCACAAGCCGGGGGCCGTCAGGGAACGATGGCGGAACTTATATTTCCTAAGGTGCCCCTGCAATTGAAATTCCAATTGGAAAGGACGTCCAAAATGACACTCCGAATCAATGACATGGCACCCGACTTCACCGCCGAGACGACGCAAGGCCCGATCTCGTTCCACGAATGGCTGGGTAAGGATTGGGGTATCCTGTTCTCCCATCCCAAGGATTTCACGCCCGTCTGCACGACCGAGCTGGGGTACATGGCGCACCTCAAGCCCGAGTTCGACAAGCGCGGCGTGAAAGTCATCGGCCTGTCTGTCGACCCCGTCGACAAGCATTCCGGCTGGGCCAAGGACATCGCCGAGACCCAGGGCGTCGCGCCGAATTTCCCCATGATCGGCGACCCGACGCTGGCCATCTCCAAGCTCTACGACATGCTGCCGGCTTCGGCGGGCGACAGCGCCGATGGCCGGACAGCGGCGGACAACCAGACGGTGCGCAACGTCTACGTCATCGGCCCGGACAAGAAGATCAAGCTCGTGATCGCCTATCCGATGACGACCGGCCGCAACTTCGACGAAGTGCTGCGGGTGGTCGACTCCCTCCAACTGACGGCCAAGCATCGCCTTACAACGCCCGTCAACTGGAAGCCGGGCGACGACGTCATCATCGCTGGGTCCGTCTCGAACGACGAAGCCAGGAAGCTCTATCCGCAAGGCTGGAAGGAGCCCAAGCCTTACATCCGCATCGTGCCACAGCCCGTCCTGACCTGATGGAGCCTCGGTGGCGAGGGCACGAGGTACGTGCCCTCGCTATCGACCTATTAGCCTGCATCGATCAACCCGGCACTCCCCTCTTTCGGCGACGCGCCAAATACCCTGGTGAGGGACTGACATGAGCACTGCAAACAAACCGCATATCGTCGTCCTGGGCGCCGGCTTTGGCGGCCTCGAGCTGACTACGCTGCTCTCGGAAGAGCTGGGCAACAGTATTGATGTGACGCTGATCGACAAGAGCGATTCCTTCGTATTCGGCTTCTCCAAGCTCGACGTGATGTTCGGCCACAAAGAGCCCGAGGCTGTCCGCTTGCCTTACAGCCGCTACGCCAAGCCGGGCGTGCGGCTGCTGAAGCGCACCATCACCGCGATCGATCCTGACACGCGTCGGGTCAGCACGAACGATGGGACTTTCGACGCTGATTTCCTCGTCGTCGCGCTGGGTGTGGAATACGACTTCGATGCCACCCCGGGGCTGGCAGGAACAACCGAGTTCTATTCGGTAGCGGGTGCGGACCGGCTCCGCGACGTGCTGCCGACCTTCACCAAGGGCAAGGCTCTGGTCGGCGTTTGCGGAGCACCCTACAAGTGCCCGCCGGCACCGAGCGAATGCGCCTTGATGCTGCACGACTACCTGGTGAACAGGGGAATCCGCGAGGCCTGCGAGATCGCGCTCGTCCTGCCATTGGGCAGTCCGGTACCGCCGTCGCCGGAGACATCACGCGCACTTCTCGCGGCGTTTGCCGAACGCAACATCGACTTCATCCCCAGCCGTCGCGTTGCCTCAGTCGACAATGCCCGCAACGTCGCAATTCTCGATGATGGACGGGAAATGCCATTCGATCTTTTCCTCGGTGTGCCCAAGCACCGCGTTCCCCCCGTCGTCCTCGAAAGCGGCATGTCCGAGAACGGCTGGATTCCGGTCAACCCGCGCACCCTCGAAACCAGATACGAGAACGTCTACGCTGTCGGCGATGGCGCCAATACGGGCACGCCCAAGGCTGGGGTGTTCGCCGAAGGCGCCGCGCGCGCCGTTGCCAGTGCTCTTGTCGCAAAGCTGCGGAGCGGGGACATCGTCCAGTATGATGGCTTCGGCACCTGCTATATCGAGTTCGGCGCGGGGCGCATCGGCAAGGTCGAGGTCGATTTCTTCTCGGGCCCCACGCCGACTGGCAACTACTACGAGCCATCGGTCGCCCTCCGAGCGGACAAGGAGACCTTTGCTTCGAGCCGGCGGTCACGCTGGTTCGGTTTATGAAGCGAGCGTACCGCAAGGCGAAAGGCCGCCTTGGGCCTTTCGCCTCGATATTGTCACGCCTGCTCTCACGTCGCCCTCCATAACAGCGGACAATCCAGCCGAGCCCCGTTGGGATGTTGTTACGTCCATTAGCCGTCGACTTGCAACGTCAGCGTCATCAACGCGATGGTGCCGCTCATGAACATGTTCGGTTACGTGAATAACCTGTGCTCGATGAGCCAGGGTCGCGCAACCTTCACAATGCAATTCGATCACTATGCCCCGGCACCTTTGCCCGAAGACGATCCACCATTTCGGCCTGCGATCGGGATGCGTGCTTGAACGGTGTCCCGCGGATTAGGACGGCAAGCTAAAAACGACGGCGTCGCTCCGTGCCGTCGAGGGTCGCAAGTGTTTGTCTGCACAGCCGCTCGCATGCGAGGCCGTGTTATCAGAGGCGCTATGCTCCATCAGCAAGCAAAGTTCAGTCGTTCGCGCGCCACGCGTGTCATCACCGCGGTTGGTTCCATCCTGATTTTATCGACAGCCGTGACCGCGCCGGCCGAGGCCCGCGGTGCCCATGGTGTTCACCATGAGCACCGTAGTCATGAGAGGCATGCTAGCGAAGGCAGCGGACCGTTCGCGGGTGATCGCCACCATGGCAATGACGCTTATGCGAAAGCGACGTCAGAGGAAGAAGACAAGCTCTTGAACACCAGGATCAAGAGCATCTGCTGCGGCTGCTAGGCGGCCGCGGCTCACAGGACATAGCTACCAGGTGTAGAACCCGCCGAAGCGCGGCTGCAGCGGCTGCTGGGCAACCACCATCATCGGATGGGTGTTGTGCGGCTTTGCGGCGACCTTGCGTTTCACCGGTTGGCGCGCTGGATACATCTTCGGCTCGGGCACGACCACGGTCGCCATGTCGGTCATGGTCGGCTGGAAAGCGTCGGCTTCCTGCGGCAATTGCGCAAACGCCTCCCGCACCCGCGCCTTCGCCGACATCGCGGCGACGGCCGGCGGCAACGGATCCTGCGCCTGGGTTGGCCCCTGAACTTGCGGCTGAACTCGCGCCTGGATTTGGACCGGCGGCTGTGGCTTGGCCTGCGCAACCACAACCGGTGCGAGTTGCGTCTGACCCGGTAGTACGGCGCTGGTATCAAACACGACGCGATCCGGCAGCTTCCGCTCGGAGTGGATACGCACGACAGGCAGGTCGGAGCCTGAAGTCAGGGTCTGCGGCAGCGGTTCAGTCGGAAAAGCAGCATTCACAACAAGCAACAGGGCGAGCAGGCTCCCGCCGACAAAAATGAAATATCGTAGCAAAGGCATAGCAACACCGTTCCCGCCCGCGCGCGCGGAGCAATCGGCTAACTTGGGGTCATATGGGTTGGTTCCGGAGGGTCACCTCCGGTTCAACGTGTGCGCTCACTTTTATGCGATAGGTATTAAATCCGGCTGGCAGCTACCGGCACGCATTTAGCCTTGTTTGCATAAATGTTTACGAATCCGATGTGCACCCGGGCGAAGGTTTTCCGGCTCTTCATGCCCACCACGGCGTCGGGAATGATGCGCTTGCGATCTGTCAGATGGCTGCCGTCCTGGCGGCTGAAGGCACAGGCAATCTCGATGTTCTTCACCCCATAGCTGTTGTCGTTGCGCAGCGTGAAGGTCACCAGCGCGTTCGACCCCAGCCCTCCCCGTCGCCATGACTGCGAGGAGATTTTCAGGCCATCGACGGCCGATGGCTCGGTGGGCTCAGCGCCCGGTGATGCCGCGGGGGTGGTCTCAAGAGCTGCGCTCTGTTGCGACGCCGCTGCGCCTGGCGTGGTGGTCGTAGCGTCCTGATTGCCGACCTGGCTGCGGGCGCGGATCGGCGTGGAAAGCATCGTCCAGGCCGTCAGCCCTGCAATCACGATAACAGGCACCAGCACGGTCGCCTGCGTCGCCAGATGACTGCGGCCGAGCCGCCTTGCCGTATCAAACCACGACGTCGTGCCTTCCGCCATTATCGAGCCCTCAAAACCCCAGCGGCGCCAGCCGCGCCGCAAAGCAAAAGCCGCACGGGCGTCACCCCGAACGGCTTGTTTGAGACGATTGCCGCTGCACGGTCCGCCACTCGGCTCAATCCGCCAACGCACAAATAGTTGCACGGGAAGCAGGCAAATTTCAGGTGGCGTATGCGGCCCTGCGCGCGAAGGGATGGCCATGCCGCAATGCGGCCGCTAACATCGCCTTTGCCGCTCAACGCATCGCGGCCAACGCATGGGCGCCGGGTGTCCCAAGCCCCGTCCGAACCAGCCAATGGGAGAATCAAGCCATGCCGATCGTCACCTGGGATCATGTCCATCTGCGCAGCCCCGATCCGGAAGCAACGGCAGCGTGGCTTGAGAATGTGCTCGGCGGCGTCATCATCCGCGGCCCCGGGCGCATCGACGTCAAGCTTGGCGGCGCCAACATCTTCATCGCCAAGGTCGAAGCGGGCGACGGCGTCAACTCGCCGCCCACTACGCCCTATCAGGGCCTCGATCATTTCGGCCTGACGGTCAAGGACATCGATTCGGTCGCCGCCGAGATCAAGGCCAAAGGCGTCGAGTTCACCCGCGAGCCGACAACGATTCGCCCCGGCGTACGCATCTGCTTCATCCGCGGCCCGCAGGGCATCTCGATCGAGCTCCTGGAGCGCGACAAGAAATACGCGTGACATTCTTTAGCCGGCGCACACCGGACCGGTAGCCGGGGATAGCCGCGGGCCGGCCGACGGCAAGTATGGAAGTCAACCTGTCGCGTTGCGCCTCTAGCCGCCGTTTGGCATAAAAGGAGGAGCGGCTGTCGTTGGGCGACGAGGGCCGGCATCGGGACCTTATGAAGAACGGGCTGTATTCGATCCACGTCAACCTGCAAGACGGACGCGTCGGCAAGGGCAGCGGCGTGATTGTATTCCGCGACGGCAGGATCGTCGGCGGCGACGCTTATCTTTTCTATACCGGGACCTACACGGTGAAAGACGACACCTTCAGGGGCGAGGTGCTGGTGCAGCGTCACACCACGCCCCGCGACGACGACAACCCCCTGTTCGGCGGGCCGGCCCCCGTCGGCATCGGCGTCTCCGGCACCTTCACCGACACGCGCGCGGTGATGAACGGAACAGCGCTGGTCGGCAAGCATAGCCAGATCTTTGGCGCCACGCTGCACAAGCTCGCCGACATCGACTAGCGGCCTCCCCCTACTCCGCTGCCTGCTCCAGCGGCGCGACGAGCGGCAGCAGTATGCGGATACGCGTGCCGCGACCCGGCTCGGAATCAAGATCAAGCCGGCCGCCGAGACGGTTGGTGACGACGCTGTAGACGATGTGCAGCCCGAGCCCGGTACCGCCCTGGTCCCGCCGTGTGGTGAAGAACGGATCGAACGCGCGGCGGCGGACGTCGAGCGACATGCCGCAGCCATTATCGGAAAAGATGATCTCGACATTGTCCTTGCCGGAAGCGCGCGCCTGGATCTCGATGGTCCCGGCCCGGCCATCCGGAAAGGCATGCGCCACCGCATTGAGAAACAGGTTGGTGAGCACCTGGCCATAGGGGCCCGGATAGCTGTTCATGGCGAGATTGGGCTGGCACTCGACATTGAGTGTCAGATTGTGCTTGCGCAGGCCGGGCCGCAGACTCATCACCACCTGCTCGGTCAGGTCGGCAAGATCGAAACTGCGCTGGTCGGAATAATTGCGGTCGGCCGCGACTTGCTTGAACGACTGGATCAGCTCGGCGGCGCGGTTGAGGTTGGCGACGAGCTGCGAGGAGGCATCGCGGCTGGTGGCGAGGAAATCGTTCAGGCTCGAGCGACGTAGATCGCCGCGGCCGACCTCGGCGGTAAAATTCGCCGTCTTCCGCTCCAGCGCCGACGCGACGGTCAGGCTGATGCCGACGGGATTATTGACCTCGTGCGCGACGCCGGCGACCAACCGCCCGAGCGCCGCGAGCTTCTCCGCTTCGATCAGCGAAGCCTGGGTCTCGCGCAGATTACGCAGCGCAGTCTCGGCGGAATCGCGCGCCTTGCGCATCTCCAGCTCGCTGCGCTTGCGCTCGCCGATATCGAGCGCCACCGTCACGATGTTCTCGATCTCGCCTTCGGCGTCGAGCAGCGGCAGTTTGTTGACCAGCCATTGCCGCAGGTTGCCGCTGGAATCCAGATATTCCTCTTCGTAGAAGCCGAGGCCGTCCCTGGTTTTCAGCACCCGCTGGTCGTTCTCGTCCGTCTTCGCCGCACCGTAGCGTGACATCAGTTCGGACGTCGTGCGGCCGAGCGCCTCCGAAGGCTCGATGTCGAAGATGCGGGCCATATAACGGTTCATCAGTACATAGTGCAGATTGCGATCCTTGACGTTGATCACCGCGGGCACGGTATCGATGACCTGTTGCAGCAATCTGCGGCCTTCGGCGATCGCGTCTTCGGCGCGCTTCTGATCGGTGATGTCGCGCACCGTCCCCTCGTAGCGGGCCACCTCGCCGGCGTCGTCGCGCACCACCGTGGCGCTGTCCGAAAGCCAGAGAATGTTGCCGTTGCGCTGCCGGACCTGGTACTCGAAGTCACGTACCAAGCCGTCGCGCTCCATCAGGCGCTGAAATTCTTCCCGTGCGCTCGGATGCACATAGACAGTGTGCGCGATGTCGCTGCCGGCGCCGCTGATGAGCTGCTCCGGCGTGTCATATCCCATGATCCGCGCCAGCGCCGGATTGGCATTGAGCAACTCTCCGCTCGGCGTCGTCACGTAGATTCCGTCGATGGAAGCTTCGAACAGCTTGCGATAGCTTTCTTCCGCAAGCCGCTGCTCGCCGAGCGCCCGCACTGCCGCCTCGCGCGCGGTGTCGGCCTCCGAGAGCGTACGGCGGAACACTTCGGCCGCGCGCGCGATATCGCCGATCTCGTTGCTGACATCGGTGTCCGGGATCGACGCATCCTTGTTGCCCGCCGCCAGCGCCCGGATCGATCGGGCAATATCGGCCAGCGGCCGCACGGTGCGCCGGACCACGAATATCGCCGCGAAAATTCCGATCAGCACGCCGATGGTGCCGAGCACGATGCTCTGCCATTTGGTTTCGGCGAGTGTGCGGGCAAAGTCATGCGACAACACGCGGCCCTGTTGCGCGCTGCGGGCACGCAGCAATTCGGTCACCCGGCCGATCTGCCGGCCTTCAGTGCCCAGCACGTCCTGGTCGAGCTTGGCGATCTGGCTCTCCGTGCCGGCAATGGCGATCACGGCATTGGCATAGGCATTGGTCGCCTCACGCATTTCGGGATCGTCGATCTGAATCACCTGCATGCGCTCGGCGGCCTGTTTGGCGCCCAGGGGATCATGCGCCAGCAAGGCCGAGGTGATCTGGTTTTGCGCCAGGAATAGCGTTCTGGCCAGGCTACGCTCGGGGACCTTGGCGATCGCTGCCTCAAACTTCGCCCGCGCCGGCGGCAACGCCGCAAGCAGCTCCGAGCGCCGCGAAATCAATCCGGAGACCCGCTCGATGCCGTCACGGTAATTCGCAAGGCGCTGGGAAACGCCGTCGATCATCTGCTGCTGGTCGGGCGCGAGCCCGAGCCGGGTCTTCTTCAGGACCTCGGTCAGCTCGGTCGCGGCCTGGCTGACCCGCTCGGGCCGTGCCGATGGATCGGTGACAAAGTCGCGCGCGGCGAGCCGCAGTTCATTCAGCCGGCGGTCAATCTCTTCGGCGAGATCACCGACGTCCTGCAGCCGCTGCAGCTCGGCAAAGGTCGCATCGATATGACGGATGGCGATCACGCTCGTCATGCTCGTTGCAGTGATAATGGCGAGCAGCAGCAAGAAGCTGCCAAAGGTCAGTTGGCCGATCGATAGTGAAAATGATCGGAAACGTTGTAAAATCGCCGCAAACAATGCTGGCATGGTAATTCAGCCCGGGCCTCCAGCCCGCAATATATACAAAATCTGTCGTCCGGGGGGACCGGTGAGGTCGCCGGCGAATGCCGCCGTATCGGAATTAACCAATCCTGACGGGGCTTTCCGGCCGCATGATGGCGGCCGCCTCTTGGGCGCCGGCCCATGAAAATCGGCTATTCCGCAGTGATACCGGCCTCCTTTACCACCCGTGCCCACAGCGCCACGTCGTCCCTGATGACGTCGGCGAAGGCAGAAAGGGGTGCGCTCTTGGCCTCGCAGCCGGCCTTGTCGAGCTTGTCGCGGATGTCCGCCGTCGCCAGCGACGCCTCCAGCGCTTTGTCGATGTTCTCGACGATCGGCTCCGGCGTACCCTTGGGCACCACGATCCCGAACCACGGTGTCACCTGGGCCTTGGCAAACCCCTGCTCGGCCAGGGTCGGGACATCAGGGAAGTATTTGGTGCGGTTCTCATTGATGGTCCCGATAATCCGAACCGAGCCGGTATGGGCCACGCTCAGCTCCTGGTTCACCGAGAAGAAGCTCGAGCTGACCAGTCCTGACGAGATGTCCGGGATCATCTGCGGATAGCCGCGATAGCCGACGCCCGTGACGTCGATCCCTGCCGCCTTCTTGAACAGCTCGAAGCCAAGATGCCCGGTCGAGCCCTTGCCCGGATGGCCGTAGGTCAACCCACCCGGCTTCGACTTGGCGAGCGCGACGAATTCGGCGACGTTTTTCACCGGCAGGCTCGCCGGCACGATGAAGACGTTCGGTGCTCGACAGATTTCGCCGACCGGCACGAAATCGCGCTGCGGGTCCCAGCGCAGATCCTTGTACAACGCCGGGCTCGAGGTGAAGAAGGTGGTTGCGATCAGCCAAGTGTAGCCGTCGGGCGGGGCACGGGCGACGTCCTCCGCCGCGATCGAGCCGTTGGCGCCGGATTTGGACTCGAACACGATGGTGGCGCCATTCCAGTGCGTCGCCATGCCTTGCGCGACGATGCGGCCGAACACGTCGGCCACCGTGCCCGGTGCATAGGGCGTAACCACGCGAATCGGGCGGCTGGGGAAGTCTGCCTGTGCAAACGCTGCCGTCGCTGACCAAGCCAGCAGCGCGCCCACGACAGCACCGAGAATCCCTCCCCTCATCCGACCGCGCCGACCTCGAACAATTCGCCGTCGTAGCCGGCTTCCTTGGGGATACGAAGC
>Ga0157369_10007122_pt1 | contig 12895 bp, 8 predicted proteins | sample C25metaG_FD_113461 | JGI IMG/M metagenome (GOLD analysis project Ga0157369, IMG submission 113461) | Corn rhizosphere microbial communities from Kellogg Biological Station, Michigan, USA - C2-5 metaG | ecosystem: Host-associated > Plants > Roots > Rhizosphere > Soil | place: USA: Michigan...
CGGGCTTGCCGCGCATCATGCGCAACCAGGCGGCCTTCCGGCGCCTGATCGAAATCTATCCGAGCAGCGCAAACGGAATTGAGTTCTGCCAGGGAACATTCTCTGAAATGGAGGGGGACGTGTACAGCGCAATCCGTTATTTCGCCTCGCGCGGAAAGATTATCTATGTGCACTTCCGCAACGTCTCCGCCCAGGTCCCGAAATTCAACGAGGAGTTCATCAATACAGGCTACGTCAATATGGCCATGGCGATGCGCGCATATCGCGATAGCGGCTACAACGGCGTTTTCATCGACGATCATGTTCCGGCCGTTTGGGGCGATTCGCCGTTTCCGGGGAATCTCGGCGGCTATCGGTCGCGGCTGTTCGCGCTCGGATACATTCAGGCCCTGATCGACACCGTGAACGGCGAAACGCGGCAGAAGTGACTCCACAAGCCTTGTTCCCGAGAAAACGCTCTTCTGAACTGATCGAGAGGCAGCGGCCTACGCCGCCGCTTCCGCAGTTCTCTCCGTGTGGTGGAACTTCACCGAGACCAGCTTCGACACTCCCGCTTCCTGCATAGTGACGCCGTACATCGCCTGCGCAGACTCCATCGTCTTCTTCGAGTGGGTAATGACGATGAACTGCGTCTCGATCGACATCTCAACCAGCAGGCGCGTGAGGCGGCCGATATTCGCTTCATCCAGCGGCGCGTCCACTTCGTCGAGCACGCAGAAGGGGCTCGGCTGGTACTTGAAGATCGCCATCAGCAATGAAAGCGCAGTGAGCGCCTTTTCACCGCCCGAAAGCAGAAGTACATTCTGCAGTTTCTTTCCCGGAGGCGACGCGATGATGTCAATTCCGCTCTCGTTGACGTTTTCTTCGTCGGTCAGGCGCATCTCGCCCGAACCGCCGCCGAACAACGTGAGGAAGCACTGCTTGAAGTTCTCGTTGACGGCGCGAAAGGCCTCCGAAAATTTGTTCTTTGAGACTTCGTCGATTTCCTGAATCACCTTTTCGGTATCCCGGATCGAATCGAGCAGATCCTGCCTTTGCGCGGTGAGGAAGTCGTGCCGCTGCTGGGCTTCCTGAAACTCTTCGAACGCGCTCGGATTCACGGCTCCCAGATTCTCGATTTTCGTCCTGGTTTCCTGATACGCCTGCTCGGCCGCCTGAAGCACTTCGACGGATACGTCTTCCGGTACAGGCAGAGACGCGACCGCCACGCCGAGTTCCTTGCGGCTGGTCTCATCAAGGAACTGTAGTTCCGACTGCCGGCGAGTCAGCTCGATTTCGACTTCCGAACGGCGCGCATGACCGGCTTCGATCCGCTGCCGCAGCTCGCGAAGGATCTCATCGACGGCGGCGAGCGTCTCACGATCCTTCGATTCTTCGCTCGCGAGTTCAATTACACTTCGATCGGCTGCTGCGATTTCCTCAGTCAGCGACGTGAGTTTCGCGTCGAGCCCGATGTTCTCGCTCAGGATTCGGGCGCGGGTTTCGCCCCAACGCTGCACTTCTCCCGCGATGCGCTGGCGGCGATTGGACATCTCGCGGAACTGATCCTCGAGACGCGCGAGCGCCGTGCGCTCCCCGCGGTGACGCTCCTCGAGCCCCGCCAGTTTGGCGCGAAGCTGCGAATGCTCTTCGCCAATCCGCTGCGCCTCCATCTGCGCGGCCTCAAGCTGCTCGCGTACGCTTTCCAGAGCCTGCTCGCGCTCGGCGCGCTCGGTATCTTTCTTCTCGACCACTGCGAGATTCGCTTCGCGGCTTTCACGCGCGCGATCTTCCTCCCGTTTTAGACGGTCGAGTTCGAGCCGTGCGACGGAGATCCGCGAGTTGGCGCGATTCATCTCTTCGCCGGCGCGCCGCTGTTCGTGGTCGAGCGAAACGGCTTCTTTCTCACGGGATTGCTGAACCTGACGCAGACGTTCCAGTTCGGCTTCGAGCGCAGCGGTGGCGCGAGAGAGCTCTTCGCTTTCAGCCACAGTGGCGTTCAGCGTCCGCTCCTGCTCCTTCAGCTTCGCGGCGTATTCGCGCATTTCACGCTTCAGGCCGAGCGGGCCGCTGGATTTCTTGCGGCCGCCGCTCAACATACGGCCGTGATAGCACTGTCCATCCGGCAGAAGAAAGAAATCCTCGGGGTGCGCTTCGGCCATCGTGCGCGCCTCTTCCCGCCCGGAAGCCACGTAACATCGCGCCAGCCTCGGCAGCACCTGCCTGGTCTGACCGGAAAGGCCGTTGGTGAAATTGACGAAATCCGCGAGGCGCGGCAGATCGATGCCTTGTGAAGAATCCTGGAAGCCCGCTTCACCTTCCACGACGAAAGTTGCGCGGCCCTCCATCTCCGATCGCACCAGAGCCATCGCCTGCTCCGCATCCGGCCATTGCTTGACCACGATGTACTCGAGTTCGTCGTAGAGAAACTCTTCGGCGGCTCGCTCCCACGCCGGATCCACTTCGACGAAATCCGCCAGCACGCCATCCGGTTTGAACTGGCCGGCGCGGCCGTTCTCGAGCGCGCCCAGCAGCTTTCGCGTCGATTCCGTCGTATAGCTGTGGTGCGAAAGGATGTTCTCGAGCGATTCCCGCCTTGCGCGAAGCCGCGAATATTCGGCGCGAAGCTGGTCGATCCGCTGCCGGAGTTCGGAAGTTGCCCGGCGCTTTTCAGCAAGCTCTGATTCGGTCTGTTTGCGATCCGACGCGACCGTTTGAATTTCAAGCTGCCGCTGCGCGATGTTTTCGGAGAGGCCTTGTTTCACCGCCGTGAGGCGTTCGATCTCAGCGGCCGCGGTCTCTTCTTCCTTGCGAACACGCGCCCGCTCCCGCTCGATTCCGGCGAGATACGTATCCGCCTGAGCGATCTGATTCCGAATATTCGACGCTTCGCCGAGCAGCCGCAGAATCTGGCTGCGCGAGGTTTCGATCGCCTTCTCGGCTTCGCGCACGCGCGCCTGGATGGCGTCGCGGGTTTTGTTGATCACAACCAGACCGGCGCGTGCTTCCTGAATTTCCCGTTCGAGCGCGGCTGCGCTTCCGGCAAGCGCCTCGCGTTCTTTTCCGTTACTGTCAATGCGCGTCTCGAGATCGCCCGTTTCCTGCTCGGCGCGCACCATGCGCTGCTCGATATTCGCGGCCTCGCGAACCTGCGATTCGAGCTGGCCTTTTGTCCGTTCCGCTTCGACGTTCTTTTCCGCCAGAAGACGCCGCGCCTCGGTCAATTTCGCTTCCAGCGCGTAAAAGATCTCCTGCGCCTTCGCGCGCTCGCGGTCGCGTTCGGCTGCCGTGGCGGTCAGGTCCTTCAGCTCCGCCGAGGCCTCTTCGAGCGCTGCAGCCGCTTTTGCCGCTTCGTCCTTCAGGGTGGCGTAGCGGCCGGCAAGAACCGTCCGCAACTGGTTTTCAAGCTCGGTCTTGAGTTCGCCATACCGCTTCGCTTTCGCCGCCTGCCGCTTGAGCGAATTGACCTGCCGCATCACCTCCTCGAGGATGTCGAAAACACGCGCGAGGTTCTGTTTGGCGCTTTCGAGCCGTGCTTCAGCCAGGCGCCGCCGGGTCTTGTATTTCGTAATCCCGGCTGCCTCCTCGATCACGGCGCGGCGATCCTGCGGCTTCGAAGAGAGAATCTGCCCGATGCGGCCCTGCTCGATGATGGCGTAGCTCTCGGGCCCGAGACCGGAGCCCATGAAGATATCCTGGATATCGCGCAGGCGCGCCTGGCGGCCATCGATCAGGTATTCGCTCTCCCCCGAACGAAACAAGCGGCGCGTGATGGTGATCTCGCCCGGCTTATCGCCGGCATGGTGCACTACCGCGTGCCCGTTCGCGGAGTGAATCTCATGCACTTTGTCCTGCACAACGGGCTCGCCCTCGGCCCCGGTCACGGTCGCGTCGGAAGATCCGGCCGGAGTTGCCTCCGAAGCGCCGGCGGATTCCGCGGGCTGGGCGTTCACATGGCCATTTCCATTGCCGTTCTGCAGATAAGGGTCGACCAGAACCATGGTCACGGAAGCCATTCCAACGGGCTTGCGCGACTTCGTACCCGCGAAAATCACGTCTTCCATGCGGGCGCCGCGAAGGCTCTTCGCGGACTGCTCCCCAAGGACCCAACTGATGGCGTCGCTCAGGTTGGACTTGCCGCACCCGTTGGGGCCGACTACGGCTGCGATTCCGCCGCCGTTGAAACGCAGTTCGGTGCGGTCACAGAAGGATTTAAAACCCTGCAGCTCGACCTTTCTCAGCTTCAGCAAAACATGCACCTCTCATACGAGCGCTCGGGGGAGCGAGACCATCCTAACGTGGGCAGAGATGAAAGTAAAGTGCCAAGCATACAGCATTCTGGGCCTATTTTCGAAAGGCCGCAATATCTTGTGGTCGTCATTCCAATTTAGCCTCTTTCAGGGACGGCCACGACGGCTGTCGTTTTTCCAGAAACGCCCTGACGCCCTCTTTGTAGTCCTCGCTGGCCAGCAACTGATCCCGGGTCTGATGGCCAATCCGGCCAGCGTGATCCCAGTCGCGAACCCGGATGCGGTGAACGTAATCGAGGCCGCGGCCGACTGCGATGGGGCTGTAGTGAGAAATGGTTGCCGCGATTGCCCTTGCCCGCGCCAGATGATCGCCGGCGATTTCGTTGACGAGCCCGTATCGCATCGCCTCCTCGGCTCCGAACGTGCGCCCTGTGAGGCTCAGCTCGGTAGCGCGACGCTCGCCCATCGCGAGTTCGACGGCCCGAAACACCAGCACCGGCCACAAGCCGATCCGCACCTCTGTCAGTCCGAAGGTTGCGCCGGGAGCGGACACGGCGATGTGCGCATTAGCCACGAGGCCGGTTCCTCCTGCGATTGCAGGACCGTGAACAGCGGCGATAACCGGTTTTCGAATCCGGTTGATGGTCGTGAACAGCCGCTCATGCAGCCCGGCAAGCTGCATGGAATCCGCGTCGAGTGATTCGCGCAAATCCATGCCCGCGCAGAACGCGGGGCCGTTCGCCGTAATTAGGATCGCGCCCACATCCGCGCTCTGGTCCCCGTGCTCGAACGCGTGAATCAGGTTCTCGCAGAGCTCGACATTGAGCGCATTGCGCTTTTCGGGACGGTTGAGCGTAACCCGCAGAACGCGCTCTTCTTGCTCGAGTTCAATCAACATCGATTTCCATTCCGAGCAGCCCGGCGCCGTACGTCTTGCCCTGCGCATCCACCCGCAAAGACACCGTTCCGCCACCCCCGAGTGATTCATGCAGCAACAGATTGACTGCGGCCAGATTCGGAAGCTCGAATTGCTCGACCCGCCCCTTCACCAGCTCCCCGAAGTACGCTTTCACGCGTTCCGGCGTGACCTCGCGGACGATCGTTGCGTAATACTCCGGCTTCAGCGCAATCACGCCGATGTTGCAGGTATCGCCCTTGTCTCCGGACCGCGTATGCGCGATAGTTCCAAGCGGCTTTTTCATCCGAAGACCTCGTGGCAGGTTGCGATCTCTTCCCGCGGAATCAATGCCGACCAGTAAGCAACGATTTCTCGAACTGGCGGCCGTCCTTCCCCAAAGCCAGTCGCGCCGGGCGGCCCGTTGAGTACCAGCGGAATCAGCTCGCGCGTGAACCGGTCAACGGCTTTGCGATCCTGCCCGCGTACGCCGATGCGAAGCTGCACCTCCGGCGGATCCGGGTTGGGTGGCGCTGCCGGACCATGGCATGCGTTCACGCCAAAATATTCGGTGTAGATTTCTTCGAATCCGAGGCCGAGTTCAACCAGCCGCCGGCGTACGATTTGGTCAGCCGCGCGGGCTTTCCCGAGCGCCTGCGGCCAGGAATAAACCAGCGTGCCGATCGACTTCCATCCGTTGGCATAGCTGATCGAAAGCTTCAGAGTCGGAGGACGCGGACCACCGCGGATGCCCGTCACTCGCACCCGATCCGGCCCTGAATTCTCCAGTTGAATCGACGTGAAATGTGCGACGCAATCTGGCGTAATGTAGTTCCGCGGGTCGCCCAGTTCGTAGAGAAGTTGTTCCTTCACCGTGTCCAGGTTGACGCGGCCGCCGGCGCGTTCATGCTTCGTCACAGTGAATGAACCGTCGGATTCGGCTTCGATGATCGGATAGCCGATATCGGCCATCCGCGGAATGGTCTGCCAGTCGACCTGGCAATTGCCGCCCGAGCACTGCGCGCCGCATTCGATGATGTGGCCCGCGATTGTGCCTGCCGCGAGGCGATTCCAGTCCTCCGCGCCCCACCCGAACGCGTGAATCATTGGCGCGAGCGTGAGAGCGGTGTCAGTGGAACGCCCGGCGATTACGACCTGGGCGCCGCAATCGAGCGCCGCCGCCAGCGGAAACGCCCCGATATAGGCGTTGGCCGAAAGGATGCGCCCGCGAATGCCCGCCAGCGGTTCGCCCGTATCCATGTCGCGCATCTCATAGCCTTTGGCCAGGAATTCGTCGATTCGGGAGAACACGTCGTCACCTTGTACGACCGCGACCCTCAATCCCGGAGCGGCTTCCATCACCGCGCGTGCGCATGCCGTTGGATTCACGCCGCCGGCATTGGCGATGACTTTGATGCCGCGCTCGCGCAGCCGCGGCGCAAGCCGGCCGATGAGCGGTGGAAAATCGCGGGCGTATCCGAGATTCGGATTCTCCTGCTTCTGCTTTTGCAGGATCGACATGGTGACTTCGGCCAGATAATCGAGGACCAGAAAATCAATCGGCCCGTCCTCAACCAGCCGTACGGGCGCCTCGAGCCAGTCGCCCCAGAAACCCTGGCCGTTGGCGATGCGAATCATTACATCGTCTCCAGCGCGAGCGGCGTGGCCCGGGGATGATTCATCGCGACTTCGAGCGCCATCACCAGCACCTCGCGCGTTTCAGCAGGATCGATCACCGCATCGCAATGCCCGCGCGCCGCGCCGTATTTGGCATCGAGCCAGCGTTCGTAATCGGCTTTGGTCCGGTCCGTCGCTTCTTTCAAATCTTCCGGCATCGCGCCGCCCTTCTGCTTCACCGCTTCGAGTTCCGCGGCGTAGAGCGCTTGCACGGCAGACTCCCCTTCCATCACGCCGATGCGAGCCGTGGGCCAGCTGAAGGTGAAGTTCGGGTCGAAGCCTTGCCCCGCCATAGCGTAGTAACCCGCGCCGCTCGCGTGATTGATCGTGAGCACAATGCGAGGTACGCTCGCCGTCGACATCGTCTCGACCATCTCGGCGCCCGCCCGGATAATGCCTTCGCTTTCGGCTTCGAGACCCACCATGAAGCCCGAAACATCCTGAACGTAGATGATCGGCGTGCCGGTTCGCTCCGCCAGCTCGACAAAGTAACTGACCTTGCGCGCGGTATCGGCGTAGATAATGCCACCGATGCGCGGCTTCAGGAATCCCCGCCGATTGGCGATCACGGCCACGGGATACCCATTCAGCCGCGCGTTCGCGCACAGCATCTCCGGCGCGAATTCAGCCTGGAATTCCACGAAATCGTCGCGGTCGAAGATGCGGAACAGCACGTCTTCGATCTCGTACGGGAGCCTGTGATCGGGCGGAAGAATCGCATACATTCCGTCAGCCGGAAGCGCAGGCTCGGCTCCCGCAGGCGAAGGGGGCGGCAGCGGCATCTGGCGGAAACGCGTGCGGATCATCTCGAGGCAATCCTCGTCATTCTGCGCGACGTAATGCGCCACGCCGCTGGTCGCGTTATGCAAATGGGCGCCGCCGAGAGATTCCTGATCGATCGATTGCCCGGTCGCGCCTTTGACGAGATTCGGGCCTCCCAAGCCCATGAAGCTCGTATGTTCGACCATGAAGATGACGTCGCTGAGCGCGGGAAGATAGGCGCCGCCCGCAATGCACGGACCCATTACGGCGGCAATCTGCGGCACACGGAGCTTGCGCCGCATAAGCGAATTATAGAAGAAAATTCGCCCCGCGCCGTACTGGCCCGGAAAAATCCCATCCTGCCAGGGCAGATTCACACCGGCCGAATCGACCAGATAGACGATGGGAACGCGATTGCGCATCGCGACCTCCTGCGCGCGCAGGATCTTCGTGATCGTCTCCGGCCACCATGCGCCGGCCTTTACAGTCGCGTCGTTCGCGACGATTACGGCGAGCCTTCCTTCAATGCGGCCGATCCCCGTGACCACACCCGCCGCAGGGGCCTGGCCGTCGTATTTGTCGTACGCGACCAGCAGGCCGATCTCGAGAAAACGCGTGTTTCGATCGAGCAGCCGCCCGATGCGCTCGCGCGCGGTCAGCTTGCCGGCGCGATGCTGGCGCTCGATCCGCGCGGTCCCGCCGCCTTCCCGAAGCTTCGTTTCCAGATGATGAAGAGAGTCGACCAGATGGCGCATATGCGCCATCCGGGCAAGTTTTTCGGCTGAGTTGGGGGAATCAGAGGGGGTTTCCGGAGGCATCCGGAAATTAGTGTATCGGTCAGCGCGCCTGCAAAGCCTGCGCCTGCAAAGCCTGATCGATACTCGCGATATTCTTGCGCGCGAATTCCGCCTCGGCGAGGTTCGGATTCAAATCAATCATCTGCTGAAACTGCGTACGGGCTGCGGCGAAATCGCCGACATTGCCCTTTTGTTGTCCCAGCCGCGCATAACAGAGCGCGATCGCGTAATGCGTCAGCGGGTCTTCTTTGTCATAGGCAAGCGACTTCTGGCAATCGGAGATCGCCTGAACAAACTGATCCAGCTTGCGCTCGGAATCGCACAGCCCGAAATAAGCCCAACTCCGAAGATCCCGCCAGATATCGGCCTGAGATGCGCGCTTCTTTTTCCCGACCCCCGCGAGATAGCCCAGAACGTAATAGTTCAACCTGCCCGCAACGCCGCTGTCGAAATTGCTCAGCCGCAGATAGTTCGCGTATTCGGTACGCGCATCCGCGAAGTTTTTACTGAGCCGCAAACTTTCCGCCAGCCAGAAATGCGCTTCCCCGTTATTCGGCGCAAGGCTGATCGCGTTGTGCGCCGCCTCGATCGATTGCGAATAAGCTTCCTTGCGGCATAGCGCCTGGGAAAGCAGATACCAGGCCATGGAATTTTTCGAATCCCGCCCGACCACGCGATTGAGCTGCCGAACGGCTTCATCCAGATCGCCCGCATCCAGCAGCATACCGGCATAACTCGCGCTGGCCTCGATATAGTCCGGGTCGATCTTCAGCGCCTGCTGGAAATATTTGGCAGCGTTTTCGTCATCGAAAAGAGCGTTGTAAGTGCGGCCAAGATAGAGAGCGGCTTCGCTGTAAGTCGCATCCATCGAAAGGGCCTGCTGGAACTCACTGACGGCGGCTTTGTAATTCGATGCTTCGCCTTTCGTGTAGAACGCAAGGCCCTTATCGAAGTGCTCGACCGCGGCCCGCGGCCTGCGCCTCGGAATCAGGATGCGAATGGTAACAGTCGTCGCCTGTCCGGGATAGACGGTCTCTTCGCGCGGGCCGTCCGGCTCATAACCCATCTTCACGCCCTGGATGGTCAGTGCGCCGGGCTTCTGCCCGGGAAGGGTCAGCGGCTTGCCCTTGTTTACAACGCCCTGTGATTTGCCGTTCACGAAGATCTCGACGCCGTCCATATTGCTCTCAATCACGAGCGAACCGAATTTAGGCGGCGGCGGGGCGCCCGGCTCGCGATTCGAAGGAACGTACGCCAGCAGCATCGAAGCGTCGAAGCTGCCTTTCTCGGAAGTCGGGTTCTGCTGTCCTTTGGTCACGTCGCGAACGTTGGTGTGAACGTATTCAGCAAGTTCGTCCGCCGTAACGATCCCGTCACGATTCGTGTCCGCCAGACCCTCGAGCCCTTTCACGACGTAATAAGTAAAGATGCCGTGGCCACCGCCCCAGTCAGCGCTTTCAAACGAGCGCTCGCGATCGCGGCTCGCCGTGAGCGAGAACAAAGATGGGTTCAGTTCACCCAACGTCCGGTTCAGCGTTTGCGGATCGGTTTCCGGAGTGATGGCGCCGCTATGGCAGGCGTCCGTCAGCAGGACCTTCCACTTCCCGTGGATTTCCGTCCCCACATCCGTTCCCAGCTTGTCCATCGAATACCCGGTACCGGCCACGTCGCGCGTGTTGAAATCGTAAGGCGCAAGCCAGCCGCGGCCGTTGTAAACGAAGCCGTGTCCGGCGAAATAGATCAGGACGCGATCGTCGGGTTTGGAAACGCTCGGCAGCCAGTTTTCGAGCTCATGCCGCATGGCCGCCAGAGTGGCTTTTGGCCCCACCAGCTTGTGTACATTCTCAGCTGGGAAATTGCCGCCTTCGGGGCTGATGAGAATCGAGTAAATCGCCTCGGCGTCGCGCTCCGAATAGTGGAGCTGCTGATCCGCCCGGAGATTCGGATAAGTCGAAATCCCGATGATCAGCGCATAGCTGCGCGGAATCGAGACCGGCGGGGGAGTCGCGGTAACGGTCGTATCCGGTTCGACTTTGAGATCGCGCTGGGTCTTCTGCGGAGCCGGTTTGGACGTCTGCGCGAGCGCCGGAATAGCGAGCGCGAGCGCCACCGCCACTGCGGTTCGGATTCGAACCTTATTTGTGCGCAAGAAGGAACTCATACACAACCGGTCCTCGAAGAGGCTCCGGCGAAGCGATTACGGACTTGTTCTCTTCGCGAAGAAACATCAGGTCCTGTTTACCGGCGGGTATGCCGGCCAGATTTGGAGGAACCACATCCAGCTCCCGAGCCCCCGCTGTAGGATCGACGCAATCGCCGCGGGCGCGGAAAACCGTATCGTCGCAGCGCGGCGTCATATTCGGAGGCGTCGCCTTCTGCTCCGGTGGCGGGGGAAGAGGGATGTACCCCGAATGCGATCCGCCGTCTTCAGACCGCCAGGCAGTCGGACTGACGATCCAGTACAAAGTTTCATGCCCGGCTGGACCCGCGATGCGAAAACGCGCCTGCGTCTCCGGGACAACGTATTCCGTACCGGCCCGGATCCGGTTTTGCTCGCCCGTATCGGGCCGTGGAAACAAAAGCGTGTAGCTGCCGGAAGTGCTGATATTCGTCACATACAAATAGCCGTCGAAATTGGTTCGGAACCGGAACCGAACCCGATCCCCGCTATCGAAGATGAGCGCAGGGTCGACAGGTAGCCATTTGTCTCCAGCCAGGCGTTCCACCTGAATCTCCATGCGGTTTCCCGCGACGGACAGTGTTTTGGTTTTGTTTTGCGCGCTCACCGGCGCGGCCAGAATCGCCAGGGCGAGGCACCCGGCGAGTATTCCATAGTTCGACCGGGGCATTTTTACTCGTGGTTCAGCGTAACATCCGCGACCACTCGTGAATACGGGCTTCCCGTCGGGTTCACCGCATAAAAGGACTTATCCGGACCGGCTCCCGAGTGGTCCGGCTGGGCTGCGGAGCCCGCATCTTCGACAATCAGATCGCGGGAGTACGCGCGCAAATCCCCCACCGCGTCATCGCCAATCGGTTGCGCGCTCGCCATCAGCATTTTCACGTCGGAATCCGACGCGGCCTGAGCCGGTGTGGAGGGCGAGCCCCCCTGGCCGCTGTGGATGGCATACATCAGCCGCTCCAGACTCGGTTCCGGTACTCGGGAAGCCACAATGAACAGCTTTTCCGTACCCGAAGGCTCGCGAAAAGTAATCACGTGCCCCTGCCCGGCGGGGATGTCGTATTTGCGGCCCGGCTCCACGCGATTGCTTCCAACCTCCACGGCTTTCGAGGGAAACAGCGGAGCCCAGGTACCGCTCGAACCGCGTGAAATCACATAAAGATAAGCGGTGTCATTCACTTCCACGCTGATCCGGATGCGATCGCCGGAATGAAAAACCGAATGAATGCTCACGGGCTCGGCCGAGCCGTTCGCCACCTTCTCTATCGTGTAACGCAGACCGAGGGCGCGGGCCCGGTGATCGGACGCGTTTACGATTGGCGCCTGCACACTGGAAGGAACACGGGCGGAGGGCCGCTGCGCTCCGTTTCCGGCGAGTTCCGACTCTCGCGCCTTTTCGACGGGTTTGTCTGGAGAGACCGGAGCGGAAGTCTTCTTCGCTGACGACACCGGCTTCGCAGATCGTTTCGCGGCAGGTGCGGGACCGGCCGCGTAAAAGATCTCGCGAGCGCTTAGCCCGGCCGGCGCAGCGGCCGAATCCTGAGCGCACAAAAACGTGGGAACTGCCGCCACGAGGGCTAAATAAACGGGAATGCCGCGGTAATTCATACGGAAACTACTCTGTGCTGTTGCTGGCAGCAGTTATTTCGGTAGTCCTTAAGTATAATCCGATCCGAACGTGAGATCGTTCATAATTGAGCTTTGCCCGATGAATATTCATAAGATGCCTGTCGCAGGCCGTTCCGCGCCGCCTGCCGCGCTCGCGCTGATGCTTTCGCTGGCGCTTGCCGCGCCGGGCTTCAGTCAGACGCCTCAAGCGGCTGAACCAGCGCCGCAGGGGCCGCGGCTGAGCGTCGTGATCGTCGAGGGCGAAGGCGCCATCAACAATATCCGGCAACGCACGGCCCGGGAACCCATTGTCGAGGTGCAGGACGAAAACCACAAACCCGTAGCCGGCGCGGTGGTGGTATTTACAGTGCTGCCGTCGAACGGCGGGGCCGGAGCTTCGTTTGCAGGCGCCTCCCAGACTGCGGAATTCGTGACCGACCAGGCCGGGCGCGCCGTGGCGAAGGGCTTTCATCCGAACGCCCATGCTGGACAACTGCAGATTCGGGTGACGGCCACAAGCAACGGAAGAGTGGGGGCCGCCACGATCAGCCAAACCAATATCGCGTCCGCCGCGGCAACCACAGCCGGAGCCTCCCTCAGCGGATTGAAACTGCTCGCCATCATCGGGGTGGCCGCGGGCGCCGCAGCCGCGGGAGCAGTCGTCGCCACCCACGGCGGCAACTCACATCCCGGTGCCGGAGGGACTACGACAGCGCCCACTTCGATTACTCCCGGTACGCCCACC
>Ga0157369_10007125_pt1 | contig 12891 bp, 9 predicted proteins | sample C25metaG_FD_113461 | JGI IMG/M metagenome (GOLD analysis project Ga0157369, IMG submission 113461) | Corn rhizosphere microbial communities from Kellogg Biological Station, Michigan, USA - C2-5 metaG | ecosystem: Host-associated > Plants > Roots > Rhizosphere > Soil | place: USA: Michigan...
CTTCTCCATCAGCCATTTGCTAGGCGTCGAGTAGACCAGGGTGACGTCGGCGTCCGGCGTCAGGCCCGAAACCACGTCGCCGGCGGCCGCGAACTCGGCACCCAACCGCGCGAGTTCCCGGTAGGTTCGGCCTGGCTGCCCGCTGTGCGGCAACACCCCTCCCCAGTAGGTCTCGGTCCCGTAGTGCAGGGTGTGCCAGTGCCAGTACTCGACCATCCGCGCGCCTCGTGACACCAGGGCCCAGGCGGCTTGTCGCCATTGGCCGTCAAAGGCCGGCCGGCTGTCCCAGGGGTATCCGATGTGCATCGCGTTCGTCTCGGTGACCAGGAACGGCTCCTGGCGCGAGGAGAACATGCGGTCAGCGCTCTGGAAGAGCGCCCACGTCCCGCTCGACGTCCAGTACTGGCTTCTGACCGCGGCATCCGGGAGCTCCAGAGCGTCCTGCATCGCGTAGTACGGGTTGCCTGCCGTGACGTCGAGACCCTCGGTCAGAGCCTCGTCGTCCACCGCGGGGCGGCCGTAGGCGATGCACGTGGTGACGAACTGTTCACTTCTGGCGTACTCGCGGACGATGTCCGCCTGCCAGCGGATGAACTCCGTGGTCTGGTCGGCCTGGAACTGGCGCCATGCGAGGTCGTACTGCGGCTGCGTGTTCCCGTCTGGCGTCCACAGGTCTCCCCAGGTGGACAGCCGGTGGGACCAGTAGGTCAGTCCCCACTCGGTATTGATGGTGTCGATGTCGCCGTACCGGTGCCGGAGCTGGTCGACGAATCTGTGGAAGACGCCGTGGTTGTGGAACAGTTCCAGTCCCGGTTCGTTGTCCACCTGGAACCCGATGACCGCCGGGTGGCCCGCGTAACGCTCCGCGACCCGACGGATCACGCGCTCGGCGTGGAACCGGAAGCCGGGGTGGGTGAAGTCCACCTCCTGCCGTGCCCCCCAGGGAATGCGCTCACCGGTACGGCGCTCCCCGGCGATCTCGGGGTACTGCCGGGTCAGCCAGGGTGGCACCGCGTAGGTCGGCGTCCCGAGGATCACCGAAATGCCGCGCTCCTGCGCTCCGTCGAGCACGGGCAGCAGCCAGTCGAGCTCGAACCGGCCGTTCTCGGGCTCCCAGGTGGACCAGACCGACTCGCCGACCCGGATGACGGTGAAACCGGCGTCCGCCATGAGGTCGAGATCCGTGGTCAACCGCTCGTACGGCTGGTACTCGTTGTAGTAGGCGGCGCCGAACAGGACGCGGGGAGGAAGCTCGGGCATGACGTTGACTCCACAAGAGCGATGACATCGGATCGGGGGCTACGGCTCGCCCAGCGTCGCTGCCCGTCTCGGCTGAGCGTCGTCACCGGGCGTAAAAGCCTCGACGCGCGCCGTCGACCAGTGCGTCCGTGGCGATGGACAGTGTGCCCTTCAGCCGCACGTCCTGGGACGAAGCGCCCACCAGGACGTCGACCTCCCCGGCTTCGACCCGCCAGCGCATGTCGGCATCGAGGAACGCCATCTGGGTGACGTCCAGGCGGAAGCAGACCTGGTCCGTCTGCCCCGGCTGCAGGTGGACCCGACGGAAGCCTGCGAGCTCCAGGACCGGCCGGGAGACCGACGCGAACCTGTCGCTGACGTACAGCTGCACCACCTCCGTACCCGGCCGGTCGCCGGTGTTCGTCACCGCGAGCGTGATGTCGACCGTGTCGCCGGCCTCCACCTGCTGATTGGAGAGCGCCAGGTGCACGTAATCGAACGTGGTGTATGACAATCCGTGGCCGAAGACGTAGCGCGGCGTGTGCGGTGCATCGACGTATTCCGGGAAGCCGATGCTCTCGCCCTGGTGCCAGCCCGAGCCGGCCGGGTGGTTGTAGTAGACGGGGACCTGCCCGGCATTGCGAGCCACGCTGACGGGCAGCCTCCCGGAGGGGCTATGAGTTGCGGTCAGGACGTCCACGATGGCCTCGGCTCCGCCCTCGGACGGGCTCCATGCCTCGAGCAGGGCGGCCAGGTGCGCGTCGGCGGCGTCGCTGGACACCGGCCGACCATCCAGGTGCACGCCGATCAATGGCTTGCGCAGCCGGGCGAGCTTGACGATCAGATCCTCCTGGCAGGGGGGCAGGTTGATGCCGGTCGCGTCGATGCCCTCACCCATGGAGGCGATGGAGGCCGTCCCGTGCTTCCCACCGAGCGTCAGGAGCACGACGTCCGCACGTGCCGCCAGCGCCAAGGCCTGGTCGTGCCCGGAGTCGTCGTCGCCCGCGAAGGGGTAGCCGTAGGTCCAGCTGACCTCGGTGTCCGGCATCCGAGCGCGCAGCTCGTCCAGGAGAGTGCGGATGCCCGGCTGCTGGCGCTGCAGCAGCTCCTCGAACGCTGCACCGTCGGACGCTTCGATCGCCGTGCCGGGGACGCTGTGCGTGATGGTCCTCAGGTCGTCGCTGCGCGTGGTGAGCCCTGCCATCGAGGAGTTGGCGGCGAGCTTTCCCTCCGCCATGGAGTAGTGGGTGTACCCGCCGAAGAAGAACCGCGCGCTCGCTGCGTGGCAGCCGATCACGGCCAGCGTCCGCACCTCCGGGCGTAGGGGTAGCGCGCCGTCGTTGCGCAGCAGGACGAGCGACTCGCGCGCGGCCTGCACAGCGACTGCCTTGTCGGCCGGCGACGCGAAGGCGGTGTCGCGCTCGTGGGCGGCGGGTGCGAAGGGGTGCTCGAATAGCCCCATGCGGAACTTGGCGGTCAGCACCTGGTGCACCGCCCGGTCCAGGAGCGCCACGTCCGCGCGGCCCTGCGCGAACCAGTCCCGCAGCTCGCTGCCGAAGCCCTCGGGCACGTGCTGCTCGACGTCCATGCCAGCACTCAGGGCGGCCAGGCCGGCATGCGGCCGGGACGGCGCGACGCGCTGGACGGTGTGCAGGTTGGCCACGGCGCCGTAGTCCGACACGACCAGTCCGTCGAAGCCCATCTGCTCCCGCAGCAGGGTCGTGATGAGCCGTACGGAGGCCGACGCCGGCTCACCGCCGATGGAGTTGTAGGAGGGCATCACACCGCGCAGGCCGGCCTCGGTGACCGCCGCCTGGAAGGGCTTGCCGTACACCTCCACCAGCAGACGGTCCGGGACGTTGCAATGCGCGCCGTGGATGCCGCCCTCGGTGTGGTGGGAAGCGACGAAGTGCTTCGCGACCGCTTCAGTGCGGCGGCCGGCTCCGTCTTCCCCCTGGACACCATGTGTGTAGGCAGCCCCGAGCGCGGCGGCGAGGGTCGGGTCCTCGCCGTAGCTCTCGCCGTGTCGCCCCATACGTGGATCGCGGGAGACGTCGAGAACCGGAGCCAAGGTGTGCGTGATGCCGAGGGCCCGTTCCTGCCTACCCACGATCTCGCCGACCCTGCGCTCGATCTCGACGTCCCAGCTCGCCGCGCGGCCCAGCCCCGAAGGGAAGCTCGTCGCACCCGGGAGGTACGCGCCGCATAGTCCTTCCATGTGGAAGATGGCGGGGATCCCGTGGCCGGAACCGCTCATCGCCTCGGACTGGACCCGGCGCTGGAACGCGGTCACCTCGTCCAGCGTGAGGGCCGAACGGGCCTCGAGGGCCGACACTACGCCGACCCCGTGCGGGAACCGCTTGGAGAAGTCGGCGGTCTGGGTGAGGTCCACTGGGAAGTAGCACGAGACCTGGGCCATCTTCTCGTCCAGGCCCAGGTGGGCCAGGAGCAGGTGCGCCCGTTCGCCCGGCGCCAGCCGCTGGTCCATCCACAGGTCGATGGAGTCCGTGCTCACTCTGCGTCCTCGATCTGCCACTCGTCCTGCCGGTCGAGGGCTGCGTTCCACCGTGCCGGGTTGACGGCGGGGAGACCCGCCGTGCCGGACGACCGAGGCGCCGGACTTCGAGACTGACCGTGCACCTTGCCGTGCAACGTTCTACGCGACGCTAGCCGCCCGACGGTGGCAATGCAAGGGCGGAGACATCGGCCCGGCCACCGAGCTCCCCGACGAACAGCTGGGCGGTCTGCTCGGCGCGCAGCTTGCCGCTATGCACGCAGACCCCGACGTGGACGCCGACGGCGCGAGCCCGTACCGAGACTCGCCGAACGACCGCCCGCCCCTCCTCGGTGAGCGGCCGCTCCGGGTTCTCCGCCTCGCTCGTCGCTTCACCGTGCTGCATGAGGTATAGGTCCATCGCGGTCACCCCTTGGCTGTGCTCACTGACCCCGTTCAGAGGCTAGGCCTGTTCATGAGTGCCCGCGCTGGCCGCTCCTCACGTGGGGCGAGAACTGCGTCCGGGCGGGTCGGCACATCATGCGATTCGGCGGGGAAGCGGCAGCATGCGCGGCAAGGGCATGCCCGGGCCGACCACTTGTGGGCAACTGGCACCACGAGCATGATCAGCAGAACATGTACTAAGACATATTCCCTGGTCAGAGCGTGCCCAGCAGGGATCGAACCTGCGACCATCGGATTAGAAGGCGTCCTGACACCGCCCACTCGTGCTTCTTCCTGCAGCTATGGTCGCGTTTGCGGCTTCGGCAGCTGCCGGAGACGCCGCGGGTGGACGACAGTTTCGCACCACGTTTGATTCCACGACGGCAGTGCCGACCTTCCAGCGACCCCAGCTCGACAGATGGGAGTCCCGATGTCCATCACCCGCTCACAGGTGGCGCTCAACGCGATCCAGTGGATCAATCTCAAACCTGCGCCCGGTCGGGAACGCCAATGGCGATACGCCGATCCCACCTGGCGGGCCGAGCAGCCTGACGTGCATCGCCAGATCCGCGAGGCCGGGTTCGACGCCGTGATGATGGAGGTGCTCGACACCCAGACGCTGCAGGCGTACAAGAGGGTCCTGGACGAGACCGGCTTGCGAGCGGCCCCCGGCTACGTCCAGATCGCGCCCCCCGAGACCAAGGGCCTTTCCCTGCGCAAACGCAGCCCCGAGTGGGTGCGGTGGTTCAACCCGGTCCGCCGCAAGGCTGAGGAGAGCAACTACCTGGGCGTGGAGTCGATCTTCCTCGCGGCGGAGATGGACCAGACGGCGCCCCGAGTTGCGCGGGCCACCGCCACCGGCGCGTTCTTCGATCAGGACAAGCTCGACCGGCAGGTCGAGTACCTGGCGGAGGCCGCGGAAGTACTCCGAGCCGAAGGCATCCGCCCAGGGCTGCACAACCACGTCGGATCGCTCATCGAGACCCGGTACGAGATCGAGTACGCGTTGCAGCAGATCGACGCGTCGCTTCTCGGCGCCTCCTTCGACATCGGTCACCTCGAATGGGCGGCCATTCCCAGCGCCGCGTTCCTGGACAGGTACCGGGACCGGATCGTGGACATCCATCTCAAGGACCTGGACCTCGGCATCGCCGCCGCGAGCAGGAGCACTCCTACGCCTTACTACGAGGTCTCCGACCAGCGGTTCTTCCTGGAGCCGGGACTGGGCGACATCGACCTGCCGGGCGTCCTGACGGCGCTCGGGGACAGCTTCGAGGGCTGGATCCTCATCGAGGTGGACAGGCCGAGCATGGAGCCGTTCGAGAGCGCCAAGGTCAGCGCAGCGTGGGTCGAGCAGAATTTCCCCGCCTGACTGAGAGCTGGGGTCTCGTGTCCAAATGCCACGGCGACGTGCGGTGGGAGGACGCGTTCCGGGCTCTGCGCCACGTCGGATACGACGGTCCGACCTCTGTCGAGTGGGAGGACGCGTGGATCGGCTTCATGGGGCGGAGGAGGCACCGAGGTACGGCCGGTCCCGGCTGTGGAAGCTTCTTGGGCCTGATTCGACGCCGCCTTCAGCAGCAACTCGAGATGACCCGCCCGCGTCGGGCACGACAGGCTGGATGAGGAGGAGAGGGCTGGACATGCAGAGCGACGGCGGCGAATGGGACGTGCTCATCGTCGGGAGCGGGCTGATGGGGGCCGCAGTGGCCCGACGGGTGCGCGACGAACAGCCCGAAGCCCTGATCCTGATGCTCGACGGCGGCCCGCAGATCGGGTCGATACCCGGTCAGCACCTGCACGACGTGCCCGAGCGCGACATCTGGGAGCGGTACAACCAGCGCGTCTCCTCGGGCATCCAGGGCTTCTACACGGGCACGACGCCGACCGGCGACGTCGGCAGCACGCTGGTGGACGTCCAGCCTGGCATGTACCACCTCTCCTCGATCGGGGAGGACGTCCGCGACATGCCCGCGGCTGCCGTTGCATGGAACGTCGGTGGCATGGGCGTCCACTGGACGGCGGCGACCCCGACCCCTTGGGGCAGTGAGATCCCGGACTTCATCGAGGACGACGAGTGGCAGGCGGACTTGCAGCAGGCTGCCGAGCTGCTCAGGGTGAATCCCGAGCCGTTCAGCCCGTCCCGCGCCGGCAGGGCCGTGATGCGCGCACTGCGGGAGCTGTTCGAGCCGGTGAGCGCGCCGGGTCGGGGCCTTCAACACATGCCCATGGCGGCGCAGCGCGACGGCGGAGGGGTTCTCCGCCGAACCGGCCCCAACACGATCTTCGAACCGGTCGGGGATCCCGACCGGGACCCGCTCTTCACCTTGCGGCCGGGCACTCAGGCCGTGCGCCTGATCCAGGCCGGCTCCCACGTGATCGGCGCGGAGGCTCGCGACGTCGCTACCGGCCGTCGCCACGCAGTGCGTGCCACTGTGACGGCGGTGTGCGCGGACGCCATCCGCACTCCACAGTTGCTGTTCGCCTCGGGCATCCGTCCGGCAGCGCTGGGCCGCTACCTGAACGAGCACGCGTTCCTGTCCGGGCGGGTCCTCACCGATCCCTACCGGCTCGGCTTCGCCCTGAGCGATGTCGTGCCGCAGGCGCACGACGAGTTCATGACTGAGCACCTTTGGGTACCGCACAGCGGTCCGGCGCAACCGTTCCACGTCCAGATCGGCAACCAGGTCCACATCGACGAGGAGGGCAAGCCGCTGGCCTACTCCGTCGGTCCCTGCTTCTACATCCCCACGGAGATCCAGGCGGAGAACCGGCTCGAGTTCTCGGACGACCTCACGGACGCAGCCGGCATGCCCCGCATCACGGTCCGTTACTCGTACACGGAGCAGGACCGGCGGCTCATCGAGATGGCACGACGGGACCAGCGCAGGACCGCAGAGGTGCTGGGGCGGTTCGACCCCGAGACCGAGTCCGCGCTCCTCCCAGCGGGCTCCTCGCTGCACTTCACGGGGACCGTGCGAATGGGGCCGGCGGACGACGGCACGAGTGTGTGCGATCCGGATGGGCGGGTGTGGGGCTTCGAGAACCTCTACCTCGCGGGCAACGGGGTTCTTCCCACGGCGCTGGCATGCAACTCGACGCTGACCGGCATGACGACTGCGGTTCGGGCCGCACGGTCGCTCGGAAGGCTCCTGCGCGTCCCGTCGCTGGCGCGCCCCCCATCGAGGAACAGGGCGCGACGAGTTCTGTGAAGGCGGCCAAGAGGCAGTAGGCCTTGATGTTGGCCCATGCCGGCGTGCGCGCCACCGGGGGCGGTCGCTGGTTGGTGGCGGAGTCGAGCTCCGCCGCGTTCCGTCCGCGACTTCTGTAACTGCTGCAGACGCCGCGAGCGCCGCTCCACCGGGCTGCACCGGCTACGCGTCGACCAGTACCGGGTGCTCTACACGGTCTCCAACGACCTCATCACCGTCGGCCACATCGCCCGGGCGCCCGCCGACAGCTGACGTCTCGGGACGCCCGTACCTCCGCCGTCGTGGAATCAAACGTGGTGCGAACTGCGGCTCGCTTGTAGGTCCTGGCGATCCTCAGCCTTGCTCGCCCCGTTCGTCAGCATGGGCTCGATCGTGTCGGACAAGATCCTTCCTCCCCGCCAAGCCCGTGGGCCCGGCGTGTCGAGAAGGATCACTTACACCGCCGATCGGACAGTCGTCTCGATGCGGGCATGGCCCTGTCCTCGTCGGATCAGAGCCTCCACTGAACCCGGGGCGGTTCACGTTCGTGTTGTTTTTCGATGACGTCTCCAGTCCGGTCGTCGACGAGCAATCCTGAGGAAGGTAGGGGACGGCGATGAGCTCTGAAGTCACGGGTGCCCGTGATTCGGGCACCACAAGTGGTCGCGATGGTGCGGCGCGGTCACTGATGGTCTGGCAGGTGGTGAGTGCCCTCTTCCTCCTGGGGATGGCCTATATCCACCTGCACCTCGTCCTCACTGGCGTCGGAGGAGTGCTCGGCAAGCTGTTCGTGCTGAACGCGATCGGCGGACTCGTGCTTGGCATCGCCATGGTCGTCCTACGACAGCAGCTCCTGCTGGTCGCCAGTGTGCTGAGTCTGCTGTTCATGGCCGGGACGTTGCTCGCACTGCTACTCGCGCTGACCGTCGGGCTCTTCGGTATCAGGGAGTCGTGGGACTACCAGCTGGTGCCGACCACAATCGTCGTGGAGTCCGTCGGCGCGATTGTGCTCGGGGTCACGGTCTGGATGGTGTACCGAACGCAGGGTGGCTGGGGGCGGTCGCTCGGGAGTTCCGCGGCGCCGCACGCCACTGGCAGGCGACGCTGACGCGAGCCGGGAGCTCTTCCTGTCGATCAGCCCCGAAGGACACCGGGCGGGCGGCGCGGAGGTCACAGTTGGTGCGAGGGCGCAGGGCAGGTCCTGACCGTCACCGACCTGCTGCAGGCGCCGGTGCGGCGAACTGCCGGCAAGCGGGCCGGGAAGCTCATCGACGGCAAGCTCCCGTTGCGTCCAGCGGCTCCACCCGCACACGCGATCTCAGCCGCCCTCGCCTGCACCCGCTTGCATCGATGCCGTCACCCGGTTCAGCAACGCTCTCAGCACAGTCCATGGGGAGAGGTGACGGCTGCCTGGACCAAGCTCGGGTGTCGGTAGTGGGTAGATGCCTCGATCGAAGAGGACGTCCGCGCCCCAGGAGCGCAGCCGACGGACGCTCTCCTGAAAGGCGGGGTGCCTTGCCAAGGGCTGTGCTCGGGAACGGCACAGCAACGATGGGTATCCCGAGTCCTATGCCCTGATTGAGCAGGCCGAGCGCCAGGGTGCTACTTACGCCGTATGCCCACTTGTTGATCGCACCACGTTTGATTCCACGACAGCTGCGGCCCGGTAGGCGGTGGGGGTCGTCGGCGACGAACGCCCTGGTCTGTCTGGAGGCGTTCCCAGTCCACTGGTTCGCCTCCTGCCCCGGAGCGCAGCCGATCAGCGTCTGTGCCTCGCCCGGTTCTGTCCGTTCCGCCTCACGCAGTGATGTCCTGTCGACGGAGCCGGTACCACTGGGGAGCGGTTCTCGTCAGCGGCCACCCCAGGCCGGCGGTGTCCGCTGGCTCGACCGAGAGCATCTTCCAGCGTGGGAACGCGTTCTCGACATCGGCCCGTGACATGCCGCCTACCATCGAGCCCGCCCGGGTCGGTTGAAAGGCGAGCAGGAGCAGCGTGGCCCGGGCGTTGGAGAGGGCAGAGACACCTCGAGCCGTGGCGAGACGCTGGGGAGTGGTGAGGCCCTGGAGACAGCCGATGTCGAGGAAGAAGTCGAACCCGCCGAGGGAGGCGGTCTGGAGCTCCGTCACGTCGCCGACCACGAACGTAGCGCCGGGAGTGCCCCTGCGGTTCGCGGCGTCGATCGCGCGGGCGACGTTGTCGATGCCAACAGCATCCCAACCCCTTCTGGCCAATTCGACCGTGTACGCGCCACGCCCACACCCAAGATCGAGGACGCGGCCCGGCGGTCGGGGTCGTTCAGCCTCTTCCCGGTCCAAGACCGCGGTGATGCTCCCAGCTGCGGTCTTTCGGTAACGCTCCCAGGGAGTGATCCCGAGACGGTACGCCAAGGCGTAACCGTAGCGCGTCCCTTTCATCGCGACGACCTTTCAGCGTAGATTGACGGCGCACTTGGTGATGGAACGAATCCTGCCCAGGGCGCTCCGGACAATCCGCTTATTGAGGTCGGCTAACGGGCTCTATCCTCGTGGCGCGCTTGCGTCCGCCAGCCGGATTCGTACCCGCCGCCGAGGCCGGCCGGGGAGATGCCGACGCCGGGGGTGCACAGTTCCCTGAGCTGGGGTGTTGTTGCCGCAACACCCGATCGGATGCCGAGCGCTTGAGCGCCGCGGCGAAGTCGTCGTCATCCGGCAGGTCGCCGACCCCGGTCCACTCCGTTCGTGCTGACTGCTCATGATGTCTCCCAGAGGTGGTGCAGGGGAGGGTCCCCGTCAGCGGCGGGTCGCTAGGTTTTCATCGGGTCGGCGGCCTCATCTTGACGGCGTCAAGGGCTCCCGCCGGCGTGCCCTGCAGCGGCGCCATCCGCTGGAGACGTGCGGGGACCAGCGAGCCGAGGCGCATCAGCTGCGGCGCGAGGCGGACCTGCATCCGCGTGCGGGGGATCAGCATCCTCATGCTCGCCGGCCCGATGCTGCGCGAGCGATGCACGAGCTCACGGAGCCGGTCCTCGTAGGCGCGCATCCCGGCCTCGAGGCTCCCACCGGCGCTGCCCACTTCCTGGGCGAGCGCGTAAGCGCCGACGACGGCCAGGCTCGTTCCGCCGCCCACGGCGGCGCCGGGGGAGTAGCCCGCGTCGCCCACAAGCGCGACGCGGCCGGTGGACCAGCGGTCCATGTCGATGCGGCTGATGGAGTCGAAGTAGAAGTCCGCGCTCGCGTCCATCTCGGCGAGCAGCCGAGGGATCTCCCATCCGTCGTCGCCGTACACCTGGTGCAGGATCCGCCTCTGTGCGTCGTCGTCGCGGTGCTCGACGGCGTACTCCTCGTCCCGGCGGAAGAGGAACCCTGCCCGAGCGGTGTCGCCCCGCCGGACCGGATAGATCCCGGCCAACCGGCCCGGAGCGTTGTAGACGAGCATGCGGCCGTCGAGATGCAGGTAGTTGGGGAGGGTAAAGATGACGAGGTAGCCGCCCATGAAGCGCCGGAAGGTCTCCTCTGGACCGAAGGCCAGCCGACGAACGACGGAGTGCAGGCCGTCGGCGCCGACGACGAGGTCGAACAGCCGATCGGGGCCGCGCTCGAAGGTCACCTGGGCCGCGTCCGAGTCGTGCTCAAGCGTGGCGACGGAGTCCTCGAAGACGTACTCGACGTCGTCGCACGTCGCCTCGTACAAGATGCTCGCGAGTTCCCCGCGCATGACCTCCACGTGCCGGTTCGCCACCCCGGCGACCAGCCGCCCGAGGTCGACGTCCACCGGCCGGCCGCCCCGGGGCAGGAAGGTCAGGGCGTCATTGCGCGACCGCGCGTCGACGACGGCCGGAAGAACGCCCGTCCACTGCGCGACGTCCATCGCCGGCCCGAACAGGTCCACGGCATGGCCGCTGGTACGGACCCGCGCCAGTGGCATCCGCTCGACCACGGTCACCGCGAACCCCTGCCGGCACAGCCAGTAGGCGGTGATCGGCCCGGCCACACTCGCGCCCGAGATCAGGACTCTTCGCGCTCTGCCCGTCATGACGTCCCTCTCTACCCTGATGCGGTTACGAGCCGACGGGGCGCCTGCCGCTGACCAGAGGGAGTGGCTGCCGGTGAGGACGGGAGGACCTTCCTCATCACGATGCGCTCGGCGCCGAGACGACGGACATGAGCATGCGGCTTCAAGCGGGTGAACCATCGTTCTTGCCCCTGCGGGTAAGGTCAAGGGCCCGGGTCGCCTGGTAGTCGCCTGGTAGAGGTCCTTCAGAGCGCCCTGCCCGGGGAAAGTGGCCTGAGCCCTGCTGCCGACGCAGAAGACGCCGGGCCGTGCGGAGTCAGCGCCTTTGATGCAGCCTCGACAGGGACACGGAGAAATGTCGACACGTCTTGGATGGTGCGTGTGTCAGGCCTTGACATCCGCGATCTGGTAATCGTGGATGTCGTAGCTCACGACCGAGGTCGGCGGTTCGACACCCATGTCCTTGAGGATCGCGGCAAGGGGGCCGTTGTAGAACGCGTCCGCCTGGGCCTGTGACTCCCAGACGTCGACCGCCCGGATGTGGGCATCGTCGACCAGTGCCGCCCAGTGCATCAGGTTCCCGGCGGGTCCGGGTCCGCCCGTGCTGAACCCGAGCCGCTTCAGCGTTTGGTCATACTGGTCCGACGTCCCGGCATAGTCGATGAGGAAAGCGATTGGCATGGCCGCCTCCGAGCCCTCGGTGATGGGTGTGAGGCTCAGAGTGGATCGGAATGACTCCCGTGCGACAGAGGCATCGGTCCCGGTGGGTCGGGCGATTGCCCGGGGGGTCGGGAACGATCGCTCAGGCGTCCGGGACGTATCAGGAAGGAGCCTGCCGGTACGCCTGATCGCCGAGAAGGAGTCCCGCCATGACTACGACTTGGAAGCTGTCGGCCGTGAGGGCACCCCTGGCCTGTGCCGGGGTGTCGCTGCTCGCCGGCTCGCTCCTGTGGCAGCCGCTGCTCGCTGCCGAGCACCTAGCGGATGTCGCCCATCCGTCGGCCGGCGTCGGCTGGTACCTGGACCAGGCGGGATTCCTCGTCGCGATGCTCCTGTTGCTGACGGGAATCGGCGCCCTCGACCGCGCGAGGGTGGCCGGGTCAGGGCGGGTCGGGCGGTGGGCGCTGCGCGGCCTGCTGCTCGCGTGGGCCCTGCTCGTCGCGGGCGAGATCGCGCAGCTGGCGACCGGCAGCGAGACAGCTCCTCTGGTCAACGCGCTGCAGGGCATCGGTGGCCTGCTGACCTACCCGAGCGGTCTCGTGGCGGGCGTCGCGGTAGCGCTGGCCGGCAGGCTGCAGGGGTGGCGGCGCTGGCCGCTGCTCGCGACGGCCGTGTACGAGACGGTCGTCATTCTCGTGCCGGTGCTGGTGACGAACTCCGCGCCGAACTGGGCGGCCGAGGCCGTCTGGCAAGCGGGCTGGGCCCTCGTCGGTGCCGCTGCCTGGAGCCAGGCACACGAGGCCGCCCAGGGGCCGGTGACAACACCGACGGCGCCGACCATCCTGAGCACGTGACCAGACCGGACGCGGAGA
>Ga0157369_10007126_pt1 | contig 12891 bp, 12 predicted proteins | sample C25metaG_FD_113461 | JGI IMG/M metagenome (GOLD analysis project Ga0157369, IMG submission 113461) | Corn rhizosphere microbial communities from Kellogg Biological Station, Michigan, USA - C2-5 metaG | ecosystem: Host-associated > Plants > Roots > Rhizosphere > Soil | place: USA: Michigan...
GGTCGCGGACGAGGCCGGCATCTCGCTGGTCGAGATGGCCATCGCGTTCGTGCTGAACCACCCGGCGGTGACCGCACCGATCGTCGGGCCGCGCACGATGGAGCAGTTCGAGGGCCAGCTCGCGGCGGCAGAAGTCGTGCTCGACGACGCCGTGCTCGACCGCATCGACGAGATCGTGCCCCCGGGCGTGAACCTCAACCCCGCCGACGGCGGCTGGTCGCACCCGGGGATGGAGCCGGCGGCGCGGCGGCGCTGAAGCGGGCCGGCGCGCGGCCGCGCTTCGGCGTGGCGTGAGATGTCACCCCATTGGGGGGATGCGCGCAAGCCGGCGACTGGGTTGGATAGGGGTTCCCCCTGCGTTAGCCCATGCGAGGGACCCCCCGAACCTCGAGGAGCTGCAGTCATGCCCGAGCACGCGATCGACCGCACGGTGCTGCCGATTCGACGACTGCCATTCGCGGGGGTGGTGAACCGGACTCTGGACGGGTGCGAGCCAGACTGGAACCAGGCCAAGAGGCCAATGCCGCCGGAGGATGCCCCGAACGTCTTGCTCGTCCTGATCGACGACGCCGGCTTCGGCAACCCGAGCGCATTCGGCGGCCCGATAGAGACCCCCAATTACACGCGCATCGCGAACGAGGGCCTCAGGTACAACCGCTTCCACGTCACGGCGGTCTGCTCGCCAACCCGGGCCGCGTTGCTGACGTCCCGTAATCAGCACCGCGTCGGATTTGGGCTCGTCAGCGAGTTCTCCGGGCCGTTCCCCGGCTACAACGCCACCCTTCCGCGGGACTGCGCCCCGTTTCCCCGAGTCTTGCAGGAGAACGGGTACATCACCGGCGGGTTCGGCAAGTGGCATCTGACGCCCGACGATCAGCAGGGCGCGGCCGGCCCGTTCAACCGCTGGCCGAACGGGCTGGGGTTCGGCTACTACTGGGGCTTCCTCGGCGGCGAGACCGGGCAGTACGACCCGCTGCTGGTGGAGAACCAGAAGACGATCGGCGTGCCGGAGAGCGAGGACGGCAAGCCGTACTACCTCCCGGACGACATGGCCGAGAGGACGATCGCCTGGCTGCACCACGTGCGCGCGGAGGAGCCCGCGACACCGTGGTTCGCGTACGTGGCCACCGGCTGTAGCCACGCGCCGCACCAAGTGCCGAAGGAATGGTCCGACAAGTACGCCGGTAAGTTCGATCAGGGTTGGGACGCGCTGCGCGAGGAGACGTTCGCCCGCCAGAAGGAATTGGGCGTGGTCCCGGCTGACGCGGAGCTGACAGAGCGCAACGAAGCATTCCCGGCCTGGGACTCGTTGACCGAGACCGAGAAGCGGCTATGCGCCCGCCAGATGGAGGTCTATGCCGGCTACTCCGAGAACGCCGACTGGAACATCGGGCGGATCCTCGACGCGATCGAGGAGATGGGCGAGCTCGACAACACGCTCGTGGTGTGGATCTGGGGCGACAACGGCGCGAGCCTGGAGGGCACGCTCGCCGGCACGTTCAACGAGCTCACCACGTTGAACGGCATCCCGCTCACCGTGGAACAGCAGCTCGCGCTCGCTCTGAAGCATGGCGGGCTCGAGGCTTGGGGCGGCGACCAGATGGCTCCCCACTATTCCTCCGGCTGGGCCTGGGCCGGCAACTGCCCGTTCGACTGGGGCAAGCAGGTGGCCTCTCACCTGGGTGGCACCCGCAACCCGCTGGTCATCCGCTATCCGCGCAAGATCGCCGACGCCGGCGGCCTGCGCAGCCACTTCACCCACGTCGTGGACATCGGCCCAACGATTCTGGACATCGCCGGGATTCCGCAGCCGGACTCGGTCGACGGCATCGAGCAGGAGCCGATGCATGGCTTCACCTTCGCCGACTCGCTGTCCGACGCGGGCGCCCCGGAGCGCCACACGCAGCAGTACTTCGAGGCGTGTGGAAACAGGGCGATGTACAAGGACGGCTGGTGGTTCGCGCAGCGGCTGCCACGGATCCCGTGGGAGTTCGACCCGGACGTGCTCAGGCACTTCGGTCCGGGAGCGTGGAACCCCGACGACGATCCGATCGAGCTCTATTACCTGCCCGATGACTTCTCGCAAGCGCGGAACATCGCGGCGGATCATCCGGAGAAGGTCGAGGAGCTGCGAAAGCTGTTTTGGGAGGAGGCCGAGAAATACGACGTCCTGCCGCTGCTCGGCGGGCTCAGCTCCTTCTACGGCATCGTGCCGCCGATCCCGAAGGAGTCGAAGTTCACCTACCGGGGCGATATCCAGAACGTGCCCGCCGGGATGATCCCCAAGATCTACAACCACTCGTACACGATCGCCGCCGACCTGGTGATCCCGGACGGCGGCGCCGAGGGCGTGATCGTCGCGGAGGCGGACCACCTGGGCGGCTTCGTGCTGTTCGTGCAAGACGGGCGGCTCAAGCACACCTACTCGATGCTCGGCGTGTTCGAGTACAGGCAGGAGTCAGAGGCGCCGCTCCCCACGGGCGAGGTGAACGTCGAGGTGATCTTCGCGGCCGATGCCCCGAAGCCCGCGACGGGCGGTGAGGTGACCCTCCTGGTGAACGGTCAGCCGGTCGCTCGCGGCCGCATGGAACACACCGTGCCGTCTCGCTTCTCGGGCTACTCGGGAATGGACATTGGCCGCGACAACGGCCTGCCCGTCGATCGCAGCTACGCGGACAAGCTGCCGTTCGCCTTCACCGGGACGATCAAACAGGTGGTGTTCGACGTGGCTCCGCACCTGAGCGACGAGGAGAAGGAAGCCCTGCACCTGCACGCACAACAGGCGCTCGCGGCGCACGGCGCCAACGCCTAGCCACGCGGGCAGCCCGAAAGGAAGCAACCATGAGCGACGAGACGCTGGACGTCCTGATCGGCGTGTATCTCATCCCCGATCTCGCGAAAGAGGACTTCGACGGGCTGATCAAGCTCATCGAGGACAAGAGCGTGACGAGTGACGGCGTCGTCCTCGTCTCCAAGGACGAGCAGGGCGAGCTTCATGTGACCGAGGCCGGCGATCATCTGGGCCGCCGGGGCGCCACGGTCGCCGGCGGCGTCGGATTGGTGGTGGGCCTGTTCTCGCCTCCCCTCCTGGCCGCGACGGCCGCGGGAGCCGCGGTGGGCGCGGTGGCCGGCAAGTTCGCCAGCCACCGAATCGCTCACGGGATCGGCGACAAGATGGATGACGCGCTGCCGCCAGGCTCGGCCGGGGTGATCGCCGTCTACGACCACGCCGACGCCGAGGGCGTCGACAAGGCGCTGGCGAACGCGGTCAGGAAGTCAGCGGCGCAGATCGACAAGGCCAGTGCGAAGGAGCTCAAGGGCGGCCTCGAACAGGCCGCAGCCGGGCTCGCCAGCTAACGCGAGTCGCCGCTCACAGTCCTGTCACCGCCTTGATCCGGCCGGACTCGACGGCCGCCTTGATCCGGCCGGACTTGACGGCCGCCTCGAGCGCTTCGTAGTCGCGCTGGTTCTGATCGGCGTAGGCCTTGGAGAATTCGACCATCGCGCGGTCGAAGCTGTCGCCCTTGGCGACCACTCGCTCGCCGTGGTTCGGGAACTCGCTCTTGCCGAGGAACCCCTCGAGCACCGATGCGGCGGCCTCCTTCATCTGAAGGAACAACGGATCCTGCCCGTCGCGGCCGAGCAAGAGCGCGATCCACGCGCGGGTACCGACGCTGCCCACTCCGACCACCTTGCGGGCGAAGTCGCTCAGCTCGAACTGCTCGAGCAGTTTCCGGCGGTCGAATCCGAGCGTGTCGCGCGCGGCGATCAGCATGCTCGCGCGCCCGTAGCGGATCGGCACCAGCTCCGGAACGCGAGCGCCGGCCTGCCGTTCCGAGAAGCTCAACCGGATCGGGCCGCCCGGGAGCCGGCTCGAACGCCGCGTGAGCTGAGCGTGGAACCTCGGCCCGGGCGGCTTTGCCGCGCGCGACCCGCTCCGCTACGGAGAGGCGCGGTCGCGCCACGGTCGCCCGCTTGCTCGATGGCTCCGCCGCGGGCCGGGGAGTCTCGGTCGTCGCTGTCATGAGGTCCTCCAGTTGGTCATCACTTCGCGTTGTCCGGCTGTCCCGACACATCCGTGACGCAGCGAAAGCCGAGGTGGCTTGTGGAGGTGTCGATCGACTGCGCCTGGCGTGCCGCCGGCCGGTAGCGAAGGCAGTAGCTGGACGCGCAGAGGTGTGAGCCGCCCTTGATCACGCGGCGGGGAATGTGCTCGCCAGGGCTCCCGAGCTCGTAGCTTCGCTCAGGTGTCTCGACCCGGGGGTTGCGTGGCGCGCAGCACGGGCTCTCGCCGGCGTCACCGTCCCCGCCGGCGCCCGTCGGTGAGTAGTAATCGCTCGTCCACTCCCAGACGTTGCCGGTCACGTCGTGCAGCCCATAGCCGTTCGGCGGGAAAAGCCCGACGGGCGAGGTGCCACGCCACCCCCTGGCTCCCGTGTTGCGCCAGGGAAAGTCTCCCTGCCAGTAGTTGGCCATCAGCTCGCCGTCCGGCTGCGGCTCGTCCCCCCAGGCGAACACCGCGGTGTCGAGCCCGCCGCGGGCGGCGAACTCCCACTCGGCCTCGCTGGGCAAGCGCTTGCGTGCCCAGCCGGCGAACGCCTGGGCGTCCTCGTAGGCGATGTGGGTAACCGGGTGATCCGCCCGCTCGGAGTTATCGCTCTCCGGTCCCCACGGATGGCGCCAGTTGGCGCCGGGGACGTAAGCCCACCACCGGTCTGGCTCGTCGAGCGGCACCGGCACCGGAGTCGGGCGAAAGACGGCGGAGCCCTCCACCAGCGCGGCCAGGCCCACGTCCGGGTAGTCGGCGGGATCGATCGGACGCTCGGCGACCGTCACATGACCGGTCTGCGCGACGAACTCCGTGAACTGGCTGACGGTCACGGGTCCGCGATCGATGGCGAAGGCGTCAACCGCGATCTCCCGTACGGGCCCCTCCTCGACATAGAAGTCATCCGACCCCATGTGAAAGGTGCCCGCCGGGAGTTCGATCATCTCGTCGTGCAAGACGATCCCGGACGGGACGCTGCTAGCGGCGGCGTGAGACTCGCCGCGCGGTCCGCCGTCCGCTCCGTCGCGCGACCCTACGTGATCCAAGCATTTTCAACCTCGTTGTCGAAGGGATGTAACTCCGCTACTTCGCGGCGCCGGCAGCCGACTTCTCCATGGCGTGGAGCTGCTCCGCATCCTGTTTCGATGCGAGGCCCAGCGCCACGAGATCCAGCGGGCTGATGAAGCCGTCGCCGACCCGGAAGCCTCCCGCTCGCGCGATGGCATCTCGCAGCGGGACCGCCCACTGGTGCTCGAGGAGGATGAGGGCGGCAGCCGTGTCGTTTGGGATGTCGGCGAGGACATCCCAGACCTCCTCATCGTCCGAGATCGGGTAGATCCCGCCGGCCTCGGCCACCGCCTCGGCACCGGCCTCCGCGCCAGCCTCCATCCCCTCCTCACCCGCGATGCCAAGACCTATCAAAGCGGCCACCTTGCTGCCGAGCTCGACCGCCTCATCCTCGGTCAGGTTGCTGAGGTGCTCGACCTCGAACTCGCCCTGCGCGTCCTTGTACACCGCGAGCGCATCGATCACGCGTACGGTGTCGCTCTCGCGCAGCCGCTCTAGCTCCTGGATGATCTCGCCGTGGAAGTCAGGATGCTCAAACCCGAGCACGATGAGCTGTACTGGCCCAATGGCCATCTTGTCTCCTCTGTTCAGTTGCAAGAGCACTATCCGCGCACTCCGGGCCAGTCGCATCGTCCGATCGGGGTGAGGTCGCGGCACTGGCGCCCTCGGACTCGCCCAGATCGGATGAGGCCGGCCAGCCCGAGCGCCGGTACGGTCGGCCATCCTCTTTTTTCAGCTGACGAGTTGGGAGCTGGGGCTCCTGTTCTTCGCGGTGGTCCTCGGCGCCACTGGGCTCGGGGTTTTCCTGGGTCACCGCGTCCGCCATCTCTCGGAGAGCCTGAAAGAGCCGTTCGGCATTCTCCAGGGAGCGCTGCTCGGCGTGGTCGGGCTTATCCTCGCCTTTGGGCTCTCACTCGCCGTTTCCCGCTACCAGGATCGCCGCGCGGACATCGTCAGCGAGGCGAACGCGATCGGCACCACCTACCTGCGCGCCGAGACCCTGGCGGAGCCCATGCGCAGCCGCTCGCTGGACCTCCTGGTCCGTTATACGCGGAGCGCCATCCGGATCTCCGACCAGGTGCCGGGCAGCGACGGGGCAAAAAGCGCCCGCGTCGAGGAAGGGCAACTCGAGCGGCAGCTTTGGACCCTCGCGGGACAATCTCTCGCGACCGCGCCGACGGCGAGCGCGCCACGCCTCTACGTCGACGCGCTCAACGGGATGATCGACGGGGAGACCGTGCGCGTCGCCGCCCTCAGCAATCGGGTTCCGACCGCTGTCCTCGTGCTCGAAGTGCTCGGGTCCGCGCTCGCCCTCGGGCTGCTCGGCGCGTACCTGGCAATCATCGGAAGGGGCGTGCTGGCCGTGACTATGGCGGCGGCGCTCGTCGCGTTCCTGCTCCTCGTGACCGCCGACCTCGACCGTCCCACGCGAGGGATGATCCGCGTCCCCGACAACGCGCTCACGAACCAGCTCGCCTCGATGACGCAACCACCTGCCGCCGCGCCACCCCGCCCGCGCTGAACCGGCGCCGGCGCAACCTGAGACCATGCCCACATGACCCGCAACAAGAAGAAGTTCAAGGAGCTCTCGCCGAAGCAGCAGGTGGCCGCGATCGTGTCGATGGTCATCGCGCTGGTGATCGTGGGAGCCGCCGAGCGCGACCTCCATCGCCGGCCGGAGGACGAGGTGCGGGGCGAGAAGTGGATCTGGCGCCTGGTGTGCCTGAACGCTGCGGGTGCCGTCGCGTATCTCCGCTTCGGCCGCCGGCGTTAGTTGTGCTTCGCGCTCCAGTGCACCTTGCCGGTGTCGGCCTTCGAGCAACCGGGCACCGTGCCCTTGACCCGTAGCGTGCCGGCAGCCTTGTCCTGACTGCTGAAGTGGCCGTGCACCGTGTAGGTCACCCGGCCGCCGTTCTGCTTCACACTGGCGCTGAACTTCTGGTCCTTCCCGACGTGGATCGTGTGCGGGAAGGTTCCGGACGTGGCGCTCGGCGCGCTGCCCGTGCAGGTGACCGGGATGTTGTTGAACTCGAAGCGGGTGAGCTTCTTCACGCTGCCGTGCTTGGCCACCAGCGTGATGTCGACCGTTCCGCTCCCTCCGCCGGCAGGACCGTGGATCACACGGCGGGCGGCAAGCGCGACGGCGGGCAGCAGCAGGAGGGCAACCGCGAGTCCAACTCCGACCATCCTGCGTGGGCTCATCGGCGCGACCGTATCCGCAGCAGGGTTCCGCGGTCAATCGCTTTGGCGCGAATGCCCCAGCCCCACGACCCGCGCGAGGCAGAGTCAGCCTCGGCGCCGCAGTGCCCGCCGCCACCAGGCGACGTGCGCCCGGCGCAAGCGCCGGTACTGGCCGATGGTCATACCGGCAGGGATGTCCGGCTCGCCGATGTAGATCGTGCGTGGCGTGCTCATGAGATGCGTCAGCCCGTCTGGGCGCCGGACAGTTCCGCTCGCAGCGTCGCGATCTCCGTCACGGCCGCGCCGACGTACGCGTGATGCGCCGCGACCAGGTCGTCGTCGAGATCCGAGACGTAGGTCGTGTTCGCGCCCAGCCCCTCGAGGGATGCGAGCGCGCGCTCTGCGTGGAGTTGCGTCAAGTGGTGCCTCAGGTCCGCCGCCATCCAGGGCGAGGGGACTATGCAGTGATCGTCGAACATGCCTTATTTGACGCGCCGGCTCCCCACAACCTTCCGCGGGCGGCACGCAGATCAGTCGGCCACGCGTGCGAGCACGTGAGGAAGCTGGCGCCGCGACGAGATGTCGAGCTTGCGGAAGGCCCGTCCGAGGTGGGTCTCCACCGTCTTCTCGGTGACGAACAGCGTCTGGGCGATCTCCCGGTTCGTGCCGCCCGCCGCGGCGAGCTCCACCACCCGCCGCTCGCTGGGCGTGAGCGAGTCCACACCGGTGCGGTCGGTGGTCCTTGGCCGGACACCGATCGCGGCGAGCTCGGTGCGCGCTCGGCGCTCAAGAGCGCGGGCCCCGCAGCGCGAGGCAAGCTCAAGCCCCACGAGTAGCGGCTCCCGGGCCGCCTTGCGCTGCCCGGCGGCCCGGAACGCCGCGCCGAGGTCGACGAGCGCGCGGGCATGCTCCAGCCGCGCCGGCGACGGCTCCAGCACCGCGACCGCTTCGGCAAGTCCTTCCAGCCGTTCGGCAGGAGGGCCGACGAGCGCGCTGGCGCGGAGCGCGATGCCGATCGCGCGCGCCGCTCCGAACGCCTGCGCGCGGCGCACCTCGTCGGAGGCCAGCTCGCGTGCCTCGTCCTGGCGTCGGAGCTCTGCCAGTGACAGGGCGGCCGCAGAGCGCCACGCCAGCAGGGCCGGATTCTCGCCGCCAAATGCCGGGTCGTCCCGTCCGCACCCGCACAGCTCCTCGATCGCGGCCTGATGGTCGCCGGCCGCGGCGCGGAGGACGCCCGAGGCGTAGCGAAGCTGCGAGCTCGACGTGAAATCGGCGTCGTACCCGACGCCAACGCGCTCGACAAGCCGCTGGAGAGCGTCGGGAGGCTCCTCGCGTTCGAGGCCCGCCAGCACCGCTGCCGCCACCGCCATGACAAGGAAGCGGGCGCCGAGCAGATCGGTGGCGAGCTCGATCGCCGTCTGTGCGTCCGCCTGGGCGGCAAGCAGGTCACCGCTTCGGACCCCTACTAGCGCTCGAAGCGCGGACACCGTCACGACCGTCAGCGCGGCGCCTTTCCTGCGCGCCCGCCCGAGGATGTCATCCATGCATCGCTTGGCATCGTCAAGACCGTCCGCCGCCCCGAGGGTGCCCAGTGCCACGAGCGCCCAGTTCTCGCCACGATGGGGTTCGAGCGGAAGCGGGGCGGCGAGTGCGCGCATCGCCAGGTCGACAGTCGTGGCCGCTGATCGCAGGTTCAGCATCTCCTCCATCGCGAGCGTGGCGAGCGTCGTGGCCTCGAGCACGTCGCGCGCCGGGCCGCCCGGGTCGCGCAGATTGGCGATCGTCGCAGCGGCGTCACGCTTGGCCGACGCCGAGGTTGAACTGAGGCCGAGCAGCGCCACCTCGAGCTGATCCCGCGCCGGCTGATCCTCCGGAAGGCGGTTCTGGGCGCGCCGCAGGATTGCCGCTCCGTCGGCAGCGTGCCCGGCGAAGAAGAGCATGCCGCTGAGTTCGATCGCGGCTTTGGCAATGGCGGCCGGCTGCTGCCCGTGCTCGACCACCTCGGTGAGCGGACCAATCGCCTCGGGCGCCCCGGCACGAGCGTAGGCCTGTCCCAGGTCGAGCAGGATCTGGAGCCGGTGGTCCTCTGCCGGAGGCTCCTCGAGGGCGCGGGAGAGCAGCGCGGCCGTCCCGGTCGCATCGCCCAGCGTCCATGCCTCGCGTCCCGCCTCGTACAGCAGTTCCACCGCCGCCGGGTCGCCCTCCGGGTCCGTGTGCATCACCTGCGCGGCCACCTGCAGCGGCGGCGCGCCGCGCTCGCGCAGGATCGTGGCCGCAGCACGATGGAGGCGCTGGCGCTCCGCGGGCGACTGGTCTCCATAGATAGCGGTCCGCAGCATCGGATGGACGAAGCGCACGGTGCCGCCAGCTTCCACCACCCCGGCGGCGACCAACGCCGCCATCGCCGGTTCCAGCTCGGCACCGTCCAGTCGCGCCAGCAGAGCGGCGTCGCGCACCTGCGCGCCGTCGTCGAGAACGCTGAGCGCGCGAGCGAGCGCGGCGGCCGGCGCAGGCAGCCGTGACAGGCGGAGCAGCACCCCGTTCGCCACCCCGCGCGGGACGATCTCCGCCACATCGCCTGCCACGGCCGCGGTGGGCGCAAGGCCGCGCGCCGCCACCTCGTCCAGCAGCTCGCCGACCAGGAATGGATTGCCGCCCGTCACCTCCACGCAGGCGCGCACGAACGCTGGGTCGGGCTGGCCGGACAGCCGCGCGGCCACCAGCGCGCCCACGGCCGCCGGCGTGAGCGGAGCCGGACGCAGCTCCTCGGTGGCGGGGTCGGCCACGAGGGTTGCCGCCTCTGGCGTGAGCGCAGGGTCGGGCGGGCGCGTGGCGAGAACGACCGCGACCGGTTGGCCCTCGACCCGCCGCACGATGAACGACAGCCAGCGTGCCGACGACGCGTCGCACCACTGCAGGTCGTCGACCACGAGCACGACGGGCGTGTCGGCCGCCATGTTGGAGGCGAGCCAGTACAGGCCATGCTGCCAGGCGTAGCTCGGATCGGCGGCGGCGTCAGCGGCCGGTGCCGCGGGCGCTCCGGTGAGGAGATCCGCCGCCAAGCCCGCCGCGCCAGCCAGCCAGCGATCGCGCTCGCCGCCGTCCGCCTCCAGCAGCGCCCGCTCGAACAGCTGGCGCACGACACCGAACGGGAAGCCTCGCTCGAGCTCCGTGCCCCGCGCGTGGAAGAGCCGCAGGCCGAACTCCCGCGCGCATCCCCGTGCCTCGTCCAGCAGGCGTGACTTCCCCATGCCGGGAGCGGCCTCGATCATCAGCGCTCCACCGTCGCGACGGCCGGCCGCGCGGAGCACCGCGCGGATGCGCTCGACCTCGTGCTCGCGCTCGAGCAGCGCGACCGGCCGGGCAACCGCGGATGTGTCCATGCGCGGGGTCGATCGTACGGCGCGCGCGGGGTGCGGCGCAATGTTCAGGGGTCGATGTCAGGGGATGCGCCCGATGTGCGGAGAGCTGCGCGGCCCGAGCATGACCGGCATGCCACTCATTCAGGTCAAGCTCATCGAGGGACTCTTCACAGGGCCGCAGAAGCGAGAGATCGTCGAGCGCCTGAGCGAGACGATGATCGAGATCGCGGGCGAGAGCATGCGCCACGTCACGTCGTGCATCGTCGAGGAGGTCGCCAGCGGTGAATGGAGCATCGGCGGCCAGACGGTCACGGCCGACGACCTCCGAGCACTCGCCTCGGGCGAACCCGAGGGTGGCTGATCGTCCATGGCCACGCCGGGAACGCGCCGTCTCGATCCAGCCGCGATCGGGGACCACCTGGACCGTCTGTACCGCGTGGCGGTCGCGCTGTGCGGCTCGCGGGAGCGGGCCGAGGACCTGGTCCAGGACACGTACGTGCGGGTCTTGTCGAAGCCCCGGTATCTAAGGAACGACGACGACCTTGGCTACCTGCTGCGCGTCCTGCGCAACATGTTCATCAGCCAGCATCGCCGCGACAGCGTCAGGCCGGCGCTGGCCACCGCCACCGAGCTCGAGCGCTTCGCGGATGGCTCCGCACGACGTCCGGACGAGATCGTGGAGTCGCGTCTCGTCTACGAGGCCATTCACGCGCTTCCACCCCACTTCCGCGATGCCGTCGTCGCCGTGGACGTGGCCGGGCTCAAGTACCGGGAGGCGGCCCGGGCGCTGGGCATTCCCGAAGCCACCGTCACGAGCCGGGTCTTCAGGGGTCGAAAGAGGCTCGCCGAGGAGCTTCGGCCGGAGCAGTCGTCCCCGGGAAAGGTTTCCGGCGATGCGTGCGTCCTTGTTGCGGACCCCACCCCCCATCGGAAGGACGCAACGTGAGACCCCCACTCATCTTGGTCACGCTCGGCGCGACGCTCGTGAGCTTCGGCAGCATCGCCTTACCCGCCCACGCGGCGGTCAGCTCCGCGTCGATAGACAACACCACCGCGACGCTCAACCTCGACGGCGCCGACGACAACGTGACCGTGTCCGTATCGGGCGGCCTGCTCGTGCACGGACAGGTCACAGGCGGGCTGAACAGCGGCTCGGACTGGGACAGCGCGACCGCCGGCGATCAGACCGTGCCCGCCAACGGCACGTTCACCGTGGTCGTCAACGGCGGCGACGGCAACGACGCGATCACCGTGCTGGCGAAAACCACCGAGCTCGCCAGCGCGACCCTGAACGGCGATGGCGGCGACGACGTCCTCACCGGCGCGGACACGAACGACAACCTCAGCGGTGGCGAGGGCAACGACCGCCTGATCGGCGCCCACGGAACCGACAACATGGTCGGCGACGCCGGCAACGACACCCTGGTCTGGAACAACGGCGACGGCACGGACACGATGGACGGCGGCGCCGGCAACGATGCCGCGGAGGTGAACGGCAGTCCCACGCTTGGCGACGTCTTCACCATCGCGCCCGAGGCACAGCCGGGGCGCATTCTGTTCAAGCGCACGAACCTCGTGAACTTCACGCTCACCACGACGACCGAGCGCTTCCAGGTGAACGGGCTCGGCGGCGATGACTCCCTCACCTCGGTTGACGGTGTGGGTGCGCGCACGCTGCTCTCGGTGGACGGCGGCGCGGGCAACGACGTGATCAAGGGCACCGACGGGCCGGACCTGATCACCGGTGGCGAGGGCAACGACACCCTCGACGGCGGCGCGGGTGACGATCGGATAGTCGGCGACCGCGGCAGCGACGCCATGAACGGCGACGCGGGCGACGACACGCTCGTGTGGAACAACGGCGACGGCAGCGACGTCATGGACGGCGACGACGGCCGCGACGACGTGGAGGTGAACGGCGCCCCCGCGGCGGGCGACATCTTCGACGTTCAGGCGAACGGGTCGCGCGTCAAGTTCGAGCGCACGAACCTCGTCCCGTTCTCGCTCGACATCGGCTCCAGCGAAACGACGCACGTAAACGGCCTCGGTGGTGACGACACGATCACGGTCGGCGACGTCGGCGGCTTCGCGGTCACCGCGTCGGGCGGTTCCGGCGACGACACGCTCACGGGCGGCAGCGGACCGGAGACCTTCCGCGGCGGGTCGGGCAACGACACCATCACCGCAGGCGGCGGCATCGACGTCGTCTCAGGCGACGACGGTGACGACACC
>Ga0157369_10007129_pt1 | contig 12889 bp, 13 predicted proteins | sample C25metaG_FD_113461 | JGI IMG/M metagenome (GOLD analysis project Ga0157369, IMG submission 113461) | Corn rhizosphere microbial communities from Kellogg Biological Station, Michigan, USA - C2-5 metaG | ecosystem: Host-associated > Plants > Roots > Rhizosphere > Soil | place: USA: Michigan...
GAACGGCTGCTGGATCAGGCTCGCTTTCTACTCCTGCTGTAAGGCCGACTGGCCGGGCTGCCCGCACCGCTGGACAGCGTCTTTCCAGCCATCGATGACCTGGCCGGTCTGGCGACAGCCACCGCCAGTGCGCGTGACCAGGGCTTCGGCGGCCTGTTGTGCATCCATCCCCGCCAGGTCGCCGTGGTGCACGACAGCCTGCGGCCGACGCCAGCGGAAATCGATTGGGCACGGCAGGTGATCGCGGCGAGTCAGGGCGACGTGGGGGTCTTCGTCGTCGACGGGAAAATGATCGATGCACCCGTCATCGGGCGGGCCCAGCGACTGCTGAGGCGTCTGCAAACAGGTGCTCCGGTGTTAGGCAGAGCTGAAGGCCCTGTTGGGCAATGATGAATTCCACCCCACGGAGGGGGCGCGTTTAATAAACCCGACCTGATTACAAAAACAAGATGAGGTGTCGCCATGCCCACGTTGACTATCAAGACGCTGTTCTGTGCCGCCGTGTTTTCCTTCGCCGGTTCGCTTTACGCGGCAGATGAAGCTCCCATCACCATCAAGTTTGCCCATGTGGTCGCCGAGCACACGCCCAAGGGGCAGGGCGCGGTGCTGTTCAAGAAGCTGGCGGAAGAGCGCCTGCCCGGCCGGGTGAAGGTCGAGGTCTATCCCAACTCGTCGTTGTTTGGCGATGGCAAGGAGATGGAGGCTCTGCTGCTGGGCGATGTCCAGATGCTGGCGCCCTCGCTGGCCAAGTTCGAGCACTACGCCAAGGCGGTGCAGGTCTTCGATCTGCCCTTCCTGTTCGACAACATGGCCGCGGTCGATCGCTTCCAGGCCGGCCCCCAGGGCAAGGCATTGCTGGCCAGCATGGAAGGCAAGGGCATCACCGGGCTGGCCTACTGGCACAACGGGCTAAAGGTGCTGTCGGCGAACAAGCCGCTGCGTGAACCCAAGGATGCCCGCGGCCTGAAATTCCGCGTCCAGGCCTCGGCGGTCCTCGATGAGCAATTCAAGGCACTGCGTGCCGTGCCGCGCAAGATGAGCTTCGCCGAGGTGTATCAGGGCTTGCAGACCGGGGTCGTCAACGGTACCGAGAACACCTGGTCCAACTACTACAGCCAGAAGGTCTATGAGGTTCAGCCTTACTTCACCGAGACCAATCACGGCCTGATCGACTACATGGTGATCACCAATACCAAGTTCTGGCAGGGGCTGCCGGAGGATGTTCGCAGCGAGCTGAGCAAGGTGATGGCCGAGGTCTCTGTCGAGGTGAACCGCCAGGCTCAGGCCCTCAACGACGAGGCGCGTAGCGCCATCGCCAAGGCCGGTACCAGCGAAATCATCGAGCTGACTCCCGCGCAACGCGAAGACTGGCGCAAGGCCATGCAGCCGGTATGGAAGCAGTTCGAGGGAGAGATTGGCAGCGAGGTGATCAAAGCGGCCGTCGACGCCAACAGGGCTAGCTAAAAAAGCCACGAGCGCTTCTTTCCTTCGCCCCCTGTCAGCTGTTGTCGGAGGTTCTTATGCCCGCCGTGACCCGTCTCTGGTGCCGGCTGGAGGAGGCGCTCGTCGCCTTCCTGCTGGCGGTCATGACCCTGATCACCTTCTTCTACGTGGTGGTCAACAACGTTTACGCCGTTTTCTATTATTTCGCCGATCACCTTCCCTTTCTGGAAAAACCCCTCTTCGCCATCGGCGATGGCATTCTCTTCGTCTCCCAGGAAATGACCTGGAGCGTTGCCATGGCCAAGGCCGTATTCGGCTGGCTGATCTTCATCGGTCTGGCCTGGGGCGTGCGCCTCGGCGCTCACCTGGGGGTCGATCTGCTGGTCAAGACCTTTCCGCCCGCGCTGCGCAGGTCGGTTGCCTTGCTGGCGGTCGGTATCTGTATTTTCTATTGCGGACTGATGACCTATTCCAGTCAGCAATGGGTAGCGGCGCTTATGAACGCCAACATCGGTGCCGAGGATCTCGACCGCTTCGGTCTGCGTCAGTGGCATATCGTCATGATCGTGCCAATCGGCTTCGGTCTCATGCTTATCCGCTTCGTCGAGGTGTTCCTGCGCATCCTGCGCAACGAGCAGAGCGGGTTCGGTGGACACAGTGAAGCCGAGGATGCTCTCAAGCTCGTCGACGGACACCAGGGCACGGAGCGCCAGCCATGACTATCACCTTTCTGTTCCTGGCGCTTTTCGTCCTGATGTTCATCGGCATTCCGGTTGCCATTTCCCTGGGGCTTTCCGGCGCGCTCACCATCCTGCTGTTCAGCAACGACTCGGTGCGCTCGCTGGCCATCAAGCTGTTCGAGACCAGCGAGCACTACACCCTGATGGCCATTCCGTTCTTTCTGCTGGCCGGAGCCTTCATGACCACGGGCGGGGTGGCTCATCGGCTGATCGAGTTCGCCAACGCCTGCGTCGGCCATATCAGGGGTGGATTGGCCATCGCCGCGATCCTGGCCTGCATGCTGTTCGCCGCCCTCTGCGGATCGTCGCCAGCCACCGTTGCCGCGGTAGGCTCCATCGTCATCGCCGGCATGGTCCGCTCGGGCTACAAGCGCGAATTCGCGGCCGGCATCGTCTGCAATGCCGGCACCCTGGGGATTCTCATCCCGCCCTCCATCGTCATGGTGGTCTATGCGACGGCCACCGAATCCTCGGTGGGCAAGCTGTTCATGGCGGGGGTGGTGCCGGGGTTGCTGCTGGGGCTGGTGCTGATGGTGACCATCTACGTCATCGCCCGGATCAAGAATATCCCGGCACTGCCACGCGCGTCCTTCAAGGAGGTGTTGCGCACCGGTCGCCGTGCCATCTGGGGCCTCATGCTCATCGTGATCATCCTCGGCGGCATCTACTCGGGCATGTTCACCCCCACGGAAGCGGCGGCGGTATCGGCGATCTATGCAGCCATCGTCGCGGTCTTCGTGCACAAGGACATGAAGCTGAGAGAGTGCCACCGGGTGCTGATCGATGCAGGCAAGTTGACCGTGGTGCTGATGTTCATCATCGCCAACGCCATGCTGTTCGCTCATGTACTGACCACCGAGCAGATTCCCCAGTCGATCACGGGTTGGGTCGTGGCCCAGGGGTTCTCGCCGGTGGAGTTCCTGATCGTGGTAAACATCGTGCTGCTGATCGCGGGCACCTTCATGGAGCCTTCGGCGATCATCCTGATTCTTGCACCTATCCTCTTCCCAATCGCCGTGCAGCTCGGGATAGATCCGATCCATCTGGGGATCATCATGGTGGTCAACATGGAGATCGGACTGATCACACCGCCGACAGGACTCAATCTGTTCGTCACTTCAGCAGTCACCGGGATGCCGCTGACCACCACCATCAAGGCCGTTTCCCCCTGGCTGCTGGTGATGCTCGCCTTCCTCATCCTGGTGACCTACGTGCCTTATCTGTCCCTGGCCTTGCCGAATTGGTTGGGCATGACCTGAGGCAGAGGAGGGTGACTGGGTGAAGCGTCCAACGACTTGCGACCGGACACTTCACCCAGTGGTTAAGGCGGCGCCACGATCGTCGTTGTCGCTACGCGGCTCCTGAATTGATCCCCGTCCAATACCACCCCTGTAAAAACCGAGCTGCCACCCTTCGATTCCTCTTGCACGAACATGTCATGGAGACGATGACCATCCATCGCTGACTCCGCGCCTGGTCCTGGGCAGCTCGTCTTGCTAGCGTTCGCTGCTCAATAAGCGAAGAAGGCAGGGGGATAAGATGACCAACGCAACTCATGACGTCATTGTCCTGGGCCTGGGCGCCATGGGCGCGGCCACGCTTTACCAACTGGCCAGGCGTGGCGTGAAGGTCGCAGGCATCGATCGCTATGCACCGCCCCATGAGCTGGGCTCCAGTCACGGCGCGACGCGCATTACTCGCCAGGCGGTGGGCGAGGGTGCAGCCTACGTGCCCTTGGCGATCCGCTCGCAGCAACTCTGGCGCGAGCTGGAGGCGGAGAGGGGCGTCCGGCTGTTCGAGCAATGCGGGGTACTGATCATGACCGCCACCGCGACGGCAACCTCCCATCACGGTCGCCCGGATTTCACCCAGGCCACCCTGGAGCTGGCGCGCCAGTACGGGATCCCTCATGAGGCCTGGGATGGCGCCGCCATTCGCCAGCGGTTTCCGCAATTCCAGGTAGCGGAAGACGCGCTGGGCTATTTCGAACCAGGTGGGGGTTACCTCTATCCGGAAGCCTGTATCCAGGCGCAACTGGACGGCGCACGCGAGCGGGGTGCCCGGATCCATACCGATACCGTCATCGAACGGCTGGAGACGGACGAGCAGGGCGTACTGCTGCATTCGGCAGAGGGCCGCTGGCGGGCGAAGCGGGTCATCGTCGCTGCCGGCATGTGGAGCGCTGAATTGCTGGGCGCACCGTTCGACCGGCTGCTGCGCGTCTGCCGTCAGACCCTGCACTGGTTCGAAGTCGCCAGGCCCGAACTGTTTCCGGCGGATTCACCGAGCTTCATCCTCGCCCATGGCAGTGGCGACAGCGATCTCTTCTACGGCTTTCCTCCTCTGCCTGGGGAAAATGCCGTGAAGGTCGCCACGGAACAATACCAGAATAATACCACCCCTATAGGGATCAAAAGATCCCTTGAGCCTGAAGAATCGAGCAGGCTGTTCGGTAATCAAGTGGGAAGGTGGGTTGACGGTCTTTCAGACCGGGCGGTACGCAGCGCGGTCTGCGCTTACACCGTGACGTCCGACTTCGGCTTCATCGTCGACGAGCATCCGGCGCTGCCGGGCGTGACCGTAGTGAGTGCCTGTTCGGGACATGGCTTCAAGCATTCGGCCGCGCTGGGCGAGGCGCTCGCCCAGCGCGTGACCACCGGGCGCAGCGACATCGATCTCGGCAGCTTCAGCCTGGCGCGATTCGGCTAGCGGCTGCGCACCGTCAGGGTGACCAGCCGGGTCACTACCAGGGCGATGTACATGACACCGGAGAACTGGCCGAGCATGACCAGCGAGCGCGCCATCGGCTTGATCGGGTAGATATCGCTCAGGCCGACGCCGGAGAGGATCGCGAAGCTGACGTAGAGCAGCTCGGTCCAGGTGCGTGCGGCCAGGGGATCGTTGGCGGCGGTGAAGCTGTTGGGCTGCAGGATCTGACAGGCCGAGTAGGCATGGGCGAAGGCCCAGGCCAGCAGGGTGAAGGTCGCACCCACGGCGAAGAGTTCATCGGTGGTCGCTCGCTGGTCTTCCATCATGTAGGCGATGAGACTGCCCGCGGCATAGAAGTAGAAGATCGCATCGAGGATGGCCAGGGATACCACCAGGTGGCGATTGCCCTGCCACTCCACCAGTACCGTGAGCACCAGGATGCAGCCGGCGAGAATGAACCCCAGCCACTGGATGGTCGGGCTCCGGCGCACCATGCGCAGGGCGGTGGCGAGGACGATGATGCCGAAGGCACCGATGATGGCGCGCCCATGTTCTTCCTGCTCCACGAAGGGGTAGAGCAGCAGCCCGAGCAACTGGATGAACAGCAGGTTGGCGGAGGGGTAACGGACCAGGTAGTGCAGCGGACTCTTCATCGCGACTCGGCGAAAGGCTCAGGGGCGGCCAGCGTAGCGGGTGGCGAAGCGCTTCGCCACGGGAGCCTCGTGCTCCCGTGGCGCGGACCTCAGGCCGCCTTGCGGCGAGTGGAGGGCAGCAGGATGGTCAGGACACCCAGCAGCGGCATGTAGGAGCACAGCTGGTAGACGTATTCGATGCCGCGATGGTCAGCGAGATTGCCCAGCCCCGCGGCGGCGATGGCGCTGACGCCGAACATCAGGCCGAAGAAGATCCCGGCGATCATGCCCACGTTGCCTGGTACCAGTTCCTGGGCATAGACCACGATGGCCGAGAAGGCCGAGGCCAGGATGAAGCCGATGATGACGCTGAGCACACTGGTCCAGAACAGGTCGACATAGGGCAGGGCGAGGGTGAAGGGCGCCGCGCCCAGGATCGAGAACCAGATGACCGCCTTGCGGCCGATGCGATCGCCGATGGGGCCACCGAAGAAGGTTCCGGCCGCGACCGCACCCAGGAAGAGAAAGAGGTGCAGCTGGGAGCTGGCCACCGAGAGGCCGAAACGCTCGATGAGATAGAAGGTGAAGTAGCTGGTGATGCTGGCCATGTAGATGTACTTGGAGAACACCAGCAGTGCCAGCACGATCAGCGCGAAGGTCACCTGGCCGCGCGACAGGCCGTGGCTTACTGCGGCGGCCTTGCGACCCTTGGCGCTACGCAGGTGGTTGCGATACCAGCGCGACAGTCCGTACTGCACGCCGATGGCGAACAGCGCGAAGAGCGCGAACCAGGCGACATGAGTCTGACCGTAGGGAATGACGATGGCTGCCGCCAGCAGGGGGCCGATGGCGGTGCCGGCGTTGCCGCCGACCTGGAAGGTGGATTGCGCCAGGCCGAAGCGTCCCCCCGACGCCAGGCGGGCTACCCGCGAGGTTTCCGGGTGAAAGGTCGAGGAACCGACGCCGATCAGCGCCGAAGCGGCCAGGATCGCGGGAAAACTGCCGACAAAGGCGAGCAGCAGTACGCCAATCAGGGTACAGACCATGCCGGCGGGCAGCAGATAGGGTTTAGGATGGCGGTCGGTATGGAAGCCGATCCAGGGTTGCAGCAGGGAGGCGGTGATCTGGAAAGCCAGGGTGATCAGGCCGATCTGGGTAAAAGTAAGACCATAACTGTCCTTGAGCATTGGATAGATCGAGGGCAGGACGGATTGGATCAGGTCGTTGATGAGGTGGGCCAGCGCACAGGAGGCCAGGATCCCCGCGACCATCGGCGAGGCGCCGGCCAGGGCGGCGGGGAAATTTTCGCCAGGAACGGCTGGCGTGGCAGAGGAAACGGCCATGCAGGTATTACCCTTATTATTTATGTCCAGCCGCTCACTGTGGCATCCTGTGGTATCGGAATCCAGTGCCAGTTACCGGATGTTTCCGGCAACCGACCCCACGTCACCCGGGTGCTTGACCTGGCTGGGGATAGATCGCACCTTCCACTCTTTTCACGCTTTTTGTAATGGCAGATCCCATGACAGCCAAAGATCCACTGCTCCTCGACCAGCAACTCTGCTTTTCCCTGTACTCGGCTTCGCTGGCGATGACGCAACTCTACAAGCCCCTGTTGGAGAGCATGGGCCTGACCTTCCCGCAGTACCTGATCATGCTGGTGCTCTGGGAGCATGACGGCCTCACGCTCAAGGAATTGTCCAATCGGCTGCGGCAGGATTCCGGTGCCCTGACCCCCGTGGTCAAGCGCCTCGAGGCCGCCGGGCTGGTCACGCGCCGTCGCAGTGCCGAAGACGAACGCAACCTGTCGATAGAACTGACGCCCGCGGGTCGCACGCTGCGCGATCAGGCCAATGGGGTCAACAGCCGGGTGCGGCAGGTCTGCGCCCTGGGCGATGCGGGCCTGGATGATCTGCGCGAGACCCTGGTCATGCTGCGCACCCGTCTGGACGAGGAAGGCAACCCGACGTCCTGAACCAACCGGGTACGAGCGGTTCCCATGGCTACAGTCGCCGGGGAATTCGCATGACCTTCAAGTACCAGCCTGACCAGGATTATCTGCTCGTGGATCTCACCAGCGGGCGCACTGCGGGCAAGCTGCTGCAGGGCGAATTGCATATCGCCGAAAGCTGCCAGGGGGAAGATCCCCGGACCTATGCCCAGTTGCTCGACGAAAAAACGCTGCGCAGCACCCTGGGCGACGAGGTCGGGCAGCGTGAGGGCGATATCCTTACCCTGCGTCGCACCGGCATCAGGTTGCGCCTGGTACCCCTGGAAATTGCCTGCGACTAGGCGTCGCGACGGCTGAGGATCGCCCTGAACAACCAGGCGACCAGTGCCACGTTGATAAGCGCCAGCAGGCAGAGCAGACCCAGCACCGCCTGGGGGCCATGGTGTTCCAGGACATAGCCACAGAGCAGGGGCGTGGCGGCCTGGCCGAGCAATGCCGGGCGCGCCATGCGGCCGAGGATGGTGGCGTATTCCGCCGGACTCCAGAGCGCCAGCGGCAGGGCGCCACGAATGATGGCCCTCAGGCCATTGCCCGCGCCGAAGATCACCAGACCCACGACCGTCACCCAGACCAGGCCGGGCCCCAGGGTGACCAGCAGCAGGCCGGCGGCCGTGCAGACCACCGAGGCCAGGGCCGTCCACAGCGGATGGCCGTTGCGGTTGAGCAGGTCGATGATCCGCGAGGCGACCTGACTTGGCCCCAGGCAGGCGCTCAGCGCCACGGCGCTGGCCAGGCTGTAGCCGATCCCCTGCAGCAGGGTGATCAGCTGGATGGAGATGGCTGTCATCAGCACCGCGCCCAGGGTGAAGAGGGCCATGAGTACGATGTACAGGGCGCGATCAACCGGTACTGCCGGTGCCGTCTGGTTGGGCCGCGGCGCCCGGGTGGCGAGGACCGGCGCGGGCAGGGCGCGTCGATACAGGGGCCAGATCGTCAGCAACAGGACGGCCGCATAGACCAGGCAGGCACCGCGCCAGCCCAGATGACTCACCATGAAGGCGGCGACGGGCCAGGTAATGGCGGTGCAGAAGCCGGAGACCAGGGTGATGCCGCTGATCGCCGAGCGGGCCTGGCTGCCGTAGCAGGTGCCCAGGGTCGCGAACAATGCATCGTACAGACCCGCGGCCATGCCGATACCCATCACCACCCAGGCGAGCAGGAACAGCGGCAGATGCTGGGCGCTGGCCATCAGGGTCAGCCCGGCGGCCACCCCCAGACCGCTCAGCGACAGCAGCGTGCGGCCGCCCTGGCGGGCGATCAGGCGGCCACACGCCGGTGCGAGCAGGCCGGAGACCAGGACGCCGAGCGAAAGACCGCCATAGACCCATTGCCGGGACCAGCCGGTCTCCTGTACCACCGGATCGGCCAGCACCGCGAGAATGAAAAAGGAGCCACCCCACACGAGGATCTGGGCGATGCCGAGCAGCAGGATCTGTAAAGGCGAAGCCTTGGCGACAGGGGTAGTCATGACAGCGTCGAGCAGGATGGCAAACGGAGGGGACGGACCTTAGCCCCTGTTACCTTTCGCCGCAATCGTCTGATTTTTTCGGACAATGGCATTTTGTAATCAGCTCGACATCTGGCTTGCCTAGGCTGCTGTGCTTGACCGTCTTCCTGCAGTGACGCCTCCATGCTTCGGATCCTAGCACCCCTTCGCCGCCTGTCCCGCCGTTCCTGGTTGAGAGCTCTCAAGACCGGCCCGCGGATGCTGTTCTCCTTTACCTTCGCCGCCGTGCTGCTCGCCGGATTGGGCAGTTTTTCGCTATGGGAGATGCAGCAGCTGCGCCGTCAGGCCCTGAGCATGGAGCAGGACTGGTTACCCAGTATCGCCATCGCCGATTCCCTGGCGATCAACCTCGGCAAGTTGCGCAACCAGGCCTCGGTGGTGCTGCTCAATGCCGAGGATCCGGGCGCCGTGGCCATGAGCCGGGTCACCCTGGAGCAACTGGTCAACGAGACCGATCAGCTGTTCCGGGACTATGCGCCGGTCGTCACCGATGCGACCGAAGGGGATTCGATCAAGGCCCTGCACGAGGCGTATCTGCCTTTCGTGGAAGGCCTGCGCGAAGAGGTGCGCCTGATCGAGCAGCAGCAGATCCCGGCTGCGCGGATGCAACTGGATACCGTGGTGGGCCTCAAGGGCGATCTGATGGACATGCAGGTGCAACTGCTGCGCGAATTGAACAAGCAGGGCGCGGCCCAGGCCAAGGAGGTGGCGAACGTCCAGTTCCTGCAGGCCCGCGCCATCGTCTGGTCGGTCATTGGCGGCGCCATTCTGCTGCTGCTGCTCCTGGCCTGGCGACTGACCCGTAGCGTGGTGCAGCCGCTGCGCCAGGCGCTGGACATCTCCGGCGGCATCGCCGCGGGTGATCTGCGGCAGAACATCCAGCCCCAGGGGCGCGACGAGGCAGCCATGCTGCTGCTGGCGCTGGAGCGTATGCAGGGCAATCTGCGCGAGGTGCTGGCCCATACCGGCAATGCCTCGGAGCAATTGGCCTCGGCCTCGACCCAGGTGAGTGCCGTGATGGATGAAAGCTGCCGCAATCTGGAGCAGCAGACGACCGATATCCAGCATGCGGCCAATGCCGTCACCCAGCTCAATCAGGCGGTCCAGGCGGTCTGCGAACACGCGACCTCCACCTCCGCCGAATCGCAGCGCTGCGTCGATCAGGCCAAGCAGGGGCAGACGCAGGTCCGCCAGACGCTGGCCGCCATCACCCAGCTGGTGGGCAACGTGGACGAGGCGGCCAACCAGGCTGGCCAGCTGGCCGAGCAATCCAAGGGCATCGGCAAGATGCTCGATGTCATCCGCAACGTCGCCGAGCAGACCAACCTGCTGGCGCTCAACGCCGCCATCGAGGCAGCCCGTGCCGGGGATGCCGGACGCGGTTTCGCCGTGGTGGCCGACGAGGTGCGCGGCCTGGCCCGCCGTACGGGCGACTCCACCCGTGAGATCGAAGGCCTGATCGACGGCATGCAGCAGGTCAGCGAGAAGACGGTGACTGCCCTGGATCAGAGTCGACTCCAGGCCAGCCATACCCGCGACCAGGCCCAGGCGACCTGGCAGGTGCTGGAAGGCATCACCCAGGCCATCACCGCCATCGGCCAGCGCAACGACGCCATCGCCGCGGCCACCGAAGAGCAGACGGCCACCACGGCGGCGGTCGATCGCAACCTGACCCTGATCCGCGACGCGGCGACCCAGACCGCCGCCGGCGCCCAGCAGACCAGTGCCAGCAGCCAGCAGCTTTCCGCCCTGGCCGCCGATCTGCACGGCGCCCTGCAGCGCTTCGTGGTCTAGGACGGGCGGGATCTCAGGCCGCCAGCATCACCCGATCGCGACCTTCCTGCTTGCCACGGTAGAGCGCCTGGTCGGCGCGCTCCAGGGCGCTGGCGAAGGCTTCGCAATCGCGAATCTCGCACACCGCCAGGGTCGCCGTGACCCGCGCGGGACCACGTTCGAGGGACTGGGTGACATCGGTCAGGCGCTGGCGGATGCGTTCCGCCACGCCCCAGGCCACTTCGGTCCGCGCCAGGGGCAGCAGCACCAGGAATTCCTCGCCGCCCCAGCGCGCCGCCAGATCGGAATGGCGCACCTCGCGGCGGATGACGTCGGCGATGCCCTGCAGCACCAGATCGCCGCAATCGTGGCCGAAGCGATCGTTGATGTGCTTGAAGTGATCCACGTCGAAGAGGATGAGGCTGCCGGTCACGCCACTGTGCTTTTCCGCCTGGTCAAGAATCCGCCGGCGGTTGTAGAGGTTGGTGAGGCTGTCGTGGCTGGCGGAATGCAGCAGGTCCAGCTGCATCTTGGTGCTGTGGTGGAAGGAGGCGCCGGTGCCGTAGAGCAGCAACCCCAAGGCGCTGATGATATTGATCGTGCCGAACAGCTTCATCGCCAGGGGCGCGAGGGTAGCGGGCGGGTGCAACAGATAGCCGCCCGCCAGGGTCACCAGGATGCCGGTGACCAGCACCAGATGACGGATCGGCGCGGTGCGGTAGTTGTAGATGACGATCGGCAGGATGCACAGCACGTAGTAGTGGAAGTTGCTGTCCCAGCCGAGTTGCCAGGTGGCGAGCCAGGCGTGGGCGACGATCTCGCAGCACATGGTCAGGCTGGCGATGCGATAACGGCGCTGGCGCAGGGCGGCCAGGCAGCCCACGTAGGCCGCGATGCTGAGCACGTTGGCCCAGGCCATCAGGATCTGGTCGAGCAGGACGAAAATGACCAGCAACGCCACATGAATGGCCATGGCTGCCTGAACCACGGGTTTGGCGACTTGCCAGAATTTGCCCAGGGAGTCGTTGAGAGCCTGGTTGCGATCACGATAGGAAAGAGCAGTCATGAAGAGGTCACCAGAAAGCAGTGCGCCAATGATAAACGCGCTAACAGTAAGCTTAATGGCAAACGGCCAGTCCGGGTGATCCTTTAGCCGAATGGAGGCTGGAACGGATCGAGTGGAGCGTTGCCACGACCGTCGGCGCTCCCGACTGCGGTGCTGTGCCCGGATTCGTCCGCGCTATCCACCCAGCCGCCTGCTGATGGCCTGGGCGGCGGCGTGCAGACGGCTCGCCGCGGCGCCTCCGACCTCGGCCTGGAAGCCTGGCGCGGCGCCGACCAGGGTCAGCACCCCGGCCAGCCGGCCACCGGCTCCAAACAGCGGTGCGGACAGCGCATTGACGCCCGTCATCAGCAAGCCATGCACCGGTTGGATATGGGCCTTCCGCAGCTGGCGTGCACCTTCCGCCAGCTCCGCCACGCTGGGCGCGTCCGGCTGGTGCAATTCTTCCGCGCGCAATGCCGCCGTCTCGACCTCCGGCAGGAAGGTATTGAACACCAGGCCCGTGGACGAGCCCAGCAGCGGCAGCACCGAGCCGACCTGGGTCACCAGGGTGACAGCGCGCAGCGCCTGTTCCACCAGCACCACCGTCGGCCCCTTGTTGCCCCAGACCGCCAGGAAGCTGGTTTCGCCGACCTCGTCGCGCAGATCGGCAAGCACCGGCGCCGCCAGCTTCACCACGTCCAGCCGACCCAGGGCCGCCAGGCCAACGAAGAGGGCGGCCTGACCGAGTCCGTAGTGATTGGTCCGCGGATCCTGCTCGGCGAATCCGCTGGCGATCAGAGCCTGCAGGTAGCGGTGCACCTTGCTGGCGGGCATGTCCAGGTGGCTGGCCAGGCGCGACAAGGACGTCGACGGCGCCAGCTCGGCGAGGGCCTTGAGGATGTCGGTGCCGACCTCGGCCGCCTGCACCTTCTGGCGTCGTGGGGGTGCTGCTTCGGGGGTGTTCGTCATCGCTTCGATCGCGTGGGTAAAGGCAGCGTTATAGCTTGACGCTCTCCTGGGTTCAATTTA
>Ga0157369_10007130_pt1 | contig 12888 bp, 10 predicted proteins | sample C25metaG_FD_113461 | JGI IMG/M metagenome (GOLD analysis project Ga0157369, IMG submission 113461) | Corn rhizosphere microbial communities from Kellogg Biological Station, Michigan, USA - C2-5 metaG | ecosystem: Host-associated > Plants > Roots > Rhizosphere > Soil | place: USA: Michigan...
CGTCGTTCAGAACCTGACAGAACCGTAACCGCCATGTTTGCCAATTTGCTCGCAAATCAATCAGCAAACTATCGCAGCCAAGCTTGCCACCCGGAAGGCGGTCCTCACCGGAGGATTACACTTCGTCGGTGCCGAGACTGATCTAATCCGGACGTGAGGCACGAAACTTTCAGGCCTTCCACCGCACCAGCTTGGCTTATTTCGAATCCTGTTCCTCGACCTTCATCCACGTCTTGTCCGGATCGAACGACCTCATGCTCTTGACGCGCGCTACGGTGTCTTCGCCCAGATCCTTTTGGTAGACCGTGCCGGCATGATTGACGATGAAGGTCATCACGCCGGAATTACCGTAGTCGGCGGGATAAGCGACGAGCGCGAAGCCGCCGATCATCTCGCCCTTGACGATGTAGCTCATCGCGCCGCCCGGGGCGCTCGCGCCCTGTTGGGTCAGGATACGGTAGTAGTAGCCGTGATAGGGCTGCGGCTCGCTGCCGGCCTTGTAGCCTTCGGCGGACGCCTCGGCCGCAAGCTGACCGAGCGGGCTGTCGTTATTGTCGGAGGGCCAGTAGAGCCCGTCTTTCTTGCCGGGACTGCTGACGATGCGCTGGGCATAGACGCCCACGCCATCGCCGCGGTCCTTGTCGGCATAGTCGTCCTCTGCGTCGACAAAAGCGAGGCAGGTCTGGATGGTGTCGAGCTCGTTGCGGCCGATGCGGCGATAGAGAATTTCCTGGCGCCCCTCGGCGGTGTCGAACGCCCAACCGATCTTGCTATGGATCAGCGGCACCGGAAACGGGAAGTCATCGGCGCCGATGATCAAGGTCGCCTTCTTGCCGTCGATCCTGACCGAATGCCTGGTGTCATAGGCGGAGATGAATTTGCCGCGCGCGTCGGCGTCGGCGACGTCATCGCCCGAGCTGACGATATCCTCGCCCCCGGCGCCGAGCACTTTCAGGATGTCCTGCTTCATGCCGGATTTGACGGAAGTCGCGAGCGCGTTTGCCGCGTCGTCCGGGCTCGCAAAGGACTGTTGCGCCTGCGCGGGCGGCATCAGCTCGAGCACGCCGGCGAGCGCGATCACGCCGAGGAGACAACGATCAACACGCATTGAATGAAAAGCGGTCATCATCATATCCTCGATCGCGAGGGGATCTGCGCGCCACCCGCGAGCCAGTCGCGGTAGGTGCGGAACTTGATTCCGAGCTTGTCGTAATAGACCCGGAGATAGCCGTCGCGGCCGCGTGTCACGGCCTCCGGCATCACGGCCTGCACTTCCTGTGCGATCACGCCGACATAGGCTTTGGTGCCGCCGAGATAGCTGAAACGGTAGTAGCCCAGGCCGTTGTCGAGATGGCCGAGCAGGGCGACGTCGTGCTTCAGCGCGAGGTCGGAACGCCGGCCACCTCCGCCGCCGCGGCCACCACCTCCTCCGCCGCCACGGAAGCCTCCTCCGCCGCCGCCGCTGAAGCTGCGGGCACCGCCGCCACCAGCACGGGCAAAGCTCGCGTGGCCCCGCGCGGACGCTGCACTGGCTGCACGCCCCGACGAGACGTTGAGCCCTCCGCCGCCGCCCCTTGCGCGGTTCGTCGCGGCAGCGCGATTGGCTCCGCTTCCCTGCTTGGCGCGGTTACCGGCATTGCCACGGTTGCCACTACGATCGGCCGTATTGGCGCGATTGCCGCCACCACGATCACCGCGATTGCTGGCGCGGTCACCTCCACGATCGCCGCCGCGATCGCCGGCACGATCGGCCCGATTGCCGCCACGGTCACCGACATTGCCGGCGCGATCGCCGCCCGGACGATTGGCGCCGGGATTGAGCACTTGCTGACCGCCCTTGCCACGGAAATCCATCCGGTTGCTGGCGCCGGCGCGGACATTGTTGTTGCCGAAGCGCTGCTGGACGTTGGCGTTATTGTAACGGACACCCTGCCGATGCGCGGGATTATGGTTCCAGACATTGGTGGTGCGGTGATTGACGTAGACGTTGCGGTTGCCCCAATTGAAGCCGCCGCCCCAATAGTTGCCCCAGCGCCCGATCGCCCAGGCTGTGCCAAAGGCAATGCCCGCCGCGATCACGCCGGCGCCGATATAGGATGGATAGCCGAAATAATACGGCGGATAGTCCGTATAGGGCCACGCGCCATAGACGGTCGCGGGCTCATAATAAGGAACGTACATCGCATTCGGATCGGTCGGCTCGATCACGATGACCTGCTTGTTCTCCTGTTGCTTGACCGTGACCTTCTGCTGCTTGTTCGAGGACAGCTTGTTGTTGGCGCGCGCCTTCTCGCGCAAGCGCTGGATCGCGTCCATCAGATCCGCCTGTTGCGCCAGCATCGCGTCGCCCAGACTTTTGGTCCAGTCGAGCTTGTCGCTCATCATGTCGAGCACGGAGGGCGTCGCGGTCAACGCCTTGACGCTGTCGTCCCAGCCCTTCTTGCTGGCCTCGGTCGCGAGCGCATCGCCTTTGAGACTCTTGTTATCCTTGATCCAGCGATCGGCTTCGACCACTTCGAGCGGATAGGTCGCCGCCGCCAGCATGTTGGCGAGCAGCGCGTCGGGATAGAGCGCAATCGGCGCCACCAGCGCCTCGAGTTGCTCCGGCTTAAGCAGCGCCTGTTCGTCCTGTGGCGGAGATGGTGATGGCGACGGCGCGGCTGTGCCCTGCTGGGCGGCCACGCCAACCGCGCTTGCGACCAGGACCACCAACGCCAACAACACGCTTCTGCAACACAGCATGAGTGCTCTCCCTCACGAAGACACGAACAGCCAACACCGGCGGGAGAGCCGGGCTTTGATCAAGATCAAGGCTTGCGGGTTGCGCCGATACCGATCGGCTTACGGGTTGGAGCGGGCCGCCTCCGGCTCCAGCTTGAGCAATCGCGGCAGGATCAGGCACACGGTCGTGCCCGCCCCCGGCTCGCTGGTCAGCGTCAGATGCCCTTCGAGCCGGTCTACGACCATGCTGGTGCACGATGTGCAGGCCGAGACCGGCCAATGCATCAAGCGCAAACTCATGCCGGATGACATCGTCCCCATCGTCCTCTTCTTCGCCGCCGACGACAGCGGAGCCTGCACCAACCAGAACTACATCGTCGATGGCGGCTGGGTCCAACCTTACGGCCGAATGCGCTGACGAGGCCGGGCGAGTTGGACAAATGCGTGTCGAGCCTGAAGCGCGATGAATGATTGCGCTTGGGTTCTTTGCCCTCCTCGGCGCCGGCGTTATGACCTCACTGTTTCCACCAGCGCTTAGCTCCCGTTCGCTGGCCGCAATTATCGCGTGCCAGTCATAGCGGGCGACTTACTGCTCGCAAGGTGCACGTCGCGGGGATATCCGGCCGCAGGCGCTTACCGAATTCTACGCTCGGCACCTCGTCGCAATCAGCGCGCAGCAGGTCGCTTCAAGAACGAAGCTCGCTCCTTGCGAAGAAGGAAAAACCTTCAAGCATCCGGTAGTGGAGCAAACGCCCAGCTATCCTCCATCGATCCGCAGCATCGGCCCCCGTCCGGACAACCCCAGCGGGGGTTTTGCTTCGGGGTCAGATCCCATTCGTCCGGCGCTGAGAAAATGAGCGCCAAAATGGTGCGATTGCACCGCGGTTTTGCAACGTTAAACTAAATTAAAATACCACTTGTGTGAACGGAACGGCCCGTTCATCCCCGACTGGGTCCGCCGCACAGCGCCTGTCGGCTCCCCTGCAGTCTGGCGCTGCTTACCCGTATACCCCCGCCGAATAGGCCGGGCGGGGTTTTTCGCTTTGGGTTGCTGGATCTGCGCAGGTGATGACCGATGTACGAATCCTCGAACTTCGGAACGATCGTCAACGACGACCCAACTCTTTTCTGGTCGACCGCAGCCTGTCTGCTCGCGTTGCTGCAGACAGGATGGATCACCAGTATGGATTCACATGATACGGGCGCGGATACTCGCCGCGATAGTAGACAACCCCCGGCCCTGCGACTCGCCGATGCCGAAAGCGAGAGTTGATCAGGTCGACAGAAATCGCGGTCACGTCGCTGCCCGTATAGGCCGGATATTCGTAAGCGAAACCGTAGCTGTCATACGCGCGGGGAGCATGCACTCCGTTATAGACCGGACCGTTGCCGTAAGAGCCCCATCCAAATGCCCAATCATATTCCGGGGTAGTCGAACGCACAGCTCCATTTCGCATTCCGTCGGCTATCGCCGGCCCCGCCGATGTGGCGGCGCCGAAGCCAAGCGCCGTGGCGGCCAGTAAAGCTCTAGCAGTCGTCTTCATCGCGTTCTCCTCCTAAGCTTGCCAAGACGGACATCCACCATCCTGATGTTAACCGCACCTTGAAGATCGCGGGAGTCAGCTTCAAGCTTTCCGCGATGCGTTCTCCTTCCGGACGCCCGGAACGAGCTTTACCTTAGGGCCGGCTCGCGCGGGCAAACATCTGGTCGATGCTATTCTCAATTAGCGCACGATAGTTTCTCACCCAACGCACGAAAAGCCTATTGCTATTAGCTTTTGTAATCGGCGCATCAGGAAAGGATTGTTCAGCGCCGGCGCGCACCCGCTCGTCCGCTTCAGAATGTCGCAATTGCCCCGGGAAAAAGCGGCAACCCGTGCTTGATGTGTTACTGTTCCAGTTCGCAAGGTGATCGAACGCCGCGAAATCAGATATTACGATCCTAAACCGAATACGATTGTAGCCGACGGCATTTTCATGAACCAAGATAAATTGGAAAGTTTGGAAGGCAAATTGCTGGCGCTCGACCTGCTGCTGCGCGGGCTCTACACGCAATGGGCCATGAACGCGTCAAACCCGGCTGACACGATCCGGGATGGTATTTGCGGCCTGATGGACAGCGTGCGCGAAAACGTGCCCCCCGAGAGCGAGTCCCAGCATCGAGTTTACGACTACATGGACGCTGAACTGACAACGTTCATGCTGTCGGTCGAGGAACGACTCGCGTTGCTGGCGTCGACCAAGTAGCAGGCAAAGTCACTGTCAATTAGGGGGCCGATACCGCATCTCTCCAGTTGCGGTTTTTGGTCACAGGCCAGATTGGCTTACGTGGATCCAGCAGGCTCCTCGACGCCCATCGCGCTTCGAGACCACCGAGGTTGGCCCTTGGAAGAAGGCCCGTGACCTCGCACAGCATTCAGCAACAGTTGAAGCAGTTAACACGCCGCCATGAGCATGCGGCCTCTTCACCGGCGCAGCCTCACTAGCCGCTCGTCGAGCCCGGCACGGGCGGGAACACCAGCTTCGTTACTACCATAATACCACACCTAATCGTCCCCAGGCCTCGCAGCTTTGCTGCGCCTGTGGCCGAAATGTCATAGGTGAATCTTCAGCCCTTTGTTACTTTTGCTTGATTAAATGTGGACTTTTTCGAAGCTATTGGGTGGGGCAGATGCCAAGAACGGCAGCACTTTTCATGCTAGCGGGCGCGATAGTGGTGGCAGGTCCCGCTTGGGCCGAGTCCTTTTCCATTAATGATGCTTTGCGGCAGGCGGTACAAACCAATCCGGGCGTTGGTGAAGCCAGCGCGAACCGCCGAGCGACAGAAAGCGAACTTCGCCAGAGCCAAAGCACGCTACTGCCCCAAGTGCGGGTTGACGCCAGCGTTGGGCCGGAGAAGTTCGACCAAAACTATTCAGGTGTTGCACCGGTAGCCGGGCTGACGGCTCCTGTCACAGGCGCCGGCCCGTGGCGCGACGGCAGCCAGGAATCCGTGGTCGTTCGACAACTGCTCTTTGACGGCTTCGCCTCGATCCATGACATCTGGCGCCAGACGGCGCGGGTGAACGCCGCTGCTCATCGTGTGCGGGAGCACACCGAGTTGATCGCACTCGATGCAGCAGAAGCCTACGTGAACGTCGTGCGCTATCTGCGCCTGGTTTCGATCGCGCAGCAAAATCTTGCCAATCACGAGCGCATCTTCTCGAACGTCAATTCGCGCTTTTCCGGCGGACGAGCGGGCGAAGGTGACCTGGATCAGGCACGGGAGCGGGTTGAAAGTGCCCGAGCCGCGGTCGCTGAATTCCAGAAGAGCCTCGAGGACGCACGGGCAGCCTATCGAAAGACGGTGGGTATCGAGCCCGTCAATCTTCGCTTCCCCGGTCCGTTAGGTGGTCTGCCGTCGTCGCGGGACGAGGCGCTCGCGACAGCCGTTCGTTTCAATCCTACGATATTGGCTGCACAGGCGGATGTGGACGCGGCAAAGCACGCGTTCCGTCAGACCGATGGCTCCTTCATGCCGAAATTCTACCTCGAAGGACGGGCGACGCACTACGATAACGCCTTCCCCTATGTTGCGACTCCCGGCCTTCCCAGCGTCACCCACGAGGATTACAGCGGCAAGGTGGTGATGTCGTGGGACATCTTCCGCGGCGGTCAGGACTCCTGGCACCGGTCGGAGATGGCGGAGCGCTTCACGGAAGCCACGATGCGCCACGCTCGGCTTCAGCGAGATGCGGTCGAGTCGATCGACAAGGCGTGGTCCGCGCGGACCATCACGGCAACCCGGATCGCAGCGCTCGTCAGTCAGCTCGACGCCGACAGGAAGACGATCGCCGCATTCCAAAAGGAATACGAACTGGGGCAGCGCTCTCTGATCGACTTGCTCAATGCCCAAAACCAGTACTTCAACGCGCAGGTCTCACTGACATCGTCCCGTGGCGTGGTGGTTTTTGCCGACTATCAATTGCTGGCGGCGATGGGCACCCTTCTTGAGTACCTTAAGTCTCCGCCGCCGGTAGATGCGGCTCCGGTCGATCTGGTGGCTTTCAGCCTGCCGGCATACAAGGCGCCGACCTTCCGTTGGACGACGCCCCAAACGGGCTCCGAGCCTCTCCGGGTGGCAGTACCGGAGGCGACGGCAAAGCCGATGCGCGCGATGGCCTACGCTCCCGCCGCCAAGCCCGAAACCCAGGACACCGCCAGCTTCTCGGACCGGTGGCCAACGGTATCATCGACCATGGCCGGCGTCTCGGGATGGTTCGCCCAGAAGGGGAACGGCAACGCCTCGTCGGTGGATCCGAATTCGAGCGGCCAGGCCAGCTCTTATGCCGAGCCTGGAAGACCTAATTGGCTGGTGACGGCGTTCCCGCCTTCCCAAAAGTGAACCGATACAGTCGGTCGTCAAAACTGCCCGCCTCAGGCGGGCAGTTTTTTGTTGCAGGATGGATTATTATTAATCCTTAATCGTATCTTTATCGAACAAACTAATGATTTAACTGACCAACTACTTTATTCTCGAGACCAGCAAATTTTCTTCCTTTAGCTTTATCCGGGATATCACCCCCTTGTTCTTTCGCACCAAGAAATTGGCAGAACCGCAGCAGCGCCCGACTGAAGCTGCGAACACCCAGCAAATGCGAGCAAATGATCCGCTGCTGGATTCCCTGATCTTCCTGGCCGCTCACCACGGTCGAGCCATGACACGCGAAGCCTTGCTCGGTGGCTTGCCCGTTGTCGACGGCCGATTGACCGTCGCGCTGTACGAACGCGCTGCGCGTCGCGCAGGGCTCGAAACCGAAGCCGTCAAACGGGACGTGCTGGACATCCCGGCCCTGGTGCTTCCCGCCGTCCTGATCATGAAGAACGGCAACACTCTCATCCTGCTCGGGGTGGACAAAGATAACGGTAACGCAAAAGTACTCATTCCTTCCAATCGGCCTTCCCCCCAGACCCAGAGCATCGACGCCGTTCGTGCTGGATATACGGGATATGCGTTCCTGGTCAGGGCTGCCACCGAGAACGACCCCCGCGCGGTCGCTGCCGGCAGCCTGCCGCGCAACCACTGGTTCTGGTCAGTGGTCAAAACGCATTGGCGCAACTATGGGCACATCGCCCTTGGCGCGCTGTTGATCAATGTTCTCGGCCTGGCGATGCCGTTGTTCACGATGAGCGTCTACGACCGCGTCATCCCGAATGGCGCCATACCGTCGCTGGTGGCGCTTTCTATTGGAATGGGCCTGGCGGTTGTCTTCGATCTGATCCTGAGAATGGTCAGAAGCAAGATGATCGATGTGACGGGCAAGACCATCGACGTGGTGCTCGCGGCCAACATCTTCGAGCATGTCATGGGGATCAAGATGGCGCAGCGCCCCCAGTCGGTCGGCATTGTCGCCAATCAGCTGCGCGATTTCGATTCCGTTCGGGAGTTTTTCACATCGGGCAGCGTCGTCTCGGCTACGGACCTGCTGTTTGCGATCCTGTTCATAGCTGTGCTGTTCATGATCGCCGGCCCACTAGCCTGGGTTCCGCTGTTGATGCTCCCGCTCATGATCACCGTTGGCCTCTCGCTGCAACGCCCTCTCAATCGGGCAATCAAGCGGTTGCAGGCGGAATCGGCAGCTCGCCACGGCGTCCTGGTCGAGTCCCTGACTGCCATGGAGACGGTACGCGCCGCCGGTGGCGAAGCGCGAATGCAAACCGCCTGGGAGCGGTCTGTGGCAGCGACCGCGCGCTCCGGTGAAGCCGTGCATTTCTGGTCTTCGCTGGCATTGACCACCGCAAATTCGGCTCAGACGCTGACCAGTCTGCTCATGATCATCATCGGTGTTTTCCTGATCCTGAACGGCAGCCTGACGGTGGGTGCGCTGGTCGCCGCAAACATGCTCGCGGGCCGCGTCCTGGCACCCATCGCCGGTATCGCTTCCGTCATCACGCGAGGCACGCAGACCTTTTCAGCGCTGAAAGCCATCGACAGGATCATGTCCCTGGAGCGGGAACGTTCGCCTGCGCGAAATTACGTTGCGAGGAAGATAGGCCAGGGAAAAATAAGCTTCGAAAATATAACGTTTGCCTACCCCAACGGAGCGGACAAGGCGCTCGATAAAGTCACCTTCAAGATCGAGAGCGGCGAGCGCGTTGGAATTATCGGTCGGGTCGGGTCGGGAAAGACAACGGTTGGACGTCTGCTGCTTGCCTTCTACGAGGCGCAGGAGGGACGCATTCTCATCGACGGTGTCGACTCGCGGCAATACGATCCCGCCGATTTGCGGACCGGGATCGGCTTTGCCATGCAGGATACCGATCTGTTCTTCGGCAAGCTGCGCGACAACATAACGCTCGGCTATCCCTCGGCCTCAGATGAAGAGGTCTTGGCTGCGGCTCGGCTCTCAGGTGTAGAGGGCTTCATCGCCGGGCATCCAATGGGCTACGACATGCCCATTTCGGAGGGCGGCAGAAGCCTGTCGGGCGGCCAGAAGCAGGCGATCGGCCTTGCACGCGTCCTCATCCGCAAACCAAAGATACTTTTCCTTGACGAGCCAACCGCTCATTTCGACGTTCGCAGCGAGACCGAATTCCTGGAGCGATTGAGGGCATTGGACGATTCGCAAATGACCCTGATCATTTCGACGCATCGTCTTTCCCTGCTCTCAATGGTCGATCGGCTGTTGCTGTTTGACAATGGCCGACTGGTTGCGGACGGACCGCGTGACAAGGTGCTGAATCTGCTGCAGGGCAAGCCTGCTGCACCCGAGCCGGTCGTCGCAGCAAGATTCCCCCAAACAGCCCCAACTACGCAGAAGTCCAATGTCAGCTGATTTTGCCTACGCAAACGACATCCGGGCCGCGGCCGGTCTGCGCACGCCGCAGACGTCCCGAATGCTGCTTTGGGCTTTCGTCGCTCTCTTTGCGACCTTCATCCTCTGGGCTCATTTTGCGGTCCTGGAGGAAGTCAAACGCGGCAACGCGAAGGTCGTGCCCTCCCGGCAAATCCAGACGGTTCAGTCGCTGGAGGGAGGAATCGTCGGCGACATTCTCGTCCGGGAAGGCGCAGTTGTGGAGCAAGGGCAAAGCCTGATGCGCATCGACGACACCAAATTCGCGGCGGAATTCGGTGAAATCAGGGAACGACAGGCGGCAATGGCAGCTCGCGTCGCGCGGCTTGATGCTGAAGCAAATGGCCGCAGCGAGATAACTTTCCCTAAAGGCGTTCAAGACACAGCCCCCGCTGCCATTGCGACGGAGACGAGCGTCTTCAAAACCCGGGCTCAGAAGCTGGCGCAGGACATTGACGTCCTCAATCAGCAGATCACCCGGCTTAGTCAGACTTCCACTCTTCTCGACCGCGAGCTGACGCTGACGCGAAAGCTGTACGACCAGAAAGTGGTTCCCGAGATCGAAATGCTTCGTCTTGATCGGCAGGCAGCAGACACGAAAGGTCAGCTCGCCGAAGCGAAGGCAAAAGCTGCGAGCATGGCCACGACGTTTCGTTCGCAGGCAGACGAGGATCTGGCTAAATCAAGGGCCGATCTGGCGGTTCTCGATGAAAACATAAAATCCGCACAGGATCGCGTGCGCCGAACGGATCTTCGCTCTCCGGTTCATGGTATCGTCAACAAGCTCAACGTGACGACCATCGGTGCAGTCGTGCAGCCAGGCGCCAACCTCATGGACATCGTCCCCTTGGACGATTCCCTGCTTGTGGAAGGCAAGATCCGGCCGCAGGACATCGCCTTCATCCGTCCGGGCCAGGACGCCGTCGTCAAGGTGTCGGCCTACGATTCGTCCGTCTACGGCCATCTCGACGGAAAAGTGGAACGGATCAGCGCGGACACCATTGTGGACGACAAGGGCGAAGCCGCACAGCGGCCGGAAACCTACTATCGGGTGATGGTACGGACCGACAAAAACCATCTCGGAACAGATGCCAACCCTCTCCCCATCATTCCCGGGATGATAGCCACGGTCGAGGTCCTGACCGGTAAAAAGTCCGTTCTCGACTACCTCATCAGGCCGGCGCGCACGCTCAAGCAGGAAGCGCTGCGCGAGCACTGAGGACGCCAGGGTTAACGAGCAATTACCTCACCGCAGCCAAGTCTCCGCGTCCCGCTAGGCGCGGGTTTGCCACGGCGACGCAAACACCTTCTTCGGCCGGGCCCCCTTAACTCGCCTTAAGCGGCCGCCATCCATCCTCGAACCCGATAACAGCAGGGGACGAGGATCTGGCGCATCAGACGCCGACCGACGTCCCTGACACGGGGACGTCACGATGAAACGGCGATCGGGTTCGTTGAATCGCAGTGCGGTTGCTTTCGCCGCCCTGCTCTTTCTTTCGATCGATGGATACGCAGCTTCTTCCGCACATGCCGAAGATGAAGCGATAGCCGAAAGCGCGGCTGATACGGCAGGCTCGTCCGCCGAGGTCACCCCTGGCGGCGACGGATCCGTGCGCGCTCCCATGACATTCTTCACCATCAATGCGGTCCTGGCCAAGCTCGATCGGCAGAGCGGCCGCGGCCCCAACGCGGTTCGCCTCGCCGCCCTCACCCCGCCTGCCGCGACCTATAGCGACGCGCAGCCCGAGGCACCGATGCCGCCGGCGGTCGGTGAAGAGCCGTTTGGACTTTTCACCTTCCGCGCGCCCGAGGGCACCCTCTGGCGCAAGTGGCGCGGGATTGAAGCTGATATCGCCAGGGAGAAGGCTGTACTCGACGGCTGCCGCGATCACGCCGAGGGCTGCCCGTCCTATGCCGCCCAATTCCTGCGCCTGGTCAAAGCCGTGAAATCCAAATCCGGCCGCGCACAGCTCGAGGAAGTCAATCAGGGCGTCAACATGGCGATCCGCTATGTCAGCGACCTGCAGCAATTCGGCGAAGTCGATCGCTGGAGCGCACCTTTGGCCTCCTTTGCAACGGCAAAGGGCGACTGCGAGGATTACGCCATCGCCAAATACGTCGCGTTGCGCGAGGCCGGATTTTCGGAAGGTGAACTGCGCATCCTGCTGGTTCGCGACCGCACTGTCCGCCAGGATCACGCCGTGCTGGCGGCGCGCCTCGAGGGCCATTGGCTCATCCTGGACAACCGCTGGTCCGAGCTCCGCGACGACTCCCCCAGCTTGAACTTCACCGCCCTGTTCGCCATCGACCAGGCCGGCGTGCACATGTTCGCCAAGCCGTACGCGAAATTGCAGCCGCTTGTCGGCCAGAGCGAGACGGCGCCGGCCAATGGCCCGGTCGAATGGAGCGGGACCGACGCCGACTCCCTGGCCGGCGGTCTGCCAAACACGCTTCCTTTGCTCATGTAAGGTGCGCGTTCGCCGCGCCGATTAACCCCTGGGGAGCTTAAGCGCGCGCCCACCAGATTTCGAGCCGCTCAAATTTAGCGGCGGGGATATCTCAACATCCCCGCCCCTCCCACACGCTAATGCGTGTGGATCTGGCCTGCCGTCGGAACCCCGGTTGCGATGTGAGCGATCTCCACCGCATGGGCAAGACTGCCATCGGTTGAGTACCAGAGATTGCTGCCCGCACCGCTCGTTTCGACAAAGAAGCTATTTGCAACTCCATTCCAGGCACCCGCAGCCGTGTGATCTGCCCCGCTTTCGAACTGTGCAGCCGAGATCGAGGAGACGTTCTGCAGCGAAAGATTCTGGCTGGCTACATCGACGACGATGCCATCGCTCGCGGTGAACTTCAGCATTGTGTCGTTCAGCGCGGCCGGATTTGTTTCGTCAAACACGTAGGTGTTGGCCCCTCCGATGGCATCGTTCATGGTGGTGTTGAGGTGGGCGCCCGCGATGAAAGTATCGTTTCCTGTGCCACCGTTGAGGATATCGTTCGGTCCGAACGCCTCCAGGGTGCTACCGGCATTCGCTGCGGTTAAGGTGTCGCCGCCGTGAGCGGAGCCGATCACTCCTGTCAGACCAGATAGCGTATCGCTTCCGGTCCAGGATCCGGTCGCCGTTCCCGTCTGCAGATTGGCAACAACAGCAGTGGTGGAATCATTGCTGAAGTCGACCGTATCTACGCCCCCGCCTCCTGTGATCGTCATGGACGCGGTTGCACTCGCAGCAATAACTTCCGATGCGCTCGTTCCCGTGATGCTTGGGGACGTGCCCAACAGCGAAACGTCGAGATTGCTTGCAGCGGTGGTGGAATCACCGTCCCCGTC
>Ga0157369_10007132_pt1 | contig 12886 bp, 13 predicted proteins | sample C25metaG_FD_113461 | JGI IMG/M metagenome (GOLD analysis project Ga0157369, IMG submission 113461) | Corn rhizosphere microbial communities from Kellogg Biological Station, Michigan, USA - C2-5 metaG | ecosystem: Host-associated > Plants > Roots > Rhizosphere > Soil | place: USA: Michigan...
CTGGGTCTGTGTCGCAGCCTGTGCGATCGCGCCGGGCGCCTAGCCGCCCCGCGCGGCTGCACGTCGCGAGGAACCCGCCGAACGATGAGGGCCTCCGAGATTTCCGCGTCGTCGCGACTCCGGCTCTCGAAACGACTGCCCTTCACGGCGAGAAGCAGCACCAACCTGACCGATGCTCGCGACCCGAGCAGCTGATCCACGAAGAAAGCCCTGCATCTGCAGGGCTTTACATACCGCCACGGGGATTCGAATGGCGAGGCTAGACCCTCTGCGGAGCCGGATGCGGCTATCTAGAGCGGATCTGGTGACCGCCGTGAGCCGCTCTCAACCGCAGTTTCCAGGTGCTGACTTTCCCCCAACTTTCCCCCAGACCTCCGGGGCAGGTCCTCATCGCTGCTTCGGTGGAGCTGGTCGGCTCAGTCGGCATTGTCAGGTGTCCGGGGCAAGCGCCCAGGGTCACCACGGCTTGTGCTTTCACGCGAAAGCAGAAGTCAGTCGGTAAATCACCCATGGGCCCTGTGGCCCCGTCGGTCGAGCCGGATGGGAGCCGGCCGGTTGCGCGATGCTCTCATCATGACCGCGCCCGACAAGCTGCAGTTCACCCACGGCCACCCGATACCCACGCGTGACCACACAACCCTGCTCGCGTCGCATGAGCTACTGCTGCGTCTGGCAGATGAGTGCCTACCTGTTCGGGTAACGCCGACCGGCGAGACATCGTTCTTCGAAGACTGGGAGGTAACGCGTGCCGCGCTCATGGCGCGCATGGCGAGCACCCTTCGTCACCTTGGCTATCTCGCGCCGTCCTACTCGCGGTTGGACGGACTCGCGTTAGCGCGGACCCTGGTGGATCACGCGATCACGTTCGCATGGATCAGTGCAGATCCGAAGCAACGCCTGCCGGCGTTTATGCGCTCGAGCTTCAAGGACATGCTTGCCAAGGACAAGCGCCGCGAAGACCGCGGGGAAGCGCCGCTCCCCGGCGATGCGGAGCGAGAACGCCTCCGCGACTACACCCGGAAGGTCAACCAGGAAATGCCAAGCCTGCCACGGCGTTCAGCCGAGGCTGATCACGACTGGCGGGAGCGAGTCACAGCCTCGCTCCCGAAGTCGCTGCACATCGTCGACTCACAACGGCTGTATCACGACATCTACGACTACTACGCCGCGTACGACCATCCCACCACGACCGGGTTGCAGGTCTTCGTTCACCTCGCTGGCAGCCCTGTAGTGGCCGCGGTAGATGGGCAGCCCGAGAGAAACCTTGAGGAGGACGTGCGGCCGTATTGGATCGCGGTATTCGCGTTCGCTGAGGCCTTGGTCGTCTCGCACCTCGCTTCGCGCCGTCCGCGCCTTCAACCCCTACAGCAGACACTCGAAGCGATCGGCACGATGCGCACCTTCGAACGAGACGGACGCCTAGCGGTCACCGAAGCAGAAGACGGCACCATCAGCATCGGACTCGCCGGCGAGGACGAAGATCGGAATGCGTCGTCGAGCCCCTAGCCTCGACGGCAATCCAAGAGCCGTGCCCGGGTCGTACCTACCGCTTTTCGTCCAAAAGCGAACGCGTGGAGGCACGACCTGCGAGATACTCAGACCGACCGTGAGCGATTCTGAAAACAGGGTCGAGCGCCTAGATGACACGGACCCCGCCGAGGTACACGACTGGGCTTACGAAAGCGCTCGTGTCGCCCCGATGGAGGCACTCGTGGCGATGACGGACTCGCGCGCTCCGACACGGGCCCAACTGATCGAGGCATTGGCGAAGGAGTTTCCTGCCGCGACACGGGAAGTGGCACGAGCTGCGGCTCGCTCCGGCTTCGAGGCACGCGATGCCGACCTAGCCGGACCAGAGGCTCGCGGCAACGACGCGGATTAGCGCTTGTCGTCCAAAGCAGAAGTCGACAGACGAGTGCCACCGGCATTTCTGAGGCCTAACCCAGGGTGATCTCGCGGGCGTAGAGGATCCGCGCGAAGTCCTCTCGAGCCTGGACCAGCACTTCGGGGGGTACTGCGTCCCGGTGACCTGTCATGCCCGGATTGAAGGGGACGAACTCGTGGTCGAACCAGGCGGCTGGGTCAACGTGCTCGACGAGCAGGGCATCGGTCCCAACCTGCTCCCGTCTCCAAGACGGACCACTCACGACCCCGCTGTCGTAGCCAGGGCCGAGCAGTTGCACGGCGAACGAGTCCGGCGCATGGGTGTTCTCGAACGCCGCGGCAAGATCGATGTCCTTCGGACGGACACCCCCGGGCCGCGGCGGCCAGTCTCGGACTATCGAGTAGCCAGACGCGGCGAGGCCTCCGCTTGAGCCGTGCTTGATCAAACCGTAGGCAAGCAGCGGGCTGCAATCTCGCAAAAACGCGCTCAGCCCCGGCAGGTGGGCTCGCCACTCGCCCGACGGGATCGTGGCTATCACTGAGATGCGGCCCATGAACGGATGCACCTTCACCCGCCGCGACTCGGTCCCCAGCGTCCACCACCCGACCAGCTCTCCCGCCTGAACCGCCTGCCGAGTCGACGCGGACAGATCATCGCGCGAGCGCACCCAGACATCCGGCACGCCCGCGACCGACAGCGCGACTGGCTCGCCAACCGCGACGGCCATGCTCCACTCGAAAGCCATTTCCGCCAGATCCTCAAGCGCCGCGGGATCGGCAACCCAGCCCCAGTTACCAGGACCGCGATGCAGCCGCTCACCGCGAACTCGCATTCGGCAGTCCAGGACATACGCGGGGTCGATCGGATACGGGGGTGGCTCCTCCTCCCAAACCTCTACCTCGCCATCCACGCCCTCGCGCTCGAGGTAGCTAACGATCGCGCGCAGCGACCACTCGAAGTCGTCCGGCTCCTCCACCTCCAGCAGCACTGCTGCGCCCGCGCGAGCCACACTCCATTCGCCGGGATACTCGTCGACACCCGCGCCATCCTTCAGCGCCCGCAACGCGCCTCGCACAAGCTCCACCAAATCATCGGCCGGCAGCGAAGACGTCAGCCGCATCGGGAGCGACGGCTCATCCACATCAGCCACCCGCCAAGCGCTCCAAACCGAGTCGGCTATCCGAATCATCACTGCCACGCCCTGACAAGCCGCAACGTACGCACCCAGAGCCAGCCTACGGCCGCTACAACCGTGTCGCCATCCGACAACCGTCCACCAGCAAACTCGCGGCTGCTTTTCATCCAAAGCGGAAGCGATCAACCGGCTGGTGCTTTCACGTAGAGCGCAAGTCGATCAGATACCCCGACGCGACTCCACCGCCCGCCTTCTCGGCGGTCCCGACTTTGCCAGCCACCTCGTGCCGCCTGCTGAGCTTCTACGTTTGCGCAATGACAGACGAGGAGACCACACAGGCGCTGACCCCAGAGCATCTCGCGATGCTGGCCAGCTATGCGCAGCTCGCCCCGGTGTTAGACGCCATCACCGGGAAGCCGCTTCCGCAGTCGCTACGGGAACGGTTCAGCGAAGTCCGTGAACACCTTGCGCCTGGTCGGCAACCACCGCCCGAAGTCGCATCAACGTTGCCGGGGGTAAAGCTCGCCGGGCCCCTCCCAGAGCGTCCCCAGCGCCGGCTACTGGAAAGCCTTGGATACGTAGAAGAGGCGCTTGCTGCCGCGGAGTATCACCGCCAACGGGTCGAAGAGCTCGAGGGCAACATCTCGCGGATCGTCAAGGAGGCCTTCAAGGGTATGACTGTCCCCCCGTCGGGCACGATCGGTTTCCGAGTCCCGATCCTGGGGTTCGAGTACCACGCGTTCCTTTTCAGTCTGCGTCGCGCGCTCGACTACCTCGCGGTTGGGGTCGCTGCCGCATTCGGACGGGAGTGTCATTCGATTAGACGCCTCGGACGTTCCGTTAAGAACGCCGAGCCATCCGATCGTGCAACCGCAGTCGCCAACGCCGTCGAGGTCGCCCTCCCTTCGCTAAAGAGCATCGTCTCCGAAAGCGATGAGCGATCCGTGCGCGATCGCCTCGCGCATTGGCAGATCGTCGACGCCGGGTACTTCAACGCCCGTCTAGACGAGAACGGGGAGGTAGCAATCGAACTCGTTGGCGGCGGCGAGGACCTGCCCGCTTTCACTGGGATCGACTCAGAGAACGCGCCGCTCGCAACAGCGCTCGAAACGCTGATGTCAGCCGCGGTCGCACTGGTCTTCAAACTTGTCGACGAGAGCCTCCCACCAGGCCAGGCGCGAGAGGTCGCCTCTTGACGCTGCTTTTCGTTCAAAGCGGGAGCAGTAGCCAACTGCCGCTTCACGCGAAAGCGAAGGGGAGATCTCGGAGTCGGGTTCGTTGCGGCAGGATCGTTCAGTTCGGATCAGCTGGTCCGACCAAGACCACGCCGAGCTTGTTCGCCGCGCGACGGAGCGCTGGAGTGTCGATCGCGACACGGCTGGTGGTGATCTCCGAAGGGTCGATCGAGAGCGGCTCCCACAACGCCCAGCAGATCCACTGTGGGGGTAACCGGCTGGTGTAGCGGATGCCGGCGACGCGTAGTTCCCCATCATCGTTTGTTGCACCGCGGCGAACGATCCCCGCCAAGCGGCGGGTAAAACCGCGCCGCTCGTCCGCGAGTGCACGCACATCGAGTGCTCTCAAGGCGAAGTTCGCCAGCAGCTCCCCAATGTGAGGAAGTAGGGCAGCGCAGGTGGACCAGTGCCATAGGTCGACGAACCGAGCGCCTCCCACGGACGGGGCCCAGGCAAGTTGCCAGTTGAAGCCGTCGATCATGTCCTCGTCAAGAATTGGCGTCAGGTCCTCGTCTGCGTACTCTGGATCGGGTTCGTCCGCGAGGAAGGCCTCGATCCTGCGGGCGACGCGCGGATTGAGCACAAACGCGGCGAGCTTCTCCCCGAGCGCGCCCTCCGCTTCGCTGGCGCAGTACAGCGTGCGGTGTTTGCCCTCCGGATCGTCGAAGCGGCCAGCGTCATCCTCAGCAGCATCGATCTCGCCAACTGGTGGCGGCGGATCCTTCGGCTCGAAGGGTTCATGCCAACTTGTGACACGCCAGAACCCCTCTGCGGGCGCGTCTACCAGGTGGTAGTCAGAAAACCCGAAGCGCTCAGCCACAATCTGACCAGGCTATGGCGATACGCGGATGGCTTAGTGAGCCTGTGAGTCCGTTAGCGATTGGCCAAGAAGGCACGAGCGGCTCGCTCGGCGTCAGCGCGCTTTCCTTCGTGGATCACTTCGATCGGTGCCCTTCCGTGGAGCCGCGGGTTGCTGCCGAGCATCCAAGAGCGGATCGCCTGCCGGCGCATTCCATTCCCGAGCAGTTCGACCAACGTGAAGAGATCGACCAACCGTCGCACGGTTGCGTCGTCCGGTGAACGCTCTCCACGCGCGTAGCGACCAATCGTCTTGGGATGACGGTCACCCAGTGCGAAGGCAACCATCTTCTGTCCGAGCAGAGCCTGCAGCTCACTAGCCAACTCGCTGGGCTCACGCTGCGTCGCCGTATCGTGCGCGTGCTCGAGCATTTCTTGGACAGTCATGGCGTGCCTTTCAATTCCGTCCGGTGCCCATCGTAACACCTGTGGTCCCGGTAGTGGGGTTCGATCGGCTCCGCTTTAGTCCTCTTTTAGTACCCGTTTCGTTCCTGGACGTTTCAACGAGAGATCCTCACGGAGGAAGCGGTTGCGACACCCCCGCGCTGGATGCACCGTCCTCCCGGCGGCGGTGGGACCGCTGCTCTTCGTCCAAAGCAGAAGCCGGGGCCCGCGTTGGTAGGTGCCGTTGAGATCGAGGTTGCCGGACCCGATGTGTGGCCTCGCGCGTCTTGCGGTAGCCGATTGTTTGGCTTGACAAGGTGGCGGTCGGCCATGAGCCTTGTGTTGGGATGGGTGGCGGAGAACGTTCCGACGCAGGGCCTGCCTGCCTGCGCATTTGGCTGTTGGGGTTGACCTGGTGAGGATGGGGTCCCTGGTCGCGGCGATCTCACTGGTCGCGCTCGCATGCGCTCCTACAGCCGCATCGGCGGAGGTGTTCTCGTGGTCCTCCCCGATCGCGTTAGAGACCAGCGGCAGCCCGCAGGTTCTCGAAGCAGTGGCGTGCCCGTCGGCGAGCCAGTGCATCGCTGTCGACGGCACCGGCCGGGTGGTGACGTTCAATCCTGGCTCGCCTGAGACCGCCATCCCCTGGATGATTGAGAGCGGGAACCCATTTCATGCGGTGGCGTGCCCCTCGGCGCGCCAATGCACCGCCCTCGACAGCGCCGGCCAGGAAGTGACATTCGACCCGGCCTCGCCGGGCACCCCTTCGCCGACCAGGATCGACAACAGCGTTAGCCTGGACGGCCTGGCGTGCCCGTCGACCACGCAGTGCACGGCTGTCGACAATGGCGGCCAGGTTGTGACGTTTGACCCGACCTCGCCAGGCACGCCGACGCCCGCCGAGCTCGATAGCGGTGTTGGGATCAACGCGGTGGCGTGTCCGTCGACCAGCCAATGCACGGCAGTCGACGACAGCGGCAAGCAGGTGACGTTTGACCCGGCCTCGCCGGGCACCCCCACCCTAACCCGGATCGACGGAAGCAACATCGTCACGGCGGTCGCTTGCCCGTCCACCACTCAATGCACCGCCGTCGACTTCAATGGTCAGCAGGTGACGTTCAACCCGGCCTCGCCGGGCGCGCCAACTCCCACCCCGATCGACGGCGATGGCGTCATCATCATGAGCGCGGTGGCTTGTCCGTCGACTACGCAATGCACCGCTGTCGACTTGAGTGGTCAGCAGGTGACGTTCAACCCGGCCTCGCCGGGCACCCCCACCCCGACCACAATCGATGGGGCCAGCGGGCTCCTCAGCGTGGCCTGTCCATCGACCACCCAATGCACGGCCGTCGATCACGTCGGTCAACAGGTGACGTTCAACCCGGCCTCGCCGGGCACGCCAACTCCCGCCACGATCGACAGCACCAACGGTCTCGACGGGGTGGCTTGCCCATCGACCAGCCAGTGCACCGTGGTTGACGACGGCGGGCGGCAGGTGACATTCAACCCCGCCGTGCCGGGCACGCCCACACCGACCGCGATCGACGACACAACCTTCGACGTCACAAAGTTCCTCACCGCAGTCGCGTGCCCATCGATCAGACAGTGCACCGCCGTCGACGACGGGGGCGCTCGGCTGACGTTCGACCCCGCCTCGCCGGGCAGCCCGACGCCGACCACGACGGACGGCTTCGATCTGATCACCGCGGTCGCGTGCCCTTCGCTGAGCCAATGCACCGCCGTCGACTTCAATGGGCAACAGGTGACGTTCAACCCAGCCTCATCGTGGACCCCCGTGCCGACGATGGTCGACGGCACCACCGGTCTGCTCGCCGTGGCCTGTCCGTCGACGAGCCGATGCGTTGCCGTCGACCGTGTTGGCCAGGAGGTGGCGTTCGATCCAGTCTCGCCAAGCTCAACGACCCCCTCCGTAGTCGACAGCGGGAATGCCCTTCGCGGAGTTGCGTGCCCGTCGGCGAGCCAGTGCACCGCTGTCGACGACGCCGGCCAGCAGGTGACGTTTGACCCGGACTCGCCGGGCACTGCGACGCCGACCAAGATCGACGGAAGCAACGTCATGACCGCCGTGGCCTGCCCGTCGATCACCCAATGCACCGCTGTCGACGATGTTGGCCACGAGGTGACGTTCAATCCGGCCACGCCGGGCAGCTCGACACCGACGTCGATCGTGGGCGCGGGCGCGCTGAACGCGATCTCCTGCGGGTCGGTCTCGCAGTGCGTAACTGTCGATGCCCTCGGCAATGGATTTGTCGGAACCATGCCTGGCGCCGCCAACGGCGGAGGTGGCTCAGGTGCTGGAACCCCCGCATCGGGGCCGGCGACGGTCGCGACACTCTCCGCCTTGCGGGCGACCAACTCGGCGTTCGCGGTAGGCCGTGCCTCCACCCCGCTCAGCGGACTAGCGGCTGTCGCGCACCGCAAGCGCGGGACCGTCTGGTCGTTCCGCCTCGACCAGCAGGCAACCGTGAGGGTCGCAATTCGACACAACACTCCTGGGAGACGTGTCGGCCATTCCTGCAGGCCTAACCGGCCACGCCTGCGGCACAAGCCCCACTGCACACGCACGATCGCGGTCGTGACGCTGACTCGCCGTGGCCACGCCGGACACAACAAGATTGCCTTCAGCGCGCGTTTCCGCGGGAAATCACTCAAGCCAGGCAGCTATCGCGCGGTCTTCACCGCCACCGACAGCGCTGGCAAGTCGTCCCCGAAAGCGCTGCGCTTCAAGATTCTCAAGCCCTGAACGCGCTGACCTGCGCTTTTCATGCAGAGTAGGCACTCCCGCTTCTCGTCCAAAGCGGAAGCGCGGTATCGCCGCCAGAAGCCCCAAAGGCCGTCCGTATGGGCGCGCCTGACGCCTACCATTCTGCGGCGATGAAGACCGCGCTCGTCGCAGCGAATTACCTGCTGCTCGCCTCCTGGGGTGTGATCGCTGTGCTGTTGCTGGGTAACGGCACGCTTAGTTCGCTGACATTTGTGCTGGTGATGGTTGTCGGGGCCACGTTGTCGCGATTCTCGTTCACCCGCCTGCATCGCATAGCCCGAAGCCGCTGGCCGGAGAGCTACAGCGCGGCGGACGACACGTAGCGGCTCAAGCGATTCCCATACGGGCGAGCCGCTTCTGCCTTTCGTCCAAAGCGGAGCGAACCTGGCCTCTCGGGAGACAGTTACTCTGCGGCCGCCTGTGTGGCTCTGGTGGCGGCTAACTCGGTGTTGAGCTTGTCGCACAAGGGCTCAATGATCTTCCGTTGGAAACCCCAGACCTGGAGCGTCGGCAGTATCACCTTCCCCTTGCCGACCAGCTCCACGCAGACCACGGTCCGCCCAGAGCCCGGAACCGGCTCCACAGAAAAACCAGTCACGTCCGCCCACTGGTACGTGAACGTGGCACCAACAAACGGTGAGCGCGCAACAAGCCCGTCCGCCTCGATCCAAACCCCTGAGCGCTCCACGCTCCCCAGGAACACCGCAGCGATACCACGACCATCGCAACAGGGACCAGGTGAAACGCATCACGACTGATCACCGAGATCACCGTCACCGCGAACAGTGGCGTAAGCAGCCGCCACGTCCAGATAGCCGGCCTGACCACCCGCCGCCGCTTCGATGAAGAAGTCCTCACGCCCCCTATATCGACCAGGCAGGCGTGCGGCCTAACCAGTCGACCCACTTCTGCTTTCCATGCAAAGCAGAAGCGGAGAGTTGGGACGATGCGCGGCTGTCTGGGCGTCTTTTCGAGCAGGGACTGATGGAGCTCGTGGCGTTGGATGCGGCTGGCCGTGCGAGATCACCGGCGACGTCGCCTGGCTATCACCGTGGTCGCTCGCCGCGGAACAAGGGTCAGCGATATCCCGCGGATCCGCCGAGCGTCGAGGAGATCGTTGCGACCATGCGCGCGGCTGGGGATGACGCGGATGGTCTGCGGCTGCGCGGGTTGATCGTCGTGCTCTGGCGTTCTGGGCTTCGGATCAGCGAAGCGCTGGCTCTTGCCGAGAGCGATCTGGAGCACCAGCGCGGCGCGATCCCGGTGCGCCATGGCAAGGGTGGACGCCGACGGGAGGTCGGGATGGACCGCTGGGCGTGGGACCAGCTCGGACAATGACTCGAGGTGCGGGCGACCCTGCCCGTCGGTGCTTTGTTCTGTGTGATTCACGGCCCGACTTGTGGCAGACGTTGGGCCGCCGCGTCGGCGCGCTCCCAAATGCGCAGCGCCGCTGCCCGCGCAGGAGTTCGCCGGCGGTTCGCGCCTCATCAGTTACGCCACGCGCACGCAGTCGAAATGGCTCGCGAAGGCGTCCCGCTCGTTGTGATCCAGCGCCAGCTCGGCCACGCGAATCTCGGCATCACCTCCATATACCTGCAAGGCATCGACAACGCGGAGATCATCGAGACCGTCCACACTCGGCCAGCTCCTGTCATCCCCGCCACGGCTGGACTCCGCGCGGGCCGCTAGCGCTACGCATGGGAAGCACCAGTCGCCCCGGTCCCGCGTGCCGAGGCCGCTCAGCTCGGACAGACGACGTGCCTGTAACCACCCGCGCTACTGGCCTGAATCTCCTGCCCGGGTTCGATCCGTTCGCGACAGCGCACGCAAGGTCCGGCGTACTGCGCGACGAACCACGGTTCAGTGTTCGTCTCGGGCACTCGAGCGGCGTGCTTCTCGTGCCAAACTTGAAACTCCTCGCGCCAGACGTTGAGCCGCGCCTCGTGGGTCTGCGACGCCGGGACGGTGCTGTTGGCGAGAGTGCAGTATTCGCCCGGCTGAGCGCCACAGAACGGGCAGACGATGAACTCGGGTGTCGGGCGGCCGTCTGCGGGTGGTACGAGCATCGGCATGGGGTCTCAGCTTACGTCGGGTCGACGGTCAGCCTCCACCCTCCGCTCAACAGCGACCATGCGTGGCGGCACGCTCGCCGCTCCTGCCGCGGACGAAAAGCAGAAGTGTTTCCGAGTCGCAGCGCGAGCACGATGGAGGAGAGCAGGTCGCCCCGGTTCCGCGGCTTTCTTGATCTCGTCGTTCCAGTGACAACGTTCCCGGTGGCTTGGTCGGGGCAGATACTGCCGGGCTTGCCCGGGGCGCGAGAGCGTTCGGTTCCAGCGAGCCCGCCGTGCCACATCGCCACGCAGAGAAGCGCCTGCCGTCCGCAGCCCATCGGATGATTCCGCGCCGAATGAACAAGCCCCTGAGCCCGAATGATGTAAGAGCCCTGCGCGCCGCGTTAGTCAGATTCAACAACGCGTACGTGGCGTACCTCCAGACGCCATCCCCGGACACACGTTCCGGCGTCATCCGCGCCATTCCCGAGGCCGAGACCGCGCTCCTGGTCGGCGGCGGCGGCTACACGTTCACCGATCCGCCCGCGATGGGCTCGATGCGCCAGTCATACAGCGGTCTTGGTCAGACCGCGTTCCTCCACGAACAGTTCGGCTGGGAAGAGGTACACGGGCGGCCGCCGTACGAACTGGTTCTCGAAGGCGTGCAGCGCGCCGATGCCGTGCTCGAACTGGAGGAGCGTCGCGCCGTTGAGCGCGATTCCGACGAGGTTCGGCGGCGACGTCATCCGCTCTACTGGGCCGACCGCGCCGTGCGCGCAGCGCTCACTGTCCCGGCCTACATCGTTTCCGTGATCGTTGGCGAGGACCCAGAGACGATCGACCGGTCAGCGTGGGGAATGCCGTTGCGTGTGTTGGCAATCGTCGCCGATATCGTCACCGTGTACCTGGCCGGTCGCGCGTTTGGCTTGTGGTGACGCCAGCGGAGTGGCGCAGGCGGGCCATGAGTGCTTCCGCTTTCGCGTGAAAGCAGTAGTGCAGCCCGTTCCCGGCTTCCGGCTTCCCCCGCTGCCCAGGAAACGACAAAAGCCCCGCACTTGCAGGGCTCAGCAAGTACCGCCACGGGGATTCGAACCCCGGTTTCCGCCGTGAGAGGGCGGCGTCCTAGTCCCCTAGACGATGGCGGCCTAGAGCGGGTAAGGCTACCAATGGGTCGGCAGACCGTCGCGAGGCTTCAGCGCAGCGTCACGCGCTTGCCGTTGTCGATCGACTGGTAGTAGCCCTTGGGCATCAGCTGGCCCACCATCACCCGCAACTTCGGCCGGTGGTAGCGGCCGAGGAACTTGGCGGCGGCCTTGGTCACACGCACGCGCGTGATCGTCTCCACGCCCGCCTTCACCTTCGTGTCCTCGGGCACCGCGATGCCCGGGATGTAGCCGTTGTGAGCGTCGTCCCAGTCCTGGTCGAGCTTGCCGGTCATGTCGACCAGGCTCGACACGGTGGTGTCGCCCTGGCAGGTCACGCGCACGGGCAGGCCCTTCGTCCGCACGGCCTTCAGGGGAAAGCTGTGCGGCACCTTGTACGTGCACTTGACGGCGTCCTTTGGGAGGCCGGCGCCGGCGATGGAAACCGGCACGAGCAGCGCGGCAGCCGCGGCGAGGAGGATGGCGATGCGGATCATGGGCGAGAGCATCCGGCACCGCGGGCGGCCACGCAGTCGGGTTAACGCGAGTTCGCGGGTAGACCTTCCACGAGTCGCGGTGGCAGAGGTCCCGGCGCCGGGATATGCTGGCTGCCGTCCACGGTCGGTGGTCAAGGGAAGTCCGGTGAGAGTCCGGCGCGGTCCCGCCACTGTAACCGGATATGCCACCCGCACAACGCCACTGAGGACGCCCCAGCGGACTCGGGAAGGCGCGGCAGATGGCAAGCCGGTAGCCAGGAGACCTACCTCCGGCCGCAAGCCACAGAAATCCCTCGCGGAAAGGGGAAGGCTCATATGAAGCTTTACCGGTTCGGGACCCCGGGGGTCCTGCTCGCAGCGCTTGTTCTGGCGGCGCCCGCCGTCGCGGCGCCGGTGACGGTCAACCTGCGGATCGAAGGATCGGGCGCGACGCTGTACGAAGGCCCGATCACGACAGACGGAAGGGTCGTCACCACCCAGGCGGGCGGATCGCACCAGTGCGACGGCACCCAGGGCGCGAACAGCGCCGGCAACACGCCCGGCGGAGCCCCGACCACAGCGCTCGCCGACGCCGCGGACAGGAGCGGCTTCACCTTCGACGGCAGCTATGACTCCGGCTTCGGCGACTTTCTGATCGAGCGGATCGGCGGCGACGGCCAGGTGGGCGTGTTCGGCTCGAGCTTCTGGAGCGTGTCCGTGAACCGGGTCGCTCTCCAGGTCGGCGGCTGCCAGATGCGGGTGCAGGACGGCGACACAATCCTCTGGGACTGGACCGCGTTCCAGGCGCCCAACCTCCAGCTCGCCTCGCCGGCGCAGGTACACGCGGGCACACCGTTCACCGTGAACGTGCAGCAGTACGACGACAACGGCAACCTCACGCCCGCCGTGGGCGCCAGCGTGGCGGGCTCGACCAC
>Ga0157369_10007137_pt1 | contig 12879 bp, 13 predicted proteins | sample C25metaG_FD_113461 | JGI IMG/M metagenome (GOLD analysis project Ga0157369, IMG submission 113461) | Corn rhizosphere microbial communities from Kellogg Biological Station, Michigan, USA - C2-5 metaG | ecosystem: Host-associated > Plants > Roots > Rhizosphere > Soil | place: USA: Michigan...
GCGCGATGGTGACGCTCGCGTTCGTGCCGATGATCGTCGCGAATCCTTCCTGGGCCGCGATGTACGAGTAGGGCGAGATCGCGCCGAAGTGGTTGGCTCCGCGCACGAGCGCGAGCGCGATGCCGAAAGTGCGCGCGCGCATCATCGCCGCCTCGAGAGCCTGCGTGCCCACCAGCGGCCCGAGCGCGTTGTCCGCGTCGATGCGCACGAGCGCGGGGGCGAGCTCCTCCTCGCGAATCACGGGCGCGGGATTGATGCCGCCGATCGCCAGCCGGTCGCCGTACGACTCGAGCCGAAGCACTCCGTGCGTGTGGTGGCCGAAGAGATCGCCCAGCACCAGGATGCGCACGACGCGCGCGGCATCCTCGCGCTCCACGCCCAGCCCCTCGAGCGCGGCACAGGCGAGCCGCGTGAGCTCCGCCTCGGAGACCGTGGTGCTCGCGACGGCCGCCATCAGTTCGACGTGATGTGCGCCTCGCGCACGACCTTGCCCCACTTCCCGGTCTCGCGATCGATGTACTTCGCGAGGTCCTCGCGGCTGCCCGGCGCGGGCTCGAGGCCCTGCTGCTCGAGCTGCTTCTTCACCTCGGGATCGCCGAGCGCCTTCACCAGCTCCTTGTTCCAGAAATCGAGAATCTCCGGCGGCGTCTTCGCGGGCGCCACGAACGCGTACCAGTTCACCGCCTCGAAGCCGGGATAGCCCGATTCGGCCACCGTCGGCGCGTCCGGCATCAACGCGGTGCGCTCGAGGCCCGTGGTCGCGATCGCACGGATCTTGCCCGCCTTCATCTGCGGCAGCGCCGTCGAGGGCACGGCGGGGTACATGTCGACCCGCCCTGCCACCACGTCGGTCATCGCCGGACCGCCGCCCTTGTAGGGCACGTGGATCATGTCGATGCCGGCGTCCTTCTTGAAGAGCTCTCCCGCGAGATGCGCGGCGCCGCCGACGCCGGAGGAGCCATAGGTGAGCTTGCCCGGCTCCTTCTTCGCGGCGGCGACGAGGTCGGCGAGCGTCTTGATGGGCGAGCCGGCGGGCACCACGAAGGCGTTGGGGAAGATCACGCCCATCGTGATCGGCGCGATGTCGCGCTTCGGGTCGTAGCCCAGCTTGGTGTTCATCGCGGGAGCGACGGTGAGCGGTCCCACCGACGAGAGGTGGATCGTGTAGCCGTCGGGTGCCGCCTGCGCGATCTGCTGCGCGGCGATCTCCCCGCCCGCGCCGGCCCGGTTCTCGACCACGACCGAGACGCCGAGATCCTGCATCAGCTTCTTGGCGACGATGCGGGCGGTCGTATCGGTGCCGCCGCCGGGCGCGAAGCCCACGGTGAGCGTGACGGTGCGATTCGGGAAGCCCTTCTGGGCCGAAGCGGGCAACGCGACGGCGATCGCGGCGACTGCGGCCGCGGCGGCGATACGACGCATGGGATCTCCTCCTCCGGTCTCGGGCTGGGGGCCTCTGGGGCTGTATAGAATAGCGAACCCATCCCCTTCGCGCCGCAACCTTGCTGGATTTCACGCGGACCTACGATGTGCTCGTGCTCGGCGGCGGCAACGCCGGGCTGTGCGCCGCCCTCACGGCGCGCGAGGCGGGCGCGAGCGTGCTGCTGGTGGAATCCGCCCCGATCCATTTCCGCGGCGGCAACAGCCGCCACACGCGCAACCTGCGCGCGATGCACGATGCGCCGGCGGACGTGATGACGGACGCTTATCCCGAGCAGGAATACTGGGAGGACCTCCACAAGGTCACGGGCGGGCTCACCGACGAGACGCTCGCGCGGCGGGTGATCCGCGCGACCGCGGAATGCCGCGCATGGATGCACGCGCGCGGCGTGCGCTTCCAGCCCGCGCTCGGCGGGACGTTGAGCCTCTCGCGCACCAACGCCTTCTTCCTCGGCGGCGGCAAGGCGCTCATCAACGCCTACTACCGCTACGCCGAGTCGCTGGGCGTGCACGTCGCCTACGAGACGGAGGTGGTGGACCTGCGGATGAGCGGCCCGCGCTTTGAAAGTGCCACCGTTCAGCGCCACGGCGCGCTGCACGAGGTGCGCGCGCGAGCGGTGGTCGCGGCGGCCGGAGGCTTCGAGTCGAACTTCGCCTGGCTGCGCGAAGGCTGGGGCCCGGCCGCGGACAACTTCGTCTGCCGCGGCACGCCGTACAACCTGGGCAAGGTGTTGAAGCTCCTGCTCGATGCGGGCGCGAAGCAGGTGAGCGACGCCCAGCAAGGGCATTGCGTCGCGGTGGACGCGCGCTCGCCGAAATTCGATGGCGGCATCGTCACCCGCGTCGATTGCGTGTCGCTCGGCATCGTGGTGAACCGCAACGCCGAGCGCTTCCACGACGAGGGCGAGGACTTCTGGCCCAAGCGCTACGCGCTCTGGGGGCGGCTCGTCGCGGGGCAGCAAGACCAGGTCGGCTACTGCATCATCGATGCGAAGTCGATGGGGCGCTTCATGCCGCCCGTGTTCCCGCCGGTGAAGGCGGGGACGCTGCGCGAGCTGGCCGGCGCGCTCAAGCTCGACGCCGGCGCGCTCGAGGCGACGATCGCGAACTTCAACCGCGCCGTGCGGCCGGGCACGTTCGACCACACCGTGCTCGACGATTGCCGCACGGAAGGGCTGGATCCGCCGAAGACGCACTGGGCGCGGCCGATCGACACGCCGCCGTTCTACGCGTACTCGCTGCGCCCCGGAATCACCTTCACTTACCTCGGGGTTGGGGTGGACGAGAAGAGCCGCATGCTGATGGCCGATGGCGCGCGCGCCGCGAACGTGTTCGCGGCCGGCGAGATCATGGCGGGCAACATCCTGGGCCGCGGGTACCTCGCGGGGTTCGGCATGTCGATCGGGACCACCTTCGGGCGCATCGCGGGCGAGGAGGCCGCGAAGCTTGTCCGCGCGTGATGCCCTGCCGCTCGACGAGCTGATCGAGGAGGCGCAACGCGTCCTCTCGATCTGCAACGCGTGCCGTTATTGCGAGGGTTTCTGCGCGGTGTTTCCCGCGCTCGAGCGGCGGCTCGAGTTTCGCGAGAGCGACGTGCATTACCTCGCGAACCTCTGCCACAACTGCGGCGCCTGCTTCTACGCGTGCCAGTACGCGCCGCCGCACGAGTTCAACCTGGATTTCCCGAAGATCCTCTCCACGGTGCGCGCACAGACGTATCGCAAGTACGCCTGGCCCGAGGGCTTCGCGCGGCTCTACGAGCGCAATGGCGTCGCCGTGGGCCTCGTGACGGCGCTGTCCCTCTTCGCGGCGTTCTTCTTCACGGCCTGGCATGCCGGGGGCGTGCGCTTCTTCTCCGCGTGGAGCGATGCCGATGGATCGTTCTACGCGCTGCTGCCGCACTCCCTGATGGCGGGGATCTTCGGCGCGGTGTTCCTCCTCGTCGTGGTCTCGCTCGCGGCGAGCTTTTTCCGCTTCTGGCCGGACATGGAGGAGGATGTGGTGGAGTTCGTGCGGCTGCAGCCGTTGTCCGCGGCGCTGTCCGATGCCGGCACGCTGCGCTATCTCGACGGCGGCGGCGAGGGCTGCACGTATCCGGACGAGCGGCCATCGTTCGCGCGGCGCAACTTCCACCACCTCACGTTCTGGGGTTTCGTGCTCTGCTTCCTCGCGACGGTGACGGGCACGATCTACCACTACGTCTTCGGGATTCACGCCCCGTATCCGTTCTACAGCCTGCCCGTGGTCCTCGGCACGCTGGGCGGCATCGGGCTCATCGTGGGGCCGTTGGGGCTCTTCGCGCTGCGCGCGCGGCGCGATCCGGCGCTGGGAGATGCGTCGCAGGCCGGGATGGATCGCGGCTTTCTCGTGCTGCTGCTGGGGACCGCGATCACGGGGCTCGGCTTGCTCGTGACGCGGGAGTCGATGTTCATGGGAACGTGGCTGGCGCTGCACCTCGGCTTCGTGCTCGCCTTCTTCCTCACGATGCCGTACGGAAAATTCGTGCACGGGCTCTACCGGCTCGCCGCCCTCGTGCGCTTCCACATCGAGCGGCGCCGCCCGCTGCCCGACTTCGCCGCCGAATGACGGAGGACCGATGACGAACCTGGCCCACCACCTGCCCCTGCAATCGATCCGCGAGCGCGTGACGCCCGAGGAATGGAAGGCGCGCGTCGACCTCGCGGCCTGCTACCGCCTCGTCGACTGGTACGGCATGTCGGACATGATGGCGAACCACATCTCGGCCGCGGTCCCGGGCGAGGAGGGCGCCTTCCTCATCAACGCCTACGGCATGATGTACGAGGAGATCACGGCCTCGTCGCTCATCAAGATCGACATCGACGGCAACATCCTGCTCAAGCCCGACTTCGGCGAGCTGGACTACGGCATCAACCGCGCGGGCTACGTGATCCACGGGGCCGTCCACAAGGCGCGCCGCGACGTGCACTGCGTGATCCACACGCACACCTGGGCCGGCATGGCGCTCTCGGCGCTCGACTGCGGCGTGCTGCCGATCACGCAGACGTCGATGCGCTTCCTCAAGATCGGCTACCACGACTACCAGGGCGTCGTGCTCGATTCGAAGGAGGAGGCGTCGCTGCTGGCGGACCTCGGCACGAACGAGGCGCTGATCCTGCGCAATCACGGGCTGCTCACCGTGGGCAAGACGATCGGCGAGGCCTTCAACTGGATGCACCGCCTCGAGCTCACCGCGCGCTCGCAGCTCGCCGCGATGGCGACGGGCGCCAGGCTCGTGCAGGTGCCGGAGAAGACGCTGCAGGAGACCTACATGAACTACCAGCCGCAAACGCGCCGTCCGTACGGCGTCATGGAGTGGCCGGCGCTGCTGCGCAAGCTCGACCGCATGGATCCTTCTTACAAAACCTGAAACCGGGGACGCAGTCCTATTTCAAATGCTGCAATTGGGGACGCAGTCCTATTTCCCGACGGGTAGGAACAGGGCGCTTTCGCGAGCTTCGGGTTCCTTCGGATGCGGCGAAGCGCGATGGAGCGGTGAAATTTGGACGGATTGACCGTGCCGGTGCCGCAGCGGGAAACACGACTGCGTCCCTCATTTCAGCAATCAAAATAGGACTGCGTCCCCGGTTTTAAAAGATGAAAATCGCTACTTTCAACGTGAACGGCATCAAGAGCCGCCTCGGGCAACTGCTCGGATGGCTCGAGCGCGAGCAGCCGGACGTCGCGTGCCTGCAGGAGCTCAAGGCCACGAGCGAGACATTCCCGATGCTCGAGATCGAGGCGCTCGGCTACGAGGCGATCTGGCACGGGCAGCGCTCGTGGAACGGCGTCGCCATCCTCGCCAAGGGCGACAAGCCGGTGGAGCACCATCGCGCGCTGCCGGGAGATCCCGACGACGAGCAGAGCCGCTACATCGAGGCGACGGTGCACGGCGTGACGATCGGGTGCCTCTATCTTCCCAACGGCAACCCGCAGCCCGGCCCCAAGTTCGACTACAAGCTCGCGTGGATGGACCGTTTCATCAAGCACGCGGCGCAGATGGTCGACCGCGACGAGCCGGTCGTCCTCTGCGGCGACTACAACGTCGTGCCTACCGACGCCGACATCTACAACCCCGCATCGTGGCGCAAGGACGCGCTGCTGCAGCCCGAGAGCCGCGAGCGTTACCGCAAGCTCCTCGACCAGGGCTGGACCGACGCGATCCGCGCGAAGCATCCCGACGAGCCCATCTACACGTTCTGGGATTACTTCCGCCAGCACTGGCAGAAGAACTCGGGGCTGCGCATCGACCACCTGCTGCTCAATCGCAAGCTCGCCCCGTGCCTCGTCGATGCGAACGTCGACCGCTGGGTGCGGGGCCAGGACAAGGCGAGCGACCATGCGCCGACCTGGGTCGAGCTCGACCTCTCACGCGCCGGCGGCAAGGCGGCGCGCAGGAAGCATTAGCGGCATGGAGGTCGTCGATTCGCAGGTCCACATCTGGGGCGCCGCTACGCCGCAGCGCCCGTGGCCCGCGCGAGCGCACGCGCAGCGCGAGACGCCCGTCAGCGCCGATGAAGTGATCGGCTGGATGGACGCGGGCGGCGTCGACCGCGCCGTGCTCGTGCCGCCTTCCTGGGAAGGAGACCGCAACGACCTCGCGCTCGACGCCGTGAAGCGATACCCCGGGCGCTTCGCCATCATGGGCCGCCTCGATCCGGACGCGCCGCACGCGCGCGAGCAGATGGCGCGATGGAAGGGGCAGCCCGGCATGCTCGGCCTGCGCTTCACGTTCCACACGCCGGTGCTGCTGCAGCCGCTCCTCGACGGGCGCTTCGACTGGGTGTGGGGCGAGGCGGAGCGCCACGGCCTGCCGATCATGCTGCTCATCCACCACCCGCACATGCACCTGATCGACGCGGTGGCGCGGGCGCATCCGCGCTTGCGCATCGTGATCGACCATCTCGGGCTCGCGAATGGCGAAAAGGATGCGCACGCCTTCCGCGACCTCGACAAGCTGCTCGCGCTCGCGGAGCGGCCCAACGTCGCCGTGAAGTCGAGCGCGCTGCCGTGCTATACGAGCCAGCCCTATCCGTATCCCGGCCTGCACGCGTACCTCCAGCGCGTCCTCGGCGCGTTCGGCGCGAAGCGGATGTTCTGGGGCAGCGACCAGACGCGCTCGCCCGTCGACTACAGGCGAGGCATCGAGCTTTTCACGCGGCACCTGCCGTGGCTCGAGGGCGAGGACCTGGAGTGGGTCATGGGCCGGGGCGTGCGCGAATGGATCGGTTGGAAAAAAGCTTAAGATCGCGGGCAATCTTCACCCACGGGGAAATCGATGAAGTTCGTGCAACAGGCATTGGCCGCGCTGCTCGCGGCCGCATCGTGCATCGCCGCCGCGCAGCCATTCCCGTCGCGGCCCGTGAAGATCGTCGTGCCGTTCGCGCCGGGCGGCAACCTCGACATCACCGCGCGCCTCATCGGCGAGTCGATGTCGAAGACCCTCGGCCAGCCCTTCGTGGTCGAGAATCGCGCCGGTGCGGGCGGCGCGGTCGGGCAGGAGGTGGTGGCAAGGTCGGCGCCCGACGGCTATACGCTGGTGGCCGCGACGACGGGGACCACCATCGTGAGCCCGCTCATGATCCCGAGCCCGCCGTACTCGCTCGGCGACTTCGCGCCGATCGGCATCATGGCCGTCACGCCGCTCATCCTCGAGGTCCCCGCGGCGAGCCCGTACCCGGACTTCAAGTCGTACCTCGCCGCCGTGAGGGCGAACCCGGGCAAGGTGACGATCGGGCATTCCGGCAACGGCACCACGAACCACATCGCGATCCTCGAGCTGCAGGAGGCGCTCAAGGTCCAGCTCAACGTCGTTCCCTACAAGGGGTCGGGGCCTGCGCTGGTGGACCTCGTCGGCGGCCAGATCGACTCGATGATGGACCAGACCTCCAGCTCGCTGCCCCAGGTGCGTGCGGGCAAGCTGCGCGCGCTCGCGGTGGGCACGCCGCAGCGCCTCGCGGACTTGCCGGAGGTGCCGACGCTGCAGGAAGAAGGCGTGAAGGATTTCGAGGCGAGCACGCCCAGCGCGCTGCTGGCGCCGGCGAAGACGCCCGCGGAAGTGGTGCGCATCCTGAACGATGCGCTCGACAAGGCGCTCGCCGAGCCCGCGGTGCGCGCGAAGCTGAAGCAGCTGGGCTCCGAGGTTCGCGTCACGACGCCCGAGCAGCTCGGCGCCTTCATGCGGGAAGAGGAGAAGAAGCTGGGCGCCCTGCACGCCCGGGGCGTCCTGAAATGACCCGAAAAGACACGCGGCGCCGCCCATTCCTTCGGCAAACCTTGCAGCGCCCCCGATGTGACGCGGGGTCCGCGGGAACGGCCGGGCCGCGCCACCCGTCAAAGCGCTACAGGGACGTGCGATCCGCGTAGGACCAGTCCTACCCGGCCCGGCCACCGCGCATCGCCTCCCATTCCTCCGAGGAGAAACGAGCATGCGCACTCCAGCCAGCATCGCCGGCCACCCGATCCACCCGATGATCGTCCCGATCGCGATCGGCGGCTTCATCCTGTCCTTCATCTTCGACATCGTCTGCCTCGCGAGCGGCACGGCGGACCCCTGGGCGACGGTCGCCTTCTACACGATGATCGGCGGTATCGTGGGCGCGCTGTGCGCGGCGATCTTCGGCTTCGTGGACCTGCTCTCGCTGCCCGCGGGCTACACGAAGCACGTCGCATTGACCCACATGGGCATCAACCTGACCGTCGTGGTGCTCTTCATCGTGAACGCGTACCTGCGCCACGGGAACGCGGCGATCGGCGGCACGCCGTTCATCCTGTCGATCATCGGCATCGCGCTGCTGGTCGTGTCGGGCTGGCTCGGCGGGAAGATGGTCTACGAGGCCGGCGTCGGCGTCTCGATGGGCGAGCCCGCGGCCGACCGGCCCGCGCAGCCGGGGCGGCATATCCACACCTGACGCTCGCGTCCGGCAAATCCTAGAATAGCGGTCTTCGGACCGCTATTTTTTTCTTCACGCCATGGAAATGCAGAAGGAAACGCTCGGCTTCCAGGCCGAGGTGAAGCAGTTGCTGGAGCTGATGATCCACTCGCTCTACAGCAACAAGGAGATCTTCCTGCGCGAGCTCGTCTCGAACGCCTCCGACGCGGCCGACAAGCTGCGCTTCGAGGCGATGGCCGACGGCGCGCTCTACGAGGCCGATCCGGAGCTGCGCATCCGCATCGCGTACGACAAGCCGGCACGCACGGTCACGGTCGCGGACAACGGCATCGGGATGTCGCGCGACGAGGTGGTCGCCAACATCGGCACCATCGCGCGCTCCGGCACGCGCGAGTTCTTCAAGTCCCTCACGGGCGACCAGGCGAAGGACGCGCGGCTGATCGGGCAGTTCGGCGTGGGCTTCTATTCATCGTTCATCGTGGCCGACCGCGTGACGCTCCTCACCCGCCGGGCCGGCCGGCCGATCGAGGAGGGCGTGCGCTGGGAATGCGACATGGCGCGCGGCGCGGGCGAGTATTCGATCGAGCCCGCGGTGAAGGAAACACGCGGCACCGACGTCACGCTGCACCTGCGGGAAGGCGAGGACGAGTTCCTCGACGACTGGCGCCTGCGCGAGCTGGTGCGAAAGTACTCCGACCACATCGCGATTCCCATCCAGATGAAGAAGCGGGATTGGGACGAGGAGAAGAAGCAGGAGGTCGAGCGCGACGAATGGGAGACCGTGAACCAGGCGAGCGCCCTCTGGACGCGCCCGAAGGGCGAGATCACGGACGGGCAGTACATCGAGTTCTACAAGCACGTGGGCCACGACCTGGAGCCCCCGCTCGCATGGACCCACAACCGCGTGGAGGGCCGGCAGGAGTACACGCAGCTGCTCTACATCCCGTCGCGCGCGCCCTTCGACCTCTGGGACCGCGAGCACCGCCGCGGCCTCAAGCTCTATGTGCGGCGGGTCTTCATCATGGACGACGCCGAGCAGCTGCTGCCGGCCTACCTCCGCTTCGTGCGCGGCGTGGTCGATTCCAACGACCTGCCGCTCAACGTCTCGCGCGAGATCCTGCAGAAGAACCGCGACATCGACGCGATCCGCGCGGGGTGCACCAAGCGCGTGCTGGGCCTGCTCGAGGAGCTGGCGGAAAACCGCAAGGACCAGTACGCCACGTTCTGGAAGGAGTTCGGCCGGGTGCTGAAGGAGGGCGTGGCCGAGGATCCGGCGAACCGCGAGCGCATCGCGAAGCTCCTGCGCTTCTCGACCACCAGCACGGATTCGGAAGAGGCGACGGTCTCGCTCGCCGAATACGTGGCGCGCATGAAGGAAGGGCAGGACAGGATCTATTACGTGACCGCGGACACCTTCCGCGCCGCCCGGAACAGCCCCCACCTCGAGATGTTCCGCGCGAAGGGCGTCGAGGTGGTGCTGCTGCACGAGCGCATCGACGAGTGGCTCGTGGCGAACCTGCACGAGTTCGACGGCAAGCCCCTCGCCTCGGTCGCGCGCGGCGACATCGACCTCGCCAGGATCGCGGGCGAGGAGGAGAAGAAGCGCCACGAGGAGCTCGCCGGCGAGCACAAGGACCTCGTCGACAAGATGAAGCAGGCGCTGGGCGATCGCGTGAAGGAGGTGCGGGTGTCCTCCCGGCTCACCGAGTCGCCCTCGTGCCTCGTCGCCGACGAGCGCGACATGGGCACGAACCTCGTGCGCATCCTCAAGGCCGTCGGGCAGGACGTGCCGGCGATGAAGCCCATCCTCGAGGTGAATCCCGCGCACCCCATCGTGAAGCGGCTGCGCGCGGACGACGCGCGCCTCGCGGACTGGGCGCAGCTGCTCTTCGACCAGGCACTGCTCGCCGAGGGCGGCAGCCTCGAGGATCCCGCGCAGTTCGTGAAGCTCGCGAACGAGCTCATGCTGTCGCTCGCGCCTTGAGGTGACCGGCCTCTTCCAGGTGCGCCTCGTGAACGAGGCGTTCGGCGATCCGGGCCTTTTCGTCGACTTCCGCGACGAGAAGCGCGCGCTGCTCTTCGACCTGGGAGACCTGTCGCCGCTCGCGCCGAGGCAGCTCCTGCGAGTGTCGCATGCGTTCGTCACGCACACGCACATGGACCACTTCGCGGGCTTCGACCCGTGGCTGCGCACGATCCTCGGGCGCAAGGACCGCATCACGCTCTACGGCGGCCCGGGCTTCGCGGACCAGGTCGAGCACAAGCTGCGCGCCTACACCTGGAACGTCGTGCACCGCTACGAGCCGCTCGCCATCGTCGCGCGCGAGGTGGACGAGGACGGGCGCGGCCGCGAGGCGGTCTTCGCGAGCACCGAGCGCTTCGCGCGGCGCGACGGGGAAAGCTTCCGCATGGAGAGCGACGTGCTGCACGACGAGGCGACCTTCCGCGTGCGCGCGCGCTTTGTCGACCACGAGATGGCGTGCCTGTCCTATGCGCTCGAGGAAAAGGCGCGCGTGAACGTGGCGCGGGATCGCGTGGAAGCGCTCGGGGTGACGCCGGGCCCGTGGCTGCGCCAGCTCAAGCAGGCGGTCCTCGCCGGCGCACCCGGTGCCACGCCGATCGAGCTGCGCTGGCGCGACCGCGAAGGCGACCATCGCGCCGAGCGCACGGTCGGGGAGCTGCGCCACGTGATCCTGGACGTCGTGGCCGGACGGCGGGTCGGGTACGCGACCGACCTGCGCTTCACCGCACCGAATGTCGCAGCGCTCACCGCGCTCTTCGCAGGTGTCGACGTGCTCTACATCGAGTGCGTCTTCCTGCAGGAAGATCTCGAGCACGCGACGCGCAAGAACCATCTCACCGCGCAGCAGGCGGGCACCGTGGCCCGCCTCGCCGGGGCTCGCGCTCTCGTGCCGTTCCATTTCTCGCCGCGCTACGAGGGGCGCGAGGCGCGGATCGTCGCGGAAGCGAACGCGGCGTGGAAGGGCGCGGCCTAGCCTAGCGGCGACCGGCGGCGCCGAGCGCGCGGGCGAGGCGCTGCGTCTGCGCCACGGCGTCCGCGAACCGGCTCTCGCCCAGCTGCTCGACCACCCGGGCCTGCGCCGCCTCCCAGAGCGGCATGGCCGCGCGGAACGCACGCCGCCCCCGGGCGGTGCTCGCGAGGGCGCGCACCCGCGCATCGCCTCCCGAGCGCACCGTGACGAACCCGGCCTCGACCAGGGCCGCGACGTTGCGGCTCACGGTGGTCTTGTCCATCACGAGGTGGCGCGCGATCTCGCCCATGGCGAGCGGCTCGCCGCCGATCACGCACCAGAGCACCGCGAGCTGGCTCGCCGAAAGCCCGCTGGGGGCGAGCTCGGCGTCGTAGAGCGCGGTGAGCGCGCGGGCCGCCATGCGCGTGTTGCCGCAGAGGCATTCGAAGCCGCGCGCGCGGTACTCGTCCACCGACGCGGCGCTGTTGTCGCGTGTGATGCGACCTTTCCGAACCATGCGCCCGATTGTACTGCGCCTCACCCATTGTCACCGTGTGTTACCCGCGGGCCGCAACGGCGTGTTTCCCATTGACACGCGGCGCGCCGCCAACGAAGGATGGTTGCAGATACAACTATAGGCGGAAATGAAGGTTCCCTCGAAGCGCGCGCGCTACCGCCGCAGCCTCTCGGAGAAGATCGCCATCGTGCGCGAGTCGATGCACGGCGGCGTGCCCGTGGCGCAGGTGGCGCGCCGCCACGGCGTGTCGCCCAACGTCCTCTTCTACTGGAGGCGCGTCTACCGCGACCTCGTCGACCAGGACCTCACCGCCGTGGCGCCCCGCGACGCGCTCGCGGACCTCGAGCTCCAGGTGCGCAACCTCGAGCGGCTGCTCGGCCAGCGCACTTTGGAGATCGCCCTCCTCAAGGAAAGGCTCGGCATTCCCGATGACGGCATCGACCTCGAACCGCAGAAAGCACGTTCCCCTCGGCGCAAGGCTTGAAGCGGCCGAGCGCATCCGCGCGGGCGCCCTCGCGCCCGGCGACGCGGCGCGGGATCTCGGCGTGGACCGCGCCGAGGTCGAGCGCTGGGTGGCGAGCGACGAGCGCCCGGTGTGCATCGCCGACGTGATCGCCTCGCCCGAGGAGCGCCGGCTCGCGCGCCGCGCGGAAGCGCTGGTCGCGCTCATCGCGCTGTCCGACGAGCTGATCCGGCGCCTCAACGGCCGGCTCGCGGCGGAGTGCAACAAATTTGGTCGGTTCGCACAGCAAGCACCGGCTCCGTGAACGCCGTGCAACGCACGCGAGCCGCAAGCGCGGGATTTCGTTGACCGCGCACGCGCTCGCTCATTAAGTTCCACACGCCTTCCATTTCCGGGAACAACCATGACGAGAAAAGAAAACGGGATGCGCGCTCGCGCCTGCGTGCTCGGGGTCGCCTCCGCGCTGTGCGCGCTGGGCGCGGCCGCGCAGACCCCCGCGGCGTCGCCCGCCACGAGCGAGCGCATCGAGGTGACCGGCTCCAACATCAAGCGCGTCGAGGGCGAGACGGCGCTGCC
>Ga0157369_10007138_pt1 | contig 12879 bp, 10 predicted proteins | sample C25metaG_FD_113461 | JGI IMG/M metagenome (GOLD analysis project Ga0157369, IMG submission 113461) | Corn rhizosphere microbial communities from Kellogg Biological Station, Michigan, USA - C2-5 metaG | ecosystem: Host-associated > Plants > Roots > Rhizosphere > Soil | place: USA: Michigan...
AGACCGATCTCCAGCCCGCAGACGATGCCGATGCCGATCAGGTGGGAACGCGTCTGGCGCTCCTGCTGGTCGAGATAATCGAAGACATCGTTCAGATGGCTGCTGGTGAGCACCTGGTTCGCTTCGAAAACCGGAAAATGATCAAGCAAGATTTCCATGGCGATCCCCGTACTGCGTGGGTTAGAGGGTGGTGTGCCGCGGGTAGTTGCCCAAAGCCGTACTATCGAGTCGGACCGGATTCTGGTCGCTGCCGTCGTCACAATCGTGCAGCGTCGCTCCCGGATAGGTGTTGCGCAGGCCCGCCAGCAAGGTGACGACAGCCCACAGCCAATAGGACGGCTTGCGGTAGGCCGTGTAACGCTCCTTCAGCAGCGCAGCGATGGCGGTATCGGTGCCCGCATTGAACGTCATGCCCGGACACAACGTGATCGTGGGTTCGGTAAAGGGCGTCAGGCTCTCGAACGTGTTGCCCGCAATGATGTTGGATTGCATCCAGGTGTAGAACGGGATGCCGTATTTCGTGACGATATCATTGGCGCATGCACAAAGCTGTGCCGGTGTCGCCGACGCGCTCAGGACATTGGCCGTAAGAATGGCCTCGACGCGTTCGACAAGGCGCTCGTCGATCCAGTCTATCGCGGCATTGGCGTCGAGCCATTGGCACCAGGCCCATTCGAAGCGCTCGAACTGCCAGCCGTTGAGTGCGATATCGACGAAATAGGTTGTCATGATCGCGCGAATCTTGTCCCACAGCGCGGCATCGAACACGGTCGTGCAGGTGCCATCGGAGAAGACGGGGACGGTGTCGAACAAAGCCTTGATCAGCGTCTGCAACGCATCGGCATGCAGGAAGGCGAACTTCTTGTCGGCATACCAGGCGGTGAAGGAGACGCTGAAAGCGTGGTAGATCGCGTTGGCACAGGCGCAAGCATCTTCCGGCGCCGGCGGTGTGCCGCCCGACGTCAGCCCGCTCGCGATCAGAAGATCGGCGAGTGTGCTGATGACCTCGTCGCACAAATTTTCGACAAAGCCGTCATTGCCGACCCAGCAGGTCTTGGCCAGAAGATGCGACGGCGTCTCCTGCTGGATCGTACGGTTTGCGAAGCGGCGCAGGTCGAGATTGTCCGTGAATTCGTCGGTCCAGCCCGGCATCACATACGTCAGGCGGAAGGAGTACGGGTTCTCGTTGCCGAATGTGTACGGATCCTCGCCGCCGCTGCAGACGCAGCATCCACCGTCGCAGCAGGCGGGATAGAGCGCATCGCCGATGAATTTCGGCCTGAGCAGCAGATGCTCCACGACGATCATCCGGTCCAGCGCACTCCAGGCAGCGAGCGTATCGCGGACCGCCTCGGCGTCGGATTTCTGTGCGAATGATTTGGGGGCATGGCCGATTTCGGAAGCCGACGCATCGGTCAATGTCAGCGTGAAGGGGCCCGTGCCCGCAATCACATAGGCGTCCTGGAGAATCATGCGGGTGACAAGCGCCCGATAGGCGGCCTCTTCCGCGCCCGGTACGTCACTCGCTGTGACCGTCACCGCGCCTTCGAGCCAATGTTTCCCGTTGCCGTCGGCCAGCACATAGCTGACCGGATATTGGCCTGCGACCGGTGTGCCGACCGTCCAGGTGAAAGACAGATCCTCCGAACCCAGAAGCAGGGTGATGCGGGCCTTGATGCCGGGATCGTTGTCCGGAGCACAGGGCGTGACCCTATAGTTGAAGGCTAGGGCACGGTCGTGGCTGACCGTTGGATAGTGCTTCAGGAAAGCGATCTTGTTGTCGATCAGGCGCTGCTGGGCGACGGCGACACCGGCCGCGTTCGTGAGCAGAAGCGCGTATTCGCTAAAGTCTTCGCCGAACCGCCCCAGCAGATGATCGAGGAATCCGTTTCTCCGCGCCTGGAATTCGGGAAGCGTCTCGACCAACGCGTGGACGGCTGCTTGCGAGATCTTGTTCACCTGGGCGAGGTCGGCGATGCCCTTGATGATGGAGTCGTTGAAAGTCTTCACGAAATAGGTGTGCGTGATCGCGGGATCGAGCGAGAAGAGATCGGCGGTGTGGGCGAACTGGGCGAGCATGTTTCCGAGCAGCTGCTCGAACATCATGAGATAGGCCTTGAGGTCCCTGGCCTGCGCTTGACGCAGTGCTGACGCGTTCGGTGGAAGTCCGGCAGGGCCGATGCCATAGGTAAGCGGAAAGCTATACTGCACGGGCGTGTAGTCATCCGGATGGCGGTATGTGCCGGAAGGGATGGGAAGGTCCTTCGCCGCATTCGGATTCTTCGGACGGTCTGCATCGCCCAGAAGCTGATTGAGCGTGTCCGTGGCTTCGTCCATCCGCGGCACGAACGGCAGGCCATTCTTGTAGAAGAGGAAGCGCGACAGGTTCAGATAAAGCCGTGGCTGATGCCGAGGACTGATGGCAAGGAGCCAGGACGCACTGATCTTTTTCGGATCGTAGACCGGCTCGGTGTTGACCCAGGCGGGATCGGCGGCGCCGGGGACGGCGTTGCCTTCGGAATCGTACTTCGTCATCCGCAGCTGGTTGATCGCGATCACGCCGTCGATGTTCATCAGCCGGTTGATGATGTCGGAGCCGCGCACCATGGTCCGTAGCCACGCGGCCTGAAGATCGCCGTCCTCGATGAAGCCGTTGTCGAGCGCGGGGCCGTTGAAAATATCCTCGACTGCGACACCCTTGGCCTGCAGCTCCTGCAGAGTACGGAACGGGACCGGCGGGGAGAGATATTGCTTGATCTCGAACCAGATCTCCGCCTGCACCTGCTCGATGTCGGCGTCCGGTTTGACCTCGATATCGGCGCAGACCGCGACATCCTCGATGCCCACGCCCGAGACAAGGCAGTAGTCCTCATCGAGATTGCGCCAGGTCTGCAGCGCCTTCTTGGCGCTCTCCACCGCCTTGTATGTCGTTTGCGCCTTCTTGCGATAGCGCTGCGCGAAGCCCGACGGGCTTGCATCCTCGAACAGCGCCTTCCACGCGGCGAGATCGACTGTATTGCGCACGGTGTTGTCGGCGAAGACGCGCAAGGATGCGTTCTCGACATTCAGGACCTGGCCTGAGGAGAGCATGGTGATCTTCAGGCTCAGATAGAACACGCCATTCCAGAACTGCTGGACATACGCCGCCTGGTCCGCCGGCGTCGCCAGGCTGTACACATCGAATGTCTTGGTAGCACCGAGGCGCAGCAGCTCGACCTTCAGATCGGTGACCTCGAGGACGTCCACGAAGTGCTGCCACGGATCGCGCTCAAGCAAGGCAATGTCGGGAAAGCGCATCTCCATGATGACTGGATGCGCGCCAACGGCGTCGTGATAGACCGTGTTATAGGAGATCATTCTATCGTTCAGATCGCCGAGTTCCGGATCGTCCTCGAGTTCGAGCAGCGCGTCGTACAAGCCGAGCGCCCAAACTTCCTTCGCCGGGTTCGGCGGGGTCTGCGGTTCGCCGTACTGCAGCACAAGCTGGCCGTTCAGATCGCAATACGCCCAATAGCTGACATCACATGCGCAGCTCTTGCAGATCAGCCAGGCGTCGCGCACCGAGGCGAGATCGATAAGCGCGCGCCGGAAATCGTTCGAGGTCGTCGGATTGATGGTGAGGATGTTGCGCGCGGTAAAGAAGGTCTGGTTTGGATAGGGCTGCGTGGGATCGGCTGGCTTGCTCGCTGGCGCCAGGATATCGGTGATGTCCCAGCCGAGGCGGAAGCCCAGATCGGTGATCGCATAGCAGAGCGCTTCCAGGATGGTGATACCCGGATCGTGGACATTGTAATCCGTCCATTGATCGCTGCCGGCCTTCTGGACGAAGCCGATGCCGCTCCGCCTGAGCAGGTAGAAATCCTGCGAGGGGTCCAGCACAGGGTTCTTGTCGAGGGGAGGAAGCATCGCCGTCATGCGTCGCACCCACAGCTTTCCGCAAGCTCCGGATCGGGCGCGACCTCGAGAACCGTCACCGCATGCGCGCTCGCCGGCGCGGACACGAGGATCGAGACCGCACGCGATCCCGTCGCTTCATCGAGAGGTTGGGTGCCCTTCGGCTGACACGGAATGTCCTGGAACATCTGAAAGTCGGTGACGTAATCGACGTAAGGCTGCTCTTCGACAAAATTGACCAGAACGGATTGGTAGACCTTGCCACCGAAGGACGGCACGCCGTCGCTGGTGAAGGCCCACGGCGAAAGGAAGCGCGTGATCGCCTGCTGCAACTGGATTTTGTAGTAGGCGGCGTCGTAGCCGTCGAAGAGCTTCACATTGAAAGAGACGCGAATCTCTTCGAATTGTGGGTTCTTGACGTGAAGTTTCGCGAGGCAACTTGTGCGCTTCGTGAGAAAATTCGCGATGTCGGTCAAGAGACCCAGGCTCGTATAAGGCTTGAGCGGATCGCGCTCGTGCTGGGTCTGAAGGTTCGGCAATGTGATGATGGTCACGTGGCCGGGCGCGAGTTCGCGATAGATGCCTCCGGTGCACGGCCCCGATCCGCCGGAATTGTCCGCCGGTTCGAACTGCGTGTGGTTCAGGCACTTACTTTATATATCTGCGGAAAGGCCTGAAGGATGAGCCGCTCGTAATCCCACAGATCGATGGCGCGATCCTTGTGGCGCAGGCGCTCGCTGATGCGCTGATAAAAATCCTGTGGCTGTTCGGCGCCGCGCCCTCCGAAAGAGGCGAATGGCTGGCTGACGCTTTTTACAGACGAATCCGGCACGGCAAGCTTGCCGATCGTGCCCGAAGGCAGTGGGGTCGCAGAGAAATCCTGCGGGTTGCCCTGATCGGCGAAGACCGCTTCCATCGCCTGCGCAGCGACGCGTTGCAGCCGGCACACCGCATCACTCTCGCTCGCGACGGCAGCGCGGATCCAGTACATCCCCGATGGGAACAGCGTGTTGTCCTGCGTCGCCTCGGCCGGAACCGCGAATGTGACGATTCCGGAATCGAGCAGCTCGCCCGTGCCGTCAAAGATCGCGTTCTCCGGGAATTCCACCCACTGATTGTCCGCGAGATAGCACCAATCGAAATGCGGAACGGGCTTGGGCGCCAGCGGATTGGCGGTGCCGTCGACGACCTGAAACAGGATGGCGATGCTTTGCGGCGGCGTGAGTCCCGCGATGCCGATATAGAACTCGGCCTCGCTCTTCAAAACACTGCTGCCGCGGGTGAACGAGAATTGCGGCAGGAGCGCTACGGAATCGCCGCCGGTTAGATAGGGCTGCTGCTCCGCAGTGCCGAAGGGCGCGAGATGGAAGAATTGCCCGGTGCCCGCAGCAGACTGCGTCGCCGAGTTCAGTGTCAGCTTGACGGATGCGACGTACGACATCGTCAATGCCGCCGCCATCGGCCCGGGCGGCATGGTCGGGCCGGGACTGTTTACGTTGGGAAGCTTCAGCAGATACGCGATGAGCGCGGCCTGATAGGCGGCTTGGCCGATATCGCCGCTCAGCACGAGACGGAGGAAGCCGTGCCGCGCCTGCGTGGTGTAAGGCGCATCGGGCGTGAAATCGGGCGCTTCCACGACCGGGTCGCCGAGATTCGCAGTGAGCGAAACGGCGATCGTATTGCCGGACGCGGGCGCGATGGACGTTGCGGCGTTCGACGAAGGCGTCCACACGCCGCCTTTGAGGAAATCGACCAAAACCGTGGGCATTGTCGCACCAGAGGGGTAGCCGACCGGCGTCGCCTGCCAGGTGATGTCGATTTCCGCGCTGCTCAGCTTCTTCTGGAAGATCTCCTTCGAACCGACGACAAGCGTGCTGTTTGCAGCCGGCGACGCGCCGAAGGGCTGAAATGGCTTCGACAGGTCTACAGGGCCAAAGTCGGTCGCGACCGGGAGCGTCTTCATGCCCTTCACGTCGACGGTCAGATCCGCCCACGCGATGCGCACGTCCTGCAGTTTGGGGTAGGCGTAAGCCGCCTTGACGTCCTGGACGAGCGTCACCAGCAGGATGGGAAGATCGGTGTCGAAATTGTAGCCGTGAACCTTCGGCACATAGGGCGTGACGGGATCATCAGCGCCCTCCAGCTGGACAACGAGTTCGAGGCCGTTGTTCGCGTGCACGAACGAAACCGGTTTCTTCTGCAGCCATCCCTTCGCTGTCGTAAACGAGCACTGCACTGCGTCGGTGAAATTGCTCTGGGCCGAGGATGGAAGCGTGCCGTCTGCCGTGAGCTGGAGCGTGATTTTCCGCGTGCCCTCCGCCACATAGAGATAGTGCGAGGCGATGGCGAAACCGATATTAGCCAGGGGCATGTCGATCTGCGACAGGTTGCCGTCGGTATAAACTTTGTCGAAGAACGGCTGCCAGGATTTGTCGACCGAGGTGAGCAGCGCGCCCTGCCCGTCGTCGGAATTGGCGACCGGCGATGCGAACATGCGCCCATTGTCCAGATCGCCGGACGTGATGGGCTCCGTGCCATGGCGATAGATCGTTTTCAGCCCGGTGATCGATGCCTTGTTGGCAACGAAATCGGCCGCGTTCGCGAAGAAGGCGTCCTTGCCTGTGGAATCCTTGCCAGCCTTGAACAGCGTGCCGGCCGCGAAATCGAAACTGGCGGCCTGCTTCGCTAGTTCTGCGATCAGATGCACATGACCCGGCTGCGCCGGACTCTCTTTCAGGCCGAGGATGGTCCGGTAATAGAAGTCGAGATGCCTTTGCGTCAGCCGGTTGCCGGCGCTGCGCGCATATTCCGCGAGCTGAAGGAACGCCAGATAGAGCGCATAGTGAGGGTTGTGACCGGGAAAGGCTGTCAGCAGATCGTCGAGCGCGCCCTGCGCATCGCTCCCGACCCGCGCGAACACTTTGAGGAACTGATCGAAGACCGAACGGAACAAATTGTGTGTCGAGCAATGGTTGATCCGCACGAAAGGATCGGGCAGTCCGCCCGGACCGTAGACGGATGGGTCGGCCGCGACGGTTGCAAGATAAGCAGTCCAGGTCGCGCCTCCCGTCCAATCCTTTGATAATCCTGTCGTCAATATGGTGTGGAAGGGAACGACGGGATCGCCGAAGATCTTCATTGTTGGCGCAACGTCGTTGACGACCGTCAGCCCCTCGCCACCCCGGTAGTAGCCGATGAGCCGCGTGAGAGCCGGTTGAAGTTGCGTGCGGATCAGGTTTTGCGTCGTGCCTTTGAGCGCGACGGTATCCGGCAGGCTGTGGGTGAAGTGATCGAGCGCGCGCGCCAGACTGCCGACGGCCGCGAACAGATAGCCAAGATTGTCTTTGAGCGCGTTCGTCTGTCCGGCGTTCTTCAGGTCATTCAGGAAATCGAACCAGGACCGGACGGAGGTCTTGTAGCTTTCGATATCTTCGATGGCCGCGACAGCCAGCGGCACAGCGGCATCCTTGGAAAAGAAGTCGCGCCACCCGCCCGTCGTCACCGTGTTGGTGGGACCGTAATGCTTGATGCCGCCCGCATAGTTGCGCGCGAAGACGATATTATCCGCCACGCCGCGCGCATTGACCGGCGCGGTCGCCGGATCCAGCGCCGCAGTCGCGCGATCGTCCCGGCTCGTGCCCTCCCGCACGAGCTTCAGGGGATCGGTGTTTTGTGAACAGTCGTCCGCCATCGCTCAGCTATTGTCCGGAAGCAGGTTGATCGTCGTGGTCAAATTGATGTCGGTGCCCTGGTCGATGTAGTAGGGATAGACAAAGTTGAATCGCGAATTGGTCGTCTTGACGACGTAGATCACCTGGATCAATACGACGCCTTCGGTGATCCTGCTGTCGTCGAGCCTCACGCTCTGCAGAGTCACTCGTGGTTCGAAATAGAGGATGGCGGACTCGATCTTGTCGGCCATCAGCGTCTTGATCCGCGTGTCGAGTTCTTCGAATACGAGTTCGGTCATGTTGCAGCCATAGAGCGGCTGCATCACGCGCTCGCCCGGAATCGTGCTGAGCAAAATCTGCAGACTCGATGCCACGTCGGCATCGTCCTCGAGCATCGCCACACCCGCCACCGGCAGGGTGAAATCCGGCGGAAACGACCAGCCGCGACCGAGGAAATCGCCGGCCATGCTTCAGCCTCCGATCAGAACGGTTGGGGCGCCGACCGCAGAGACGATACCACCGCCGCCGGTCGGATCGCCGATGCGCGCGGCTGGCATGCCACCGATCAGCACCGTCATCGAGCCCATCACGATCGCATCCGCACCACAGGTATCGCCGACACGCGCCGCTGGAAGGCCGCCGATCAGGACGGTCGGCGCGCCGGGCGGAATGATCGGCGTCGGCACGCCCAACGTGGCGGTGCTGACGATCATGTCGGTTACGCGCGCGGCCAGTGACATTGCCCTCTCCTACTTCGCTACACACGCATCCATCCGCCCCGGCGGACGGTGCGCATCAGTTGATCTGCACCATTCCGCCTTTGATCGTGGTCATCGCGTCGCCGTTGATCTTGGTCTGGGCGCCGGACAGTTCCACTGTGCCCGTGCCCGATGCCTTGAACGAACTCTGCGCGCTGAATTCGGTGTTCGTGCCCGACAGTTTCACGTCCTTCTGCGCCTTGAAGATCAGGTCTTTTGCGCTTTCGATGGTGATGCCGCTGTCGTCGAGCGTGATCTTGTTGTTGTTCTGATCCTGCAGAACGATGCCCTTGGCATCTTCCGACAGCGTGATCTTGTTGCCGGCCGGGGTTTCGAGACCGACGATCTTCTTGTCGTCGTCGAAAGTGAGCTTGAGCTTTTCGCGGCTGACGTAGCCCTTGAGATCGTTCGCATCCTTGGCAGGCACCGGCGATGGCTTGGCGCTGCTGTTGCTCTGGCCGAGGATGATGGGATATCGCGGATCGTCGCCCAGAAATCCCACAATCACTTCGTCACCGATTTCGGGACGGAAATAGGTGCCGCGGTTTTTGCCCGCATCGAGCGTAGCAAGACGCGCCCACACGCCGTCCTCGCTGGTAGAGATCAGCGGGAGACGGCACTTGATGCGATCCTCGCCGTCGGGATCGTTCTCGAGCGCCGTGACGATTCCGATCTGCAAGCCTGCCACGGACGGAAGCAGGCCCGATGCCGGTAGCGGGCGAAGATCGTAGGTCTCGGCGAAGCGTTCGGGGCTGAGGCCGAACTGGACATCGGTTTCCCAATTTCCGCCGTGCATCGTCTGGCGTACCCCAGACACGAACAGCTTGCCCTCGAACCTGTCGCCGATGCCCGTGATCTGGACGATGTTACCGGGCAGAATTCCGGCAAAGCCCTGGCAGCGCGCGCGTCCACGCAGACGCGCGAGCCGCATGCGCAAGAGGCGCGAGTCCGCCCATGCCTGGAGCTGGGCTTCGTCGATCGCGCCGCCATGCATGATCTCTTCGGTATCGTCACCGAGCACTTTCGCGAGATCGGCGGCAGCGACGTTACCTGCTTGCGGGACAGTAGGTTCGCTGCCATCGGCATCGACCGTGTTCTGATCGGCGGCTTTCCAGCTCAGCGCCTTGACGCCCTTGCTCTGCCACCGGGCATCGATGTCGACGTCCAGCTCCAGAACGGTCGAGCCGTAGGTCATCTGCAGCGCAGGCGAGCCGCCCATCTTGGGCTTGGCGATGGAAACTTTGTCGTCGCCGACGCTCACGACCTGGCCGTTGGCCTCGGCGCGGCAGAGAAGAAAGTCCCAGTCGCTGCAATCGTATTGCACCACTTCCTTCAGATCGGGCGTCGTGGCCTCGACGTCCTTGGCAAGACCATGGGCATCGAGGATCTGCTCCATGATGTCGCTGTCTTTCATGTCGACGAAATATTTGCTCTTGCGCGAGGCCGTCGCTTTCGCAGCATCGGCGAAGCACTCGACGCTCAGCACACCGCCGCTTTTGCGGATCTTCAGGCTCTGCCGGACGATCGAACCCTTGAACACCGTCTGGTTCTGCGAGCGGTAGCCGAATTGAATCTCAATGGCCTTGCCGGGCAGGAACGAGTCCGAGTTGCTGGCCGGGAAGGTCGCCTTGGAGGCTTCACCGTCGTCGAGCTGGATCGATACCGACGGAATGCGGTTGAGCTCGCGATTGACCGTGACCGATAGCACATGAAGCGTATCCGGAATCTGCGTTCCGGCGACCAAGATCACCATCGTGCAGACGTCCGGCGTCGCCGGCGTGGGGATGGTGGTCGCGTCGGTCATGCCGTGCTGCCCGTCGTGGGCGCCGCGCCGGTCTTGGCGACCGGCGGGAAGGTGAGCGACATGCCGGGCGCGAGCGTGCGGAAATTCGACAGCCCGTTCCGCTGCGCGACCTGAAGGTAATATTGCGGCGTGCCGTAGATCCGGTAACAGAGCAGCGGCAGCGTATCGCCGGCCTTCACTGTGACGAGTTGCGTCAGGTCGGGCGACTGCTTGTCTTCCTTGGCGGCGCGCTTTTCTTCTTCGATGCTGCTCTTGAATGTGACTTTCGCAGTGGCGCGGATCGGCGTTCCGTCGGCATTGAACAGTTTGTAGGTGATGTCGACTTCGGTGACGCGGCCCTTGAAGATCGAGTTCTCGCCCCATACGAGCTTGAAGTGCCTGGGCTCGTGCGCATCGCCCTTGTAGTCGATGACGACTTCCTTGAAGCGCTGCAGATCGTCGGCAACCGAGTCACGCGGTTCGCCGTCGATGATGCCGGTGTTGTCGAACAAGAATTCGAACGACATCTCGGCTGGCTCAGTGTACTCGTATTTGAGCTGCTTGCCGCTGGTCCCCTGCCCTTGCCCGCCCTTGGAGAACTTCAGCTTGTAGGCGAGCGTATAGGTTTCCGGATTGATCAGCGCTTCGAAGGAATCGTCGGCCTCGACGACGCCGCCGCTCTCCGCCGCCTTGGAATCGGCGAAAGCGAGGATCAGCATCTTGCCGTGCTTTCCGGGCGGGGCCATCAGCGTTCCTTTTTCGCCTGCAGTATCTGCAGCACGCGTTCTACGCATTCCTCGATGATCTCGTCGGCGTTGCCACCACCGCCGCCGCCATGCTCGTCGCCTTTGGAGCCGCCTTGCTGTTGCGCGCCCTTCTGAGGTTCGGGCGGTTTGCCCGAGACCGCCATGCGGATGTGCAATTCCTTGATCTCGACCGGCATGTCCCCACCAGAGTCAGGTGAACAACTTCAAAACGGCATTACGTCGAATCCTGCAGGCTGAAATACCGGTAACTGAGCTCCATGGTTTCGATGACCAGGCTGTTCTCATTCGCGTTGAAGTCGCTGACGAGCCACTTCTTGGGAATGGCATGCGCGACGTTCCAGGTACGCAACGGATCGCCCTTCTCGTTCATCAAAATCACGTTGATGTCCGAAGGACTGAACTGACGGTCGCGGAAGGCCGATGTGAACCAGTCCAACACCTGCGATCCCATCAGCATCCCCCGCTTGAGCACCATGTCGGCATACTTCGTCCTTATCGGAAGCTTGTGCTCGAAGCGGTTCTCGCCGCCTTCCTTGAAGCTCTCATAGTCGTATTCCACCGACAGGCCCGATACGGTCTGGAACCGGGCATCGTCGGTGGGCGCAGGCCCGCCGCCGAGCAGGAACTCGACCTTGTAGTAGAAGCTCCAGGGTGGATAGTAATCGACCATGTCCGTCAGACGTCGATATGCGTCAGCCCCTCATGCGCGAGTTCGACACTCTCCACCGCAATTTCGTTCGCGTCGGATTTGAGATCGGGCGCGGTCACCTTCACCGGAAAGGCCCGCGTCGCCTTCCAGGCCGCGACGGGGTTATGCTTTTCGTTCATGAGGCGGATGATGACGTCGCGCCGCTTCGTCGCCCGCTCGTCCGAGACTTCGTCGAACCACGTGTTGAATTCGACATCGCTCTCGAACTTGCCGCGCTTGAGGACGAGATTGGCGATCTTCTCCAGTCCCGGCATGGCGATCTTGTGGAAGGTCTTGCTGTCACTGTGGCGGTATTCGATCTTCTCGCGCTCCATGACCAGGCCGGTGACCTCGGTGAAGCTGATTTTCGTTCCGCCCCAGTCGACCTGAAAGTGGAACCGCGGCAGCGGATACGGTTGGCTCATGATTTATCTCCTCTTGTCTCGTGTGGGTTCGATCAAGACTCCTCGATCAAGACACCGGCATCGTCTGCACAAAGCGAAGAATGATGAATTCGGCTGGGCGTACCGGACACAGCGCGACCACGACGATCATGCGGCCTTCGAGCACATCGACGCCCGACATCGTCTTGCCAAGACCAACCGAGACGTTGAACGCGTCGGCAGGCTTGGACCCCATCAACGCACCCTGACGCCAGACCGTCGTCAGGAAATTCTCGATCATCCCCTGAACCTTCACCCAGGTGTTGGCATCGTTCGGCTCGAAGACGAATTGCTGCGTCGCCTTACGGATCGATTCCTCGAGATAGATACACAAGCGCCTGACGTTGATGTAGCGCCACTCATTGTCATTGCCGGCGAGCGTGCGCGCGCCCCACACCAGCGTTCCGAGCCCGGTAAAAGCGCGGATCGCATTCACCGACTTGCCGCTCGTCGGATCGACGTTCAACGATCCCTGATCGATGTTCGTCATCGCGATCGTGGGCTGGATGACGTCGACAATCCCGACATTCGCAGGCGCCTTCCACACGCCCCGATTGGCGTCGACCGTTGCGTAGATTCCCGCGACGGCCCCGGATGGCGGCAGCTTGCAGCTCAGGTCTCCGATCGCTGCAACGGCCAGATTGTATGCTTGGGTATCGGCCGTCTGAAGCCCGCTGAGCGAGCCGCCAGGAGGCGTAACTATGGTGGCGGTAGCATCGTACTGGATCGGAACCGTGGTCTCGATGTTGGGCGTATAGGCGGCTCCGTATTTGAGATTGTCCATGTTGATGCCGCTGGTGCGGAACGTGCCCGCGGCGGTGATGACATTGGTGGTGGGATCGTCCATCGAAACGCCGTCGCCACCATGCATGTCC
>Ga0157369_10007139_pt1 | contig 12878 bp, 15 predicted proteins | sample C25metaG_FD_113461 | JGI IMG/M metagenome (GOLD analysis project Ga0157369, IMG submission 113461) | Corn rhizosphere microbial communities from Kellogg Biological Station, Michigan, USA - C2-5 metaG | ecosystem: Host-associated > Plants > Roots > Rhizosphere > Soil | place: USA: Michigan...
CACGAGATCTAATCAATTTGGTAGCGCGACGGTTATCAGGCAAGCGGCTTCAAATTCATCGGCCGAATAGACGCAGCACCAGATCCAAGCTGACGATTCGATCCCAGCGACAGCGACAGCAAATTACTGGATTGGTGGTCAATTCGGCTCATCAGCTGAGCGTGTCGCGCTCGTATCGCGACGAGGTCCGAGCAGCTATCTTCGCTCTAAGTTGCGTGGCTGACAAAGAAGCTCGGAATAGAGGTGCGCGTTCCATTATGGGAAAGATCGCCCACATCCGCAGGTTTAATCCTGGCGCAGCAGATCGGTTGCAGCGCTATCTCAATCGTCGAATGCCCGACGCACTTGCGGGTCAGCGGCTTTAATTGAGCACCCGACCGATTGAAAATCCGCCGGCTGGTCGACATTTTTTGGACCAAATTTGGACCAACCGCGACTGAAAAAGCCAGCAATGGTCGATTTTAGCCCGGCCGCAGGCTATTGATTTCAAGCACTGTTAGTAACCACCAACAACGCTTCGTATTGACTCAAAATCCGCCGGTAGCAATACCGTGAGGGTTCGAGTCCCTCTCCCGGCATTCTCCCGATCGTTTTCGACGCCTCAAGTCGGCTCACGATCGCCCTCCGAAACCCGATTTTCCCTATGACAACGTGCTTCGCGGCCGTTCGGGTCGCGTCAAACACTTGCATTTGCACGCGATTCCTGGGGGTATCGTGAGCCATCTGGTCCCCAAAAAGGGGGTATCGCGTGGCTCTCACCGATGTCGCAATCCGGCGCACAAAGGCGCGTGAGACGGCCTTCAGGCTGTATGACGAGAAGGGCCTGTACCTCCTCATCTCGCCCACCGGCGCGAAGCTCTGGCGGCTCAAATATCGCGTCGCAGGCAAGGAAAAGACGCTCGCGTTAGGCGCATATCCCGACCGGACGCTGGTCCAGGCGCGCGACGACACCTACGACGCACGCAAGCTGATCCGGTTGGCGTAGACCCCGCTGAGCTGCGAAAGCAGGAAAAGCGCGATCGGCGGATACGCGCCGAGAACACATTCGAGATCCTGGCGCGCGAGTGGCACGCCAATCAGCGCGGCAAGTGGACTCCGGGGCATGCCAAGACGATGTTGCGGAGGATCGAGACACACCTGTTTCCTGCCCTCGGAAAGCGGCCAATCGCCGAAATCGAGGCGCCGGAGCTCCTCGATGCGTTCCGTGCCATAGAACGCGAGGCCCAGAAAAACGCACGCGGCTCGAACGAGATTGCCCACCGGATGTTGCAGGCAAGCGGCCAGATCTTTCGGTATGCGGTCGCGACCGGCCGCGCCAAACGCGACCCGTCTGGCGACCTTCGCGGTGCCCTCAAAGCCAAGGAAAAGACGCGCAACCTGGCGGCGCTGTCTGAGAGCGACTCGCCCGATTTTCTGAAGAAGCTCCGTGCTTATGACGGAGTGCCACAGACGAAACTGGGCTTGAAGCTGCTCTTGCTGACGTTCGTTCGGACTGGCGAGCTGCGCGGCGCCCAATGGTCCGAATTCGAGCTCGAGAAGGCACAGTGGTGAATCCCGGCCGCGCGAATGAAGATGCGCTCGCAGCATATCGTTCCGCTTTCAACGCAGGCGCTGGAGATCGTTCGAGAGCTGCAGAAGGTCAATGGCGTACGTACGTATGTATTCTCGAACCAAGCCGATCATCAGAAGCCGATAAGCGAGAACACGCTTCTATACGCGCTCTATCGTATGGGATACCACTCGCGAGCCACTGCGCACGGCTTTCGCGCCACTGCATCGACGATCCTCAATGAGCAGGGATTCAGGCCCGATGTGATCGAGCGCCAGCTTGCGCACGTAGAGCGAAACAAGGTGCGGGCCGCGTACCACCGCGCGGAGTACCTGCCTGAGCGACGGGCGATGATGCAACACTGGGCGGATTTCTTGGATGAGCTCAGCCAGCGGCCGACTGGCTAATCAATGTATGAAGGACCGCTGCGGACCCGACGCACATATTAGCTGTTTTACAAAACAGACCCAACCGTCGCAGCGACGCGCGGCCGAGCTCTTTACGCGCGAACGCGGTACGGGTGTCGCCACCGAAAGGGTGGTCAACCGATGACTGCAATCGCATCCATCTCGACCAGCACCCCCTCGATGACATGATTCACGATGACCGGCGCGCGCGCCGGCGGTTCGGATGTGAAGAAGGTCCTGTAGATCTCGTTCATCGGAGCGAAATGGGCGATGTCCGTAATATAGACAGTCGTTTTCATGACATCGTCCAAAGTTCCACCGCCCGATTCAATGACCGCTTTGACGTTTTCGAGAACCTGCCGCGTCTGCGCACGAATGTCACCGCGCCCGACCAATTCGGCTTGCTTGTCAAATGGCCCCATGGTTCCCGTAAACACCAGATTTCCGGCCTTCGTTCCCGCCGAATACGGGGCTCCCGGCCTAGGGGCGATCCTGGGTGAAGAGATGATCGATTTGGACATTGCCTGTCTCCTTCGAACGTGCGGTCAACCGCTGATTCGCATGGCGGGCGATCGCTCGCCGCCAAGCACCGATGATTCTGGCGTATACACTCGCTCACGAGCATGACCAACCGGATCGGTGTTGACCGGCGGCTAGGGGCATGCAGCTACTAACGATTGGCAGCGACGGTACCGACCCGCTGCGGGTGCTGAAACTGACGGCAGCACTTGGCGAAAGCCCGTGGTGGTCCGTGCGCGAGCAAGCGCTGTACTGGGTAGATACCCTCGCACCCAGTGTGAGCCGCTTCAAGCCTGTCATAAGCGAGCACCAATCATGGCGGATGCCCGATCGGATTGGTTGCATCAGCCTATGCGATGACGGCAGCGCCATTGTCGCGCTGCGTTCGGGGATTGCACTCTTCGATCTCGCGAAAGGCAAGATGGGGACGCTTCACCGCCCGCCCGCGATGAGCCCGGACCTGCACTTCAACGACGGGAAGTGCGATCGATCCGGGCGCTTCTGGGTCGGCGCACATTTCGGCGGTGTACCAAAGCAGTTTGTCGGCAGCCTGTTCCGGTTCGACCCAGATTTCGGCTGCGAGGAAAGAGAAAGCGGCATTGGAATCTCCAACGGCCTGGGCTGGAGTCCGGATCTGTGCACTCTTTACTATGTCGATTCACTGGCGCGCTGCATCTACGCGTACGATTTCGAATGTGCTACAGGCCGGAACTTCGACCGCCGAATCTTTGCCACGGCCCAATCCGGCTGTGGCGTGCCGGACGGGTTGACTGTCGACAGCGCCGGATTCGTGTGGTGCGCCCATTGGGATGGCTGGTGCGTGGTGAGATATGCACGCGATGGCACGATCGACAGAGTGGTGCGTCTTCCAGTGCAGCGGCCCACAAGTTGCATGTTCGGCGGCCCCGATCTGCGTACGCTCTTCATTACGTCCGCTCGCCACGGCATCGAGCCGGATGCCCTTGAACGGCAACCGCTCGCCGGCTCCATTTTCGCTCTCGAGCTCACCGTGCCCGGATTGCCGGAGCCGACGTTTGCGCGTAGTCACAGGACTTGAATATTGAGACCGCCATCGACGTGCACGACTTGTCCTACCGAGTAAGGAAGCTGGCCGGTCGCAAGCAATGCCGCGACCTTGCCGACCTCCGCGGGCTCGCCCCAACGCGGCTGCGGGAAGCGCTTTTCCGCGAACATCGCCTCAAAGCGCGCCGCCGATCCGGCTGTCTGTGCGGTGCGAATGATCCCGGGACGCACCTCATAGACAGCGATTCCGATCTCCGCCAGACGGACCGCAAATATTTTCGCCATCATTGAAACGCCGGCCTTGGAGATGCAATATTCCGCACGGTTCGTCGAGACGACTTCGCTACGGATCGAACCGATAAAAATCACCGACCTGTAGCTTCCGTTGCCGCTATTGACAGCCATTCGCCGCGCAACGCGCTGGGTAAGAAAGAACGGTCCGCGCAGGTTGGTATCGAGACAGTCGTCGTAGCTTGCGAGCGAAGACTCCAGCACATCAACGGGACTGAGGACCGGCACGCCGGCATTGTTGACGAGGCAGTCGACCGTACCGAACGCCGCAAATGCCGCGTCGACCAGGCCCTCGTGCGCCGCCAGGTCGGCAATGTCGCCGCCGGCATAGATTGCCTTGCTACCCCGTGAAGCGATCCCGGCCAGCGTATCTGCCGCGTCGGCAGAATCGGCCGAGCGATCGTTGACCACGACATCAAAGCCTGCTTCCGCGAGCGCGAAAGCGATCGCTTGACCGATGCCGCGTGCAGCACCGGTGATGAATGCGACCGGCCGTTTTCTTTCTCGTTCGTTCGTCAATCAACGCTCCCGGCAAATTCAACGATTCGGCGCGAGCACGGCCCGCGCGCGCGGCCGAAGTGTCAGCCTCACGGCGCCGAATGCATAAGGTTTAGGCCGCCGGCGACCCGCGGAAGGTCGGCGTGCCGGTCGCAAGACGAGAAATACGCCATCCCTGCCGCCCGCGGGATATCTCCGCCCGACAAAAGCCGACCAGCGCCGGCCCTGTCAATGGGACGGGGCCCTCTATCGTCACGCCGCTCTCGTGGCGATAGGCAGTGATATACGAGGTGACACTGGCGTGATCGGCATCGACCGATTCCACGAACTGGTTGGTGATGACGTGATGAATGACGAGCGTCGCAGAGCGAAGGGCCAGTGCAGCGAGAATCGCCGGCGGTCCGAGGAGCTGCTCGCCTTGCCGCACCCAGACTCCGTCCGGATGAAACAGCGCGGCGGCGCCGTGGTAGTCGCGGGTGTCGAGGCAATAGTAGAACTTGAACAGTAGATACTGCGCCACCAGCTCTACCGGCTTGTCGTCGTGCAGGCTCATGCTGTCCGCCGCGTTGCGCGTATCAAGGATTGCGACGCCCAGTCGAGGTTCGGCTGCCGTGTGGCGCCGCGCGCCGTCAGCACCCAGTGTGACTGCGCTGCCCCCCCTTCCGCCACCAATCCTACCCGTGTCTCGGTTGCCGCGGCACTGATTTCGACATGGCTCAAGTCGGCTCGTGATGCCGCGTAGTGCGCAATTCCGTCGTAGCCCAGCGGTATGTAGCCGAAGCGATCCGCATAGTCGCGATAGCCCGCCAAAATGTAGCGCCACTCTTCGAGCGCCAAGTGCAAGCAGAAGTGCGTATGGGTTATCGAGCCTGCGAAGAATAGCGAGGTGAGACACAGCTCCGCATGGCGCTGCAACCGCTGTCGTGCGCGGTCGATGTCCTTGTCGCCGGCGTTCGGTCCCTTGATGTTGCCGTTGAGGAAATCCCAATGGTCTTCCGTGAAACCGGGGAAACTTGGGCAGATGAATCGCTCCGGAGCGATCGTCAGCAGCGAATCGCTGAACGTATAGATGTGGTTGATCGCCGTGAACAACCCAGCGTCGTCGGGCAGCCGGTCGAGCGCGAAATGCATCGAGCCGAAGGGAGCGGGGTGCCACCGTTGATGGGCACCGCGCCAGGGCTCTCCAGCGCGCATGACGTTCATCCGGTACGCGAGTCCGAGCTCTCGGGCGATCGCGAGCCCTCGGAGAGAGATCTCGTGACTATGATCGCTGACGCTCTTCGACATCGGACAGCGATGCTTTTCGAAGTTTGCAAGCACGATCGCGGCAACCTCATCGCGCTGCCCGGGAGCGCGGACATCGCCCGCGACACTGAACACGCCTTGCTCCGAGCGCAGTACGTGTGGCGCGACTTCCAGCTTTCCCGCTCGCGCCTTCGCCGCGAGATGCTCCCACCCGGCGTCCGTGAGGGCTTCCAGGCAGATTCCAAGGTTCGCAACCTCGCCGAATTCCTCAAGCACGTCGAGGAATGCGGCGTCTTGCGGCGTTCGGACGAGGCCGCGGCAATCGTCGATCCGAAACCGGCCGAAGGGTGGAAATGCTGCGATTGCAAAAGGCTTTTTCGCTGCCCACAAGAGGGAGCGCCAGAAGAAGGCGTCGAGGCCACGAGTGAAGCCGAAGAACGACTTTGACCACAGCCAGATCGAGATTCGCCAATTGGCGACGGCAACACCGGTCTCGCTGCATTCGAGGACCGACACACCGCCGTCGCCACGCAAAGGCACGCTCTTCAGTCCCCGCGAATCGCTTTCGCTGACGATCGCGGGAATCGGCAGCTTGAAACGAAACTCACGGTATGACTGCTGCATCGCGGCGGTGAAGTGATCCGGCGCAGCGACGCGCAGGCCCAGCAACGATCGAACGGTGACAATCCGTTGCACGATGCGCACGGCGGAGCCTTCGTCAGCCGTAACGACATCCAGCGTATGGTCGAAATTGACGACACCGGCACCATGGGCGACCGCGGCGTTGACGAGCGACGTCGCGCGCTCCAGCCGGGCCAGGGGCAGGCCCTCTTGAAGCAGCACCACGACACCGATGGCCTCGGGAAGGCAGGGCGAATCGGGCGGATGTGCAAGGTCGAAGATTTCGCAGGGAATGCCCCAGAAATCGATGACAGGCAAGATCTCGCGGCTGATAAACGTGTGAAGGGGCAAAGAGCTGTCAACCACGATGAGCGCCTTTGCGGGCGCTTGAACTTTCATTTCGGTCTCCGTTCTCGAGGCAGCGGCAAGGCCGATTGCTGCCCATTGCAGGAAGTTGGTCTAGAAAGTGATCCGGGCCCGGGTTAGGCGTTGCGCCGCCAGGATCAGCAGCGTCACCACGACGATCTGCACGGTGGAGGCTGCGGCGATCGTCGGGTCGCCTTGCCACTGTATTTCGGAGAAGATTTCGAGCGGCATCGTGTTCGTGGTGGGGCCTGAAACGAAGAGCGCGACATTCACGTCGCTGAACGACAAGATGAACGCGAAAATCGCGCCCGACAGCACGCTCGAGCGCAACAATGGGATCACAACCTTGCGGAAAGCCTGAACCCGAGTGCAGCCGAGGCTGATGGCAGCCTCTTCTAGCGCGGGATTGACGCCAACGAGCGCCGCGACCACCACTCGAACCACGAACGGGATGCCGATCAGCATGTGGCCCACCACCAGTGTGCCGAAGCGCCCGGCGAGACCAAGGCGCGCAGAGAAGAGGTACAGCGCAAGGCCGAGCAGGATGCTTGGAATCAGGATCGGAATCATGAACGTTGTCTCCAGAAAGTCGCGTCCGCGCATCCTGAAACGAACGAGTGCGATGGCCGCCAGGGTTCCCGTCACGGTCGCAAGCATCGCCGAAACAATCGCCAAGGGCAGGCTGACGAGGAAGAGTGCGTCTATGAATTCGCGCCGGGACCAGAACTCGGCGTACCAGCGCAACGAGATTGCCGTCGTAGCGAGGACAAACCGGGACGTCGGATTGAACGACACGCCGATGACCGCGAGTAGTGGAACGAGGATTGCTCCAAGGATGGCGAAGACGACCGTCTTCAGCAGCCAACCCTGCGAGATCATCGGCGCTCTCGCACCGCCCGTTGCCGCCTTCCCCGCTCGGCCGCGAACGAAACGAAAAGGGTGAACACGATGATGGCGACGAGGACTACGGCCAGGCTCGATGCGAACGGCCAGTTGTACGCCGTGACGACTTGTTCGTAGATCTCGGTGCCGATCATCCGCGACCCGTTGCCGCCCAGAAGCCGGGGCGTCACCACGGCGCTGATGGCGATCGTGAAACAGAGCAGGCTTCCCGAGATCAGGCCGGGCATGCTGAGGGGTATTACGACGCGCCAAAACGTCAGTAGCGGCGACGCCCCCAGGTTGACGGCGACTTCCTCCAACCGGCGCGGAATCTTTTCGATCGATGCCATCAGCGGCAGCACCATCATCGGCAGCAGCAGATTCACGAGGGCGATCACGACGGCGATCTCCGAGTACAGGATTTGAACCTGGAAGTCGAAGTGCAAGGCCTTCAATGCGGAATTCAGGATCCCGTTACGGCCCAGAATCACGATCCAGCCAAAAGCGCCGACCACGGCACTCACCATCAATGGCATGAACAGAACGAACATACCGAAAACAAGCGCGCGTCTGCCTGCGCGCGCGAAATAGTACGCCACGGGATAGCCCAGCAGGATGCAGAAGCAGGTCGTGATGACGCCTACCTTTAGCGTACGCAGACCCAGGCTAATAAAGTAGATGCCGGAGAGGGCTTGATAATTGTCGAGGGTGAACTGCGGGACCCAGATGCGGTTTGCCGAATGCCGATAAAAGCTGAGCATCACGACATTGCAGAGCGGGATCGCCAGACACGCAAGCAGGAACAGCATGTAAGGTCCAGCCAGCCAGACCCAGGCGGGGACGGCACGAAGGCCGCTGCGCTTAACATCAATCGGCGATGACAAAGACATCGCTGGGGTCGATGTGCACGGACAAGTTCTGGTGAAGTGCGAGGCCCCCGCCGGCGCCCGCTGCCTTGCAGGTGTAGAGCAGCGTTTCCACGCCGCCGACCAAAAGACGATATTGAATGTCCTCGCCAAGGTAGGTGACGTCCGTGAGCGTCGCCGCGAACGTGTTGTCCGCGTTCGCTCCGTTGCTCGCCCCCGCCCCAATCTGCATCCGCTCGGGACGGATGAGCAAGGTGACGCGTCTGCCGGACACTCCCGCCGCCGTTTTGTGTGTCGTGAAGCGCAGACCCGTGCGTGTCCTCAATTTCGCGACGCCGTTGTCGATACCGAGTATCTCTGCTTCTAGGAGATTCGAATTTCCGATGAAATCAGCGACAAAACGGGATGTCGGCGTACGGTAGATCTCTTCCGGTGTTCCGACTTGCTCAATGCGACCTTGCGACAGGACCGCGATGCGATCGGAGAGCGCCAGCGCCTCGGTTTGGTCGTGGGTGACGAAGATGGTCGTCTTTCGCAGGCGCCTTTGCAGACTTCGTAGCTCCTCTCGCATCTGAACCCGAAGCTTCAGGTCCAGACTCGACAGGGGCTCGTCGAGCAGCAACAGCGGCGGTTCAAGGACGAGCGATCGCGCGAGTGCTACACGCTGCTGCTGGCCTCCGGAGAGTTGATTCGGCATCCGCTCCCCGTATTCAGACAGGCCGACCAGGGCAAGGATAGCGCCGACTCGTTGCCTTGCTTTGCGTCTTTCGATCTTGTGCGTCTCGAGCCCGAAGGCGACATTTTGCGCGACCGTCAGATGCGGAAACAGCGCCGGTGTTTGAAATACGAGGCCGATTCCGCGCTTATGCGGCGGCACATCCTCAATTCGCGCGCCACCCAGCGCGATGGCGCCGGAATCGACGCGCTCGAACCCGGCGATGCAGCGAAGAAGGGTCGTCTTGCCACAGCCGCTCGGTCCGAGCACCGAAAAAAATTCGCCCTCGTTGACCGCGAACGAAATCGGGCCAACCACGACATCAGCCGAATACCTGCGAACTAGGTCACGGACCTCCAGGCCGATCCTGGCAGGGGTCTTGGAAATCGCTTCAACAGCCATTCGAGCTTCGCGGCACGAACCGCCGGAGGGAGGTTTCACGACTGCCCGGATCACGTGAGCGGATCGGAAGTGCGCGCCCTGTCGCCCTGGTGCCAGGTTGTCCGGATTTCCTCCCGCACGCTATGCCAGCACTTCTTCATTCCACCGTTTCAGGTAGTCGGCCTTGTGCGCGACGACCTTGCTCCAATCGAGCCGCGCCGTCTTTTGCAGGTCCGCCTCGGTCACCTTGAGGTGATCGAGCGCCGCCGGTAGCACGGCACGCCGATTGGTCGGGGGGTACTTTGTGATCGCCGAGAATGCTGCCTGGAGCTCGGGGTCGAGGGTTAGGTTAATGAAGCGGTTGGCCGCCTCTTCGTAGGGAGTGCCCTTAAGGATCACGAAGCCGGTGACGAGGGCCAAGGTGCCAGGCACAACCCCGAATTGGACCGGGACGTTTTTGTCCTGCAGCCTTGCGGCGATGCCATTCATCAGAGGCATCATGACGACCTCGCCTTGCTCCATCAGTTGCGAAGCGTGAGCGGCGTTCTCGACCATCACAGCCTTGTTCTTCTTCACCATGTCGGCGATCGCGGTGATACCTGGCGTGACGTTGTCCTCGTTGCCGCCGAGTTCCTTATTGAGGGCTTGCAGCCAATAAAGACCGAACCACCCGTACGCGGGGATGCCGATGCGCCCCTTGTAGCCGGCACTTAGGAGCTCCTTGAAGCTTGTCGGCGCCTTGGGTACTTCCTTGGTGTTCCAGACGAGTCCGAACAGCAGAAAGTTCGTGCCGGCAAAGACGTTCCCGATTCTTCCCGTCTCGTAGACGTTGGCGAGATTGGGCATGAGCGAGGTATTGAACGGCAGCAGCAGGCCGCTGTTGTTCAGCATCGTGACGTCCACGACGGTGTTGTTGCTGACGTCATAGGGCGGGTCGCCATTGGACGCCACGATCTTGGACACCGCGACCGTCTCGAGCTGGAATGAGTGCGTCGGTGTCACCCCGGACTTCTGCGCGAAGCCGCCCTTGCCGACGAATATTGCGTCGAGCTGCTCACCCCACTGACCGCCCGTCGCGGCCCACGTGAAGGGTCGCGCCGGCGTCGCAGCGCGCGCCGAGGCCATCAATCCCGCCTCGGCGAGCGCAATCGATGCAGCTCCCAGGCCCAAGTACGCCAACATCTCGCGACGCGTGAAAGTATCCATGTAGGTCTCTTCCTCGATATGGTTGGGCGAGGCTCTAGCGACTGCGAGCGCATCACCCCACCAAAAGACATCAGACAACTTTCGATGGCGACTAGCCAGAGTATACTAAGCTAAAACTGCATGCTAGTCACCCGTGGCGTGCGGTGCGATCCAACCTCTCATCTGATGACTTTTCGACATGCCCAAGGCGATTCAAACACGGGGAATACGCCCGGCTGAACGAATGCGCGTCGTCGAAATGCGACCTTCGGCGACGCGCAGAGTCGTCAATGCGCTCCTTGCCACACTGCGCAGCGGTCGATATCGCGTCGGCGATCGATTGCCGAGCGAGTCCGAGCTGGCCGCGGATCTTTCCGTCGGCCGGTCCGCGGTGCGCGAAGCCACGCGTGAGCTCTCGGCGATGGGGCTCGTTGCTTCTCGGCAAGGCAGTGGCGTCTATGTCCAGTCGCTACGCGCTGATCGACTTCTGACATCGAGTTCTTTTGCGGAAGGAGAACGGGTCGCGACCAAGGCGGAGCTGCTGGAAGTTCGACTGATCATGGAGCCGGGTGTCGCCGCGATTGCTGCGGAACGCGCAACTGAGGAGGAGATAGCACGTCTTCGCCACGATCTCGACCGCCTGATCGAGGCGGTAGCCGCTGGCTACCGGCCTCCGGAGGATGTAGGGTTTCATCTCGATATCGTCCGCGCTGCGCACAACGCCTCGTTGGTGCGCGTCGCAGCCGCAATCGTCTCGTTTTACGATGCCGAGGAGAATCTGCCCACGGAGCGGGACGTCGAAGAGCATCAGAGAATATTTCTCGCCATCGCACGCCGGGACCCGACGGGCGCCGCGCGGGCGATGCACGATCATCTGCGCACCGAGCAGAGCAAGCTCGAGTCGGTCGGCGCGTTTGCCCGGAACGGCGAACCGCCGCAGTGGTCGCAGTGACGGCAATCGCCGGGGGCGCGAATGGCCCTTGACGCAAACGCCGGCGTCGCCGCCGATCGAAACGTCGCGCCGATATGCACTCGAGTATGCGAGGCGTGTGCAAAGCCGTCGCCGGCGGTTACCTCCACGCATTGCGCATCGTGCGGCGCGCTAATGACGTTCCGCTATACGGCCACCGCAACAGACCTGCCCCGCGGTGTGGGTTTTATGTGGGACTACCGTGCCTTCCTGCCAGTGGCGGACGGGACTCACATGGTCAGCCTCGGCGAAGGCGGCACGCCACTTCTGCGCGCACGCAACGACTGGGGATGCGATGTCCACTGGAAGAACGAGGCGCAGAATCCAACCGGATCGCAGAAGGACCGCGCGCTATCGATCGCGTTGACCGAAGCTCGGGCGCTTGACGCAAAGCGCGTCGTGATCGCATCAACCGGAAGTGCTGGACTTTCCTGCGCGGCATACAGCGCGCGAGCCGGAATTCCCTGCCTGATTTTGGTACCCCAGGGTCTGCCGCGAGAGCGCGTTGCGCCGATGCACGCTTATGGAGCGGTCGTCGCTGAAGTCGCGGGAAGCTTTGAAGCGATCGAAAAGATTATCGCGAGGCTTTCCGGCGATTGGTACCAGGCGAGCACCATTCGTAGCGTCAATCCCGCGCAGGCAGAATCGGGCAAGACGGTTGCGTTCGAGATCGTCGCAGCACTCGGCCATGCTCCACACTGGGTTATCGTGCCGGTGGGCGGGGGCGGTACGCTTTATGGGATTTGGCGGGGATTTAGGTGCCTCGTAGAGCTTGGCCACATCAATCAGATGCCGCGAATGGTCAGTGTCCAGGTCGACGCATTCGACACCGTCCAGCGAGCCGTTGCTACTGGCGTTACCGGTAAGCAATTCGATCTTATCGCCGCCGATTCGACGGCCGTGACTGCAGCTATTAACCTGAAACACCGCATACCTCCCGATCTTTCTTCGGTGCTCCAGGCGCTGCGCGACAGCGATGGACTGGCTGTCTCCGTCTCTGAGCGAGAGACGCTCGACTGGCAGTCGAGACTTGGAAGCGAGGAAGGGATTTTTTGCGAACCTTCCTCCGCGGTTGTCGCCGCAGCAACCGCGCGACTGATTGAGAGAGCGACGATTCGCCGCAGCGATTGCGTCGTGGCCGTGATCACGGGTTCGGGCATGCGGGACATGGGCGCCCTTGTCCGGGAGTCCCTGCCGAGGATTGCCGAGGACTGCGACGTCGCGGATCTAACGCGGCTGCTGCGCGCGAAATCGGCTCACTAGATATCCGGGAGGTCATCGATACCGGGGTAATCCGGACCGACCTCACCGAGGATGGGCCACGACACGATATCGGAATGAAGTGTCTCTTTCGGCCGAG
>Ga0157369_10007146_pt1 | contig 12867 bp, 11 predicted proteins | sample C25metaG_FD_113461 | JGI IMG/M metagenome (GOLD analysis project Ga0157369, IMG submission 113461) | Corn rhizosphere microbial communities from Kellogg Biological Station, Michigan, USA - C2-5 metaG | ecosystem: Host-associated > Plants > Roots > Rhizosphere > Soil | place: USA: Michigan...
GAAGCGAAGCAAGCGGCTGGCATTGGATAACTTTGGTGCCGACGGCGAGACTCGAACTCGCACAGCTTTCGCCACTACCCCCTCAAGATAGCGTGTCTACCAATTTCACCACGTCGGCACTGTCTGCAATCCGGGACACAACTCGGTGAAACCCGCGAATCGCTTCAAGACTTAAATTCTAACGTGCTTCCAAGAATTGTTCAACGCACAAATGGAACTTTATGCGAAATTTCTTACTTCGGAACGGCGTTGCTGGACGGCGCGGGAGCGGCCACAGCAGCCGATGCGGCCGGCGCCGAAGCCCCGGCCGCCGACGCTGCGACGGGGGCTGTCGCTACGCCCAACACACCAGCCGAAGGCTTGGACTTATACGAGCCGAGGTAGGTGAGCGTGAGAGTCGACACGAAGAAGATCGCAGCCAAGACAGCCGTGGTGCGCGACAGAAAATTCGCCGAGCCGGTGGCGCCGAACAGGCTGCCGGACGCGCCGCTGCCGAAGGCCGCGCCCATGTCGGCGCCCTTGCCATGCTGCAGCAGCACAAGGCCGATAATGCCCAGTGCCGACAGCAACTGCACGACGATGATCAACGTTTTGAAAAACAGCATTCTGACTCACCTGGTTTGAGGTTTGAGCGGCCGGCGCAACTTGCCCCGAACACCGCTTCGCACTTGCGCTCGACGATTAGCGTGCTTCGACTGCCGCTTTCGCCGCCGCGCAAATCGCGAGGAAATCTTGACTCTTGAGCGACGCGCCGCCGATCAGGCCGCCGTCGATATCCGCTTGGCTAAACAAAACCTGCGCGTTCTCGGGCTTCACACTGCCGCCGTACAACAGCGCGACGCCAGCCAACGACGCATCCTTTTTCGCCAGACGCGCACGCAAAAACGCATGCACTTCTTGCGCCTGTTCGGCCGTGGCGCTACGGCCGGTGCCGATCGCCCAGACCGGCTCATAAGCGATCACGATGCGCGCAGCTTCTTGCACCGACAGCGCATTGAGCACGGCGTCGAGCTGCCCGCCCACGACGGCCTCCGTCGTGCCGGCCTCGCGCTCGTCCAGCGTTTCGCCGATGCAGACGATCGGCGTGAGGCCAGCCTCGAGCGCGCGACGCGCCTTCGCCGCGACCAGTTCCGAACTTTCCGCGTGGTACGCGCGGCGCTCCGAGTGACCGACGATCGCGAGCGTGGCCCCGAATTCGACCGCCATCTCGGCTGCGACTTCACCCGTATAGGCGCCGTGCGTGTAGGTCGAAATATCTTGCACCCCCCACGCGAGCGGTTTGCCGCCGAGGTGCGCTTGCACTTGGGCCAGATACGGCGTGGGCACGCATACGCCGATGCGCACGGCATCGCCTAGCGCACCTGCGCGTTCGGCAACGGTCTGCAAAAGGGCGTCGTTTTCCGCCAGCCGCCCATGCATCTTCCAATTGCCCACCACCCACTTCATTCGCTGCCTTGACCGCTCGTTCGACATGTCTCGCTCGGTTTTCCTGTGTGTGCGCAGCCGACTGGGCGGGCGGCGCTCGAAGCCAATCTCAGCCCCTTCTAAACCGCCTAGGCTTATTCGCACCACGCCCGAAGACGCACGCCCGAAGACGCCCCAAGGTACGGCCCTGAAGCCCATTCACGCCACGCGCGCACGCGATCGCGCACGCAAAACACTCAATTTTACTGTGTGTGGGCGGCACTGGTCAAACCGCGGAGTCGAATCGATCCGCGCGCGGCGTGGACCGCGCGGGAATCATCATCGATTGTCGGGCGTCAATCGACGATACGGGGCGCCAGCACGGGGCTTCGCCCGGAAGATCGCGGCGAAAGCGGGTGAAGCTATCGAAAGCCGCGATAGCGACCGCTCACTTCGCGCGAGGCGACGCCAACGGAGGGGTGCCGTCGTGAAAGAGCGTCATCAATTGCGAACGAAGCTCAGGCGAGTCGGTATGGTGGTGAACCGTCACCGCATGCTGCACGGCCGCCTCGATCAGTTCTTGCTCGGTGTCCGCCGCAAGTGAAACGGTACAGTTCATTTCGCTGGGAAATTCCCGGCAGTCGATGTATTTGCGTGTCATGATGCCCCTCCTTTAACTCATCCGATCGTCGTTCCTCGCCCCCCGCTCAGGGTGCAACGGTGTTCATGCAGGCAGCGGCTTGATGTTTTGGTTATGTTGGAACAGGTTGTTCGGGTCATAACGCGTCTTGGCGGCCACTAGGCGCTCGTAGTTGGCGCCGTAGGCCGCGCGCACGCGCCCTTGTTCGTCCTGCGTCAGGAAATTGACGTAGACGCTGCCGAGCGCGAACGGCGCCGACGCGTCGAAATAGCTGCGAGCCCATTGCGTACAGCGTGCGTCGTCGCTCGGATCATCCCAGCGCGCATGAACGTTCATCACGTAATTCGCGTCGCGGTTACCGTACGCCGTCGCCCCTGCCGGCACACGCGCCGTGGCAGCGCCGATCTGCCCGAAAAATATTTCGCATTGCGGTGACGGCAGCCGCGCTAACGCCGCCATGGCGGCATCGAGCAGTCCATCGGACAAACTGGCGAAGTTATGCGATTTCCAGTAGTTGCGCGCACCGGGCGCCAACAAGGGATCGAAGGCTTTCTGCCACGCGGTGTAAGGCATCGGCCCGATGTGCTCGCCGTAGGGCTGCCCGAAGCTGCGCACGACATCCACCGTGCGCGCCGCCTGCTCGGCGGGCCCCGTATAGCAAACGGCGAAAGCGATGATCGGTTTGCCGTATACCTCGGCAGGGAGAAACGGCAAAGGCGGCGCGAGCCGCATGACTGCCCACACCGATAAGTCATCGGGCATCGCAGCAGTCGCCGCATCGTATTTTCGGAGCGCGTCCGGGGCGTGTTCGAGCGGCAACACGTACAGGCCTGCATACACCTCCGGCCCCACCGGATGCAGCGCGAATTCGAACATCGTCACGACGCCGAAATTCCCGCTGCCGCCGCGGATCGCCCAAAAGAGCTCTGCGTCGTGCGAGGCGTCTGCATGCACGAGTTCGCCGGCCGCCGTCACGACATCCGCCGATAAAAGATTGTCCACCGACATGCCGTATTGGCGGCTCAGCCATCCGAAGCCGCCGCCGAGCGTCAGGCCCGCCACGCCGGTCGTGGAATTGATCCCGAGCGGTGTCGCCAGCGCGAACTCCTGGGCTTCGTGATCGAACTCGCCCAGCGTGACGCCCGGCTCGACGTAGGCTCGGCGCGCGCGCGGATCGATACGCACCGATTTCATCGACGAGACATCGATCACGAGCCCATCGTCGCAAACGGCGCTGCCGGCAATGTTATGTCCGCCGCCGCGCACCGCCAGCAGCAAGCCTCGTTCGCGCGCGAAAGAGACGGCGCGCCGCACATCCGCGACCCCGGCGCAACGGACAATCAGCGCGGGCCGACGATCGATCGCCGCGTTCCAGATCTGTCGCGCTTGATTGTATCCGGTGTCCGACATCTGCAGGACTTGCCCGCGCATCGCGCCCTTGAGCGCGTCGATCGCTTCCTTCGTCAAATCGGCCACGGCTGCCTCCACGCACGGTTGGCAACGGGTGAGGCGCAATCTCCAGAGCATTGAAAGCTCAATGAAAGATCACAACGTAACAAGTATTAGTGCTTGCATGAGGAAGCCGAAAGGACGATATGCGGATGAGCGAGCGCCGCCGACATATGCGCCATGCATGCGCCGATGGCACCGTTCATGCAAGGCACGGCGCCAAAGCTCGACGCCGTCGGCAGGCTGAGAACCGGCGTGATGCGCTAGCCGGATAGCGGCGTGCGGCTAGCGGCGTGCGGCGAGCGGCGTGCGGCCGCTCCATTCACTCCGATTCGACGGTCCAGTCGAGGACGATCTTGCCGATATGCTCGCCGCTCTCCATCAGCGCATGCGCCGCTGCAGCGTCGCGCGCCGGCAGGACGCGATAGACGATCGGCCTGATTTGCCCCGCTTCGATCATCGGCCACACGCGCGCCTTCAATTGCGCGGCGATCTTCGCTTTGAAATCGATGGAGCGCGGGCGCAGCGTGGAGCCTGTCACCGTCAAGCGCCGGCGCAGCACCTCGCTCAGGTTCACCTCGGCCTTGGCGCCGCCGAGCAGCGCGATGATGACGAGCCGGCCGCCATCGGCGAGCGCCGACAGCTCGCGCGGCACATAACCGCCGGCCACCATGTCGAGGATCACGTCTACGCCTCGATCGTTCGTCAACGACTTGACGACTTCGACGAAATCCTCCGATTTGTAGTTGATCGCACGCTCGGCGCCCAGCGCCTCACATGCCTTGCACTTTTCCTCCGAACCAGCCGTCGCGAACACGCGGAACCCCAGTGCGTGCGCGATTTGGATCGCCGCGACACCGATGCCGCTCGATCCGCCTTGTACCAGCAGCGCTTCGTTCGCCCCGCCCTCGCCCGCCCCGAGCTGCGCGCGGTCGAACACATTGCTCCATACGGTAAAAAACGTTTCCGGCAAAGAAGCGGCTTCGACATCCGTCAAGCCGGGTGGTACCGGCAAGCACTGTGCGAGCGGCGCCGTCGCATATTGTGCATACCCGCCACCGGCAAGCAGCGCGCAAACGCGATCGCCGAGCTTGAGCCCGAACGGGTTGTGCTTTTCATCGAAGCTGCCGTCGACGATCTCACCGGCGATCTCGAGCCCCGGCAGATCGGACACGCCGGGCGGCGGCGCATAAGCGCCTTTGCGCTGGAACACGTCTGGACGATTCACGCCCGACGCGCAGACTTTGATCAACACCTCGCCATTGCCGGGTACGGGCTTTGGCCGCTCCGCCAATGCGAGTACGTCGGGCCCGCCGAACTCGGTAATCTCGATCGCTTTCACGTCACCTCCGAGGCAGTCGCACAGGGAAACGCCAACATTCTGAAGAAAAAACGGCCGGCGCGCTTGGAAAGCGTGCCGGCCGTTTTAGCGGCTCGGGCTTGTTTATGCCAACGACAAGCCCGGTACCGTAGGACGCGTTACTGCTGGGGCGCCGAATCCGACGGTGCGCCGCTCGAACCGCCTTCGTTCAAGAGCGCCTTCGACGACAGACGCACGCGGCCCTTTTCATCCGTTTGGATGACCTTGACCTTCACGTGCTGGCCTTCGGTGAGGTAATCCTTGATGTCCTTGATGCGCTCGTTGGCGATCTCGGAGATATGCAGCAAACCGTCCTTGCCGGGCAGGATGTTCACGATGGCGCCGAACTCGAGCAGCTTGAGCACCGTGCCTTCATAGACTTGACCGACTTCGATCTCAGCTGTGATCGCTTCGATGCGGCGCTTGGCTTCCGCCATCCCTTCGCTGCTCGTGCTCGCGATCGTCACGACGCCGTCGTCGGAGATGTCGATCGTCGTGCCCGTTTCTTCGGTCAGCGCGCGGATCACCGAGCCGCCCTTGCCGATCACGTCGCGGATCTTGTCCGGATTGATCTTGACCGTGATCATGCGCGGAGCGAATTCCGACAGCTCCGTATTCGCGCCGGCCACGGCGTCCTTCATCTTGCCGAGGATGTGCATGCGGCCTTCCTTCGCTTGCGCGAGCGCGACCTGCATGATTTCCTTCGTGATCCCTTGGATCTTGATGTCCATCTGCAGCGCCGTCACGCCGTCAGCCGTACCGGCCACCTTGAAGTCCATGTCGCCCAGGTGATCCTCATCGCCAAGGATATCGGTGAGCACCGCGAACTTGTTGCCGTCGAGGATCAGGCCCATCGCGATACCGGCGACGTGCGCCTTCATCGGGACGCCGGCATCCATCAGCGCCAGGCAGCCGCCGCAGACCGAAGCCATCGACGACGAACCGTTCGATTCGGTGATTTCCGAGACGACGCGGATCGAGTAGCCGAACTCCTCGGCGCTCGGCAGGCAGGCAGCCAGCGCGCGCTTGGCGAGGCGCCCGTGACCGATTTCGCGGCGCTTGGGCGTGCCGACGCGGCCCGTCTCGCCCGTCGCGAACGGCGGCATGTTGTAGTGGAGCATGAAGCGCTCGCGATATTCGCCTTCGAGCGCGTCGATGATCTGTTCGTCGCCCTTCGTGCCGAGCGTGGCGACCACGAGCGCTTGCGTTTCGCCGCGCGTGAACAGCGCCGAGCCGTGCGTACGCGGCAGCACGCCGGTGCGGATTTCGATCGGACGGACCGTGCGCGTATCGCGGCCGTCGATGCGCGGCTCGCCGTTCAGGATCTGGCTGCGAACGATCTTCGCTTCGATGTCGAACAAGATGTTGCCGACGGCCGTTTTGTCGGCCGGCGTTTGGCCCGCGGCCAACGCTTGTTCCTCGAGCTTCGCGCTCGTCGCCGCGTAGACTTCCTTCAGCTTCGTCGAGCGTTGCTGCTTGTTGCGGATTTGATAAGCGGCGACCAGTTCGCCATGGGCGATTTCCGTCACACGAGCGATCAGCGCTTCGTCCTTCGGCGCCGGCTGCCAATCCCACTCGGGCTTGCCGCCTTCGCGCACGAGCTCGTGAATCGCGTCGATCGCCGTTTGCATTTGCTCATGGCCGAACACGACGGCGCCGAGCATGACGTCTTCGGGCAGCTGCTCGGCTTCCGATTCGACCATCAGCACGGCGCGCTCGGTGCCGGCGACGACGAGATCGAGGCGCGACTCATCCAACTGAGCGCGCGTGGGGTTCAGCACGTATTCGTTGTTGATGTACGCCACGCGGGCAGCGCCGACGGGGCCGTTGAACGGCAGACCCGAGATGGCGAGCGCAGCCGAGGCGCCGATCAGCGCGGGGATATCGGCCGGCACTTCCGGGTTGATCGACAGCACATGGATCACGACTTGGACTTCGTTGTAGAAGCCTTCCGGAAACAGCGGGCGCAGCGGACGATCGATCAGACGGGAGGTCAGCGTTTCGTGCTCCGACGGACGGCCCTCGCGGCGGAAAAAGCCGCCCGGGATCTTGCCGGCCGAGTACGTCTTCTCGATGTAATCGACGGTCAGCGGGAAAAAGTCTTGACCCGGCTTGGCCGTCTTCGCGCCAACCACAGTGGCGAGCACGACGGTGTCTTCCACGTCGACGATGACGGCGCCAGATGCTTGGCGCGCGACTTCACCGGTTTCGAGGCGAACGTTGTGCTGCCCCCATTTGAACTCTTTGACCACTTTGTTGAACATGGACATAGTCACTCCTTCTCTCTTTCATCGATTTTGGGTTGGCCGCCGCCGCGCCTGAAGGCGCGCCGGGCGGCGCCGACAACCGGCGCACCTGCGGGAAGAGTAGTGTTATGCCATTCCAGCGCCGCGCCCAGCGGTTCGACCGAGTAGGGCCACATATAGCCGCATACACGCCGCGATGGAATGACACAAAGCTCCGCCCGCCTTTGCCGACTGCTTCGATACCGCCTAGATACCGCTCACATACCGCTTGGATACTTCATCCGGCCGTGACAGCACCGCTCTGAGCCGGGATTCGCTTCACGCGCACGCACCGCTCGTGCCGTTCAGCATCGGATGGACTGCAGCGCGAAGCGCGATCGCGCCCCGCGAAAAACAAAATGCCTGTATCAGCGCACTGACACAGGCATCTTGCATAAGACAGCGACCGCCGATTACTTGCGCAGACCCAGCTTTTCGATCAGCGAACGGTAACGGTCGGCATCCTTGCCCTTCAGGTAGTCGAGCAGCTTACGACGACGGCTCACCATGCGCAGCAGACCGCGACGGCTGTGGTGATCCTTCGTGTGCGACTTGAAGTGCGAGGTCAGTTCGTTGATACGCGACGTGAGCAGCGCCACTTGGACTTCGGGCGAGCCCGTATCGTTCGTGCCGCGTGCGAATTGCGCGACGATGTCGGACTTGTTGATATCAGCAACAGACATTTGATTTCCTTTAAAACAAACAGGCGGTCACGGAAGAAAGGCCGTGCCGTGGGTTACGACGAAGCGCGCATTGTAGCACAAGCGGGGAGCCCGACGACGCGCCTGCCGCGGGCGAGCGCGCCGGCCCGCCCCGCAGCCCCTCACGGCCGTTTCATGCGGCACTCGCTCGGCAGCTCCGTGCGCTGCGGCGGCAGCGCCAACACCGTGCGAAAGCCGTAGCCGGAGCCTTCGTTGTCGAAACGCACGCCCGGCGCGCCGGCTTTGTCCATTTCGATCACATAAAGGGGCTGGATCAACTGGTGATCGTCGGCGCGCATCCATGCCTGAGCGAAGCCGTTGTCGTAGCGCATGCCTTCGAGCGCTTTCGCGACGGCGGCCGGGTCGGCGCCGTGGGCGCGAGCGACAGCGTCGGCCAGCATCTCGATCATGACGTCGATGCGCAGCAGCGCGTAATCGTCGCGCGCGGCCGGAAAGCGGGCGCGAAACGCCGCATAGTAAGCATCGGAGGACGCTGCGTCGGCGTGCGGCAAACGCAGTTCGGGCGCCGCCGCCGTACCGGCGTTCGGATGCCAATCGGCGACGGCCAAGACCCGCCCCACGCCCGCCTCGCCGATCGCGGCCGGCGCATCGAGGCTGTTGCCGTAGAACGTGTAGAACTTGCCGCCGAAACCCTGTTCCCGCGCGGCCTTGACGAGCAGGGCCAGATCGTTGCCCCAGTTGCCCGTCACGACGGCGTCCGCGCCGCTCGCGCGCAGCTTGGCGATGTATGGCGTGAAATCCTTGACGCGCCCGATCGGATGAAACTCGTCGCCGACGATCGCGATATCGGGCCGCTTCTTGCCCAGCGCCGCGCGCGCAAGTGTGCTGACGTCATGGCCGAAGCTGTAGTCTTGGTTCAGCAGATAGACGCGCTTGACCGACTTATCGCGCGCGATCACATCGGCCAGCGCGTTCATCCGCATGCCGGCATGCGCATCGAAGCGGAAATGCCAAAAGCTGCACGAGGCGCCCGTCAGCGCGGGATCGTCAGCCGAGTAATTCAAGAACAGCTCCCGATTCTCGGGCTCGCGCACGTTCTGCTTGTCGATGGCCGACACGAGCGCCGCTGCGACGGCCGAGCCGTTGCCCTGCAGCACGAACGGAATATGGCGATCGGCGGCGGCGCGCAGTTGCACCAGCGCCTGCTCGACGCTGCCCTGGCTGTCGAGCACGACGAGTTCGAGCGGATGAGCCCCATCGGGCAGCTTCACCCCGCCGCGCGCATTGACGCGCTCGATCGCGAAGCGAATATTGCGCTCCACTGCCGCGCCCGCATCGGCGAACGGCCCCGACATGCCCTCGATCAGCGCCAGCCGGATCGGCGCGTCCGCGCGCTCGTTGTTGGGTTGCGCCGCGTTCGCCGCATCGGCCGAATTCGCCATCAGCGCCACGGTCGCCGTCAGCGTCAGCGCACACGTTGCGCGCGCGATAGCCGCCCACCTCGTCCAATTACCCGTCATCGTTCGTTCCTAGCCCGCAATGGAAATGCGCGGATCATAGGCCCCAAGGCGCCACGCTCGCAAGCGGCCCACCCGAACGGGAGCCGGTGTCCCGGCTGCTCCCGGCGCCTGGGGCGGCGATTACCCGGCGATTACCCGGCGATCGAGGCGCCGATCGCCGCCCGGGCCGGCCGGGCGGCGAGGCGGCCTCATCTGATAGTATTCGCGGTTGCCGTGCCGAGCCTCAACCTTGGTCAGCTAGCCGATGGGCGCACCCAAGGCTGCGGTGCGCCGCCGGCCGAGTTCGTGTCAGACCTTCCGATAATCCGTGCCCCTATGCCCAATACGCCGCGCAGCCGCCGTAGCCTCGTCTTTTTTCTGATCGGGACGGCGCTGCTTTGTCTCATAGCGACGGCGGCGGCCTATCGAGTCGGGTTCGCCACGATGGCGGCCCACGCCGATCAAAACCCGGAACGACTGCGTGATTTCACGTTTCCGATTTGGCAGACGCATTCGGTGCGCGAGCACGGTTTCCTGACGTTTTTGACTGCCAATGGTTTTGCCCAGAAGGCCGCGTACGCCAATCACGCCACGGTCTATTTGTGGTTCATGGATCTTCTGTTCCACATTCAGGGCATCATCCACGCCGCCACGATGCGCCTCACGGCCGCGTGTCTCGCGATGCTCGCCACCGTTCTTGCGATCGGTTTCGTCGTGCATGAGCGCACCGGCGCTCGGCTGTCGTTTTCGAAACTGGTCGTCCTCGCGCTCGGTTTCGTCTACGTCGCGACGCTGCCCACGTACTGGATCGCTGTCGGGCGATTCAATGTCGACAACGGCTTTATTTTCGTCATGCCGGTGCTCGTCATGTTGAGTCACTACACGGCGCGCGGCGAGTGGGGCCGGCGAGCCTTCTGGTTCTGGGCGCTCTTACTGACGCTCATCATGCCCATGGCGAGCGCGCTGTTCGCGTGCGGGATGTTGGCGCGCCAGCTTCTTCGCGCCCGCTTCGACGACGCCGGCCGATTCGTCGCTCCCGTGCTGCTCGCGGGCGTGTCCGTCCTCGTCTACCTCGAGCCGGTGCTGGTGGCCAAGTGGCTCGGGTTCACGAGCGAAAACAGCACTTGGGCGTTCCGCGCCGGGCTCGACGGCGATACGACGTACTTCAGCAATGCGTTCAATTCGGTCCTTGCCCCCTTCTATCGACGCCCGGCTTACCTCATCATCGTCCCGGCGCTCATCGTGTTGTGGCAGTGGCTGTGCCGGCCGCGTCGCGGCGACGCCGCCGTCGCGAGCCAGACCGACGCGCATTGGTGGTTTGTCGCCCACCTGTTTTCGTTCTATGCGCTGACGCTGCTATTCTGGCCGCAAGCCGTCTCGATCCACCCGTATCTGTACGACGCCGTGCTGGTCGGGCCGATCGTCACGTGGGGCATGGTGAATTTCGCCGCCGCGCCGCTCTCGGTGCGCGGCGCGGCATTTTCGTCCTTTTGCCTGGCGTTGTTGATCATGTTCAACCTGACTTCGATCGCGCAAGCCGCCCGCTGCACGCAATGCGCCTACCCGCATTGGGGCCTTTCCGGCGAGCACGTCGGCTGACGAGGTTCGGGTGAAAAAGATCGCGATCTTGCAGTCCAATTACATCCCGTGGAAGGGGTATTTCGACATCATTGCCGCCGTCGACGAATTCATTTTGTATGACGACATGCAATTCACGAAGAACGATTGGCGCAATCGCAATCGGATCAAAACGCCGGCCGGCGTGCAGTGGCTCAGCATCCCCGTGGGCAGCGACATTCACCGTCGCATTCGCGACGTTCCGCTTCCCGCTACCGCGTGGGCGCAGCAGCATTGGAAGACGTTGTCGCTCAACTACCGGGCGGCGGCGCATTATGAGCGCGTCGCCTCGTGGCTTGCGCCGCTCTACCTGGATAACCGCTGCCACGATCTCTCGTCGTTCAACCGGACGATGATCGAAGCCATCTGCCAGCAGCTAGGCATCAAGACCCGGATTTCCAATTCTTGGGATTACCGGCTAGCCGAGGGCAAAACCGAGCGGCTCGTCGATCTTTGCCGGCAGGCGGGAGGCGCTGTGTACGTGTCGGGGCCATCGGCGCGCGGCTATCTCGACGAATCGTTGTTTCGCGCAGCGGGCATCGAGCTCGAGTGGATGAAGTACGGCCCGTACCCCGAATACCCCCAGCTCTGGGGCCCTTTCGTGCATGAGGTGTCGGTGCTCGACCTTCTTTTAAATTGCGGCGATGACGCCCCGCGCTACCTGACCGGACGGCGATCGTGAAGCTATCGATTGTGACTACCCTTTATCGGTCGCGCTCGTTCCTCGGCGAGTTTTATCAACGCGCGACGGCGGCCGCCCAGGCGTTCGCCGGCGACGATTACGAGATCGTCATCGTCAACGACGGCTCGCCCGACGATAGCTTGGATATCGCCATCGAGCTGGCGCGCAACGATGCGCACCTGGTCGTCGTCGATCTGTCTCGCAACTTCGGGCACCACAAAGCGATGATGACTGGCTTGGCGCACGCCAGCGGCGAGTGGGTCTATTTGATCGATAGCGATCTCGAAGAATCGCCGGAATGGCTCGACGAATTCGCGCAACTCCTGGCGCAACGGCGCTGCGATGTGGTGTACGGCGTGCAGGAACAGCGCAAGGGCGGTTGGTTCGAGCGCCTGAGCGGACAATGGTTTTGGTCGATGTTCAATGCGCTCACGGATATGTCGCTACCCGCCAACATCGTTACTGCGCGATTGATGACGCGACGCTATGTCGATGCCCTTGTCCAGCATCGCGAGCGCGAGGTCTTCATGGCCGGCCTCTGGCATATCACCGGCTTTACGCAAATCGCCACGACGGTGCGCAAGCTTAGCAACGCCACCTCGACCTACACGTTGCGCAAGAAGGTGTCGCTGCTGATCAACTCGATCACCGCGTTTAGCAATACGCCGCTGATCGGCATCTTTTATCTCGGCGTCGGCATCTCCGCGCTGGCGGCCGTCTACGTCGTTTGGCTGCTCGTTTTCTGGCTGTTTCTCAATCGCCCGCCCACCGGCTGGACATCGGTCATGGCCTCGATTTGGCTGCTGGGCGGATTGATCATGTCGAGCATCGGCGTGATCGGGATCTATCTGTCGAAGATCTTCTCCGAAGCCAAGCAGCGCCCTTACACGATCGTTCGGCAAATCTATCGGCGCGAATCATGACTAGACGGATCGTCTTTCTATGCTCGGGCGGCGGCGGTAATTTGCGCTTCATCGCCCGCGCCGCGGCGCTCGGGGCGTTGCCCGACGCGGCCGTCGCCGCGGTGTTGACCGATCGCGAGTGCCTGGCGAATCAATTTGCGCGCGAACAGGGGCTGTCGACGCAGGTGCTCGATTTTTCCGGCGGCGAGCAAGCGGCCGTCTCGACGGCGCTCGATCGCTTCGCGCCAGATATCGTCGTCACAAACGTACACAAAATCCTGTCGGCTTCGGTGATCGAGCGCGCGCCGGCGCGTTTGGTGAATCTGCACTATTCGCTGCTACCCGCGTATGGCGGTCTGATCGGTAC
>Ga0157369_10007148_pt1 | contig 12867 bp, 12 predicted proteins | sample C25metaG_FD_113461 | JGI IMG/M metagenome (GOLD analysis project Ga0157369, IMG submission 113461) | Corn rhizosphere microbial communities from Kellogg Biological Station, Michigan, USA - C2-5 metaG | ecosystem: Host-associated > Plants > Roots > Rhizosphere > Soil | place: USA: Michigan...
AAGGAATACTACGACCCGGACACCCTGGGCGGCCTGTACGGCGCGATCACCGAGTTCCTCGGTTTCGAAATGCTCGACGGTGAGTTCAAGGTCATGGGCATGGCGCCCTATGGCGATGCCAGCAAGTACGATTTCTCGCGCCTGGCCTCCTTCGAGAACGGCGAGCTGGTGATCAATACCGACTACGCCAACGTCATCGGCCTGCGCCGTTATAAAGAGAAGGGCAAGGGTTTCTACTTCTCGCCAAAACTGATCGAGTGGCTGGGCCCCAAGCGCGAAGGCGATATCGCCGACGAGCCGTACATCCACTACGCCGCCAGCATGCAGGCGCTGTTCGAGAAGCTGGCCCTGCAGATGATCGACCACTACCTGGGCGACATCCTCAAGGACACCGGCAAGCTGGCCTTCGCCGGCGGCTGCGCGCTGAACGTCAAGCTGAACCAGAAAATCATCGCCCGTGATGACGTCAAGGAGCTGTTCGTACAGCCAGCCTCCGGCGATGCCGGTACTGCCGTGGGCGCAGCGGCCTACGTGTCCCACGCCCGGGGTGTGCCGGGGGAGAAGATGGAGCACGTCTACCTCGGCCCGTCCTACAGCAACGAAGACGTGATCGCCGCGTGCGCCAAGCACGAGAGCAAGCCGAACTGGCGCAAGATCGAGAACATGCCCCAGCGCATCGCCAAGATCACGGTCGATGGCAACCCGGTGGCCTGGTTCCAGGGCCGCATGGAGTTTGGCCCGCGTGCACTCGGCGGTCGTTCGATCATCGGTTGCCCTAGCGCCACCGGGGTGGCGGACCGCATCAACCATCAGATCAAGTTCCGCGAGCGCTGGAGGCCTTTCTGCCCGTCGATGCTCGACACCGTCGCGCCGCAGATGATCAAGGTCGACCACCCTGCACCCTTCATGACCTTCACCTTTGAAGTGGCCGAAGAGTGGAAGACCCGCGTGCCGGAAGTGGTCCATGAAGATGGCACCTCCCGCGCCCAGGTGCTCAAGCGCGAGTACAACCCGCGCTACTACGACATGATGAAAGAGCTCGAAGTGCTGACCGGCAACGGCGTGTCCCTGAACACCTCGCTCAACCGTCGCGGCGAAGCGATGATCTGCTCGCCGACCGACGCGCTGAACATGTTCTTCGGCTCCGACCTGCAATACCTGATCATGGAAGACATCCTGGTCGTCAAGGACGGCGTGGACCCTTATGACGCGCTCGGCTGAACGCCACGTCCTGCAGTTCTGCCACGGCTATGACGGGCCGTTCCTGGACTGCGCGCGGCAGTACGCCAGTCTGTTCGCAGGCTCCGGCTACAAAGTGACCACGGTGTTCCTCACCAGGGTCGCCGACCCCGAGGTGGCCGCCGGTTGCGCCAGTGATGAAGTGCTGTTCATGGAATTCAGCTCCAAGGCCGTTCGCGGCCTCAAGCTTGGGGCTATTGCCGAGTTGCGCAAGATCGCAGCGTCGCGCAATTTCAGATTCTGCATTGCCCACCGTTTCAAGCCGATCTACGTGGCCTTGCTGGCCACGCGGTTGCCGGTGATCGGTGTGCATCATGCCTTTGGTGATTACCAGCGCCGTAGCCGCAAGCTGTTTGCCGGCATTTTCCGCAAGCGCCTGAGCCTGCTCGGGGTGTCCGACGCGGTGCGTGACGATATGCGCCGTTGCCTGCCGGCTTGGCCGGCTACGCGGATCCAGACGCTGTACAACCGCATCGATGTCGACGCCCAGCAGGCCATGCAGGTGCCGGTGGATGAGGCACGTGACGCCCTGGGGCTGTCGCCGGACGAGTGGGTAGTCGGCAATGTCGGCCGCCTGCACCCGGACAAGGACCAGGCCACGTTGCTCAAGGGTTTTGCCCTGGCACTGCCGCAACTGCCGGAGCGAAGCCGACTGGCGATCCTCGGCAGTGGCCGCCTGGAGCAGGACCTCAAGGAACTGGCCCGGGAACTGGGCGTTGCCGACAAGGTGCTGTTCCTTGGCCAGGTGCCGGATGCGCGCCTGTATTTCCGCGCATTCGATGTCTTTGCACTGAGCTCCGACCACGAGCCGTTCGGCATGGTGTTGCTGGAGGCCATGGTTGCTGGCGTGCCGTTGCTGGTCACGGCCTGTGGCGGGGCGAAGGAAGTAGTGGAAGGGGTAGGTGTCCTGTTCCCCTTTGGCGACACCGAGCGCCTGGCCCAGGGGCTGCGGCACCTGGCCGCGATGGATCGCCAGCAGCAACGGCAGTGTGCCGAGATGATGCTGGAGCGCCTGCATGCGCGTTTCTCGGATCAGGCGGTACGCGATACTTTCTGGCAACTGCCGCACGTTATTGAACTGACCGCGGGGGCTTGATGCTCAATCGATTCCGAGGCTGGCGCGAGCGAGGCTGGTCCGTTGTTGACGCGCCAGTCTACAGCGATGCCTGGCAGCGTTTTGGCGGCAGCGTCGCCACCCATCCACAGGTGATCGAACGCCTGGCGGGGCTTGCCGAGATCCCGGTGCGTTACCTGGCCTGGGAGCAGGGCGGCGATCTTCAGGCGTGCATCGCTACTTGGGGGCGTGACCTGGCGTTGTCCAAGGATGTACTCAAGCAGCGCGGCAAAAAGGGCCTGTTCGACCTGGGCAATGCCGAGCTGATCTTGCCGGCAGCCGCTAGGGCCAAGGCGCCGCTGCGTCAGCGTGCGCGCTATCTGTCGGTGTTGAACGAAGGCCGTTTCAGTGGCCTCAAGCCCCAGGCCGAGCAACTGGCCATGGCGCGTACGCCGGAAGAACTGTCGAAGAAATTCCGCTACAACCAGCGCCGTGAACTGCGCCTGCTGGAAGAGGCGGGCGGCGTCGTGCGGCCGGTGGGTGAGTTTTCCAGTCAGGAGCTGGCGGCGATCTACTGCGATTTGTTCCTGCGCCGCTGGGGCTTTGTCGCCACGGGCGCCGAGCGTATGGCTGAGGTGATCGAGTTGCTGCGTGAGTGGCTGATCGGCTCTGTGATCTTTCTCAACGATGCGCCGATTGCGGTCCAACTGGTGTACCGGGTCGAGTCGCCCGAGTGGATCAGCGGGGAGTATGTCAATGGTGGCGTCGACCCTGAAACCCGTGCGTTCAGCCCGGGCAGTGTCTTGAGTTTTCTCAACACCCAGAGTGCCTGGGAACAGGCGCGTGAAGTCGGCAAGCCGCTGCGGTTTTCCTTTGGGCGTGCCGACCGCGAGTACGAGGACCGCTGGTGCAACCCTGTGCCGGTGCTGACCGTATGAGCCGCAAACAGCAATTGCTCAAGCGCCATCGGCGCAACAAGCGCATCGGCCTGTTGATCGGCTTGCTGCTGTTGGTGGCGATCGGCATCTGCGTGGCCTGGTGGTTGCCCTTGGTACTGGGCGTGCTGGCCTGGGTTGCCCATGAAGCCTGGTTTGCCGACCATTTGTTTTATGCGCCTGGCGAAGACTATCAATACCGTTTTTCGGCGGATGCCGAGGTGAGTGGGGTTCGCTTCGAGGGCGGGCGTCTGCTGGTTGATTCGGCTCTGGAGACCGATGCGACGTTGGTGTTGGCGATCCGGGTCAAAAGCGCTTGGTTGGGACGCCTGCTGGACCCTGCTGTCGAGATTCTGGGGGGCGAGAGTCCCGACCGCCAGGCCTTCGAGCGAGGCGTGAATGGCGTGCGTTATCTCAACCTCAGTGGCTTGGCCCCGGCCCTGATGGCCGATGAGTTGCGCTTGCATGGGCGCTTTTGCCGATTGCTGGGAGCGCCCCGGCTTTGGGCCTGGGCCACTGCGGATTACACGGCGCAACGGGTGATGGTCATCGCGCCCCATGCCGACGATGCCGAGCTGGCCGCATTTGGTCTTTACAGCCAGGCCGACAAACCCTGGATCGTGACCCTCACCGCCGGTGAAATCGAAGCCGAGCACTATCAAAAGATGGGCCTGGATGCGGTCGAGGCCGCGCGCATCAAGGGACGCCTGCGTGCCTGGGACAGCATTGCCGTACCCCGCTGGGCCGGGGTACCCGAGGCGCAATGCGTGCAATTGGGCTACTTCTGCCTGCAATTGCCGGCGATGCGGGCGACGCCGGATCAGCCGGTCGCGTCGCGTGAGGCGGATTTGTCGGATATCCGCCTGTTCCGCCAGTTCAACCCGTTCCCGTTGCCGGCGGACCAGGATGGCCTGCCCACCTGGAACAACCTGTTGGCCGACCTGCGCCACTTGCTGCTGACGGCGCGCCCCGAGGTGATTGTGCTGCCACATCCGGTCCTCGACCCGCACCCTGATCACATCTGTGCGCACCAGGCGGTCACCGAAGCCTTGCAAGGGCTGGAGTGGCAACCGACAACTGTCCTGGGCTATGCCAACCACCTGCATGACAACGACCGCTGGCCCATGGGCGATGCAGGCGCCGGCATTGCGTTGCCGCCGCAGTTCGACGACGCGTTGGTGTTGTCACCCTACAGTGTGTCGCTGTCGCTGGCGCAGCAGCGCGATAAGGCCATGGCGTTGGGCATGATGCATGACCTGCAACCGGCACCGCCGTTCAAGCGCCGTGTACGACGCTGGCTGCAGCGTGTCTTGGCGGGCCGTGCGCCGTCGCCCTATGGTGAGAACGAATTTTTCCGCAAGGCCGTACGACGGCACGAGTTGTTGTGGCGTTTGGGAAAGGATGAGTCATGAAAGTCTTGTTTCTGGTGCAGAAAGAACAGCGCGCCATCCTCGATCGCTTGTACGAAGGCATTGCCGAGCACTGCGAGTGTGATACCCGCTGGCTGAGCAGTGCTGATCAGCGCAACCTGCGTGGTTACTTCCGGCGCGAAGCCGACGTGACCCGTTACGACCGCATCGTGTTCTTCCTGCGCTTCAAGCAGGAAATCCGTCAGGTCGGGTTTATCCGCACGATCCCGAACCTGGTGATCCTCGAGCACGATGCTTACCAGAACTACATTCCCTGCAAGTACACCGGCAAGTTCAGCGCGCATTACCGGCGCCTCCCGTGGGCGCGGGTGATCAGCTCCGGCCACATGGTGGCCGAGCGCCTGCGGGCCGAAGGTTTTGATGCGGTATTCGTACCCAAGGGCTATGACCAGGCACTGTTGCAGCCCCAGGATCGTGAGCGTGATATTGAACTGGCATTTGTCGGCAGCACCAACAGCGTGGCCTACAGTGGTCGCAAGGCATTGCTCGATGATCTGGCGAAGGTTGAGCCTTTGGTGGTGACGCGCACCAAGTCCGGTGAGGAATATTGCGCCACCCTCAACCGCATCCGCTTTTTCGTCAGTGCCGATGTGGGCATGGGCGAATACATGATCAAGAACTTCGAAGCCATGGCCTGTGGCTGCGTACCGCTGGCGTTTGACCAGGGTGCGGCGGAAAACGAGGCCCTTGGCTTTGAGGATATGGTCAATGTGGTGTTCTATAAGGACATCCCGCAGTTGCAGGAAAAGCTCGCCGTGTTGCGGTCCAACCCGTCGTTGGCGACCGATATTGCACGCCGTGGGCAAGCGCTGGCGGTTGGCGAGTTCAGTTTTGCCCGTATCGGCCAGCGTATTGTCGAGGTATTAAAGCCGCCCTTAAGGCCGCGTTCTCCCTTGAGTATGCTGGAAAGGTTGCGCCTGAAGCTGGGCGTTTAATATCGGCTGAGTAGCCGTAAATGATGGCTATATGATATTATCGATGCTTGAATGCAATTCTCCGATCAAAGCGACATAACGCTCGTGGTGACCAGTTGTGGTCGCTTCGATTTGTTGAAGCGCACGCTCGAGAGCTTCGATCTGTTCAATACGGCGGACATACGCGAAGTCTTGATTACTGAAGACTCCGGCGATGAAGCCGTGCGCCTTGCGGTTCCCGAACACTGGCAAAGACATTGCACTTTTTTGATCAACCGCCCAAAGCTTGGGCAGTTGGCATCCATCGACTTGGCTTACGAGTTGGTCAAGACTCCCTACATTTTCCATTGCGAGGATGACTGGGCGTTTTATCGACCGGGTTTTGTCGAGGACTCCAAAACTGTGCTGGAGCAGCGCCCCGACATTCTGCAGGTATGGTTACGCAATTACGTTTATGACTTGCAGGTGCACAGCCCCTATATCCATCTGGGGCCGCGCGAGGTGATCGGCGGGGTGCCGTGTTATCCCTTGCAGTCCGACAAGCCTGAGTGGCAGGGGTTTTCACTGAACCCTGGGCTGCGTCGTATCAAGGAGTATCGGTTGTGCGCTCCCTATGCCGGGTTTGAGGGTGAGAAAGGGTTGTCCAAGCGTTACGCGCAGTTGAACCTGGTGGCCGTGACTCTGGAAGGTGATGCGGTTTTGCATACCGGTTTCGGTCTGCATGTGGCGACGGCGAAAGAGCGTCTGACCAAAGCACGGCGCAAGCGGCGAGAGCGGATCAAGCTGGCGGCCATGTTGATACTGGGACTGGGTATCGGCTGGTTGATCCATTAGTTGCTTATGACAAGCCACCTTCACGCCGCAAAAGGTCACTTTTATCGATGAGTATCCTCAATATCATGTGGGCCGGGGGTTCTGCATTCGCTTCAGTGCAGAAGGTTCAACAACAGATACTGTCTCATGCCATTTGTCCTTCACCGATCAACACTTGGCTGCTTCAAGGCGGTGCGCAGAAAGGTGATCCGGTGCGAGAGTGGAACCTCTCCTCTGCCCAGCTCAAGGGCCACGTGTGGAAACTGCTGACGCCGCTGATGCGTACGCGGTTTCACAAGGCGCTGCCTGAGGATCTGGAAATTGTGCTGCTGGATGGAATTGGCGTGGCCCGGGTGATATTGCCCGTACTCCAACGGTTGCCGCAGGTACGGGCCGTTGTCGTCTTTCACGGCGCCACGCGCTTGCGCCGAGCAGACCAGAAGCTGCTCGACCAGTTTCCGGCTGCACGCTTGACCATCGCCGCCGTGTCGCAAACCCTTGCAAGCTCGCTGGAGCGGTATCTGCAACGGCCCGTCGCGGTGCTGCGCAGTGCATTTGACCCAGTGGCTTTTCGTGCGGCCACGCTTTCCCGGGAACAGGCTCGTTCGCATCTGGGCTTGCCGCTGGAAGGCTCGCCCGTGCTGGGCGCCGTCGGACGGTTGGTGGAGGGTAAGGGGTTCGGCTGTTTGCTTGACGCGTTTGCCAGTGTGTCGGCCCATCAACCAGATGCGCGCCTGGTGCTTATCGGTGAGGGGCCGGCAAGGCCTGCCCTTGAGGCGCGCATCGACGAGCTGGATTTGCGAGGCAGGGTATCGTTGCCGGGCCATCTGCCAGAAGCGGCGACTCTGTACCGTGCGTTTGACTGGGTGGCCATCCCATCGACGGAAGAGGGCTTGGGACTGATCCTGCAAGAGGCGGTGATGGCCGGTGTGCCGGTATTGACCAGCGAGTTGGCGGTGTTTCGCGAACAGTTGGCGGATGCTGGCTGGTACGCGCCGTCAGACAATGTGCACGCTTGGGGGCGCCTGATGGAGCGCGCTTTCGCTACGCCGGCCCACAGTGTGCTGGAGGCTCAATCGCGAGCGTTGGCGCCGGAGCAAGCGTGGAAGGATTTCAGTGAAACCTCCCAGCGTCTTTTCTCATGCCGCTAGCAGGGCTTGTTCCAGTGCTTGCATTGGAAAGCGTTCGTTCAGCTTCTCGCGCGCAATATAACGTGCGAAATGCTGCACGTTGCGCCGTGCGAGTGCGGGGTTGAGCGGGGCGCGAAGAAAGCGCATATCCGCCACATCGATCAGCCCCATTTCATTGTCAGGCGTGACAACAATGTTGCCCAGGTGCAGGGAGCGAAAGTAGATGCCTGCGCCATGCAGGCGGCGAATGAGTGCTACCAGCGGGTCGAGGTTGGACTGCCAGTCAAAGCCTTCCTTGTTGGAAATCTGGCGCAGCGTTTCCCCTGGCAGTGGGCGATACAGCACCGCCGTCATGCCAGGTGCAGCCAACTGATAGTACGCAAGTACGGTCAAGGTGGGGATGCCACGCTGTTGCAGCTGCGCCACGTTATCGATGAAGCGTTTGGAGTAGGGACGAAACAGTGCTGATGAAAGCAGGCGCTTGCGGCGAAACAGTTTAAGGATGTTCCCGTCCGCCAACAGGTAGACTTTGGGGCCGTGGCTGTCCTGTTCGAGGATCTTGGCGCCTTCAATCATCGTGGTTAAATCGGCTTGGGGAAGCCTTGAACATTGCATCGTCGGAAAGCCTTGTGGGAGTCGCGGGCACAGTGATCGGCAATAATGCCGAAAGTTTTGGGTTTTAACCATGCCGGGTTGGCAGGTTGAACGTATTCAGGAGCGAGTGATGCAAGCAAGTCGTTGGGCGCAGGTATGGATGATTTTCGGATTGCTGTGGTTTTTGCTGGCAATTGCCTTTGCGCCTACCAATAAAATTTATCAACAAGGCTTGACCCTGTTTCTGTGGTTGCCGGCCATGGTGTTTGCCTGGTCGGCGCGTGAGCGGCTCATGGAAGTCTGGCGTGAGCAACGCTGGATATGCCTGATGATTGCGGCGCTGGCGGTCTGGGGCTCGGTCAGTTTGTTGTGGACCAACGCTGAAGATCCTTCGCGTGAGGCCAAGCGCCTGCTGTATATCGGCGTGTTCCTGCTGTTTTTCCCGGTGTTCGCCGGTGGGCAGACCGAGCGTGTCATTCGTGTGATGCAGTGGGGCGGTTTCGGTCTGGCCCTTTCTTCGCTGGTGGCGATCATCAAGTTTTATGGGGTTGAGCATAATGCCTGGTTCGCCCGCCTTGAAGGGCTGGGGCAGCTGTCCCACCCGATCCTGGGGGCCTACGTGATTGGCCTGGCGGCGGTCTGGCTGCTGCACTGGCTGCCGCGTGGTCGTTGGATGCAAGTGGCGTGGGTGCTGTCCATCGGGCTTCTCGGGCTGTTCGTGGTACTGAGCCAAAGCCGTGGTGCTGCACTGGCGTTGCTGTTGACGGTAGTGGCGATGCCGGCGTGGTGCCGTGACCGACGTACCGCAGTGATCGCCATTGGGGCGGTGGTTGCGGCACTGGCGGTGTTCTTCGCGATGCAATCGTTGATGCTGGCTCGCGGTGTCTCTTATCGGCCCCAGATCTTCATGTCCTCCATGCAGATGATCGCTGAGCATCCGTGGGCCGGCCTTGGGTTGGGGGGCGATTACAAAGTGTTGGCTGACGGCATTTATTTCGACCACGCCCATAACCTGTTTTCCCATGTCGCCATCGAACTGGGCCTGCCTGGCCTGCTGCTCTGGTGCGGGCTGTGGTTCGGCGTGCTGTGGCAAGCCTGGAAAGCCCGCGACACGCTCTACGGCAAGGGCATCATCGGCATGTGGGTGTTTTCGTTCCTGGCCATGCAGTTCGATGCGGCGAGCCTCACGGGCACGCCACGGGCGGAGTGGTTTATCTCGTGGCTGCCGATTGCGCTGGCCAGTGTCCTGGTCTTGGCTCGGGCCAACCCCGACGCATGTGATAAAGTTCGCGTCCTACCCAATCAGTGAGCTCGACACATGAGTGACGCACCGCCCAAAGCGGACCAGGAATCCAGCCTGAAGATCTATCTCCGGCTGCTGGGCTATGTGAAACCGTACATCGGCATGTTCCTGCTGAGTATCGTGGGCTTCGTGATCTTTGCTTCCACCCAGCCGATGCTCGCCGGGATCCTCAAGTATTTCGTGGATGGCTTGAGCAACCCGGACGTGGTGTTCATGCCCAAGGTCCCGTTCTTCAAGGACCTGAAGTTGCTGATGGCCGTGCCGCTGCTGATCATCCTGATCGCTGCGTGGCAGGGCCTCGGCTCGTTCCTGGGCAACTACTACCTGGCCAAGGTCTCCCTGGGTCTGGTACATGACTTGCGGGTCCAGCTGTTCAATAAGTTGCTGGTGCTGCCCAACCGTTATTTCGACACGCATAACTCCGGGCACCTGATTTCCCGCATCACCTTCAACGTGACCATGGTCACCGGCGCCGCCACGGATGCGATCAAGGTCGTCATCCGCGAAGGGCTGACGGTGGTGTTCCTGTTCGGCTACCTGCTGTGGATGAACTGGAAGCTGACCTTGGTGATGCTGGCGATCCTGCCGCTGATCGCCGTGATGGTCGGCAGCACCAGCAAGAAATTGCGCAAGCAGAGCAAGAAGATCCAGGTGGCGATGGGGGACGTCACTCACGTGGCCTCGGAGACCATCCAGGGTTATCGCGTGGTGCGCAGCTTCTGTGGCGAAAGCTATGAACAGCATCGCTTTGCCGCAGCCAGCCAGGGCAACACCGACAAGCAACTGCGTATGAACAAGACCGGCGCGGTCTATACGCCAATGCTGCAGTTGGTGATCTATACCGCCATGGCGACGTTGATGTTCCTGGTGCTGCTGCTGCGCGGGGACGCCACGGCAGGTGACCTGGTGGCCTACATCACCGCTGCGGGCCTGCTGCCCAAGCCGATCCGGCAGCTGTCGGAAGTCAGCTCGACGATCCAGAAGGGCGTGGCCGGTGCCGAAAGCATCTTCGAGCAGTTGGATGAAGAACCGGAAGTCGACAGCGGCACCGTGGAGCGTGATCGCGTCAGCGGCCGTCTCGACGTGCGCAACCTGAGCTTCACCTATCCAGGTGCCGAGCGTGAGGTGCTGAAGAACCTCAACTTCACCGCAGAACCTGGGCAGATGATCGCCCTGGTCGGGCGTTCGGGCAGTGGCAAGTCCACGCTGGCCAGCTTGATTCCGCGCTTCTACCACCACGAAACCGGGGAAATCCTGCTGGATGAGGTGGAGATCGAAGACTACCGCCTGCGTAACCTGCGCCGCCATGTGGCCCAGGTGACCCAGCACGTCACGCTGTTCAATGACACCGTTGCCAACAACATCGCCTACGGCGACCTGGCGGATGCGCCGCGTGAGGACATCGAAAAAGCCGCCGCCGATGCCTATGCCATGGACTTCATCGCCCAGCTGCCCAAAGGCCTGGACACCGAAGTCGGTGAGAACGGCGTGCTGCTTTCCGGCGGCCAGCGGCAGCGCTTGGCCATCGCCCGTGCATTGCTGAAAAATGCCCCGCTGCTGATTCTGGATGAGGCGACGTCGGCACTCGACACCGAGTCAGAGCGTCACATTCAGGCCGCGCTGGACAAGGTCATGAAAGGCCGCACCACCCTTGTGATCGCGCACCGGCTGTCCACCATCGAGAAAGCCGACATGATTCTGGTGATGGACCACGGCGAAATTGTCGAGCGTGGTACACATGTGGAACTGCTGGCCATGGGCGGCTACTACTCGCGCCTGCACGCCATGGGCCTGGATGAGCCGGCAACGGCTAACATCACCTGATAGACCGGGGCGCGCAAGGCGCCCCGGTATTTGTATCAAGATCCTTACCCAGCTTGACCAAAGCCAAATAATTCGCGACCTGCCGTTTGTTATGTTGGCCTTCTCGATTCGAATGACGAACGAGAGGGCTAACCTTCTTGCGTGGGTAATGGAATGTTGCAGCGTCTGTTCTGGAAATTGCTTCCCAAGCCCCAAAGGGTGTTCTTGCTGGGGCGGTTGTCGGTGGTGGATCGCCAGGCGGTGAATAAATCCCTGTCTGGAGTGACCACTCTCAACCCGGCCTTCGAACGACACCAATGTGTATTCATCCACGTGCCCAAGTGCGCCGGCAGCAGTGTCTGCTCGGCATTGCTCGATGGGCGCTGGCCGGGGCACCTGCCGTATTACTGGTACCAGCAGCAATTTCCCGAGCACTGCGAGCGCAGCTTCAAGTTTGCCTTCGTGCGTGACCCGCTGGAGCGCGCCTACTCGGCCTATACCTACTTGCGCGGCAATCATATGGGGAGTCGTGACCTGCACGCCCAGGCGCTGGTTTCAAGCTCTCGCGATTTTGATCAATTCGTGGCCGGTTGGCTGCACCCCGACAACCTGCGTCGCCAGTTGCACTTTGCGCCCCAGATCGATTTTCTGGTGGACGAGATAGGGCGCATGGCCATGGATTTCCTGGGGCGTCAGGAGTCCTTGGAGCAAGACTTCCAGCACCTGTGCGAGCGCCTCGGCGTGACCACATCCCTGCCACATCTGAATGTTTCACTGGGACGGCGCAATGGGCCGGTCAGGGATTTCTGCTCCTTGCGTACTCGTCGGCTGGTTCGGCGTGCCTATCAACGTGACTATGAGGTCCTGGGTTATGAATAGTCAGTCGCTCGTCGGCAGTTCTGTTTCTATCCGCCCCTTTGCGATGTCGTTGTCGGTGGCGGCACGGGCTGCACTCAAGCATCAGCAGCCTTGCTGTGTGTGGTTGACGGGGTTGTCCGGGTCGGGCAAGTCGACCCTGGCCAATGCCCTGGAAGTGCGGCTCAGCGAGCAAGGGCGGCACACTTTTGTGCTCGATGGCGATAACTTGCGCACCGGCCTGTGCAATGACTTGGGCATGAGCGATGCGGCGCGCAAGGAAAATATCCGGCGTATCGGCTAAGTGGCGCGGCTGATGGTGGATGCGGGACTGATCGTGATTGTCTCGGCGATATCTCCGTTCAGCGCCGACCGGGCGACCGCCAAAGCGCTGTTCGGGGCGGAGCAGTTCTTTGAGGTCTATATCAGTACACCGTTCGATGTGTGCGCTCGACGTGACCCCAAAGGCTTGTATCGCGCCGCCCTGGAAGGGCGCATCAAGGCCTTCACCGGCCTGGACAGCCCCTATGAGGCCCCGATCAAGGCGGACTGCGAAATCAATACGGATGACGTCGAGTTGGCCGACGCCGTGGACCATATTTTGGCGGCCCTGTTTAAAAAGTGATCAGAATTCGCCCGTGATGCATCCCGGACAAAGCTCTCGAACTAGGCGACGCTCACCCTGTGCTAATATCGCGCCCCTGTTCATTTTGTATGTGGGTTGCTCCATGAAGTTGTCCATGCCGCGATTCGATCAAGCCCCTGTCTTGGTGGTCGGCGATGTCATGCTCGACCGT
>Ga0157369_10007151_pt1 | contig 12866 bp, 12 predicted proteins | sample C25metaG_FD_113461 | JGI IMG/M metagenome (GOLD analysis project Ga0157369, IMG submission 113461) | Corn rhizosphere microbial communities from Kellogg Biological Station, Michigan, USA - C2-5 metaG | ecosystem: Host-associated > Plants > Roots > Rhizosphere > Soil | place: USA: Michigan...
CCGGTCGGCGGCTCGATCACGTTCAAGGTTCGGGGGCACGAGACGCACGGAGGCCTGCTTGCGCTCGAGACCGTCGCAGCGTCCGGGGAGGGGCCTCCGCTGCACACACACGCCAACGAGGACGAGTTCCTCTACGTGCTCGACGGGCGCTTCCATTTCCGGCTCGAGGACGAGGTGAGCGAAGCTCCAGCCGGCACGTGCATGTACATCCGGCGAGGCGTGCCTCATACGTGGCGCAACGTCACCGACGCACCGGCGCGAATGCTCGCCGTCTTCACCCCGGCCGGGATGGAGGCATTTTTCGAGACGTTCGCAGCGCACGCCGGCACCGCCGAGGCACCGGCGGCATTTCGCACGATCGGCGAGGCCGCCGGCATGACCGTCGTCGGCCCGCCGCTCGACGACGACAACCGGTCGTAACGAATCCGCCTGTCCTCGCGATGTTCTGGCGGGAGGCCCGCGGTGTGGCAGGAGCGTTCCGTGTGATGCATGGAGAGCTGATCGTGGAGAAGCTGCCGGCTGTCTGGTTGCTGAGGCTGCGCGGCGAGCACGACCTGGCGACGGTCGACACCCTCGATGCACAGCTCGAGGCGGTGTTCCTGCACGGCACGGACGTCGTCGTGGACCTGTCCGACGCCGTCTTCATCGACAGCTCGACCGTCGGCGCGATCTTTCGCGGCCTCAGCGCGGCGCGTGACGACGAACGGGGGGCGCTGGTCGTGTCGGCACCGCCGGGGTCGTTCGCCCGGCGCGTGTTCGACCAGGCCGGGTTGAGCGACGCCGTCCCTCTCTTCGACAATCGTCGCGACGCGCTCGCAAGTCTGGAGCGATCTCACGCGTGACGGGGAAGACGCATGTAAGGGGAATCCAGGCTCGGGGTAGGAAGCGTTCGGAAATGTTCGCCGATGATCCCCATCCCCCACCGGGACGAGTCGCGACCAGGCGTCACGGCACCATGCGGATCGTGACGTTGTGGGGCGAACACGATCTCTCGACGGTCGATCTCGTGCGTGAGTGCCTCGCCGATGCCGGAGTCGGCGAGGGGGTCATTGTCGTCGACCTGGTCGATGCCGTCTTCATCGACAGCACGGTCGCCGGCGCCCTCCTGGAGGCCTACCGTCGCGACTTGACGCCCCGGATGCGGTTCGTGGTCGCCCCGGGCACGTCTCCGCGGGAGCTGTTCACGGCGCTCGGTTTCGACGGATCGGTCCCGATATTCGAGCGTCTCGAGGATGCCCTGGCCTGACTGGAGCGCCGTGGAGCTCGCCGGCCCCTGGATGTCCACCCGGTCAAGCAGGCGGCGTGGTGAACGTCTCTTGGCTAGCGCCGCGAAAGGCCCCGCCGGCGATGTCATCGAAGAAGGCGTCGGCCTCCAGGTGGTATGTGGTGTTGGGCGTGAGGCCGGTGAGCGTCGTCGACACGCGTTGCTCCGCGTCCGTACCCGTCACGGGTGTGACCTGCTCATTCGCCGTCGGCGCGAGGACGTCGCCCCAGTACCACGTGACCAGCCCCCAGTCGCCGGGGATGACCGGAGCGACGGCAGCGGTCACTGTTGCGGACGTGGGCGTGATATCCGTGACGGAGTCGAGCTGGATCGCCTTGTACACCTCGCGTCCCGACGGCAGATCGGGCCGGAAGGTCACGCCCCACACACCGCCGCCGTCAAAGCCGACATAGACGTGGTCGGGAATCGTCGGATCGATTGCGATGGTGTTGACTGGGCCGACGGTGCTGGTGTTGGTGGCGAGCCCGGTGGTCGTCCACGTGGCGCCGTCGTCGGTGCTCTGCGAGACGTCGTTGTTCTTGTCTCCGACGTAAACGTCTCCACCTGCGGCGGCGAGCGCCGTCAGCTCTGTCGGACTGCCCGGGATCGTGGTCCAGGTCGATCCGCCGTCGCCGCTTCGCAAGAGGCTCGGCGTGGAAGCTTCGTAGAGGAATCCCCAGAGGGCGCCGGAGTCGGGGTCGAACGCCGCGCTCACACCGGCCGGCCCGTACGGCCCCGACCAGCTATCGCCGCCGTCGCGGCTGACGACAACCCCGTTCGTGGTCCCGACGACGATGTGCTGAGAGTCGTTTGGGTCGATCGCGACTGAGAAGGCCCAGGTGGGCGTGGTGGCAACGTTCTGCCAGGTCTGGCCTCCGTCCATGGTGCGCCAGATGCCGCCCATCCACCAGCAGTTCCCGCAGACGTCGAACACCACGTCCGGGTCGCTGGGATCTACGGCGAGCGCCTTCGCGCCGCCGGTCAGGGGAGGGTTGGTGATGAACGGGATCGCTTGCCAGGTGACGCCGCCGTCGTCGCTTCGATACGTCCCCTGGCCGTTGCATCCGAGGTAGACGATGTTGGGCGCGGACGGTGCGTAGGCAGCTGCTTCCCCATCGACGTCGCAGGGTCCGAACGCGTGGCTCCACGTGACGCCGGAGTCCGACGAGCGTGTGAATCCGAATGCGGTAGCGACGTCCAGACGTGCAGGCTGGGAGGCGATCTGCATGATCGCCTGCACCGCACTCCCATCCGGTTCGGTGTACGGGTACCAGTCGTTCATCGGTGGCGCCGCCGGCACGCCGGCAGCCACGGGGTCGGGTCGCGCCGAGACCCACGTGCTCGAGCCGCCCTGGGAGTCCGTCACACGTACGAGGGCGCCAACCACGTTTCCCAAGTGTCCGCCTGCGCCCGCAACGTCCAGCTTCGACGACGTGCCGGCGTCGAAGCCGTCGATGGTCCACCGAACGCTGGTCTGGAGCGCATCGCCATCGGCGTCCGTGACGCTCCGTGAGATCGCCGCGGTCGCTGTGGCCGAGTCGTAGACGACGGTCGCGCGGCTCAGAATCGGAACCGAGTTCGCGATCGTCTCGGGCACAGACGTGGACTCAGTCGTCATTGCACCGTCGCTCGCCGTAACCGACACGGAGACCTGGTCGCCGCGGTCGCCGTTGCCCGGCACGCTGAGATCGAAGGTCGCATCGGTCGCGCCCGGGATGGCGGTGCCGTTCACGGCCCACTGATACGCAAGCGAGACCGGATCGCCGTCCGGATCGCTGGCGTCGACGACGGCGTGCACCGTCTGGTCGGTCGTCGGCATTGCCGGATCGACGCCGACCGACGAGATCACCGGTGTGCGGTCTCCGACAACCACGGCCGGCGCGGTCGTCGTTACGGCCTTCTGACCATCCGAGACACGGTCGGTAAGCGAGACGCGGCATCCCTGACGGATGCCGAGATCGGCGGGTGCGACCGTCGCCGCGACGACGCTCCCCGACGGCGATCCCGGACACGTCCACGACCACGTCCGCCGCTGGGTCAGCCGATCGCCGTCGACGTCCGACGCCCGCAGCGCGGCGGACAGGACCTCTCCGCGGGTGGGTGCAGCCGGATCGATCGCGAGTGACCTCACCTTGGGGGCGGCATCTCCAACGACAAGAGCCGCGCTCGTCCTGGTCGTCGAGCGCATCCCCGCCACGGCTGTCACGCGAACCCGAAGGCGATCTCCCTTGCGGAACGCATGCCGGGTAAGCTCGATCGACCTCGATGTGGCGTTGGCGACGACCTCGCCGTTGCGAAGCCAGCGGTACCTAAGGGTCACCCGATGGCCGGGATCTTTCGCGGTCACCTTCACGGTCGCCGTCGACGTCCGGATCGGCGCGCGCGGCGTGAGCGCCAGCGAGACGATGCTCGGCCCCGTCGCAGGGGCGGCGAATGCTCCGCTCCCGAGCATCGACGCAACGGCGAGCAGGCCGACGAGACCGCACGCAGCGCGGAGCGGCGTCGACAAGCGACGAGTCAGGAGTTGAGCGGTACTGTGGGACAAACCAGTCCCATGATGCAGGCATTGCTAGAAGGTGACGTCCCCCGTCGGAGGCAGGGTCAGCTGCCCAGCTCCTCCACCATCAGCACGTCGACGGCGGTCGACCCGCCGTCCGCCATGATCACGGCGCCGGTGACGTACGACGCGTCCGGTGATGCGAGAAAGCAGATCACCGCGGCGATCTCGTCGGGGTCCGCCGGCCGTCGCAGCGGGGCGAACCGCGTGACCTGCCGATAGGCCTCGTCGACCTCGCCGCCGATCCGGCCCATGCTCGTGTCGGCCATCGGCGTGCGCACCCAGCCGGGACAGACCGCGTTGGCGCGGACGCCGTGCGGGCCAAGGCGGACGGCCTGCGAGCGCGTCCACATGACCAGGCCCGCCTTGGCCGTGTTGTAGCCGGCGGCGACCGCGCCCGACACGACCGCGGCGGTCGACCCGACGGTGACGATCGCGCCCCGGCGCTCGACCAGCCCCTGCTCGGCGTGCTCGAGGAGGTTCTCCGCTCCACCGATGTTCACGTCGAGCACGTCCCGCGACCCACTGCCACCGCCGGAACTCGCGTTGTGCACCAGGATGTCGAGCGGGCCGGCGGCCTCGACGGCCCGCCGGCAGTCGTCCGCGTCCGTCACGTCGCCGACGACGTAGTGCGGTGAGACGGCCGCGAGCGGCGCCTCGCGGCGGCCCATCACGGTCACGTGCGCACCGTCCGCCTGCAGCCTCGCCGCGACGGCGGCGCCGATCCCGCTGCCGCCGCCGGTGACGAGCGCGCGCCGTCCCCCCAGGTTCGCCATCCGCCCAAAGCTACCGCAAGGGCGGGCCCCGCAGGGCGGCCCACTGGTAGGCTGGCCGCGATGGCGGCAGGCATCATGAAGACGCTCCCCGGGCGGGATTACCACCTCCGGGAGGTGTTCGACATCGAGCGTGAGAAGGTCTTCGCCCGCAACTGGTTCTACGCGGGCCGGGCCGACGCGCTGGCCGAGCCGGGCGACTTCGTCACCGTCGACGTCGCCGGCGAGAGCATCATCGTGCTGTGCGGCAGCGACGGCAGCCCGCGCGGGTTCTACAACGTCTGCCGCCACCGCGGCTCGCGCCTGTGCGACGACACCTCCGGCCGCATGAAGGGCGCCGTCAAGTGCCCCTACCACGCCTGGGCGTACTCGTTCGAGGGCAGCCTGATCGGCACGCCCAACGTCGGCGAGGACGAGCTCGACCGCTCCCAGCTCGGGCTCTGGCCGGTGCCCGTCGGGGTCTGGCAGGGCTTCCTCTTCGTCCACCTCGATCCCGATCCGCAGCCGCTCGTGGAGTGGCTCGGAGCCCAGCACGACCACCCGCTGAAGTTCGACCGGTTCAACCTGGCGGAGCTCCGCACGGGCCACACGACCGTGAACGAGATCGAGGCGAACTGGAAGATCCTCATCGAGAACTACAACGAGTGCCTGCATTGCCCGACCGTGCATCCCGAGCTCGTCCAGGTCGTGCCCGCCTTCCGCAAGGGCGCGGTGTTCGACAAAAACCGGAGCGACGGCGGGGTCACCCTGGCCGACGGCGGCACGAGCTTCACGGCGAACGGCAAGTCGCGGTTCGAAGTCATGCCCGGGCTCGACGAGCACGACGCCAACAGCCTGTACGGCTGCACGGTCTACCCGAACATGTTCATCGACGTGACCGGCACCGGCGCGATCTCGACGATCCTGCTGCCGCGCGACGCCGGGCATACGACGGTCATCACCGAGTACCTGTTCCGGCCCGAGGGGATCGCGGATCCCGGATTCGACCCGTCCGAGATCGTCGAGTTCGTCGAGCTCGTCGCCCACCAGGACTACGTCGTCTGCGAGCGCGTCCAGCGCGGCGTGCGCTCGCGCGCCTTCACGCACGGCGTCCTGGCGGAGAAGGACTCGCTGCTCGACGCGTTCAACGAGCGCTACCTGGCCGAGCGCGGCCCCGCCGGCTGAGCGCGCACGAGTGCCGGGGCCCGAAGCGCGCGAACCCGGGCAGAATGCGGTTCGACGATGGTGCTCGACGAGCTGCAGCTTCCGATCGTGCTCGCGCCGCTGGCCGGCGGGCCCTCGACGCCGGCCCTCGTCGCCGCCGTCTGCGAAGCGCGCGCGCTCGGGTTCCTGGCGAGCGGGTACCTCGCGCCGGCGCAGCTGGAGGAGCAGCTGCAGGAGCTTCGCTCGCGCACCTCCCGTCCGTTCGGCGTGAACGTCTTTACCCCGGCGCACGCCTCCGACCCGGCCGTCTACACGCCGTACGCAGACGAGATCCGGCGGTGGGCGGGCGAGCGCGGCCTCCCGGTCGGCCAGCCGGCCTTCGACGACGACGGCTTCGCCGAGAAGCTCGAGCTGCTCGGCCGCCATCCGACCGCGGTCGTGTCGTTCACGTTCGGGATGCCGGACAGCGATACGGTCGGCCGGCTGCACGACGCCGGCTCGGAGGTCTGGGTCACCGTGACGACCCCCTCCGAGGCGGCGGTCGCTGCCGCCGGAGGCGCGGATGCGCTGGTGGTGCAGGGCAGCGAGGCGGGCGGCCACCGCGGCTCCTTCGACGATGGCGACGCCGAGCCGGCGCGCTCGCTGCTCCCGCTGCTGCAGCTGCTCGCAGACGCGGGCCCGCCGCTCGTCGCCGCCGGCGGCCTGATGTCGGGGTCGGCGATCGCCGCAGCGCTGACCGCCGGGGCCCGCGCCGGCCAGCTCGGCACGGCCTTCCTGCTCTGCCCGGAGGCGGGCACGGCGGCCCCGCACCGGGACGCGCTCCGCGAGGCCGCAGCGCCGACGCGCATGACCCGGGCGTTCACGGGCCGGGCTGCCAGAGGCATCGTCAACCCGTTCATGGACGAGCATGACGGCCGCGCCGTGTCGGCCTACCCGGAGATCCACCACCTGACCGCGCCGCTGCGCCGGGACGCGCGTGCCCGCGGCGACGGGTCGATGATCAACCTCTGGGCCGGCGAGGCCTACCCGCTCGCCCGCGAGCTGCCGGCCGCCGAGCTCGTGCGGGCGCTCGCCGTCGAGGCGGGCATCGAGCTCAGCGGAGGACCGTGAACGCGTCGATGCAGACCGGGGCGCCGCTCTTCGACGCGTCCCTCACCTGGATCTCCGGGTAGCCGACCGGCCGCAGGCCGAAGGCGAAGTGGTAGGCAAGGATGCGCGGCCGCGCGGTGGGACGGGTGAGGGTGACGGTGGCGGACGGGGTACGGCTGCCGCGGAGCGCGATCGCCGCGGTTCCGTATCGCCTGCCCTCGGGGCTGACGAACCCGATGTCCGAGCCCCAGCGCACCTGGAAGTCGGCCCAGCGTCCGTAGCGGCCGGCGCAGCGCATGCTGCCCCCGACCGCCGTCGGATCGGCCACGCGCTTCCAGCCCGGCGACCACATGATGCGCGGATCGCGGTCGTCGACCAGCCGAGTCGTGAAGGCGGGCATGATCGCCCATCCGCTCACGAGCCCCGCGAGGTCCGACGCCCGGACACGCACCCGGTACATCCGGCCGGGGGCCGCGCGCATGAGATACGTGTGCCCGCCGCCCCGGTACACGGACGTGTACGCGCCCGCACCCGTGAGCCGCTGGACGACGTTCCGGGCGAAGGGCGCTGTGGACGATCGCGCCCAGGTCGACACGAGCGGGATCGAGCCGCCGACGATCTGGTGGTCGGCCTCGAGGTCCACGCGCAGGCCGGTGACCTGCGGCGGCGAGGAGTCCCAGTGGACATGCAGCGTGATCGGGCCCGACCAGTTGCCGGCGCCGTCCTGCCACTGCACGTACACCTGTCCTACGGGCGAGAAGTCCCAGGCGATCGGCATCTCGACCCCGGCCGGGTACGAGGTGCCGGGCTGGAGCTGGCCGTCCGCGTCCGTCCAGTCGACGTTGGAGAGGCGCACGTGCGTGGTACCCGTCAGCGCGTCGGTCGCCGCGGTTGTGACGTGGACGCGCGTGGACGTGGTCCATGCGCTCCCGATGTCGGTCGACGCAGTGGCCTGTGGGGGAGTCGTGTCCACGAGGACGCTCGCCGAGGTGACCGGCGACCACGTCCCGGATCCGTCCTGCCACTGCACGTAGACCGTGTGCGGCCCGTCGCCCGGATCGCCGCCGTAGGCGGGATCGGTGAACGACCAGTCCACGAGCGACCCGTGGTTCGCGTAGGCGAGTGTCCGGCCGAGGTCGAGCACGCCCGCCGTCGTCGCCGGGCTGTCGGAAAGCCGCCAGGCGACATCGGGCGCGTCGTTCGCCGCGATCCCGATCACGTTCGCGTTCGTCTGGCGGATGACGGTGGTTCCGGGCGCGCCGATCTGGACGAAGGCGGGTGTATCGGCATGCGCCGCGCCGCCACCGAGCATGAGTGCCCCGGCAATCGCGACGAGGGCCGGGAGCGTCGCCGTTCTCAGAAGCCTCATACATGAGTGATCGGACGCCTACGATCCCGGCATGAGCCGTCGTGTCCTTCTGAGCCTCGTCGCCGCCGTCGCGGCGGCCGCGCTCGTGGCGCCCGCGAGTGCGGGCGCAGGGTCGGAGGCGGCCCCCGGAGCCGCCTCCGTCAAGTCGCTGTCCGGCAAGGTGATCCTGATCGACCCGGGCCACAACGTCCGCAACCGCCTGCACCCGGCCGAGATCAACCGGCCCGTGTTCTACGGGATCCCCGGGGCCACGAAACCGTGCGACACCACGGGCACCGCGACCAACTCGGGGTACCCGGAGGCGCGTTACACCCTGGCGGTGGGGCTGCACGTGGTGAAGATCCTGCGCGACATGGGGGCGACGGTCGTGATGACACACGTGAACGTCCGGCCGTGGGGCCCGTGCATCACCCGGCGGGCCGCGCTCGGCAACCAGATCCACGCGGACGCCGCCGTCTCGATCCACGCCGACGGCGCCGCCTCCTCGGCCCACGGGTACTACGTCATCGTGCCCAGCCACCCGCTGCCCAACGTCGGGCTCGGCCCGCGCCGGATCGCGCACGACGTCCGCCTCGGCGCGGCCATGCTGAAGGCGTACGGGAAGACGACCGGCATGAAGATCTCCAACGTGTACACGACCGGCTACCTGCGCTCGGACGCGTACGGCGGCACGAACCTGTCGCACGTGCCCAAGATCTTCATCGAGACCGGGAACATGCGCAGCCCCGGGAACGCCGCGAAGCTCGAGTCACGCGCCTTCCGGCACCTCTCGGCCTGGGGCATCGCCTACGGCATCCGCCTGTACCTGACCGGCCACATGTAGGCCGCCAAGCTCCGCGATCGCCCGGCGCCGCTGGCGGCGCATGAGCGCGACCGCGACCAGCTCGCGCCCGAGCGCCGGCGGCGTCGGCACCTGGCGGGTACGCACGTAGCTGCAGCGGATCCCGTGGCGCGGGTACACCCCGCCGAAGTAGAAGCGGACGCGGGGCAGGTGCAGCGACCCGCAGACGACGGTCACCTCGCGCACGCCCCGCTCGACCAGCAGCGGCAGCGTGCGGGACATGTTCTCGGCGGTGATGGTCGCGCTCGTCTCGACGAGCAGCTCGACGTCGTCCGGCCCGTCCCACGCCGCCCGCATCTGGTCGGCCTCGCTGGGGCCGCCGGCGACCGGCGACCAGCCGGTGAAGACGACCACCCGGGGCCGCCGCGGCTCGGCCAGCCGGGCTGCGGCGCGCACGCACTCGACCGCCCGCGGCCCGATCCGGTAGGCGCCGTCGGGGCCGGTGCGGCCGCTGCCCGGAATGACGATCGCCCAGCTCACTTGCGCCGCCGCATCAGCCGCCAGCCGACGAACAGCGTCCCGGCCACCGTCACGACCAGCCCGATCGCCTTGCGGCCCTGGAGCTTCGACTCGCCGCCTGCGCGCGGGCGCATCTCGACGGGCACCTCCTCCAGGAGCAGGCCGGCGTCGGCCACCCGCATGAGCGCCTCGACCTCCGGCGCGCCGCTCGTGTACGGCCGCGACAGCAGCTCGGTGGCGGCGGCTCCGACCGCCCACATCCCGCTCATCGGATCGTGGAACGGGCGCCGCAGGACGACGCCGACGGCGCGGCGGGTGACGGCGGTGCCGAACCGGCGCGGCCCTTCGAGCCGGTAGCGGTAGGGCTGGTGGTCATTCCCCGTGAGGTAGCGCGAGCCGACGGCCACGTCGCAGCGCCCGGCCTGGACCTCGGCGATCAGGCGGCGCAGCTCGGCGACCGGGTGCTGGCCGTCGGCATCGACGCGGCCGCACACCGCGTAGCCGTGCTCGTGCGCATACCCGTAGCCCGCCGCGATGCCGGCGCGAAGGCCGCGGTTCTCGGGAAAGGCGAGCACATGGGCGCCGCGCGCCCGCGCGACCGCGCCCGTGGCGTCGGTCGACCCGTCGTCGACGACGAGCACGTCGGCGCCCGGCAGCTCCGCCGCGAGCTCGTCCAGCACGGCGGGCAGGTTCTCCTCCTCGTTCCACGCGGGGATGAAGACGACGACGTCGGCCACGACAGGCATCCTGCCACGAAGCCGGCCGCGCCGATATCATCGGGCGGATCGCGAGGGGGATGCATGGGGGCCAAACCGGGCGGATTGCTTGTGGCGGACGGGCTGGCGGAGATCGCCACCGCGTCGCCGCGCGACCTGCCGCGCGTGTCGCTGCCGGTGCTGGGACGGGTGCCGCTCTTCGCCGGTCTCTCCGACCGCAATCTGCGCAAGGTGGCGAAGCTGGTGATGCCCGTGCGCTTCGACGCCGGCGCCGCGATCGTGCGCGAAGGTGCGCAGGGGCATACGTTCTTCATCATCCTCGAGGGCCGGGCCACCGTCGTGCGCCGCGGCGCGCGGCCGGCCACGCTGCGCCCGGGCGAGTACTTCGGCGAGATGGCCCTGCTCGACCGGCGGCCGCGCTCAGCCACGGTGATGGCCGAGACCGAGCTCGCCGCCCTGCGGATCGCGGCCGGCCCGTTCGCGAAGCTCCTGCGCAGCGAGCCGTCGATCGCGATCGCCCTGCTCGAGACGCTCTCGGTGCGCGTTCGCGACCTCGAGCGCCAGATCGTCTGACTACCCGGCCGACCGCGAGAGCGGGCGTTCGGGCAGCCGCAGGACGACCGCGAGGGCCAGCGCCGCCAGCGGCGCGGCGACCAGGAAGACCGCCCGCACGGCGTCGACGATGTCGTCGCGCGACCCGGCCCCGAGCGCGCGCACGCCACCCTCGCCCACGTGCGTGCCCGCGACCGCGGCGAAGACGGCGCCGAGGACGGCCGCGCCGACCGCGCCGCCGAGGCCGCGGAAGAACCCGGTGGCGGCAGTCGCGACGCCGAGCTCGCCCCGGTCGACCCCGTTCTGGACGGCGATGACGAGCACCTGGGTCACCATGCCGAAGCCGAGCCCGAAGAGCGCCAGGCCGAGACCGGTGGCGGCGCGAGACGTGGCGGGCGCGACGGCCGCGAGCACGAGCAGCGCGAGCGTCATCACCGAGAGCCCGGCGACCGGGAAGCGCTTGTAGCGGCCCGTGCGGGTGATGCTGCGCCCGGAGAGCGTCGCCGAGACGGTGATCCCCAGCATCGCGGGCACGAGCAGGAGACCGGCCTCGGTCGGGGTCGCCCCCGTCGTCGCCTGCAGGTAGAGGGGCACGAACACGGTCACTGCGAAGAGCGCGGCCGTCGCCAGGAAGAGCGCAGAGCTCGACACGGCGATCGCCCGCATGCGCAGCATCGTGACGGGCACGATCGGATCGGCGGCGCGGCGCTCGCGGGCGACCAGCGCCACGGTCAGGAGGACGCCGCCGGCGATCAGGGCGAGGCTCGGTGGGGCGCCCCAGCCGAAGCGGCCGCCGCCCAGGATGCACTCGAGCGTGAGCGCTGTCGTGGCACCGGCGAGCAGCACGGCGCCGGCGATGTCGAGCGGGTGCTCCGGCCGGCCGGGCGGGCGACCGGGCAGCCGCAGCTGCACGCCGACGAGCGCGGCCGCGCCCACGGGCAGGTTCACGAGGAAGACCCAGCGCCAACCGGCGCCGTCGACGAGCGCGCCGCCGACCAGCGGGCCGACGATCGTCGCGACCGCGAACGTGGCGGCGATGTAGCCCTGGTAGCGGCCGCGCTCGCGCGGCGCCACCAGGTCGCCGACGACCGCCATCGCGAGCGTCATGAGCCCGCCCGCGGCCGCGCCTTGCACGGCTCGCAGGGCGACCAGCTGGGGGATGTCGGCGGCGATGCTGCAGAGCGCCGACGTCGCCGCGAAGACGACCAGCGCGACCTGGAGCAGGAGCTTCCGGCCATGGCGGTCGCCGAGCTTGCCCCAGAGCGGCGTGGCGGCCGCCGCGGCGACGACGTAGGCGCTCACCACCCATGAGACGTCGCTCAGGCTGCCGAGGTCGCCGGCGATCACCGGCAGCGCGGTGGCCAGGATGGTCTGGTCGAGGACGGCGGGGAGCATGGCCAGGACGATCGCGGCGAACGCGACGCCGACCCGGGTGTTCGGAGTGTCTGTCATGACTCAAAGTATAGTTACACTATTTTTAGATGCAAACCATGATTCGGGCAGGTACACTGGGAGCGTGATCGAACCCGGCCTCCGCGAGCGGAAGAAGGTGCGCACGCGCGAGCTGATCGCCGAGACGGCGCGCACGCTCTTCGCCGAGCGCGGCTTCGAGGCCGTCACGGTGGCGGAGATCGCCCGGGCGGCCGACGTCTCGCAGCAGACGGTCTTCAACTACTTCCCGACCAAGGAAGACCTGGTCTTCTGGCGCCTCGAGGCCTTCGAGGCCGAGCTGCTCGGGGCCATCCGCGACCGCCCCGAGGGCGAGCCGGTGACCGCCGCGTTCGGGCGCTTCGTGCGCCGGCCGCGAGGGCTCCTGGCCGAGCAGGACGCCGCCGCCCGCGAGCGCCTGGCCGGGATCACGCGGACGATCGCCGAGAGCCCCGCGCTGCTCGCGCGTGAGCGCGAGACGCTCGCCCGCTACACCGCCTCCCTGGCGGCGCTGATCGCCGAGGAGCAGGGCGCGGGGCCGGACGACATCGCGCCGGCGGTGGCCGCAAATGCGCTCATGGGCGTGCACCACGCGCTGGTCGCGCAGGCCCGGGCCGGCCTGCTCGCCGGCACGCCCCATGCGGCCCTCGCCCGCCGGCTCGGGGAGGAGGCCGA
>Ga0157369_10007153_pt1 | contig 12864 bp, 7 predicted proteins | sample C25metaG_FD_113461 | JGI IMG/M metagenome (GOLD analysis project Ga0157369, IMG submission 113461) | Corn rhizosphere microbial communities from Kellogg Biological Station, Michigan, USA - C2-5 metaG | ecosystem: Host-associated > Plants > Roots > Rhizosphere > Soil | place: USA: Michigan...
GTGCTTCGCAAGGCGGCAGACGTGTCATTCGCGCAGCATATGGCCGCCGCGCAGGGCGATGGGCTGCGGCATGGCGCTCACGCACTCCTGACGCTCGCGTTCCTCCCCTATGAAGCCTATTTCTGTGTGGATGCCATCGTCCGCACGCTCGCGCGCTTGGTGATTACGCGGCGGCGGCTGCTGGAATGGAATCCATCGAGCGACGTGGACCGGGCGTTGGAGCATCGGGACCGCACCGACCTCCTTGCATCCTATCGGTCCATGGCGATTGCGCCGGCCATCGCCGCCGCGGCGTGGCTGGGCATTTCGCTGACGAATCCCGCGGCGTTGATGTTCGCCGCGCCGATCCTGCTGCTCTGGGGTGCCTCGCCCGCCATCGCCTGGTGGATCAGTCGTCCGCTCCCGCGGTGGAGCAACGAACTCACGCTCGAGCAGATCCATTTCCTTCGGAAGCTGGCACGAAAGACATGGGCGTATTTCGAGAGGTATGTCGGCCCGGAGGACCATTGGCTACCGCCAGACAACGTGCAGGAGCATCCGGACACGAAGATTGCGCACCGGACATCGCCGACCAATATGGGGCTGGCTCTCCTGGCCGATCTCGCGGCTTATGACTTCGGTTATCTGTCGGCCGGACGGCTCGTCACGCGAACCACGCAGGCGCTGGAGACGATGGGATCGCTGGAGCGTTATCGCGGGCATTTCTACAACTGGTACGACACCCAAACGCGCCTGCCGCTGGCGCCTTTGTATGTCTCGACCGTGGATAGCGGCAACCTGGCCGGCCACCTGCTGACGTTGCGGCCGGGACTTGTCGCGCTTTGCGACGCCCCGGTGATCAACGCTCGATGGCTCGATGGCGTGGCCGACACGTTCGCGATCCTTGTTGATGCCGCCTCCGCGGAGGGAGCCTCCTCGCTCGATCAATTCCACGCTGCGCTGCGGGTCGCGCGCAGCGCACCGACCGCGACGCTGGCCGATGCGTGGAAACAGGTCAAGGTGCTGGCCGAGCGCGCGGCCGACACCGTTACGTACTTCACCGGCGACGCAACGACGGTTCCCGCCAGTGAAACGGCCCGCTGGGCGCACGCGCTCGCAACGCAATGCGCGGATGTGCGTGACGAGCTGGCGCATCTTGCGCCATGGCTCGAGCTTCCGTCGATACCGAGCGATCCGCGCGTCCCCGGCGGAAACGGCATTCCGACGCTGCGCGACCTCGCAACGGTTAACGCAACCTTATCGGTGGTCGAACGCAACCGTGACGAAGCGGCTGCAGCGAACGAAGCCTTGGACGGGAGCGTGCAGGCCCTGATCGCATTGGGCGTCGAGCGCGCAGCGGAACGTATGTGCGTCATCGACGAACTCGCGCAGCAAACCACGGCGCTGGCCGCGATGGATTACGACTTCCTGTTCGACACATTCCGCCGGCAACTCGTGATCGGGTACAACGTCTCCGAACGCCGGTGCGATGCAAGCCACTACGATTTGCTGGCGTCAGAGGCGCGCTTGTGCAATTTCGTCGCGATCGCGCAGGGCGCGCTGCCGCAGGAGAGCTGGTTCGCTCTCGGGCGTCTGCTCACCTCGGCGGGCGGCGAGCCGGTCCTGGCTTCCTGGAGCGGCTCGATGTTCGAATACCTCATGCCGCTGCTGGTGATGCCCACGTACCGGAATTCCCTGCTCGACCAGACCTATCTCGCCGCGGTGCAGCGCCAGATTGATTACGGAAGGCAGCGGGGCGTGCCCTGGGGGATTTCGGAGAGCGCCTACAACACCGTCGATGTGCATCTCAACTATCAGTATCGTGCCTTCGGCGTCCCCGGCCTGGGACTGAAGCGCGGACTCGCTGACGACCTGGTCGTCGCGCCTTACGCATCGGCCCTCGCGCTCATGGTTGCTCCCGCGGCGGCATGCCTGAACCTGCAGCGACTGGCGACCAGCGGGTTGGCCGGGCACCTGGGATTGTTCGAGGCGATCGACTACACGCCGACGCGACAGAGGCGCGGCGAGTCGAACGCTGTGATCCGTTCGTACATGGCGCATCACCAGGCGATGAGCCTGCTCTCGTGCGCCTACGTGCTCCTCGGACAACCAATGCAAAAACGGTTCGAGTCCGACCCGCTGCTTGCGGCGACGCTGCTGCTGCTGCAGGAGCGTGTCCCCAGAGCATCGCCGCTTCACACGCATGGCGCCGCCATCTCAGAGCGCAGCGCCTCCCAGACCGGGCCGGAGCTTGCGATACGCGTGATCAACACCCCGGCCACGCCGATACCGGAAGTGCAGCTATTGTCGAACGGACGCTATCACGTCATGGTCACCAACGCCGGCGGTGGCAGCAGCCGTTGGAAGGACATAGCGGTGACCCGATGGCGCGAGGACACCACGTCGGACAGCTGGGGTACTTTCTGCTATCTGCGTGATGAGACAAGCGGGGTATTCTGGTCGACCGCCTATCAACCCACGCTGAAGCGCGCAGAGAACTACGAGGCGATCTTCTCCGAGGGACGCGCGGAGTTTCGACGCCGCGACTTCGATTTCGACCTGCACACCGACATCGTGGTGTCGCCCGAAGACGATATCGAGGTCCGGCGTGTGCACATCACCAATCGCTCGCGATCACCGCGCACGCTCGAGGTCACGAGCTACGCGGAGGTGGTCCTCGCGTCGGCCGCGGGCGACGAGATCCATCCCGCCTTCAGCAATCTCTTCGTCCAGACGGAGATCCTTCGCGCGCAGCAGGCGATCGTGTGCACCCGCAGGCCGCGTTCCCGCGAGGAGTGGGTGCCGTGGATGTTTCACCTGATGACCGTGCACGGCGCCGAGGATCATGCGATCTCCTTCGAGACGGATCGCATGCGTTTCATCGGCCGTGGCGGCTCGCTGGTTGAACCCGCGGCGATGACGGGTCCCGCCGACTTGTCGGACAGTGCCGGGTCGGTGCTGGATCCGATCGCGTCGATCCGACGCCGCATCACCATTGCCGGCGGGTCGACGGCCACGCTCGATATGGTGACGGGCGCCGCTGACAGCCGGGATGCGGTCGTGCACTTGATCGACAAGTATCAGGACCGCCTGCTTGCCGATCGCGCGTTCGAGCTGACGTCGACGCACGGCCAGGTGGTATTGCGACAGTTGAACGCGACGGAGGCGGATTCGCAGCTCTACGCCCGGCTCGCCAGCTCCGTGATTTTCGCCAATGCGTCTTTGCGGGCCGAGGCAAGCGTTCTCGTCCGCAATCGGCGCCAGCAATCGGGCCTCTGGGGCTATGCGATCTCGGGTGACGTTCCGATCGTGCTGCTGCAAATTTCCAGCCAGTCCAACATCGAGCTGGTGCGCCAGCTGGTCCAGGCTCATGCGTATTGGCGCCTGAAGGGCATGGCGGTCGATCTGGTGATCTGGAACGAAGATCACGAAGGCTACCGGCAAGTGCTTCAGGAACAGATCGTCGGACTGGTGGCAGCGGGCATCGAGGCGCATTTCGTCGATCGGCCGGGGGGGATTTTCGTCCGGCATGCGGAACAGATATCGTCTGAAGACCGCGTGCTGTTCCAATCGGTCGCGCGCGCGACCCTCAGCGACAGCCGCGGAACCCTGGCCGAGCAGATCAACCGGCGCTCAATGGCCGAAGTGCGCGTCCCGCGGCTCGTACCGACGCGCGTTCATCGGCCAGACACGACCGCGGTAGAAGACTCGAGTGCCGGCGAGCTGCTGCTCTTCAACGGCACGGGCGGATTCTCGGCGGACGGGCGTCAATACGTCATCGCGCCGGTCGCCGGAGAGAGAACACCGACTCCCTGGGTCAACGTCATCGCAAACGCCGCCTTCGGCACGGTCGTCTCCGAAAGCGGGCTTGGCTACACGTGGAGCGAAAATGCGCATCTGTTTCGCCTTACGCCTTGGCACAATGATCCTGTAAGCGACTCAGGCGGAGAGGCGCTGTACCTTCGCGATGAAGAGACCGGGCACTTCTGGTCGGCTACCCCATGGCCTTGCGGCGGTGGCGCAGCATTCGTTACACGACATGGATTCGGCTATAGCGTTTTCGAGCAGCTCGAGGACGGCATCCGCAGCGAGCTCACCGTGTTCGTGGGGCTCGATACCGGCGTCAAGTTCTATTCATTGCTCGTAAGCAACGAGTCGCGCCGCGCACGCCGCCTGACCGCGACGGGCTACATCGAATGGGTGCTGGGAAATTCGCGGTCGAAGTCTGCCATGCATGTCACGACCGAGGTCGACGCCGACACTGGCGGACTCTATGCTCGAAACCCGTACAACAGCGAGTTTTCGAGCTGGGTCGGCTTCTTCGACGTCGATGTGCCCACCCGGAGCGTCAGCGGGGATCGCACGGAATTCCTGGGCCGCAATGGCACGATGCGCGATCCGGCCGCCCTCTATCGCGTGCGTTTGTCCGGCAAGGTGGGGGCGGCGCTGGATCCCTGCGCAGCGCTACAGGCGGGATTCGACCTGTCGGAGGGTGAGCAACGCGAGATCGTCTTCACGCTGGGCGCCGCGAGCAACGACGATGCGGCGAGCCGACTGGTACGGCGAGTTCGCGGATCGGCTGCCGCGCATGAAGCGCTCGACGAAGTCGTACGTCATTGGCGGCGCGTGCTGGGTACCGTGCAGATCGACACGCCCGATCCGGCGCTCAACGTGCTCGCCAACGGCTGGCTCGTTTACCAGACCATGGCATGCCGGCTGTGGGCGCGAAGCGGCTATTACCAGTCGGGAGGAGCCTACGGTTTCCGTGATCAGCTGCAGGACGTCATGGCACTCATCCATGCCGAGCCGGGTCTCGCGCGCGAGCAGATCGCCCTCTGCGCGAGCCGGCAATTCCTCGAAGGCGACGTCCAGCATTGGTGGCATCCACCCTCCGGGCGGGGCGTGAGGACGCATTGCTCCGACGATTACCTCTGGCTGCCATTGGCCACATGCCGGTACGTCCGGGCCACCGGCGACGCATCCGTGCTCGACGAGCCGGCGCACTTCCTCGAGGGCCGCCCGGTCACGCAGGAGGAGGATTCCTACTACGACCTGCCAACTCGATCGAACGAAACGGCAACCATCTATGTGCATTGCGTGAAGGCGATCCTGCACGGTCTGCGGTTCGGCGCGCATGGATTGCCGTTGATCGGTTCCGGCGACTGGAACGACGGCATGAATCATGTCGGGCGGCGCGGGAAGGGCGAAAGCGTCTGGCTCGCGTTCTTTCTTTGCCATGTCCTGCGGCAATTTGCTGAAGTGGCGCGCCTGCGTGGAGATGATGCGTTCGCGGTCCGTTGCGAGACCGAGGCCACGCAGCTCGGCCAGCGTATCGAGGACAACGCCTGGGACGGGCAGTGGTATCGCCGAGCTTACTTCGACGACGGCTCACCCCTCGGTTCTCGTGCGAACCCTGAATGCCAGATCGATTCGATCGCGCAGAGCTGGGCCGTACTTTCCGGTATCGGCGATGGCACACGCGCTCGTATGGCGATGAGTGCCGTGGACGCGCGCCTCGTTCACCGCGATCAGGGACTGATCCAGCTTCTCGATCCGCCGTTCGATACGTCCAGCCTCGACCCCGGCTACATCCGGGGATACGTTCCGGGCGTTCGAGAGAATGGGGGACAGTACACTCACGCCGCCATCTGGACCGCCATGGCGTTCGCGGCGCTGGGCGATGCTGCACGTGCCTGGGAACTGACGGCGATGATCAACCCCGTCAATCATGCGCGGACGGCCCAAGGCGTGGCGACGTACAAGGTCGAGCCCTACGTCGTTGCTGCGGACGTCTACTCGCTGGCGCCGCACACGGGCCGTGGTGGCTGGAGCTGGTACACGGGCTCGGCGGGCTGGATGTACCGGCTGGTGCTGGAATCGCTCCTCGGCCTCACGCTGGAGCCGGATCGGCTCCGCTTCGAACCGTGCCTGCCGCCGGCGTGGCACGGCTTCGCGTTGCGATACCGGTATCGCGAAACAGTCTATGACATCGCCGTACGACGCATCCTTGCGGAAGGCGACGAGCGCGGCGTGAGCGTGGCCGTCGATGGCGTGACACAGGAAGGTAACCTGGCGCCGCTCGTCGACGATGGACGCGAACACCGGATCGACGTAGGCGTTACGTCTCGATCCGAGGGCACGGTCGAGGTTACGCCGCTGCGTTCCCTACCGCACCGACCCGCCGCGCCCTAGGCACGATCCAACCGCCACCACCGCCTTCTCGTAGCGCGGTGCGCACGATACGACGCGGCTAGCTCAGTTCCTGGATCGCGTTCTGGATGGCGGTGGCAACGAGTTGCCGGTCGGCGGGAGAATCCGACATGATCGTCTCCCACTGAAGACGCACATAGGCGGACCGGCGCGAGCTCTTCAAGACGAGCGTCTGCAAGCCTCGTTTGTCGCCGAACGCATAATCGGTCGCATAGCCGAGAAGATCGTGGACGCCTGCCGTCCATATTCCCGCCTGGACGGCATCGATGATCCCCGCCATGCGCCGGTGAAATTCGCGGGGAACGTTCACCGTCCCGGGATCGCCATCGATTGGTGGAGATGACGCGAACATGGATACGGTTGATGCCGAGGGGATCACGAACGCGTCAAGTCGACGTCGAAGTCGAGGGCCGGCTGCGTCATGCGCGCAGGCAACGTCGACGACGTGCCGCTTTTGGCAGTTCTGCACGAACCGGGCAACGGCGTGCGCGGTTCCGTCTGGATGCTGTCGGGACGGAGCATCAGGGAGCGGCTCATCTCCATCCATTTCGATCCCAGTATCGCGGCCGGTGATCGAAGCCGCAGCAGATGCGAGCGCACAACGGCGTGATTTCTATAGCCCAGGCTCCAGTGAGGGAACCATCGCATCCCGCACAACTCGCTCCCGATCCGGATCAGCTCGCGATGCCGGTCGTCCCTTTCCAGGCAGCGCCACACGTTTTCGAGGTCCCATTCGTGACCTTCGAGGATCCCGAGGAAATGGACTCCCGTGAAGAGCAGCTTGCCGGACACGTGGTGGCGCTCATTATTGCGGCGCGAGTGCGCCGCGAGATCAACGAGGTGGGCCACGGAAAACCATGGGGATGGAACACTCGACCAAGCCAATCGACGCAGCATGATTACGTCGAACAGTATCTCCGGGATCGCAGATGATCTGTGCGATAACGCACAGAGTCGCCGATGGCGACAGCGTGCCGGCGCAGCCGCGCGCTACGCCCGGCGCCAAGTTACGGCGTCATCGCGGCGGCGACGAATGCCGTGGTCTTCCAGCCGCTGCTTCTTGCCTCATTGGGGTTTCGCGAGCTGCCGGCTCAAGACACGCTCGTAGGTCCGCAGATCCGCCCGATAACACCGACAGGAGGCTGCTTCGAGGCCCCGGCGGTCGAGAACCGACATGTCGCCCCTGCTGTATCGAATCAGTCCGCGCCGCTGCAGCGAAGCCGCCGCCCGCGTGACGCCGACACGTCGCACGCCCAGCATCAGTGCGAGCAATTCGTGCGTGATATGAAACGCGTTGGACCCCGCTCGATCACGGGTCATGAGGAGCCACCGCGCAAGGCGTCCCTCGAGCAGGTGGAAGCGAGTGCATGCTGCCATTTGGGCAAGCTGAATCATCAGCACCAGCAAGTAGCGATCCAGAACGCGGCTTAGCGTGTCACTGCGGCTCAGCATCGCGCGAAAGACGGCGGCGTCCATCCTCAAGGCGGGTCCGGCGCCTTGGACCAGCGCCTGCGCCGTCGACGTGACAATCCCTAATACGAGCGGCGTCCCGAGCATGCCTTCATTGCCGACGAGGCCGATTTCAAGACGGGACGATTCGTCGACAGTCACCAACGACACGAAACCAGCCGTTGGAAAGTACACGTGCCTGATGCGGCCACCCACCTCCCAGAGGATGTCGGAAGCGACGAGATCAATCGTGTCGCACGCCTCCATGACCCGCCGGCGATCTCCTGTGGGCAAGACGGCAAGCAGGCGATTGCCGTGATCCGCCTCCCTCGCAATGAGCACGGTAAGTTCTCCGAAGTGCGCAGGACATGAAGACAGCAGGGACGGCGGATGATGCGACCGCCAGGCGGCGCCGTCTGTGCCTTACCGCACGAACTGGAAGCTGCAGCCCGTGGACCGCTACCGGGCTACATAAGGCAGGAGCCGGTCGAATTCCTTCTTCACGACCTGGTAGCACTCGCAGGATCGAGACTCGAGACCAGGGCGATCCAGCACGGTAATTCTGCCGCGGCGGTAATGGATCAATCCGGATTCCTGCAGCTTACCTGCTGCGTCCGTGACGCCCTCGCGACGTACGCCGAGCATGTTGGCGATCAGTTCCTGCGTCATGGAAAGCTCATTGGTCGCCAACCGGTCCAGGCTGAGCAACAGCCACCGGCATAGCTGCTGGTCGACCGAATGGTGCCGATTGCACACGGCGGTCTGCGTCATCTGGGTGATCAACGCCTGGGTATAGCGCAGCAACAGATGCATCATAGGGCCGAAACGCGCGAATTCGTCTTTCAGCAGCTGCGCCTTCAGCCGCACGCCGTAGCCCGCGCTTTGCACGACGGCATGGCTTGGCGTCGTCTCACCGCCCATGAACAGGGAGATGCCGAGCATGCCTTCGTTGCCCACGACGGCGATTTCCGCGGAAGCCCCATCCTCGAGGACATAGAGCAGCGAAACGATCGACGTCGTCGGAAAATAGACGTGCCGCAAGCGGGCGCCGGGTTCGTACAGGACCTCGCCCAGTGCCATGGGTATCAGCTCGAGGTGCGGCTGCAGCCGCGCGTAGTCGCCCGCAGGCAACGCATCGAGCAGACGATTCTCATGGAGACCGCTGCGTGCCAGCGCAGTCGGGCCCTTCGCCTTCACCATGACGGCGACACCTTGGACGCGGTGCGTGGTCTGCGAGCTGCCATTGCAACAGTTTAGACCTTTCGCCGTGGCGTTGTGCGGTAGCGCACACAGCAACGGACGGCCCGCCGGCGGTCAGAGCGCCGGCAAGCGGCGGCCGAGTCGAGCCGGTAACCGCCAAAAACCGTCACGAAGCGGAACGGAATCCCGCCCGACAACCGGAGCAGATCATGTCGCAAGTCGATCAACAATCGAACCGCCAGGCCGAACTGCTGATTTGCGACGCGACTACCGCGTCGGAACTGGCGAACGAGTTCTCAACGCTGCACACCACGTGCTCGCGCGGCGCATGCTCCGCGCTAGCGCAATGACGTCACCTGACGTGGTTCGCGAGTTGCTGTTCACGAAGCTCGCCGACCTCGGGCACCAAGTCTTCGTCGCGCTGCTGATCGATTCGCAGCATCGGCTTATTGAGTACATGCGAACTCTTTCGCGGCACGCTGGCGCGAACCAGCGTCTATCCCCGCGAGGTCGTCAAGACCGCACTTGCGCCCAACGCCGCGGCGATGATCTTCGCGCACAACCACCCGTCCGGAATCGCGGAACCCAGCCGGGCCGACGAGATCCTGGTACAGGCGCTCAAGCAGGCACTCGCCGTGGTCGACGTTCGGGTGCTCCTCGACGCAGCAGGAGCCACTTCGACGCTCGGTCGAGCACCGACTGCGTAAGACCGTGTTTGGTACCGCCTCCTCGCTGCCACACACAAGCGCTATCTCAGGCGGGCACGTGCACGCCAATCACCATGAAATGTGTGACGTGGTGCGCGGACGGCTTCCCGAATCAAGACACTACGCCAGCGTTGCGTCACGCCCCATCAATGCAGTCGCGAGAGCGAACGGGACGTACGTTGTCGTCCGGCTGCAGAACCCTAGGTAAACAGAGGTGCGGCGAAATTATTTCGCGGCGTCGCGTAGCTGACGCAAGTGTCCTTCTTGCACCTGCATCTTGCCGTTAGCAAGTTGTAAGGTGCACGCTGTATGTTGCAATTTGACTTCATGCAAGACTATGCTGACGACACGTTGGCTTGCACGTCGCCGGCAAATCTCCGTCATCGATCGACGTCGCGCTCATGGGCGACGTCGGCGCTTTCGAGCGGACGACTCGATTGCGGTAGTGCGCTCGAGATCAGTAGTGCAGTGACGGGCTCGCCAACGAGGGCAATGCGCGGTTTTCGCGATGAGCGCTGGACGGCTCCGATTGCGCCGTTCGATCTTGCAAGTCTGAGCCTCCAGCTGTGTGCCTCGCACGGCTTGATCGCCGGCGAGGCAGGAAAGGACACAGCCATGAAATCTGGTTCTTTGCGGTTATCCCTGGTTACCCTAAGCCTCATTGGAGCCGGTGTGACGGCACCGGAATTCGCATCGGCAGCGACAGTGGCCAACCCGCTCTGCCCGAGCGAGACCGCCTTTTTTGGCCCGGGCAATGGAGAGGACATCACCGTACCTGCTGGATTCAAGGTGTCGGTTTTCGCGTCCGGCTTGAACATGCCGACCGGCATCGCATTTCTTGGGAGCGCAAACCATTTCTCGGTTTTCGTCCTCGAGTCGGGGCACGGCCTACCGAGCAAATGCAATGAGCAGGACTCGTGGCCGGGAAGCGCCGCTACGAACCCGTTCACACCTGATATCCTCGTGTTCGACCAAAACGGCAAAAAGATTGCCGGGCCGCTCGCCAAACCAGGTGTTGCCGCCAGCGGTCTGCAGCCGGCCGGCCCGGCGGTCGATATCGCGTTCGAACGTGGCTTCCAAGGCGGCCGTCTTTTTGCGACTGACTCGAACCAAGCCACCCATGGAGGCGGTCAGAACAGCAGCTCACGCATCGTCATCGTGGACGTCAGCAGCGGTAATGTGACCCCTTTCATCGTCAATCTGCCTACGGGCGATCACCCGACCGAACAACTCGCATTCAAGGAAAACTGGATCTATTGGTCACAGGGATCGACGACCAACAGCGGCGTCGTCGGTCTCGATAACAACGATGGCAAGAATCAGCCGGATATCCCCTGCCAGGACATCACGCTGAGCAACAATGTCTTCCCATCCAGTATCACTCCTTTCGTAGCGACGAGCGGGTATTCACCGTTCGGCGTGCAGCAACCGGGCGCGACGATCGCTGCGTTCACGAATACGCAGAATCCCGCGCTCTCCAGGCAGGGCGTTTGCGACGGCGCCACACTGCGGGCGAGTCTCAACAATCCGAACGTGATCCAGCCTGTCGGATGGGGCCACCGGAACGGCTACGCCATCCGTTTCGCGCCGAACGACCATCCGCTGCGTGGTCAATTGCTTGTCGGCGAGGATGGCCCCGATGAGCGCGGTGCGCGGCCGTCGAACGGCGCGCCAGAGGTGCTTTCCGTCGATCAGCAGAACCCCGACGGCACCCCGGTCTATCACGGATGGCCTGATCGCTACGGCTTCCTCGCCTCGAGCCAAGCCGTGTTCAACCCTGTCGGCGGAGCATCCGACGATCTCTGCGTCTTCGATGCCGGCAATCCTCCGAGCTTTTGCACGCCCGCGAGCCTCGCGAACATCCTCAAATTCGACGTTCCGGCCCGCAATGTTTTGGCCTTTCCACCGGCACCGATCGTCGCGCCGTTGGCGCTGGAAGCAGCCGATTCATCGTTCACCGGCATCGATTTCGTCCCAAGATCGTTTGCCAAAGGGCCGGTCCTGGCCGGCGCGGCGCTCTATAGCCTCGAGGGCGACTTCGGATTCTCGGCGCCGAATGCGACGGATCCGGCACCGGAAGTCGGCCACGAAATCAAGCTGATCAACTTCAACCAGGACTCGGGTGCGCTGTCCCTGTCGTTCCAGAATTTCGCACGCAACAATACTGGCGATCAGGCATTCATCAGCGCTACGCACCATGCCGGGTTCAACCGGCCGACGAATATCAGGTTCGGCCCTGATGGCTGTGCTTATGTCGTCGATTACGGCGCAGTGCGGGATCCCGGCGGCGGCCCCGGTGGCGATACTCGTTTTGCAAATGCCGCGGATGCACCGCTCGTGCAGATCCCGGGCACAGGCGTGATCTTCAAGATCTGCCCGCAGTAGTGCTCGAGCGTCGGGAGCGGGTGGTTTCCGCTCCCGACAATCCCGGGATTCTGTCGCGTGGAACCCCGCCCCTGGTCTGGGCGCCCTACTCGGTGTCACGGGGGCGCTGCAACTTCTCGCGCCTTGTGCATCAGCCATTCAGTGCGAATCCGTCGCCGTCTGCGGTGGCAGACCGTCGGACGCACGTCCGGGACCGACGTCCAATCCACATGGCGCGTGACTCGGCCTTCCCACCGCTTCGAACCATGTCATGGCCCGCGATGATCTTTTCCGATGGCTGACAACGCACGGGGCGACCGCGTACCGGAATAAGGGCCGACGATCGCCTGTTACGGAATCCAAAGCATGCATGCAGCAAGCGTTAGACAGGACGTCCGAGTGTCCGACAGCGGCTGCGCCGGACAGGTTGTGCGGCTTCTACAGGAAGGAGTTACCGTGAGAAATCAACGTTCTTGTGTTGGGCGGTGGTGCACGCTGCAGCTCCTTGCGTGCACCTTGGGATTGATTCTCAGCGCGGCGGCCGACGCCGATGGCAACTACATCGTTCACAATCTCGTTTCAAACCAGCCGGGTGTCGCCGACCACCAGGATCCCAATCTTAGGAACGCTTGGGGCATCGTCTTCGGCCCAACCAATCCTGTGTGGGTGTCCGATAACACCAGCGGCGTATCGACGGTTTATGACGGCAGCGGTAACCTGCTGCTGACCGTGACGATTCCCGGAGGTGCGAACACTGGGATAACGTTCAACCCATCCGCGAACGACTTCCCAATCACCTGTGGCTCGCCTCCTACCACAGCATCAGCGCTTTTCCTCTGGGCGACCGAGAACGGCACAATTGCCGCGTGGAGAGCAGCCTGCGGCTCGACCGCAGTCGTCCCACCCACCGCTACAAGTCCAAACGCGGTCTACAAGGGCATCGCCATCGCCGGAA
>Ga0157369_10007156_pt1 | contig 12860 bp, 13 predicted proteins | sample C25metaG_FD_113461 | JGI IMG/M metagenome (GOLD analysis project Ga0157369, IMG submission 113461) | Corn rhizosphere microbial communities from Kellogg Biological Station, Michigan, USA - C2-5 metaG | ecosystem: Host-associated > Plants > Roots > Rhizosphere > Soil | place: USA: Michigan...
GGTAGGCCACCCGGGGTGTGGGGTCCGCCGCAGAAAGGAATCGAGGTTCGAGGTGATTCGAAGGGTGTCGGGGTCCTTCGACTTCGTTCGGCGCATCCGCCGAACTGCGCTCAGGATGACAGCGCCTTTAATGGTCCCCAAAAGGGCAAAAGCAGATTCCCTTCGGGAATGACAGCAAAAGACAAGCTTGCATTCCTGGAGTGCACGCTAAAACCACTCGCGCGTCTTAACGCGCGATACCCCACCCTTTCACGATGAAGCTGTGAAAGGATGGGCCACCCATTTCTGTGTTTCTCTTTCCGTGCTTCTCCGGATCAGCCTTCGAGGAGTTTGAGGAGGGCGGGTTCGTCGAGGACGGGGACGTTGAGCTCGCGGGCTTTGTCGAGCTTGGAGCCGGCTTCTTCGCCAGCGACGACGTAATTTGTTTTCTTTGATACGGAGCCGGAGACTTTGCCGCCGGCGGATTCGATGCGGGCCTTTGCGTCATCACGAGTGAGTGTGGGCAGCGTGCCGGTGAGGACGAAGGTGAGGCCGGCGAGGGCGGTGCCGACGACGCGTTTTTCAGCAGTGAGTTTGAGGCCGAGGGATTTGAGGTCGTCGACTAGCTGCTGGTTCTTTTTGTTGGAGAAGAATTCGACGATGGCTTGCGCGACCTTCGGCCCGACTTCGTTGACGGCTTCGAGCTGCTCGGCTGTAGCTGTGCGGAGTTCGTCGATGGAGCCGAAGTGTTCGGCGAGGAGTTGTGCGGTGCGCTCGCCGACGAAGCGGATGCCGAGGCCGAGAAGGACGCGAGCGAGGCCGCGGTCCTTGCTGTTGCGGATCTGCTCGAGGAGAGTGTCTGCGGTTTTTTCGCCGACGCGCTCGAGCGAGAGGAGTTGGGGTTTGGTGAGACGGTAGAGGTCGCCGATGGAGTGGATGAGGGGTTCGCGGGTGGTGACGGGTGCGCCGGTTTCGGTGACCTTCTCTTCTTCGGATGCGGCAATGTCGAGAGCTTCGCTTTGGCCGAGAAGTTGCGAGACCATGGCGTCGCCGAGGCCTTCGATGTTCATGACGCCGCGTGAGGCCCAGTGGAGGAGCTCGCCAGCGACGCGCGCGGGGCAGGCGGTGTTGATGCAGCGCCAGTCGACTTCGCCTTCGGCGCGGACGAGATCGGTGCCGCAGACGGGACAGCATTTGGGGAAGACGATTTGCTTTTTGCCGCGTGGGTGATCTTTGTCGTGGACGACTTCGGTGATCTTGGGAATGACGTCGCCACCACGTTCGACGGAGACGAAGTCGCCGATTTTGACGCCGAGGCGTTCGATCTCGTCGGCGTTGTGGAGCGTGGCGCGGGTAACGGTGGTGCCGCCGATGAAGATGGGAGCGAGTGCGGCGACGGGCGTGATTTTGCCGGTGCGGCCAACCTGGAAGAGGACGTCTTCGAGTTTTGTAATGCCGGCGCGTGCGGCGAATTTGTAGGCGATGGCCCAGCGTGGAGCTTTGCCGGTGAAGCCGAGACGGCGCTGCTGCGCGACGGAGTCGACCTTGAGGACGACGCCGTCGATCTCGTAGGGGAGCTTGTCGCGGAGTTCTTCCGCTTCGGCGATGAACTCGAGGGCTTCATCGATGGAGGCGACGGTGCGCGCTTGTTTGTTGACGAGAAGGCCAGCGGAGCGGAGCGCGTCGAGCGTGGCGGTTTGTGTGGGGAGAAATGTTTCGCCGTTCTGGAGCAGGAAGTAGGCGAAGAATTCAAGGCGGCGCTGCGCGACGATGTTGGGCTCGAGTGTGCGGATGGTGCCGGCGGCGGCGTTGCGTGGGTTTGCGGCGGGCGCCATGCCTGCGGCGACGCGCTCTTCGTTCATCTTCTCGAAGGCTTTTTGCGGGAGGATGACTTCGCCGCGGACTTCGAAGTTTTGCGGGAGGTCTGCCGACTTGAGTTTTGCTTTGCTGATCTGCAGCGGGATGCTGCGGATGGTGCGGACGTTGGTGGTGACGTCTTCGCCTGTGGTGCCGTCGCCGCGCGTGATGCCGGTGGAGAGTGTGGCTTCGCCATTCCTGCCAGCGACGTATTGCAGCGCGAGGGAGAGGCCGTCGAGCTTGAGCTCGCAGACGAAGCGCGGCTTGTCGCTGGATGCGAGCCCGGATTGTCCGCGCTCGGGCTGGATCCGCGAAAACCAGGCCCGGAGCTCGTCGGGGTTGTAGGCGTTGTCGAGCGAGAGCATGGGGCGCGAGTGCGCGACCTTGGCGAAGCCTTCTTTGGGCTTGCCGCCGACGCGCTGGGAGGGGGAGTCGGGCGTGATGAGGTCGGGGTGCTCCGCTTCGAGGGCTTTGAGGCGGTTCATGGCCGCGTCGTACTGGGCGTCGGTCCACTCGGGGGCGTCGAGCACATAGTAGAGGTGCTCGTGGTGGCGGAGTTCGTCGCGGAGAGACTCGATCTGCTGGTCGGGTGAAAGGGTTTTGACAGGCACGAAGAAATTATAGGGAGCGCGTTACACTTGGAGGAAAGGAGAGATTTGAACGATGGCGCATATGGTGTTCTGCGCGAAGTATAAGCAGGAGATGGAAGGGCTGGATGAGCCTCCGTTTGATTCGGATTTTGGGCAGAAGATTTATAAGAACGTGTCGCAGAGGGCCTGGAGCGAGTGGCTGGAACGGCAGAAGATGCTGCTGAATGAGTATCGTCTGCAACCGTGGACGCGCGAGGCGCAGGAGTTCCTGGTGGAACAGATGAACGAGTTTTTCTTTGGGAGCGGCGGAGATTTGCCGAAGGAGTATGTGGCGCCAACGCATTAAGGCTTGACGGCAGGCGGCCAGTGGTAAACTGGTTGTACCCCGCGCGGGCTCGATGAGCCGGCGCTAGTAGTGATAGGTCGGGACGTGGCTCAGCCTGGTAGAGCGCACCCTTGGGGTGGGTGAGGTCGCTAGTTCGAATCTAGTCGTCCCGACCATTTCTCTTCAACAACTTAACGAGACGCGAAAGCCCAAATGGGAACAAACGCGGGAACGGAAAGGTACACTAAGCAGCCGCGCATGGTTCTGCGCTCTGTGTAGTGGTTCCTGCGATGAGTGCAGAGAGTGCATTCTGCGCTTCCCTCTTGTCCTGGCTAAGAGCCTGCGCATACAACTCCAAAGTGATGTCTGAAGTTGCATGACGCATTAGCTCTTGTGTCGTCTTCACACTTGAGCCAGAGGACACCAGAAGCGACGCGGCGGTACGCCTGAACGTATGCCACCCGATTCGCTTGAGGATTCCCAGCCGCTTCGCTGCTGGCAGGATGTGACGCTTGAGCATCATTCCCGGCCAGTACGGAAGTCTGCCGAAAGATAAGGGACTCGCGAACACCCAATCTGAGGGTTTGGCGTAGCTGGTTTGCTCTCGCCACTTGCTGAGTGCTGTCGCAAGTTCATCCGACATCGGCAACGGCTTACGTGAGGTCTCTGTTTTCGGCTGCCCTTCGATCTGATCAACCAGACTCCGGACGATGCGGATTGTGCGACGTTCAAAATCTAAGTCTTCCCACTTCAGGCCGAACAGTTCACCACGCCTCATGCCTGTAACGGCAGCCAGCATGGTCACTGTACGGGCAGGTTCCGAGAGTTCCCCGAGGATGCCCCGAATTTCCTCTGGTGTGAGGACATCTGGAGCATGAACCCGCTTGCTGCTGCACCTCACGAATGCAATGGGATTGTTTGCTGCCCATTGATAGCGCATCCCATGCCGGAACAGCGTACCGAACACACCCTTCACCTTGGTTTTGGTTGCTGGTGCGTAAGGCAGGGATTCAAGCCAACGTTCCACTCCGATCGCAGTCACATCCTGCAAGCGATAGTCACCCCATTCAGGCAGAATCAGGTCGTCAAGGTTGTGACGATAGACGCTCTGCACTCTGGCGGTATGCCGGGCTGTTGCCAACTCTGTCTCTTTGTAGTGAGACACCAGCTCTGCAACCGTCCGGCGTCCCTGACCACTTGGAACAGCGGTGTTGATGTCCAACTTGAGACCTTCAACAGCTTTTTGCGCTGCTGCCTTGGTTGGGAGGTCTCTAGTGGAGCCAATGATTCTCTTGCGCAGTGTATCGGTGCCGTCAGTCTGCTTTTCGCGCCAACGGTACACCCATACATCTGCGCTTGTATGTCTCTTCTCTTTTGTCAATGATCCGGCTTGAAACCGCGCTCGGCGATGCGTGATTGTCTTCATGCTGCCTTCCTTTCCAAGGTTGAGGCAGCGCGAACGGCATCGCCAGTGTAGCAGCGGGATTGCAGCCATGCGTCTAGCTGTGAGGCACGGAACATGACGCGGCGGCCAATGGGAATGTGTGGAACGCGTTCTTCACGTGCCCATTTGAGCAAGGTGTTGGGATGAATCGAGAGCAATGCAGCGGCCTGGTCTGAAGAGAGCAGGGGTTCAAAAGACAGCAAATTTGACAAGGTAAACCTCGTTAGGAATGGGGTTCTTATTTTTAGATACACGAAGGGCTTTTATACCGGGCACTCTGTACCTATAGCCGCTCTAGTGCAGTGTTTATATGGGGTCTATACACACCCTTATATCCATCTGTCAGTAGAGGTATATGCACACTAATAGTGAACAGGGAATACCTTCCCTATCTAGTCCTGTGGCAAGAGCACTTCTCTATTTCACCCAGTCTGCTAAGACATACAATCTTGAATTCCAACCCCGCAACCTGCCCACCGTTGATTTGGTGGAGTCCGGCGACATGTTTGAAGCGAACCTCCGCATGTATTGTGCAGAAGTTTGGTGCCCATTATGTGGCGCGGTCGCAAGCCCTACAGCGTAGCCGCACTTTCTTAGCAGATGCCGCATTCACGGCTATTTGTTCACTCGTCTCCGAGCTTTCAGCCTACCTGCCTAATGGCAGACGGCATCAACGAGTCTGGAAACCGGCGGTGTATGCCGGGTATTTCCTCTTGTACAGTTCACACCTTGCCCACTTACGGCGAAAGGACGTTGTATGGCTTTGTAAAGACGTTGCAGTGGCTTTGTTGGGGCGTGTTGATTTGGCGATGTGCGCCGTGCCCAGCTTTGTAGGACGTTGTATGGCTTTGTATGTTGCTCTGCGGTCTGAGCCCTATATGAGTAGCGCGAAATCAAACCACTACCAATTAGATGCTCCGAACCCCTTGCTGGATTCAAAACTTTCAAACAGAAGTGTTGACAGCGGCTTCGTCTTCACACTGTGGAGAAGGCGAAGGAGGCCGCGTAACCCCGCGCGGCCTTCTACTTCGCTGCTGACGGCGGGAAAAGGGACGTGCACCGCAAGAGCACGAAGAAACCCGCCGTCAAACCCGTTAGTTCGCGAAGATGCCGAGCAAGAGTGATGCTTCCTTTAGCTGGCGATAGCGCAATGGACTCGTCTTGTGAAGCTCCGATGCAGCGCTGCCGTCGTTGCCTCTGCCGAAGCACCTGCGCAGAAAGCTGTCGTCCACGCCAGCAGGATCAAGACCCAGCGCAACAATCTTCTCCGTGCGGGTGAGCTTGTTTATGCCATGTTGGCCGAGCATTGCCTTCAACCTTTCGGCGCTCACTGCGGGTTTCAAGTCCTTACCTGGATTATCCGCAACAGGAGCAAGACGCGCAGCAGTGATTACAGCCTTGAGGCGCTCATTCTCGGCTTGGCTCTCGGAATACAGAGCCTCATAGTCTCCCTCGGTCACTTCGTGGCCGAACTCTTCAGTTTGTGCGGGTGTTTCAGTGTTACTGCTCATTGTTTGGATCTTCCTTTGGTGGGGTTGAAATTGGGCCAAACCCGATGAACCTGCCATCGGGCGCAAAGATTAGCTTGCCCGATGGGGTTGGAGGCGTCTTTGGCTTGGCTGCTCTCTTGAGCAGATGCGAGTTGTATCCCGGCGGACGTTCGTCTGACCTGCGCATGGCGAGTTACTTACCCCGTACCTGGCGGTTGTCACGCACGAATGCTGCCACGTCCTCTGGAAGGAAGCGGTAGCGCTTTCCAATCTTGCTTCCTAGGAGGCGACCAGCGGCCACATAGTCAAGGATTGTCTCCCGACCTACGCCGATAATCTCCGCGACCTGGGTTGAGTTCAATAATTTATCCATTAGTTGTCCTTCGGGCTTCTGCCCGTGTTTGTAGGAATGAACTGTTAGAAGGTTTATAAAAAAGAAAAAGAGCGCAATCTGCGCTCTCGATGGTTCTGTAACTGTCTTTAAGTATACACCCTTCCAGGTCGTTTGTCAACCCCCCTAAGTGTTGACAAAACGCGTTCCGACTAGGTTTTACGCGGTTATTCGTATCGAAAATAAAGTTGAGAAAATGTACACGTCGTTAGCGGCGTGGTCTGACGACCATGTCAACACTTAGCTCTGCGTGTAACAACTGTTCACAAAAAGTTTTGAGATAGACCCCCGCAAAAAACTGTAGAGACCCTGTCAACACTTAGTCCTAGAAGCAGCAGAAAACTTCCACGCATGTACCGCGTCCCTTTCAAACTCGACTGCCCCCTACCCTGCTTCGCATCGGAGCAAAGCAGGGACTGCCTTTCACAGCGCAGCCCCTTTGCTTCTACGCTGCCCGGTTTGCTAAGAGCTGTTCCTCAAGAGCATCGAACATGTTGGATACACGTTCCTCGGCTTTTGCTCTGGGTACTCCGCTGTGAACTAGAGCAGCGATGAGCCGCTTGTCCGTTAGAAACTCTTCTGGGTGTAGTTGAATAGCGCGGCTGCCTTTTGCTCCACGTTGCTTTACTGAATCTGACGAAGTATCGACGATACGCACAGTGTTCTCCATAGAAAAGGTTTGAAGCTGGAGAGGAACGTAGCAACGAACGCGCTGCAACGCAAGCAAAATAAAGTGTTGACAACTCCATACGTATTTACGTGTTGACGTCAACACGCCTTTGTGCTGTAATCACTGAAACGGACGTTTCGGAGCGATACAGTGAATGGATTCGTGGCCTACTACCGGGTTAGTACAGACAAGCAAGGGCAGAGCGGTCTAGGGCTGGAAGCGCAACGGGAAGCGGTATTGCGCTTCGTTGGCGACAAACCTCTAGTGTCGGAGTTCACCGAGGTTGAGAGCGGCAAGAGCCACACGAATCGTCCTCAGCTACTCGCTGCCCTGGACATGTGCAAGCGGAAGAAACTCACCCTCGTACTGGCGAAGCTGGACCGTCTAGGTCGCAATCTGGTTTTTATCGCTTCTCTACTTGAATCTGGCGTTGAGTTCGTCTGCTGTGACAATCCGGGCGCGAACAAGATGACTTTGCAGATGCTGTCTGTGTTTGCCGAATTCGAGCGGGAACAGACATCCGTCCGCACTAAAGCTGCTCTAGCTGCAGCCAAGGCACGCGGTACGCAACTCGGCAATCCTCGCTGGCATGAATCACTGGACAAGGCCCGTGCTGCGAAGGACCCGGTAAGGCCAGCTGTGCAGGTAGTCGATATGATGCGGCAGCACCGAGCAGACGGTCTGACACTCCGGGCAATCGCTGACAAGTTGAACGGCCTTGGACTGCGCACACCCAAGGGAGCACAGTGGTACGCTGCGACCGTAGCCAACGCAATGGAGGCGAACTGATGGCGCGGAAGATGCCGGCACCCAACGAGGGCAGGGTACGACGCGGCCAAGGCGAAACCGTCGCTCTGACCGTGCGTCTGCCCAAAGCCGATTGGATAGCACTGCGCAATTACGCCATGAATGAAGGCGAGACGTTGCAGTCCATAGCCGTCCGAGCGTTCAATCGCGAACTTACGGCAAAGGGACATCCACCGTTGAAGGGCGGAGACTAAGTGTTTACGGTTTTTTCGCGTTTGCAGCCTCTGCAGCGCATTGGGCATGTCAGAGTACCGGGCGATGCACGCCGACGCGTCTACGGGGCTGTAAACGTCAAGATTGACGGACTGGAGTAATAGGTCCGCGATGCAGGAGCACGAACAAGTCCTAGGACGCTGTGCTCTCTCGCTCATTGAAAATTGATCTACCGCGAGCCTGGGCGGCGAGACTGTCAACAGTTTTTATATCTTTCTCGCCGTCCTTTTGGGGTTTCGGCACTCGAATTCCACTTTCTGCTGTCATTTGCACGCAGTCGCTCGATAGCTTTGAGGGTAGGAGGACTTCTCAAAATGAGCGCAATCAATCAGTACCGTGAACTAGTCTTCAGGCAGCCATCCAACACAAATGGCGCTGCTCTATCGTGCATGAATTGCAAATGGGGCATCATCCTTGAACCTGTCTCGGGATTGGTAACCGACAAAGAAGTAGACGAGGCGTTCAACGGGCATCGTTGTGAGGAGTATCCCTGAGAGTGCGCAAGGGTGCGAGTCGTACTCAGCGCACCACGCAATGACAACGGGTCTGTGCGGTCTGATAGGTGTTTCAGCCGTCCAAGTGCCTCAAGTGGTACGAGAACACGTGACGTTCTGGTGTGGGAGTCAAGCGGACTAACACGGTGCTGGGACGGTGAACCATGGCTGATTCTGGCTAATGGCGCACCTCGTAAGGACGTTGTGGGGCAAAGCCGCTACAGCGCCACCTACAGCGAACAGCACGGCGTCTGGTACAGCGCGGCTCACAGCGATGTGTTCCTTACGTCTCTCCCGTCTGTCTGCCTCAAGTGTTGGCGGGAATTGAACGCTGTGCGCAATGGTAGACTTTCGCGCATCATGGCAAGTCACAGTACGTCGTTCATCAAACGCGCCAAGCTGAAAGGGATGGGGCACGAAGCGGAGTGCAACGTATCAGGCAGCTTGAAAAGCTTACCTGGGTCGAACATCCCACCCGAACCCACAAAACTGGACATTAGCGGGGAGCCGTCGAACCTGCCAGATGGCCTATACGAAGTCAGCTTCGATGGTCACACGAAGAGCTTTCGTCGCAAGGACGGCTTCTGGATTGCTCCCTGAATTTTGGTTTACTTCTTCTTAGGCGCAGGTGGAGGCGGTGGGGGTGGTGGAATCCGTGGAGGGGTATACCCAGTTTCAATTTCACCATTGCCCGTACTGGGCTTTGTAGGCCTGTTTGTCTCTTTACTCATCGACCTTAGTTCCCCTTTGTGCAGTGGGTAGTCCTGGCGAAATTACCAGTGCATGGTGAGGGCTGTATCCCTCAGCCGCCAGCAATATCCTTTTGTTGTCCTCGATCATTTTTGAGGTGGAGGTGGCGGAGGCGTTGACTTTGTCGGAGGCGGCGGTACGCGGGGCGGTGGCGGCGGAGGTGTATAAGCGCGGTCTACCTGGCCAGTGTTTGGCTTGTTCATCGTTCCTTCCGTGTGTGCAAGATTCTCAAATGCGAATACTGACCAACAGACTAAACCTATGAACAGTAGGAAAACGCAGGAGTAATTGCAGACGGTTGTCGCCGTTGACCAGTGATTCTTGGGCCGCTTGCTCTCTGGATCGTTGAGTTTAGCTTCGCCGCAATCAATCTCTTTCATGCATGCCTTATGACTGAAGAGAAATGAGAACAGGATGGACAGGAGTCCAGTCGCCATAAGCCCCCATGCTAAGCCTAACCACTTCAGGGTAAAGCCAGCAGGATGAGGAGCAACATCCTTCAAAAACACGACAGAGCCGCCGAACATGGCAGACCCAAACGCCAAAACCGTCTGATCGAATGTCCTTGCGCTTTCCCGTGCTGCATCAATCAGTTTGTCTCGCTCAGAAACGAACAGCGAGTGTTCCTCTATGGAGTAATTTGGATCTGTGTGGCTCATCGAACCATCTTCCCTGCCGTGATTGTTCAACACGCAGAGGGGGAATCAAAGTGGTAACCGGAAAGTATCGGTGTGAAGACTGCGAAGGACTCTAGGTACACAATGCGCCTCACGGCGTCGTCTGGCACAGCGGGAAACTGAACACTCCGCCGCAAATGGTAGACTTTCGCGCATCATTTGTACGTATTAGCAGGGAGATATGAAGGGAACATGCTGCAGTTTTCAGCTAAGGGCTTTTTCTGGGTCGGACAGGCGCTGCGCTCGATCCGACTAGATTGCTATATGGGCTGTACTCAATGTGCGAACGGTAAAGCCGGATTCGCGCTGAGTATGGACTTGGACCAACATGCCAAGGACAAAGCCCTAGGGCATCTTCCAGATATCGAGAAGGCGTTTCGCTTTCTAGGATTGTCAATCACTGCCGACACAGTGAAGGAACTGGAAGACTCCATAGTTTCGGACAAAAGAAACAGCTTCCAATGGCTGCTTGATAGTATTGATGGGATCGAGCGTCTTGCTGAAAAAGAACTAAAGGGGAAGTTCTTCCTTTACATACCTCCTGAGCGCTTGAAGTGCTGGCCGAGCTATAAGAGTAACGACCCCGGTGTATTCGGCAAGCAAGTCGATGACAAGTTCCCTTCGGCCAAGTACGACATCAGGTGTGCCGGAATGGCAATCGGCACTGCCCTCAGCACCGCAGCGGTGTTCCATCTAATGCGTGTAATGGAAATCGGCCTCACTGCCCTTGGCAAGGTTTTCGGCGTCTCTCTCGCCTATACCAACTGGGAGCCTGCGATAGCTCAGATTGAGAGCAGGGTTGCCGGAATGAGAAGCGACCCCACGTGGAAATCTCTACCTGATTGCAAGGAACAACAGGAATACTACTCTCAGGCCGTTAGCTATCTTCGCACTGTGAAAGACGCGTGGCGCAACTACACCATGCATGCCCGTGCGAAATACACGGAAGAGGAAGCAGAGCAGATTTTCAACGCAGTCAAAGGGTTCATACGAAAACTCGCAGAGAAGGTATCTGAGTGAGAGGGTTTGCCGTTCGCGCTGCGCATAGTGTGCAATGCGAATCCCAGACGTGGGTACAAACGTGGGTACAGTATGGGAACAATAAGCGTTGCGAAGAATTGCCTCAGTGTTCCTGAGATGAACCTAGGTACAACGCAAGTGATTGACGTTTATAGCTATCAGGGTTTGGGGTGGGTGAGGTCGCTAGTTCGAATCTAGTCGTCCCGACCATTCTTGAGTTTTGGCCCTTTTGAAGATTAAGTCGAAGGGGTATCTGTAAGTGGGTGTGGCACTTATAGCATCCACAGAGCAGTTCGAAAGTAGCATTCTGAGCAGTTTGGCCTTTTCGAATGAATCTTGCGAAACATACAGTAAATAAGCCTTATTCGCGAGTTCTAAAGTCCTTTCGGCGGTCAGAGCACGACTCTCCGTCGCGACGTTCGTGAGGGCATCGAGAGCGAGTTTCACCTGGTGCTCCTCCAGCCGCCAGTCCGCCGTCTTTCTATCCCAAAACTCCTCCGTGATCTTGCCGTCGAGCTTGTCTATGTAGGCGGCATCCATGCGATTGCGTACGGCCGTGAGCCGTCCTTCCAAACGTGATCGGTCAGCATTCACCTTGCTCGCGGCAGCCTTTTGGTCTTCGCGTAACGTTGTGACGATCAGCTCAACGATCTCGCTTGGAACTTGAAGGTGCTTCAGCGGCTCACCGAGGCGTAGCGCAAGGTCATCTTCTTTGAAGCGCGGGAGATCGCATTTCCCGTGATACCCGGTGCAACGGTAATAGATGTACTTGCCCTTCTTGATCTCGCCGGTGACAGTGCAGCCGTCATATGCGCAGTTGACCAGCCCACGAAAGGCGATCTCCTGGGAGCCGTACTTCGGCCGATTGTGACCGGCGAACACGGCCTGCACGTCATCGAACATCTTCCTGTCAATAAACAGAGGGTGAGTGCCGATGTGTGTTTCCCCTCCCCACTCGAACTCGCCGATGTAAAACCGATTTTTCAGCACCCAATCGATGCCGCCCTTGCTCATCGCCTTGCCGAACTCAGTCTTCAGCAGCTTGCGAAGGGTTGAGAGAGTGTGGGTGCCGGAGGCATACGCCTCCATCATGCGGATGACGATCGGTGAATCCACCGGGTCAATCTCAACGGTTCTAGTAGCTTTGTCGTTGCGATAGCCGAAGGGTGCATGAGCCGGGAAAATACCCTGCCGCGCCTTCTCGAGCATGCCTTTCTTCACTTCCTCTTTCAGATTGTCCGAGTAGTTGCGGGCGACGACCAGGTTGATGCCGTGCATGAACTTCGCTTGGGACTTTGAGTCCTTGGAGATGATCTGCCCCTCCTTGACCAAGTGGATCTCGATGTCGAGGTCCTCCAGGATCACAGCGTCACGGAAGTTTCGGTAGAGGCGGTCAGTCTTCTCGACAAGCAGGACGCGGCAGGAGCGGTTCTTCTTGAGCCACTTCACCATCTCGCCGAACTGTTTGCGGCCGGATACCTTGGCGGTCTCGACGTCCTCGAAGGTCCTAACGATCGAGAGAGTGTTTCGGTCTGCATAGCTCCGAAGAACGCCCGACTGGGCACCGAGGGAGAAGCCTTCCTCCTGCTGCTCGCGGCTCGATACTCGGGTATAGGAAATGGCTTGCTTCATGCGGTGTTCTGCTCCCGGGCGGCTGGCTCTTCTGTGACCGCCGTCGACATCCTATCCCAGCGAGCGAGGAGTAGGAAGAATTCAGCTAGGGATTGGAGGTCGGGTTTCGAGAGCTGACCGCTCGAGCTCGCAGGCTCCATGCTGCGATCAAATTCCTGGGCGAGAAAATCCAGGGACTGCTCGCCGTCCATCCGACTCCCCGTGATCTCGCCGCCACCCATACCGGTCAATACCCGGAGAAAAGGGATTTCCGCCCTTATCGAGTCAAAGTCCCTCCAATTGCGGGCCGGCGGCTTGCTCTATCGTCTAAATGAAGGCGGCATCAACCTCCTCCGCGAAGGCCTCGACCTCCCCGAGGTCTCGCTCGTCGCCATCCTCGACGCCGACAAAGAAGGCTCCCTCCGCTCCCAGGGTTCACTCATTCAAACCATCGGCCGCGCCGCCCGCCACCTCGAAGGCCGCGCCATCCTCTACGCCGACAAGATGACCGACTCCATGCAGCGCGCCATCGACGAAACAAA